>Ga0315315_10002102_pt1 | contig 18294 bp, 16 predicted proteins | sample M140m3416metaG_FD_203699 | JGI IMG/M metagenome (GOLD analysis project Ga0315315, IMG submission 203699) | Ammonia-oxidizing marine archaeal communities from Monterey Bay, California, United States - M1 40m 3416 | ecosystem: Environmental > Aquatic > Marine > Intertidal zone | place: USA... | reverse complement strand
AACATCGCTAAGGACAGTACAGTGCAGCTGCTCGGAAAGCGCGGCGACTGGTACCAGATTCGCAATGAGTCTGGCGCTCAGGGTTACGTAAAGGCGGACACAGTCGTTCCGGCCTACTACTTCGCGAATGCCGAGACCCGGCAGTCTTACGACCCCATCTACAACCCAGATCGCTATGTCTTCGTGAAGAACAGCTCCTGGATGCAGCTGCCTGATCAGCGCGAAGAGAACATCACCATCTTCCAGTTCTTGCTTCAGAACAAGAGCAAGTTCGAGATGACCGCGATCAAGCTACTCGCCACGATCAAGGACAAGAATGATCAGGTGATCGAGACGAAGGAGATAGCGATTGAAGGTCCCATCCCTGCACACGATGGTGTCATGGTCGGTACACTCAAGCCTGAGCCCGGTGATCTCGAAGGCAAGCCACAGCTGATGACCACAAAGCTGTTTGAGGCCAAGCTCAAAGCAGACTCAACATTGATGTCGCGCTGGTCTGATGGTGTCGAGCTCTCGATGGAATCAGAAGGTTTTGTTGAGGCAAATATAGATCTGCTTCAGGTCCGCGCCATCGCCAAAGAACTCTAAAAACCCAAGGCTCCTCGGCGAAGGATCTACCCGCGGGGTTGCCGTGCGTGGTTCTTATGATAGGTGCCATGCCAAATTCAACGCGGTTCTTCCGCACTCAATAGAAATAGGAGAGGATTATGACCCTCAGCCGTATACTCACCCTGGGCGCCATCGCCTTCCTCGCAGGCTGCGCCACAGCAGACCGCGTCAAGGCCCTCGAAGAGAAGGTCGCCTCACTTGAAGAGAAGGTCGAGACCGTAGCCAAGAGCGGCGGTAAGGCTGCTCCAAAGGACGAGAAGGCCGAGAAGGCCGCAGCAGCACTGTACGAAGAGATCGGTAAGGCCGTACGCTCTGGTGACACCGCTGGTGCCAAGGCCAAGCTCGGCGAGATGAAGAAGAAGTACAGCAGCACAACTGCATACCGTCGTGCCCGCAAGATCGAGAAGGAGCTTGAGGTCATCGGCAAGCCAGCGCCTGGCAGCCTCGATGTCGAGAAGTGGTACACAGGCGAGTCCAAGATTGACTTCGCATCTGACTCACCCACACTCCTCGTGTTCTGGGAAATCTGGTGTCCTCACTGCCGTCGCGAAGTGCCGAAGATGCAAGCGACATGGGACAAGTACAAGGGCAAGATCCAGATGGTGGGCCTCACCAAGATCACACGCTCTGCAACAGAAGAGAAGGTCACCGAGTTCATCGCAGAGAACAAGGTCACCTACCCAACAGCCAAGGAGAACGGCGATCTCTCCAAGCACTTCAACGTGTCTGGAATTCCCGCCGCTGCCGTGGTCAAGGGTGGCAAGATCATCTGGCGCGGTCACCCTGGCCGACTCAGCGACGACATGATCGACGGGTGGCTCTAAGCACCGCAGTTCACTGCTAAAGAAGAGGTCGACCCCCAACAGGGTCGGCCTTTTTTTATGGCAGTGACGATGCTGGGGTCTGCTCTGCTGCCGAAGAGGGCACCTCAACATGGATGCGCTCAAAATGCTCCTCTACCGGCTCTCCACCCGCAACAACTGGCGGGAGCAGTGCGCGCGCCAGGATGCGTGTCACCTGAACCTCTGCACCATCAACAAGGCAGTACTGCCTCTGTGTGACGGGCCCTGGGTAGTCTTTCCGGAATGCCGCGACCTGTGGTGGAACGGATGCCTGATCAGCCGGCCAGTGCTTACTCTGTGCCGGTGGGAGCGAGAAATGTATGCCGCCCGACATCGCCTCTAAGACCAGCGATCCAGAGACAATCCTCAGTCGACTCTGAGACTGTACCGGTGCATCAAATTGAATCCACTTGCCCGCATCCGCTGGCCCCGTCGTCCGACCGAGTACCCACTCTGCATAGATACAGTCGAGCCCACCCTGTGCCGTCTGTGTACTCTGACCATGGACCGTCGCGCGCACCGGCACACCGAGAGGCCACTCGACCTTGCTTGAATCTACCGCTTGTGCTCGGGTCGATGGCATGTCCATTGCCACAGCATCAATCGGCAAGATGCCCAACAAGCAGATGGAAAGGTGTGCGAACATCGACGTACCTTAATTCAGTGGGGCTGAATGAGTCTTAGGGGCAAATTAGTCGCGTTCATCATCGGTACCGTGGCGCTCATACAGCTCGCATGGGGCCTCAGCATGGTGCGCTCAGATGCAAAACTCCTCGAAAGAGAGGCTCAGCTGCGCAGCCGTGCGATCCTGCACGCCATTTCAGCACCAGCCGCCCTTCACCTCGCGACCCGTGAATTTGAATCCCTGGATGCGGTCCTGGATGTCTACGCCAAGCGATCATCAGGTGAGCTCTCCTTTCGGTCGATTGCAGTCTTGGACACCAACGGTGTAATCGTCGCCCACACCGACCCTCGAGAATATGGACGCACCATGACCGGTAGCTTTCCTGAGAGGGCGGTCTCGGCCAGGAGATCACTCAGCGAGAATGTAGAGACCGGGCGCGGCCGCATGGTTCGAATATCTATGCCCATCATCTCTGGCCTTCGCTGGGGAACCATTGTCGCTGACACATCCATGATCGGCCTCGACGATCGCGTGGTGACCAACAGGATCACTGTCCTGATCTCGACCTTTATGATCGCCGCGTCGACCGCGATACTCATCTGGGCTCTGCTGAATCGCATGGTCTTCCTTCCCCTCGAAGCCTTTGCTCGCACGTCTCGCGCCATCGGAAGAGGTGACTTCAGTGCGCGGGTCGACGTTCCCGAGACCAAAGACGAGCTCGCGATCTTGGGCATCACCATGAATGAGATGGCAGACCGACTGGCCACACACGCCACCCAGCTCGAGACCACTGTGGCCAGCCGCACTCAAGAACTCCAAGATGCCAATCAATCCCTCGCTCAAGTCAATCGAGATCTCGCCAACGCCGTCGACGAGCTGGCGCGACTGGCCCGGACCGATGGCCTGACTCAGCTCAACAATCACAGAACATTCCAAGAACGAATTGTGCAGGAGGTCCGTCGCTCTGAGCGTAGCCAGTCACCCCTGACCATCTTGATGATCGATGTCGACTACTTCAAGACCTACAATGACACCCACGGACATCCCGCAGGCGACAAGGTGCTGAAGACCCTCGCTGAGATCATGATGCGATCTCTCCGAAACACAGATGTGGTGGCCCGCTACGGCGGTGAGGAGTTCGCCATCATTCTCGTCGACACACCGCTCTCTTTCGCAGCCAAAGTGGCCGACAAGGTGCGCACGGCCGTGAGACAAGAACCCTTTCAGGGTGCTGACACATCACAGCCCGGCGGACGGATGACGGTCTCCATCGGTATGGCGGGATGGCCCATCCATGGCAAGACAGCCCAAGCACTCGTAGAGGCCGCAGACAAGGCACTGTACGACGCAAAGCGAGCCGGCAGGGACCAAGTCAAGATGGCTGGAGGCACCACTTGATGCGACTGTCCTTCATCCTGCTCATGACGATGGGCTGTACCGATAACTACAGCAACGCGCGAAGACTCATCGCTAAGACACCAGAGTCAGTGATCTACGCGCAAGCCAAAGAGGCCATGAAAGCGGAAGGGATCGACCACTTGACGTGGTGTGTCACCCCATATGTGACACCAGATGGTGGCGTCGAGGAGGGGTACGTTCCCACGATAGCGCTCGTCGCTGAGCGGCTGAAGACCCCGATGTCTGTAGTCGCAGGAAAGAGCTACGCAGACGTCGAACAGCAGCTCCTTGCGGGAACGATTGATGTGGCGGTGATGAGCCCCTACGCCTATGTCCGTGCACACGCAAAAAACTCAAAAATTCGTGCCATCGCGACTCACATTGCCAACGGCACCGAGACTTACGGCGCGTACATCCTGACCCAGGAAGACTCTGAGTACCAGACACTGAACGATCTCAGAGGCGAGCCCTTTGGATTCGTCGACAAGCGCTCAAGCTCCGGCTGGCTCTTTCCAGCAAGTCGTATGCTGGATGAAGGAGTCAACCCCCTAAAAGATATCGAGGGAAAGTTTTATGGGGACCACGAGAGTGTGATCAAGGCCATAAGCTCAGGAGAAGTTGCGGCGGGTGCGACCTACAGCGGCGCACTCAAGGCTGGGCGCGGCAACATCTTTGGCGCGAACAGCCTGCGGGTCATGGCACGCACAGAGCGCATTCCGTATGACGCCTATGTCGTTCGTGCCGGGCTTCCAGCTGAAGCCATCGTCGGTATTCAGAATGCCCTCAGCAGCGTCTCTACTCGGGACTCGCGCGGTCGAAATGCACTCCTCCCTCTGGACAACATCAACGGCTTCATTCGCTCAGATGATGCTCACTACCGCGGCGTTCGCGAGGTGGAGGCAAGAGTGCAGTCGCTGCTCACCCTCCCCGGTGGTAGGTTGCCCATCGCGGTATATGACGAGGACAAGGAGGACATCGGACCATGACCATTCCATCACCCACTGAATGTGTGACCCTGGCTGCACTCGCCCAGGCACTCGACACCGCTGACCACAGCGCACGCATGGCCTGGCTTGCGGACCTGAGCAGGAAAGAGCTGAGAGCAATGTATGAGCTGGCAGAGGACGGCCCTGAATTGCCGCTCTCCCACTTTCACTCTGCCGCAGGAGAGGTGGTGATCCATCACGGCCAGAACTCACTCCCTGCCTTCAACAGCTTTCAGAAGCGCGTGGTCGACAATAAGGGGACCCTGCAAGGCTACAATCACCAGACATTGAGCTGGTTTACAGGGCCCGGTCACTTCACCCTGAGACAAGACGGCACCGAGGTCATCTTTGACTATGTCACGGAGCCAGTCGAGCCCTTTGATGCCTTTCCACCGCTCAAATCAAATACATCCGGGATGAGCACTCTGGTCTACGGCCACATGATCGATCGGGTCCGCCGGGTCTCCGAGCACACGGTCATCGGTAAAGCCTTCAAGAAAGATAAGCCGATGACCGCCTGGTTTGCGCTCATCAAAGAGGGCGACTGAGCACCAGCGAATTAGTCGGACTCGCCCCGGAGGACCGATGCGCTGGCTCATCTTCATTTTCTTGCTCTTACCGAATCTCGCCATGGCACAGGTCAACGTCGAGAAGCTGCGCTCAAATGGCGTCGAGGAAGGCCTAAGTGGACACATCGGCCTCACCTCAGCGTTCACCTACGGCAACATCCAGTTCGCTGACTTCGGAGCCACAGCACACCAGGAGTTCAAGAAGGGTGAGCACACACTGTTCTGGATTCTGAGTGCACGCTTTGCGGCCAAGCGGACCCAGTCCGACCTACTTGCCGAGCCCGATGTCGGACTGTGGGACAAGGATGCACGTTTTTCAAACCTGATGCTCCAGCACCTCCGCTACAACTACAGTCTGAGCGATAGCGTCTGGGTCGAGGTTTTTGCACAGTACGAGTACAACGAATTTCTGCTTCTCGACAGGCGCCTGCTGGGCGGCACCGGACCGCGCATAGCCATCACTCAAGGTGAAGCCGGTGGCATCTACTTTGGAACGAGTGCGATGGTGGAAGAGGAGCGGCTCAACCCAGAGGGGGTCTCGCCCTCTGAGGCAGTCGAGCGAATCAACCTGCGCTCCTCGAGCTACCTGTCCGCGACTTACCATCCAAAGGATGGCGTCGACTGGACCACGTCTGCCTACTTCCAGCCCCGGTTTACAGCATTCTCTGACTATCGACTGATCGCTGAGACAGGGCTGACCTTCAAGCTGACCAAGGCCGTGGCATTCACTGCTGAGGCCAGACTCCGTCACGACACCGCCCCGCCCCGGACGCCCGAGGGCACAGCATCAGTACAGAAGACAGATATTGCGCTCAAGAATGGGCTTAAAATCAGCTGGTAGGCGCGTCGTCTGTAAAGAGCAGACGGAATCCTTCTCAGAATGAGGTATAAAAACCCGTCGGAGGATTCATGCTCACTTCACTTCTACTTGCCCTGACCCTCCCGAGCCAAGCGGGTGCCTACTACTTTGTGGACGCTGGAACACGCGGCATGTCACGGGGCGGCGCGTATATTGCCGGAAACCGTGATCTGACGGCCCAGTACTACAACCCCGCAGCACTCATCAACCTGGACTCAGGCCAGGTCATGCTCAACTTCTCGTTAGTGGACCAGCGCGCTGGCTTCAAGCGCATGGATCTCGACTCCAACGGCGAGGTCGTGAAGGAATACAAGGAAGTCGACAACATCGCGGCACCGATGAAGATCCCATCCTTCGGCATCGCACATCACTTTGGCGTCCCCAACACCATGTTCGCCCTGGGCCTTCACCCGCCCTACGCTCCCGACAAGGAGTACAAGGCCGATGGCCCCCAGCGCTACACACTGATCGATGCCAAGGTCCAGCAGTTCTTTGTTGCACTCTCAGCAGCTCACCAGCCCTTTGAGTGGCTGACCATCGGTGCCGGCCTGCTCTGGAATGTGACCCGTGCAGACCAAGAGCTCGCCCTCAAGGTCTGTAATCGTGACTGGGATGACAACGAGGCCTTTGCAGATGCCAGCTGTGCGCACGGCACACGCGAGGTCACCGATCTGGTCATCAGAATGGAGATGGTCGACAAGGCACGAATCAATGCCAACTTTGGTGTCTTGATAGACCCAACAGACAACCTCACCGTTGGCCTCAGTGTCACACCACCCATGAAGGTCAAGGGTAAGGGCTCCCTCAGTGCCCGGTTCTCAGAGAACCACTGGCTGGTCGCAGGTGAACCCTTCCCCGTGGAGATTCTCGCCACTCCCGAGGCCAGAGATGATGACATCTCGGTCGAGCTGACCATGCCCATGGTCGTCCGTGGAGGCGTCGCCTTCCGGCCCATCAAAAACCTCGAGATCGAATTTGCGACCGTGTACGAGCGCTGGAGTCAGCACAACGAGGTGCTGATCAGCAAGGTGCGCGTGCCGCTGATGCTTGGCGAGGCGGTCAAAGATCTCTCACCGGGCCTTGAGCCCGAGGTCCCCATCAACGGACCAGTGAGTCTGCCTGCGGACTACAACGACACCTTCAGCTACCGACTCGGCGGCGAGTGGGACGCCAAGGAGTGGCTGAGCATTCGGTCCGGCGTCTACTACGAAAAAAGCGCCATCCCCACACGCCTGCAGGGAGTTGGTCTCATGGACGGCAACAAGATCGGCTACGGTATCGGCGCCAGCTATCACCACAAGGACGTGCTCAGCTTTGACCTGGCCCTCTCCCAGAGCTTCCTCGGCACCCGCAAGATGCGCAACAGTGAGCTGAAGAACCTCGAGGTGCCCATCAGCATCAATGATGCAATCAGCGAGGGTGGCATCAGCACCAACATCGAGAATGGAAGCCCCATCGCCAACGGTGATCTCAGCAGCACCCTGACCATGCTCAGTGCTGGAATCACCTACTACTTCGGTAAGCCGACACCGCGGACTTACTGAGCACAGAGTCGCTCAGTCCTTGGCGGGAATGAAGCTCATGGCACGCTCAGCCAGTGCTGTGATGGTCAGGCTCGGATTGACACCCAGGTTGCCACCGATCATCGAGCCATCGATCACATACAGACCCGGGTGCCCATGCACGCGATTGCGGGCATCGATGACACCATCCTCAATGGTCTCTCCCATCGCACAGCCACCCAGAATGTGGGCTGTGGTCGGCACATCAAGGAGCACCTCCGTCACAGAGCTCACCGGAACACCGTCTAGCTTCTCAGCAATCGACTTGGCAGCTTGATTGGCCATCGGGATGTAGCGCGGCACCTCTGACCCCTGAGCATCAGAGGTGAGGGTGCGAGAAAATGGCCACCACCAGCGACGACGCATTCGCATCTTCATGTGCCCGGGCACGGTCTGCATGACGAGCAGTATGAGCGATTTTCTCGCCCAGCCAAACGGCCAGAGCGAGCGCATAAAGTCCACGGGATTGCGGATGCAGGTGGCCACCCACTTCAGTGCCCTCGGCGCAGCACCGCCGCCGTCCGTGAGCAGTGTGGCCAGCGCTGAGAGGGCATCAGAGCCCGCTGAGTAGCGCACAGGCTCCAGGTGAGTATTTTCATCGAGCGCCACCTTCGATGTGATGGCAACGCCAGCGGTCATGTCCACGTCACTGCCGCGCATGCTGACACCGACAATGGCCTCGTTGTTTGTGCGTACAAAATTGCCGAGCTGCGGACTGAGCTGCTTGAGGTGACCACGATGCTTGCAGTCGAGGAGCAGCCGTACCGTTCCCAGCACGCCGCCGCTGAGCACAACCTGACCAGCAGTCATTGTCCGCCTCTGCTTAAAGAAGCGACTCGTTGACCGCTGGACATCGAGGGTATACCCACCGCCCTCGGCAGGCCTCACTGCAGTGACGAGGGTCTCTGGAATGATCTGAACACCGAGTCGCTCAGCCAAGTAGAGGTAGTTCTTATCCAGGCTGTTCTTGGCGTTGTGCCCACAACCCACCATGCACCCGCCACACTGGATGCAGCCGGTCCGGGTCGGACCAAGTCCACCGAAGTACGGATCCTCGACCTCCTTGCCAGGCTGACCAAACCAGACACCCACCGGTGCGGGCTCAAAGGTGTCCTGGGTGCCGATCTCGCGGGCATAGTCCTCGACGATGTCATCTGCGAGCGTGCGGTACGGAAAAGGTGTGACCCCCAACATCCGCTTGGCAGTGGCGTAGTGCTCGGGCATGACATCGCGCCAGTCCTCGAGACCCGCCCAGACCGGGTCATCCCAGGCCTCATCCTTGGGGACTGGCAGCGTGTTCGCGTAGACCAGAGATCCGCCACCCACACCCGTGCCACTCAGAACAAAGACATCCTTGAGGAGGGTCATCCTGAAGAAGCCATAGAAGGAGAGAGCCGGAGCCCAGAGGTACTTGTGGAGTATCCAATTGGTCTTCGGGTAGTCCTCGGCCTCCCAGCGCTTGCCCATCTCAATGACAGCGACCGAGTAGCCCTTTTCAGCAAGGCGAAGAGCGGAGACCGATCCCCCAAACCCTGAGCCGACAATCACGAAATCGAAATCAGCCACTAGTCCTCCGCAAACACGACTGTCGGCGCCTTGCCGCGCCAGCTACCGGTCACCTTACCCTTCTCGACATTGATTCGACCAAAAGGTGTCGGTAAGTCCGAGCAGGACACCAAGTCTGGTGAGACTGTGATGGTCGCCCGATCAGCCCGAACACGATCGAGGGCCACCAGGGCAAACATCGTCGCGCTGAGCAGATCATCACCCTCGAGCAGCGCACCACGCTGAGGATGCTGGGCGGTAGGAAAAGCACCGGTCGGTGAAGCCAGTCGCGCGAGCACATCAATCGGATCGTCTGCCTCGTCAGGCCGCGCCCGCTCCTCGACCACAGCCAGAAGGGCCGTCAAAGCAGGGTGCGCTCCACCATGCATGAGCACTCCGTCACCGTGCCAGTGATGCTGTCGAACATGGTCGAGGGTCGCCAAGACAGCCTCACGCCTGACATCAAAGAGCCCGATCCAAGCCACAGCCAGCATTGCTGCTGCTGCGCCATCGGGGTGTCGGCCCGGCGCTGAAGACCACGGTGCTGGACCCAGCAGCGCACCGAGTGCCTCTCTGGCCTGTCCACCGTACATCGCCCAGCGATTGTGGCTCTCCTCGACCTCTCGGAGCTGAACTGCGCTGCTCAGCAGTGCGGCCGCCCGCCACATCGCCGTCCAGCGGCCCGAGCCATCAGCGCCAAAGAAGAGGATGCCGCCCGGCTGACCAGGATCGTCCACCAGCCTGTCGAGCAGACGCCGCCATGCTGCACGGTGCTCATCACGCCAGCCTGCATCCTGGGTCCACCGCACAAACTCCGCGGCCGACCAGGCAAGAATGGCTGCATCCGCAGGATCACCACCCAGCAAGGTACCATCGCGCTTGACTCGATTCATCCAGCGTCCAAGCCTGGCCCCTGCCCGGCGAACAAAGCCCATGCGCGCCAGGGCCACTGCGGCCAGCATACCGCTGATGCCAGACTCTCTGGTGTCGAGGAGGATTCGCTGTCTCGCCGCAACAAAGAGGTCCTGATGCTTATCCAGCTCTAGCTGAGCGCCCGAGGCGAGCACACCCCGACGATCAGCGAGTGCACCGGACCACAGACTCTGCCCAGTCGTTCGCATCAGCGTCGCTGGCGTATCGGCTGGAGGTCTGAAGACCACAAAGCGACTGAAGGGCTCTCCTGGAGTCAGGGTTCCTCTGAAGATCTCTGATGCCGTCGCCTGACCGGCTGGGCAGCGAACATGGAGCGCCCCAGGCCGAGCCGCCGGACCACTATGAACCTGACCGGTAAAGCGGTGGTATGGGTCCGCACGCCCATGCGCACCCTCCAGGACCTCATCTCCTTGACGAGACATGGCCATGATCGGAACGCCGTCCGCAGTCCACAGGCCTGCATCGTTTCGCGTGAGTTCGAAGATTGGACTGGTGCCTTCGCTGCAGGCTGGTCGCACCGAGAACGCCAGTCGGACCGACCGTGGAGCCGGGCCGTCGAGCACAAGCTTGGCATACACCACCCACGCAATCTGACCCTGGAGAACCACTGGCCAGTGATGAAGTGTCAGGGTCAGCGGGCCCTTGGTACAGGTCGTGACCACACTGAGACCATCATCGCCGCGACGCTGCTGGACAGACTCCGCGTCCTCCTGGACGCGACCCGGGTGACGGCCGATGACCTCTCCCTCGCGTCCCTCACCAAACCAGACTGCTACGGATGGACCGTCACCGACTCCGCACCACCCAGTCGGATCAACCCAGGCTTCACCCGGACGACCAGGCACACCAACCAGCGTTCTGTCCCTCGCAGCCAGGACGGGATGAATCCCCATCATCAGCGGTAGATAAGCAGAGTCGGATGGATCGAGCTGTCGCATGACTGCTGCAGGCCAAGGGACAGGGTTCTGCGACCGCAGGACCTCTCCCGTCAGGGCAGCCCGAGTCATGCGTGATGCGGGTAGAACCTCCATCGATGGGAGACGTCCGAGCAGTCCGGTGAGCGCACGGGCACACGCGGCCGTCTGCTCAACACGGCTGAACAGCAAGCGCTTCCGAAGGCGATCTATGCGTCGCGCCAAGCCCGACTCCTCTGAACTTCGTCTCTGTAGGCCACAATTTGATCGCTGCGAACCTGCTCAGTCCACCCCAACAGCTTGGCCATGCGTCCAGAGATCAGCTCTACGGCACCGAGACCTTGATCATCATCTCGGTAGTACAGCTGCGTGCGACGCATCATGACATCGCAGAGCGTGCCAGCCAGCTCAGCCTCAACAGCCCAGTCGATCTGCGCGAGGATCTCTGCTCGCCCATCAATCAGCAGCGCTGCGGACTCCGGCTGTGCGACCACACGCTCAGCAATGTTGATGCCGCGCATGCCGTAGCTCCCTGCGAGTAGCGCTGCAGTCGCGTCAGAGATGAGCTCACCACCGACTGCAGAGATCTTCTTCGAGACTGCATCCAGACCACCGTCTTCAGGCCAGCCAATGGCACCCGGGAGTGGGTTGAGCTCGGTCTCAGCAGCCGTCAGACCAGACAGATCAGCGCCGCCCTCCTCGAGCTGTTCTACAACCTTATCGACCACCTCAGCACCCATTCGCCGATACGTGGTGAGCTTGCCTCCAGCGATCGTCACGACCCCATCTGTCTCCACTACGAGCACATGCTCTCGCGACACACTGGACTCATGGTCAGCCGCCTCATCGCTCACAAGCGGACGAACACCAGCCCATGTCGAGATGATGTCCTCAGCTGTAATCAGTGCATCGGGGAAGTAGTCATTGGTCGCCGCAAGCAAGTAGGCCACATCATCGGCAGTGGCGATCACCGCGGAGGGATCCCCCTCAAAGTCGGTGTCTGTGGTGCCAATATAGGTCTGCTCACCCCATGGAATCGTAAAGAAGACCCGACCATCATCTGGATGCATGCAGCACACAGCGTGCTCTATCTTCAGTCGACTCGCATTCACCACGATGTGGATGCCCTTGGTGGGTCGCATCCTCGGCTGACCCACAGGTCCGCTCATCTCCAGTGTCTGATCAGACCAAGGCCCTGTTGCATTGACCACGATGCTCGCACCGACCTCGTGGACTGCACCACTGAGCTGATCGCTGAGCTTCAGGCCAACGACCCGACCCTGCTCTTTGACGAACCCCTCGACCCGAGTGTGGGTCCGAATTTCAGCACCAGCACGCTCTGCATCGAGGACGGTCTCGAGGGTCAGGCGCGCATCATCAGTCGAGCAGTCATAGTAGACCTGAGCACCCTTGAGACCACCCGCACGCAGCTGGGGCTCAGCGGCGCGGACCCGGCGACGTGAGAGCGACTTGTGCAGCTTCGGCGACCGAAACAAGCTCAGGCCGTCATAGAGCCACATACCGATATTGATCGTGAACATCCCACGACGTGAGTCCTCAAAGACTGGCAAGAGAAAGGGCATCGGATGCACAAGGTGAGGCGCGATCTCTACAAGCACTCCACGCTCTGCCACAGCCTCGAAGACCAGCGACAGCTCACCGTGCTCGAGATATCTCAGCCCACCGTGAACGAGCTTAGAAGAGCGTGAACTGGTACCACTCGCGATGTCCGACTGCTCCACCAGGAGGACGCGCAGTCCGCGGCGAGCGGCATCTCGGGCCACGCCTGCACCAGTGATTCCACCACCGATAATGGCAAGATCAAACCGGTCCTTCGGGGCTGCGGTGTTCCTTCTGGCCAAGCTGGGTCTCCACTTATTGGGTTCCTGCCGCCAAGACGGACCCCGTACAGACCGTACACATAACCCACAGTCACGTTAGAGCAGGGCCATGAATTCACTCGATCTATCATCACTTCATCCCCATACATCTCCGGACGGTAGGATTCTCCACATCACACTCGACCACGGTCGCGTGAACGAGATGGGCTCGACTGAGCTCAGAGACTGGGAGCAGATCACCGCACAGTTGATCGATGGGGCGGCTCAGGCACTCATCACCTCGAGCAACAAGACCACCCGGAGCGGCAAGCGAATCTTCATTGCTGGAGCCAACGTGACAGAGCGCTCAGAGTGGGATGACGCACAGGTAAAAGCGCACGTTCGTTGGCAGCGGGAGACACTCGCAGCCCTCAGACGCGTTCCCGCCTTCCATGTCACAGTGGTCGATGGCTTGGCCTTGGGCTGGGGCACCGAATTCATGCTCACTGCGGACTACCGAGTGGCCACGCCGAATGCACGCTTCGCCCTACCTGAGACCGGCATCGGAATCCTCCCTGGAGCCGGTGGCACCAGCGAGCTCTCTCGAGTCATTGGACCCAACCAAGCACTGCGACTGGGCATGACCGGAGAGCAAATAGACGCCCAAGAGGCGCTCCGAATTGGTCTCGTCGACGAGCTGGCCGAGGACAACGAGGCCGCACAGGCGAGAGCCTCCGAGCTTGCACAGCTGGCCGCACGACGGTCACCCACAGCGGTAGGGGCCTTCAAGCGAGGCGTGCTCGCGAGCCTGGCGATGTCAGAATCGGACCGCACAGAACTCGAGGCCCGCGCCTACGAGCTCTGCGTTGATGCAGGCGAAGCCGCCATCGGACGCGCCAACTTCAAGGCCATCATCGCTGGTGAGTCTGTTGAGTGGGGTCCTCGCCGAGACGCGTAGCAGTACTCGACCCTACTGAGCCTTCATGGCGAGACTAAACTGAACGTTCATGTCTGGATACAGCCTCGAGATGATGATGCTCGGATCAGGCACATTGAAGTCGGTCCACTTGAAGTCGTGTCGACCCTTGAGGCTGAGGCCACCGTCGCTGAATGCATAGTCGGCAGCAATGCTGACGGGCTTGGTCACGTCACGAATCTTGAGGGTACCGGTCAAGGTCACCTTGCCCGAACCACTTCCCGCCTGCAGTGCCTCACCGTCCTGAATGCCTGTGACCGACAATGTAATGTTCGGAAACTTCTCAGACTCGAGACAGAACTCATGCATCTTGGTGTCGCGAGGACCCAGATTCGTGGTCATGGATGCAGTCTTCACGCTGAAGCCGCCCGTGAGGGCATCTGTATCCAGCGATCCTGAGAAGCTCTTTGCTGCACCTTCGATGCCGTGGAGCGATGCTGTATTGAAGAACTTTACAGAGCTTCCCGCTTGATTGAAGCTGTATTTTGCCGCGGATACTTCTTGTCCAAGGCCAAGACAAAAGACGCTGAAGATGGCCAAAATAAACCGGTTCATTTGAACTCCTAAGTTCGCGGGTTTGCGATCTGAATGGTATCACGACTACCATGAATATCGCTGCTGTACGCGGGGCACTCCCCGACAACCACTACGACCAAGACGCGCTGATCTCGGGCTTTCTTCAGCACTGGCGCGAGCAGCACCACAATGCGGATCGCTTGGTGCGACTGCATCAAGCCGTTCAAGTGGGCGGGCGACACCTCGCACTGCCCATGGAGCGCTACCCCGACCTCACGCTTGGTACAGCCAACGATGCGTTCATTGAAGTGGGTACCGAGCTCGGCGCGCGAGCGATCCGAGATGCCCTGAGTGCAGCACAACTCAAGCCCGAAGACGTGGATGTCATCTTCACGACCACGGTCACCGGTATCGCTACCCCCTCACTGGATGCCCGCCTCGTCAACCAACTGGGTTTCCGGAGCGACATCAAGCGCATTCCTATGTTTGGGCTTGGATGTGTGGCCGGAGCGGCAGGAACAGCAAGACTCAATGACTACCTCGAAGGCCACCCAGACCAGGTGGGCGTCCTGCTCAGCGTTGAGCTGTGCTCGCTCACGCTCCAGCGGGGGGACTTCTCGGTGGCCAACCTCATCGCCAGCGGACTGTTTGGTGATGGTGCTGCAGCCCTAGTGGGTCTGGGAGCGAGCCGAGCAGCAGCATTGAAAAACTCAGGACCTCGAGTGGTTGATTCCTTGAGCCGTTTCTATCCAGACACCGAGCGAGTGATGGGTTGGGACGTGGCGGACAGCGGCTTTCAGATCGTACTCGACGCATCCGTTCCAGATGTCGTGAACGCCCACATTCGCGCTGATGTAGACGGCTTTCTTGACGCCAATGGCCTCAGCCTCAGTGACATCCACACCATCATCGCCCACCCTGGTGGGCCCAAGGTGCTCACAGCATTCCAAGAGAGCCTCGACCTTCCAAGCGGCGCACTCGATCGCACATGGAGGTCCCTCGAAGAGGTGGGCAATATGTCGAGCGCGAGCGTGCTCTTTGTTCTGCGCGACACCCTCGCTGACGAGACACCACCCGAGGGTGCCTATGGCCTGCTGATGGCCATGGGGCCTGGCTTCTGCTCTGAGCTGGTCCTCCTGCAGTGGGGAGCCCGGTGACCATCGCGTTCTTTGTCGTCCTGGCCATCACCTGTGTGGAGCGCCTGGTTGAGTTGGTCGTCGGCACACGCAATCGTACATGGAGCCTGGCTCAAGGTGGCATCGAGTACGGCCAGGGACACTGGCCGTGGATGGTCACACTTCACACCGTATTCTTGTTGAGCATGGCAGCTGAAGTACTGATGCTTCCAACCAGCCCCACACCAGTGCTTGCAGTGGCCATGATCACCATCGCTGTCGCAGCTCAAGCGCTCCGCTGGTGGTGTATCCACACCCTGGGGCAGCGCTGGAACCCCCGCGTCATCGTCATTCCAGGGCTCGAGCGGGTGACAGGTGGGCCATATAAGTGGCTCGATCACCCCAACTATGTCGCCGTGGTCTTGGAGGGTGTGGCCCTGCCCATGATTCACGGTGCTTGGCGAACTGCGCTCGGCTTTACTGCGTGTAATGCCATCCTGCTCTGGGTACGGATAGACTGTGAGAACCGAGCGCTTCACCAGCTGGAGAGCAGATGACTGATGCCGATATCATTGATGCGCTGACACACCTCGCGAAGACCAAGCTTCGACACGAGGGCCCTCTTGATGATGGAGAGCTCGCCAACCAGCTCGACAGTGTCCAGAGACTCACCCTTGTCGTGGCCATTGAGGATCACTTCAAGGTCTGCTTTGACCCCGAGGACGAAGCACAGATCCGCGACCTCTCTGACCTGGTCCGAATCATCAGCAAGAAGCTCGGTGAAGCTTGACTGATCTGACCCTGTTTACGGCCCTCAAGCGTGCAGCGGCACTGGACAAACCAGGAACCGGGTTGTGCTACCTAGATCGCCACGAGCGAGAGACCTGGAGGAGCTACCCTGAGCTGGCTGAGCGAGCAGCATGCATTGCTGGTGGCCTCAAGGCTGCGGGTGTGTCTGCCGGGGACACCGTCGCCATCGTCCTGCCCACCACACCTAGCTTTACGGATGTCTTCTTCGGCGTCATCCACCTCGGGGCCATCCCTGTTCCCCTCTACCCTCCGGTTAGACTCGGTCGACTCGATGAGTACTTCGCGAAGACCGCCACGATGCTGGACCGGGCGGGCTGCTCGATCCTAGTGACCGATGAACGGGCAGGCAAGCTGATGGGGTCTGTCGTGAGTGCGGCGAGCGCATCCGTACAGATACTGAGAGCAGCGAGCCTGGAGAGCTGCCCGCCTGTGGCACCAGAGCCGCCGGGCCCAGATGACATCGCAATGGTGCAGTTCTCTTCTGGTACGACGGGTGAGCCCAAGCCTGTGGCACTCACTCATCGTCAGGTCATCGCGAACGCCAGCGTCATCCTCGATGTAGAGCCTGAGGATGACAATTTCTGCCCCAGCGGTGTCAGCTGGCTGCCGCTATACCACGACATGGGGCTCATCGGCTGTATCTTCCCAGCACTGCTATACCCGGGCTCTCTGACCCTGATTCCACCCGAGGCGTTCCTCGCAAAGCCAGCCATTTGGCTGAGGGCTTTGAGTAAATACAAGGGACTCATCTCACCTGCGCCAAACTTCGCGTATGCCCTCTGCACTGAGCGCATCGATGATGAGGAGCTCGACGGCGTAGACCTCAGCGAGTGGCGCTTCGCTCTCAATGGTGCCGAGCCCACCTCACCCGAGACCATGCGTGCCTTCACGAAGCGATTCTCCAAGTGGGGACTGAGGTCTACAGCGCTCACCCCAGTCTACGGCCTCAGCGAGGCGGCCTTGGCCGTGACCTTCGGCACGCTCGACGAAGCGTTCACTAGTGAGAGATTCGATACAGCAGCGCTGCAATCGGGCCAAGTGAAGCCGGATGACGATGGCATGGAGATTGCGAGCGTCGGACATCCGCTGCGTGGCTTTGGTGTTGAGATACGAGCCGGTAAAGAGCCGGCGGCGGCAGATCGAATCGGACGCATCTGGGCGCGCGGCCCCAGCGTGATGGATCGCTATCTGGATGGCGCCCCAGCCCCCAAGGATGGTGAGTGGCTGGACACAGGCGATCTCGGCTTTGTCTTTAATGATCAGCTGTACATCACAGGTCGGGCCAAGGACGTCATCGTGATTCGCGGCCGCAACCACGCACCCTCCACACTTGAGGCCGCAGTGGACACTGTCCCTGGTGTTCGCACGGGCTGTAGTGCAGCAGTGGCGAGCATCACCGGTTCAGGCGAGGAGGTTCTCCTGTTTGTCGAGGTCCGCGGTGACACACCGGATGATCTGGAAGACCAGTGTCTACGTGCCGTACGTGCTGCCACAGGTGTGACTCCCGACCACATCATTAGATTAAAAGCAGGCACGCTGCCCCGGACATCTTCAGGAAAGATTCGGCGTGGCGAGGCCCTCCAGCGCTGGCGGAGTGAGACATTGACCCCACCAACACAGGTCGGCGCGGTCCGTCTCGTCTCTGCCGTCGCACGCAGTGCCTGGTCCGAGTGGCGAGGAAGGCAAGAGACCCGTGACTGATGTGATTGTCGTCGGCGGGGGCCCCACAGGACTGGCGTCAGCCATCATGGCCAGACTGGCAGGCCTCAGCGTGATGGTATTCGAGCCGCGAGACCTCCCGGCGGACAAGGCCTGCGGTGAGGGTCTCATGCCACCGGCGCTGAAGTCTCTCGCAGACCTCGGGGTGACAGGACTCGAGGGCGTGGCATTTGAAGGAATTCGCTACGTCGATGGAGCTTGCGCCGCAGAGGGCCGCTTTGCGATGGGCGCAGGGCTAGGCGTGCGACGAACCGTGCTGCACAAGGCACTCCATGACCGCGCCCGAGCGCTCAATATCGAGATCAGGCCCAAGCGGGTCGAGACCTGGTCTCAGGATGCTGACGGTGTGACCGTCGAGGGTGAGCGCGCCCGATGGCTACTCGGCGCTGACGGCTTAGCCTCGCCCCTCCGAGCCCGCCTCGGGCTGAGCGAAAAACCAAGACTTCCAAGTCGACTCGGTCTCCGACGACACTTCAATGTCGAGCCCTGGACCCCG
>Ga0315315_10002099_pt1 | contig 18321 bp, 18 predicted proteins | sample M140m3416metaG_FD_203699 | JGI IMG/M metagenome (GOLD analysis project Ga0315315, IMG submission 203699) | Ammonia-oxidizing marine archaeal communities from Monterey Bay, California, United States - M1 40m 3416 | ecosystem: Environmental > Aquatic > Marine > Intertidal zone | place: USA... | reverse complement strand
TAGATGAAGTTTCTGAGTATTGGAATCAAGTCATTAAGATAAACGATTACCAAAAGGAGCGTTTTGCAAAAAAAATAATGACCTCTCTTTTTGGCACAGTTTCTGGTAAAAAAATAACCCTTTTAGGTTGGGCGTTTAAAAAAGATACTAATGATACTAGAGAATCAGCAGCTATATATATTGCTGATATACTCATTGAAAATGGGGCTGAAATTTGTGTTTATGATCCTAAAGTTAGTAAACAGCAGATGCTTTCTGATTTGGATAATTTGAACACTCGATCATCTGAAGAGAATCAAAAGTCAATTAATTATTATTCAGATCCAGTAAAAGCATGTGTAAACTCTCATGCTGTTGCTGTGATTACTGAATGGGATGAATTTAAGTCATATGATTGGGAGAAAATTTATACTAGTTTGATACAGCCAGCTAAAGTTTTCGATGGTAGAAATATTTTAGATAATAATACTTTGAAACAAATAGGTTTTGATGTATATACAATTGGTAAATAATTTAATTATGAAGTTTAATAAGTCTTCCAAAATATATATTGCAGGACATCAAGGAATGGTGGGTTCTGCTTGTTGGAGAATATTTGAAAAATTGGGTTACTCCAATTTAATAGGAAGGACTTCAAAAGAGTTAGATTTAAGGAATCAATCACAAGTATATGATTTTTTTAGAGATTCAAAACCAGATGTTATTATTGATGCTGCAGCAAAAGTTGGTGGTATTATGGCTAATAAAGATTATCCTTATCAATTTTTATTGGAGAATATGCAAATCCAAAATAATTTGATTAGTGCAGCTCATAAAAACAATGTATTAAAATTTATTTTTTTAGGAAGTTCATGTATCTATCCAAAATTAGCTCCTCAGCCACTCAAAGAAGAATACTTATTGAATGGTTCTTTAGAACCAACTAATGAGTGGTATGCTATTGCTAAAATATCTGGAGTAAAATTATGTGAAGCTATTCGTACTCAATATGGAAAAGACTTTGTTAGTTTAATGCCTACAAACCTTTATGGTCCGAACGATAATTTTGATTTAAAAACCTCTCATGTTTTTCCTGCGATGATTAGGAAGTTCCATGACGCAAAAGTAAATAACCACTCAAATGTTAATCTTTGGGGTTCAGGCTCCCCTATGCGAGAGTTTTTACATGTAGATGATCTAGCTAGCGCAGTATTATTTGCTGTGGAAAACAATTTACCAAAAAGCTTATATAATGTTGGTACTGGCTTGGATGTTACAATAAAAGAGTTGGCAGAAACCATTCAGTCACATATTAGACATAAAGGTAAAATAGTTTGGGACACCACAAAGCCTGACGGAACATTTAGAAAATTATTAGATAGTTCAAAAATAATTCAATTTGGTTGGCAGGCTAAATATGATTTAAAGAATGGAATTTCCAATACCTATTCTTGGTTTTTAGAAAACAAAAATCATTTAAAAGAAGTGAAATTTTAATAACAATTAAAAGAGAAGTATTTTAAAAACCATAGTATATTTTTTATAGACTAAATACTAGCCTAAAATTTAATACAAAAATAAGTGTATTTACACTTAACACATTTAAAAATGATAATTTAATTTTATAAACTTTTATTTGTGAGAATTTTAATTATTTTTGTTTAAAATAGAGGTTTTTACTAGTTATTTCTGTGACTATTAGTGGCGAAGCCGTATCCACCTAACAGTATTTTAAGTAAATAAACCTAATAAATTTTAATTCAAAATTTGAGTAAAATAGCATTCATAACTGGAGTCACCGGTCAAGATGGAACATATCTATCAGAACTATTATTAGAAAAAGGATATGTGGTGCATGGATTAAAACGTCGTTCTTCTTCTTTTAATACTGGGCGCATTGATCATTTATATCAAGATCCTCATAGTGAAAACCGAAGTTTTATTTTACACTATGGGGATATGACCGATAGTACGAACTTAATTCGTCTAATTAAAGAAATACAGCCAGACGAGATTTATAATTTAGCCGCTATGAGTCATGTTCATGTTTCCTTTGATATGCCAGAGTATGTTGCTGATGTTGATGGAGTCGGATCCTTGAGATTGTTGGAAGCTGTAAGGTTACTTGGATTAGAAAAGAAAACAAGAATTTATCAAGCATCAACCTCTGAACTTTTTGGCAAGGCTCAAGAAGTTCCTCAAAAAGAAACTACACCATTTTACCCTAGATCTCCTTATGCAGTAGCAAAGTTGTACGCCTATTGGACAACAGTTAATTACAGAGAAGCTTACGACATGTTCGCCTGCAATGGAATATTATTTAATCATGAAAGCCCTATACGCGGAGAGACTTTTGTAACTCGTAAAATAACTATGGGAGTAGCTAGAATAATAAAAGGAACACAAGAAAAACTTTATTTAGGAAATCTAGATGCCAAGCGGGACTGGGGACACGCTAAAGATTATGTTCGTATGATGTGGATGGTTCTTCAGCACGATAAGGCTGAGGATTGGGTGATAGCTACAGGTAAAACTACATCAATCAGAGATGTTGTGAAAATGGCATTTGCTTGTGTTGGTATCAAACTTGATTTTATCGGTCAGGGAATTGATGAAAAAGGGGTTGTAAAATCATGTCATAATGCCAATTACAAAATTAAAATTGGTAAAGAAGTTTTAAATATTGATCCTAATTATTTCAGACCTACTGAAGTAGATTTATTGTTAGGAGATGCAACTAAGGCTAAAGAGAAATTGGGTTGGAAAGCAGAAATTCATTTGGAAGAATTAATTCAAGAGATGGTTCTTTCAGATTTAAATGAGATAAAAGAGTAAACTAAGACTACCGGCCCTAGTCGAGAAAAACAAAGAATTATAATGAATATAGAGTTAACAAATAAAAAAATTCTTGTCACTGGTGGAGCCGGTTTTATCGGATCAAATTTATGTGAGGCTCTACTAGAAAAAGGAAACAAAGTAATTTGTCTAGATAATTTTGCTACAGGTAAAAGAGAGAATTTAGAACAACTTTTAAAAAACACCAATTTTACGCTAATCGAAGGAGACATTAGAAAGCTTAAAGATTGTCTAAAAGCAACCAAAGAGATTGATTATGTTTTACATCAAGCAGCATTAGGTTCAGTACCAAGATCTATTAAAGATCCAATTACATCCAATGATGTAAATGTTAGTGGTTTTTTAAATATGTTAGTAGCCGCTAGAGATAATGGGGTGAAAAGATTTGTTTATGCAGCAAGCTCCTCTACTTATGGAGATTCAGAGTCAATGCCTAAAGTTGAAGATATAATTGGAAAACCATTATCACCATATGCTATTACTAAATATGTAAATGAATTGTATGCTGACATTTTTTCAAAAACATATGGTTTAGAAACTATTGGATTACGTTATTTTAATGTGTTCGGGAGAAAGCAAGATCCTAATGGTGCGTATGCAGCAGTGATTCCAAAATTTGTAAGTCAATTAATGAAAGGAGAGTCTCCTGTCATTAATGGTGATGGAGATTACTCAAGAGATTTCACATACATTGATAATGTGATACAAGCAAATTTATTAAGTTTAGTAACAATCAATGAAAAAGCAATTAACACAGTATACAATGTTGCATATGGAGATCGAAATACACTGGATGATTTAATGGGATACTTAAAAGAGTATTTATCCGAATTTGATTCTAAAATTTCAAATGTTAAGGTTATTTACGGTCCAAATAGATCAGGTGATATACCGCATTCACACGCAAGTGTGGATAAAGCAAAAGAATTATTAAAATATAATCCGCAGTTTACCTTGCAAAAGGGCTTAAAAGAAGCTGTAAAATGGTATTGGAGAAATTTATAAAATGAAAAAAGAAAAAATAGCTATTATTGGACTTGGGTATGTTGGTTTACCGTTAGCAAGATTATTCGCTACAAAATATTCAGTGGTTGGATTCGACATCAACAAGCAAAGAATATCAGAATTAATGTCTGGTGTTGATTCAACCTTAGAAGTTGATAATAAAACTTTAAAATCTGTTTTAGTAGATGATGTTTCAGATTCTAATGGCTTATATTGCACAAATCAACTAGAGAAAATTAAAGATTGTAATTATTATATTATAACCGTTCCAACTCCAGTTGATAAAAACAATAAGCCTATTTTAACTCCTCTTGTTAAGGCGAGTGAAACTGTTGGTGCTGTTTTGAAAAAAGGTGATATCATAATTTATGAATCCACGGTGTATCCGGGGGCAACAGAAGAAGATTGTGTGCCTGTTTTAGAGAAGGTTTCGGGATTAATCTTTAATAAAGATTTTTATGCTGGTTACTCTCCTGAGAGAATTAACCCAGGAGATAAAGAGCATACTGTAGAAAAAATTTTAAAGGTCACTTCAGGTTCAACACCAGAAATAGGGTTAAAAGTAGATAATTTGTATAAATCTGTTATTACAGCAGGTACGCACTTAGCACCGACCATTAAAGTTGCAGAGGCTTCAAAAGTAATTGAGAATTCACAGAGAGATATAAATATTGCATTTGTTAATGAGTTGGCTAAGATCTTTAATTTAATGGACATCAATACCCATGATGTTCTAGAGGCAGCTGGAACAAAATGGAATTTCTTACAATTTAAACCAGGACTAGTTGGTGGGCACTGTATAGGTGTAGACCCGTATTACTTGGCTCAAAAAGCACAAGAATATGGATATAATCCTGAAATTATTTTGGCAGGGCGTAGAATGAATGATAGCATGGGAAAATACGTTGCGTCAGAAGTCATAAAATTAATGATTGATAAAGATGTAAGAATTAAAAATGCCGAAATATTAGTGCTAGGGATTACATTTAAAGAGAACTGTCCTGATGTTCGTAATACAAAAGTTGTAGATGTTATTTCTGCTTTAAAAGGATATAATACCAATGTTACAATTTATGATCCTTGGGCTAACGAACAAGAGGTGATGCATGAATATGGATTGCAATCAAAAAAAGAAATACCAATTAGAAAATTTGATGCCATTATCTTAGCAGTAGCTCATAATGAATTTAAAGAATTAGATTTTAATTCTTTAAGGAAGAATAATTCAGTCATGTACGATGTAAAAGGAGTATTAAAAGAGGATGTAGAAGGAAATCTATAAATATGAAAAAAATATTAATTACTGGGGGAGCAGGCTTTATTGGTTCTCATGTTACTCGTTTATTCGTTAATAAGTACCCAAATTATATGATTTACAATCTGGACGCTTTGACTTATGCAGGGAATTTAGAGAACTTAAAAGATATAGAAAATGCTTCAAATTATACTTTTATAAAAGGAGATATCACAGATGAAAATTTCATAACCGAACTCTTTCAAGCCAATAAATTTGATGGAGTAATACATTTAGCAGCTGAATCCCATGTAGATCGATCTATTACAGATCCTTTGGCTTTTGCTAAAACTAATATTTTAGGAACAATGAATTTGTTAAATACTTTTAAAAAGCAATGCCAAAATGACTGGAAAGGTAAATTATTTTATCATGTAAGTACAGATGAAGTTTATGGAACACTTGGAGAAACAGGTTTATTTACAGAAACAACCTCATACGATCCAAACTCTCCGTATTCGGCTTCAAAAGCAAGTTCAGATCACTTTGTGAGAGCTTATGGAGAAACCTATGGCTTGCCGTATGTTATTTCAAACTGTTCAAATAATTATGGAGCAAATCAATTTCCGGAAAAATTAATTCCGTTGTTTATTAATAATATTATTAATAAAAAATCTTTACCAGTTTATGGTGATGGCAAGTACACTAGAGACTGGTTGTACGTTTTAGACCATGCAATAGCAATTGATTTGGTTTTTCATGAAGGTAAAAAGGGAGACACGTATAATATTGGAGGCTTTAATGAATGGCAAAATATTGATCTAATTAAACTACTTTGTAAACAAATGGATGTCAAACTATGTAGAGACGAAGGTACAAGTTTAGAACAAATTACTTATATAAAAGATAGACCAGGACACGATTTAAGATACGCTATTGATGCATCAAAAATTAATAAAGAATTAGGCTGGAGTCCAACAGTCACCTTTGAGGAAGGTTTGTCAAAAACAATAGACTGGTATCTAGATAATAATGAATGGATGCAGAACATTGTCAGCGGTGAATACGAAACTTATTACAATCAACAATACAATTAAGATGAAGGGAATAATTTTAGCAGGCGGTTCTGGATCAAGATTATATCCATTAACAATTTCAGTTAGTAAGCAATTGTTGCCTATTTACGATAAGCCTATGATATATTATCCACTTTCAGTATTGATGTTAGCTGGAATTAGAGAAATATTAATTATTACGACACCTCATGACCTAAGCTCTTTTAAAAAACTATTAGGAGATGGTTCTCAAGTAGGCTGTACCTTTGAATATGCTATTCAACCTGAACCAAATGGACTAGCAGAGGCATTTATTATTGGTGAAACTTTTATAGGAAATGATAAAGTAGCGTTAATTTTAGGAGACAATATATTTTATGGAAGTGGTTTTGGAGCTTTACTAAGAAGTAAGACTGATATTACTGGAGCAGCAGTTTTTGCACAACCGGTAAATGATCCGGAACGATATGGTGTGGTGGAGTTCGATAAAGATAATAAAGTTATAAGCATAGAGGAGAAGCCTAAAAATCCGAAATCAAATTATGCAGTTCCTGGTTTGTATTTTTATGACAACCATGTTGTTGAATTTGCTAAAAAAATACAACCTTCAGAAAGAGGGGAAAAGGAAATCACTAGCTTAAACCAAATGTATTTAGAGCAAGCTAAACTACAAGTAGGTATTATGACTAGAGGAATGGCTTGGCTAGACACGGGTACAATAGACTCTATGGATGCTGCAACTGAATTTGTACGTGTGATAGAAAAAAGGACAGATAAAAAAATAGCTTGTATTGAAGAGGTAGCTCTTTTACACGGTTTTATTTCAAAGGGTGAAGCCTTAGAATTAGCTAAGAAATACGGGAAAAGTGGGTATGGAGAATACCTTAAAAAACGTGCACAATAATGATGGATAAAGTAAAAATAATAGAGTTACCTAAAATTTTAGACCCTAGAGGGAATCTAAGTTTTTTAGAAACTAATAACCACGTTCCTTTTAAAATTATGCGAACCTATTGGATTTATGATGTACCTGGAGGAGAAATTAGAGGCGGCCATGCATTTAAAGAACAACAAGAATTTATAGTTGTACTTTCAGGTAGTTTAGATATTATTGTTTTTGACGGAATTAAGAAAAAGAAGTTTTCATTAAATAGATCTTATTACGGCCTGTATATACCTAAAGGCCTTTGGCGACATATGGAAAACTTTTCAACAAATACATTCGCGCTAGTAGTATCAAATACTGCTTTTGACGAAAAAGATTATATACGTAATATTGAGGAATTCAAAAAAATAAAAGATAATGTTTAAAAATAGGACTGTATTTGATTGTTCTTTAATTGAGTTGCCTAAAATTAAAGATAGATCAGGGAATATTACTGTAATTGAAAATAATATTCATATTCCTTTCGCTATAAATAGAGTGTTTTATTTATATGATATTCCAGGAGGTGAAGACAGAGGAGCGCATGCTCACATAAATTGTCATCAGTTTTTAGTAGCGGCTTCTGGGAGTTTTGAAGTATTATTAGATGATGGAAAAGTTAAAAAAACAATTATGTTAAATCAGTCATTTAGAGGGATACATATTCCTCCTGGAATTTGGGCATCTGAAATTAATTTTTCATCAGGAGCAATATGTTTGGTTTTAGCTTCTCATAAATATGATGAAAAAGATTATATTAGAGATTATAAAGAATATTTAAAAATTAAAGGTAATGAAATTTAATAATAAAAATGTTATAATTAGTACATCTGCAAAAATTGGTAAGAATGTTCGGATAGGGGATAATGTTACGATTTACGATAATGTGGTTCTCAAGGACAATGTTACAATTTGTAATGATTGTATTATAGGAGAGCCTTTGGCTTCATATTATAAAGATGACGCATATGAAAACCCTACTACAATTGTGGGAGAAAATTCGTTATTAAGAAGTCATTCTATTATTTATGCTGGTACTGAGTTAGGCGATAATTTTAATTGCGGACATAGAGTTACAATAAGAGAGTTTACTATATTTAAGAAAGATTGTAGAGTAGGTACAGTTTCAGATATTCAGGGGTATTCTACGTTTGGAAATAATTGTTGGCTTCACAGTAATGTTCATATTGGACAAAAATCTACAATTGGAGATTTTGTTTTTATTTACCCATATGTAGTTTTAACAAATGACCCAACCCCACCTTCAGATATATGTATTGGGCCAACAATTGGAGACTATTCTCAAATTGCAGTATTTAGTGTTTTGCTTCCTGGTGTAAAAATAGGTAAGCATGCTCTTGTAGGCGCAGGAAGTATTGTTGGTAAGGATGTGGAAGATTATCAGTTAGTAATTGGTAGTCCTGCAAAATTCATTAAAGATGTAAGAGAAATAAAGTCTCGAGAAACAAGTGAAGCACATTATCCTTGGCCATTAAGATTTGAAAGAGGTATGCCTTGGGAGGGTGTCGGTTTTGAAACATGGAACAAATCAAAAGAAAATGATTAATTTTTTAGATTTACAAAAAATAAATACGCAATACGAAAAAGAACTTAAAGAGGCTGCCTCTAGAGTTATAGACTCTGGTTGGTATTTAATGGGAAAGGAATTGGAAACTTTTGAGCAAAGTTATGCTTCATTTTGTGGCGTAAAGTATTGTTTAGGTGTGGCAAATGGATTAGATGCCTTGCGTTTAATTTTTAAGGCATATATCAAATTAGGCGTTATGCAAAAAGGAGATGAAGTAATTGTTCCTGCCAATACCTATATTGCTTCTGTATTAGCAATTTCTGATAATGACCTAGTTCCAGTTTTTGTAGAACCAAATATAAATACCTATAATTTAGATAGTAATCTTATTGAACAAGCTATTACCCTAAAAACAAAGGCAATTTTAACCGTTCACTTGTATGGTCAAATTTCTATTGACCAACAATTACGTTCTATTTGTAAAAAGCACAACTTAAAATTAGTAGAAGATGCAGCACAATCTCATGGCGCTGTTTGGAACGGAAAAATATCTGGAGGCATTGGTGATGCCGCAGGACATAGTTTTTACCCTGGTAAAAATTTAGGAGCTTTAGGTGATGCAGGAGCAGTAACAACTAATGATGAGGATTTATCAAAAACTATAAGCGCATTACGTAACTATGGTTCTCATAAAAAGTACGAAAATAAATATCAAGGTCTAAACTCACGTTTAGATGAGATACAAGCAGCTTTTTTAAATGTAAAATTAAAATACATTCAAAATGATATTGAGGCAAGAAGAGAGGTTGCTAATTATTATTTGGAAAATATCAAGAATCCTAAAATTATATTACCAAAGTTATTAAATCAAGAAGGACACGTTTGGCACTTATTTGTAATAAAAACTGAGAAAAGACAAGAATTACAGCAATATTTGAATAATCAAGGAGTCCATACCTTAATTCATTATCCAATTCCTCCTCATAAACAAGAAGCTTATGCAGCGTTTAATGGGCTATCATATCCAATTACAGAACAAATTCATGAAGAAGTTTTGAGTTTACCATTAAGTGGAGCAATGACAAAAGAGGAGAATGAAGAAGTTGTATTAAACTTAAATAATTTCAAATATTAGTAGTGTCGATTTAGAGTTAATTAAAAAATGACAGGATAAAAAGAGAATATGAGAATAGCATTAATTGGAGAATTTAGTGGTGTACATCAATATTTAGCTGCTGGTTTGAGAAAGTTAGGACATACAGTATTAGTTGTAAGTGATGGTGATGGATATAAAAATTTTAAGAGAGATATTGATGTTAATGGATCTGTAAATAATAAATATTTTAATTCTTTAAATAGAATAGTGAAAGAAATTTTAGCAACAGATAGAATTAAAAACTATGATGTTGTGCAATTTATAAACCCTATTGCTTTTTTTAAATATGGGCCGCTAAATATTCTATATAAAAAAATCGCAAGTAATAATGGAAAATTATTTTTATTAGCTGCGGGTACAGATACTTATTTTTGGAAAGCTTATAGAAATGGTTTGTATAAGTATTCACCACATGAAGGTTTATTAAAAGATAAAAATGAAAACAAAAGTCAATGGGAAAAAAAGAGGTATATTCAGTTAACAGATAATTTAATATCTTTATCTGTGGGTGTAATTCCGTGTATTCCTGAATACCAAATAGCATATTCTGAACACCCCAAGGCTAGATCTATAATACCATTTCCATTAAATCTTGAAGATATAGAATTTAAAGAAATGTTTAAAGAAAAAGTACTTTCTCAAAAGTTATCTTTTTTTCATGGTATGCATAAAAAAAGGTATGGCGCAAAAGGTAGTGTCCTTATTGATAAAACTATGAAAAAGCTGAGCAGTAAATACAGTGCAGACATTGATTATTTTTCGGCTGAAAGCATTCCTTTTGAACAATATTTAACTATTATTAAAAATGTTCAAATTGTAATAGATCAATCTCATTCATATAGTCCAGCAATGAATTCATTAATAAGCATGGCTAAAGGTAAAATTGTAATGGGAGGTTGTGAAGATGAATATATGTGCTCCATGGGAATTACAGAACCTCCATTAATTAATATTAAACCAAATGAAAAAAGTATTATTTCACAAGTTGAGTTTTTATTAGAAAATAAAAAATCTTTGAGAAACTATGCTCTTCGAGGCAGGAAATATGTGGAGGATAATCATGATTATATTTCTGTAGCCAAAAAATATTTGAATGAATGGGGTCAATGAGATTTAAAAGGAGAGAATTTTATTATTTAGTATTTTAAAATATTGATTTATATAAAGAAATTTATTTCAAGAATACCTAGTAAGTCATTTTTTTCAGAAGCTTTTTTGGTGAGTTTTACTGAGTACTTAATGTTGGGGGCTATATTTAGTGTAAATATTATTTTGAATAGAACATATGGTACAGATTCACTGGGGGAATTTAATGTAGGGTATTCGTTATCGCAAATTATCATACTAGGTTTTTTATCGTCATTTAGCCCTTTACTTAGGCGTGAAATAACAATAAATGTAAAAAAAAGTATTAGCTATGTGAGCGATATTTTCCACTTCAGAATACAAATTTTAGTACTAATTGTTTTTTTATCTTTAGTGAGCTCTTTCTTTTTCTTTGAAACCTCTAATATTTTTTACATATTTATAATTCTTGCAACAGCAAAAGGGTTTGACTTACTGAGCGATGTTTTCTATGTATATTTTCAGTCGGTAGAAAAATTTAAAATTTATGCAATTTTAAAAAGTTCACATGCAATAACTCTTATATCTGTTATTTTAACTAATTCATATTTAAGTGCTCCTATTGAATATATTTATATATCATTTCTAGTAGTTTCTATTCTTTTTTTTTTAATAAATGTATTACTTAATTCGATAAATAAATATTTGGTTTATGAGTTTAAAAGTTTTTTGCATTTTACTAAAAATAAAATTAAAATATTTCATGAAGTCTGGCCGCTAATTATAAATTCTTTTCTATTTCAATTAAAATCCAGAATAAATGTAGTAATTATTTTTACAATTTTAGGGGCTGAATTTGCAGGTGTATTTGCTGCCGTTGTTATGACCATTTCTGTTTTCACAGCATTATCATCCCCACTAGGGATTGTGATATTTCCAAAATTGAATAAAACGTTTGTAAATAGTTCTGCTGATTTACCAAAACAAATGAGGCTAATAATCTTTTCTCTTTTAGCTTTTGGTTTTGTTTTAATGCTAACCCACTTTTTTACAATAAAATATCAAATTTTATTAATTGGAGACTTACCTTCATATTCGAGCAACTTATTTTCAATTATGTCTATTAGTATTCCCTTTATGATTGCAATAGGTGGCATTGGGAATATATTTGTTATTATTAAGAGACAAAAAGAATTATTAGTTTTAAGTATAGGGATTCTTATGTTGAGTGTATTAAGTTTATTTGTGTTCATTCATTTTTTTAATAATATGGGGGCAGCTATTTCTTTTTCATTCATTAGTGTTTTTCATTTATTCTTAATGTATACTTTTTCAGTATATTTCATCAAAGATAAAAAAAGCGATATACAATAAAATTTAAATTTGAGAACTAATAATAACATGTTTACGTATGAAAAGTAAAGAAAAAATTACACGTATTTTAATTATTGCCTTTTGCATAAGGTTTGTATTATTGTTAGTCGATCAGTATTTAATAACTCTTCCTCAAGGAGGGCGTGATGCTAAGGTTTTTGAGATGTTAGCGTATTTAATTTCAACGTCAAATTATGATTCTGGCGTTTTATACTACATATCTTCTGGACAAAATTTATTAGCATTATTCGGTTCGTTTATTTATTTTGTTATTGGAAGAGAACCTTTGATATTAGGTTTGCTAAATGTTTTTCTTGGGGTTTATGTAGTTAAATTAGTTTTTAGGTCAAGTTTTTTATTATGGAGAGATTATAAAATTGCTTCAAAAGCAGCTTGGTTTGCAGCTATTTTTCCAACGTTGGTATTACATTCATCCATTTTTTTAAGGGAGATTCCTATAAATGTGTTTTTATTATTAGCAATCATTTCATTCATAAAATATCAGCAATCTTATAAAAAGATAAATCTTTTTTGGTTGTTCTTTTATGTAATTGTTGCATCCATATTACATAATGGGATTGTTTTTATCTTTTTAAGTTTTATTTTAGTTTTAATTTTTCAAAAAAATAAAAATCTTAAAATAAAACAAACTTTTTTTTCAAGATTATTTACGGCTCTAATCATTATTTCTACTATATTTATAATCAACTATTCTGGTATAGCCATGAACAAAATTGGAGGGTCTTTTGATAATTCAATCTTAGTTTTTGAATTATCGGAAGCTAGAGAATCCGAAGGCAATACTGCCTTCCCTAGCTGGTTGCGCATTTCATCAATTTCAGATGAATTTTGGAAATTACCCCTACGTATTGTTGCTTTTATTTATTCCCCATTAATACCTTTTTTAGTTACATCTCCTTATCATTTGTTAGGCTTAGTTGACTCTGTATTATACCTTATCTTATTTAAGAGAATATTCAGTCATTGGAAATTTTTACAAAGAAATCCCGGTGCCAAGTCTATTTTAATTATGACTTTAGTTTTGATATTTATTTTTTCATTATCTGTTTCCAATGTTGGTACATCAATTCGTCATAGAGCAAAATTTGCACCATTATTAATAATTCTATTTTTGCCCAAAAAAGTAAAATATAACTCTATCAATTATAAAATATGAATATAATTTTTTCTCCAAAAATTTACCCGGGTATTAACAATTTTGATCAAATTTAAGATGGATAACAATACAATAGTTATTATTTATAATGCAGCTCATCATGTTTTATTATTCAAATCTGAACTTATTAAATCTTTAAAAAAAAACGGATATAGAGTAGTTGTATTAGCATCAACTGATAATTATAACGAAAAATTGAAAGATATTATTGATGAATTTCACGAAATAAAGGTTGATAGTTCTGGTGTCAATCCAATTAAAGATGCATATTTAATTTTTCAAATTTATAGCATATGTAAAAGAATAAAACCATTTGCTATTATAAATTTCACGATTAAACCTGTTATCTACGGAACCTTTGCAGGTCGATTACTTGGCGGAATTCCTGTTATTAATACTATTACTGGACTTGGAACAGCTTTTATTTCAACGGGACTTGCTAACAAAGTTGCGAAAATTTTTTATAAATTCACATTTAAACACTCACATTTAGTTTTTTTTCAAAATCCAGATGATCAGCAATTTTTTAAAGACCTTAATATTATTTCAAAAGATAACACAAAATTAGTATCAGGTTCAGGAGTAGATCTAGTAAAGTTTAAATCGATAAAAAATAAAAAGAGGGAGAAGATTAAAATTTTATTTATTGGAAGAATTATAGCTGATAAGGGAATATACGAGTTAATTGAGTCTGCTAAAATCATCAAAAAAGAGTATTCCAATGTAACTTTTATATTAATGGGTATGTTGGGTGTTAAAAACAGAACTTCCATAAGTAAAAGTGAAGTTGATAATTGGGTAAATGACGGGTTGATAGAGTTTGTTCCATTTAAAGATGATATTAGAAGTTTTTTAGGTGATTCTGACCTTGTAGTACTTCCATCTTATAGAGAAGGAACTCCTAAAACTTTAATTGAGGCTGCGAGTATGGGGAAACCTCTTATAGCTACTGATGTGCCAGGTTGTAGGGAGGTAGTTCTAGATGGAATTAATGGTTTCTTGTGCCAAGTAAAGAATCCGGTTTCTTTAGCTGATGCAATTAGAAAATTCATAGAACTGGATTATTCTTATAAAATTGAAATGGGTTTAAATAGTCGAGAATTAGCCGAACAAAAATTTAACATACATAAAGTTAATAAATCTTATATAAACGAATTAAATAAAATTAAAAATGAAAAATGAAAATTATTCTATAAACACGCTTACTGGTAAAAAATACATTATTCCATTAAAAGGAGATAAGAAAAAAATAGATGATTTTTTATCACACCACAAAGGTAAAAAAGTAATTGTTGTGCAGGGGCTGGGTTTTGTTGGAGCCGTAATGACATTAATCTGTTCTAATGCTCTTACTGAAGAGTATGCTGTAATTGGGGTGGATTTAGCAAATTCAAACAATTATTGGAAAATTGCATCTATCAATGAAGGTGTTTTTCCTGTTGTTGCTTCAGATCCAAAGGTTGAAGAGTTTTTCCAAAAAACTCAATCGAAAGGTAATCTACTAGCAACTTTTGATAGTTATGCCTATTCTGTTGCTGATGTTATTATAGTTGATATTAATTTAGATGTTTTGAAAAACTCTGATTTTTCAAAAACATTAATCAATTATGATGTCAATCTTAAACCATTTGAAAAGGGTATTGAAACTATTGGAAATAATTGTAAAGAAGATGTTTTAATTCTTGTCGAGACGACCGTGCCTCCGGGAACTTGTGAAAAAGTAGCTTATCCATTGATAAAAGAATGTTTATTGAATAGAAACTTGGCAATAGATAAATTTAAATTAGGTCATTCATATGAAAGAGTAATGCCAGGTCCAAATTATATTGATTCTATTCAAAATTTTTATAGAGTTTATTCTGGAATAGATAATAATAGTGCTCTTTCAGTCGAAAAATTTCTAAGGACAATTATTAGTACAGAAAACTATCCTTTAACTCAACTTGCAAATACTAACGCTACGGAAATGGCTAAAGTATTAGAGAATTCATACAGAGCAATGAATATTGCTTTTATGGTGGAGTGGTCTCGCTTTGCAGAACTAGCAGATGTCAATTTGTACGAAGTAGTTAGTGCAATAAGGATGCGACCAACTCATAGTAACATGATGTTACCTGGTATAGGAGTGGGAGGTTATTGTTTAACTAAAGACCCTTTACTTGCTTCTTGGGCAAAACAAAATTTATTTGATTCTAGTCAGCCTTTAAAGCAAAGTGAGACTAGCGTGAAAATAAATGATCAAATGCCATTATTTGCATTTAATTATCTTAAAGAAAATTTTAAGGAAAATTTAAGTGGTAAAAAGGTACTTCTTTTAGGTGTTTCATATAGAAGTGATATATCTGACACTCGTTACACACCAGTAGAACCATTTTATGATTATCTTACTTCTGAAGGGGCTAAAATTTATTTGCATGATCCATATGTTCATTTATGGGAGGAAAAAGAAGTAGAAGTTTCTTCTGATTTAGACCAATTATTAAAAGAAGATTTGGATATATTGGTATTCTGCACAAATCATAGCGAGTACATAAATAATGAATCTTTAATTCAATCTATTTCTAATATAAAAAATAAAAATAATTTTATTTTCGATACGGTGGGAGTACTAAATAAAAACGAGATTAACATTTTAAAAGAAAGCCACACTGTAAAAGCAGTGGGAAGAGGAGATCTATAATAAATAATAAATAATAAAATAAAATGAAAAAAAGTGTTTTAATACTAGGAGGAGCAGGTTTTGTAGGATTTAATTTGCTCAAGACTCTTGCAGAAAAAAATATATATAAGCTGACTCTAGCGGATAATTTTTCAAGAGGTAAAATGGATGATTCTTTAAGTCTTATTGTTGAGAAGTATAATATCAAAGTAATAAAAGCGGATTTTACAATTCCAAGTTCATTTGATTTACTAGACAATGAATATGATCAGCTGTATATGCTAGCCTCTGTGGTAGGGGTTAATAATACTTTAGAAAGACCACATGAAGTTATTAGGATTAACACAGCTTTAACATATAATACTCTAGAGTGGACAAAAAAAGCTAAGATAAAAAAAATTCTATATACATCTACTAGCGAATGTTATGCTGGTACAATAGAAGCTTTTGGCTATAAAGTCCCAACTCCTGAAGAGATACCACTATGTATTGAAGATATTGCTCACCCTAGATTTACATATGCTGTAACTAAAATGCTAGCAGAGTCAGGGTTTCTTAACTATTCTAAAAAAGTAGGCTTTGAATGCACAATCGTTAGATATCATAATGCTTTTGGACCTAGAATGGGTTTTAAGCACGTTATTCCTCATTTAGTTCAAAGATTTTTAAGTAATGAATCTCCTTTTAAAATATATGGTCATGACCAAACTAGATCTTTTTCTTTTATTTCAGATTCCGTAGATGGGACAATTTTAGCAATGGAAAGCGAAAAATCAAATGGCGAAATATATCATATTGGTTCTTCTGAAGAAATTTCAATTGAAGAATTAATAAAAGAGACAGGAAGACTAATGAATTATAATGGTAAATATGAAAATGCACCAACTTATCCTGGATCTGTATCTAGAAGATGTCCAGATATTGCTAAAGCAGAAACTCAATTAGGCTTTAAACCCAAAGTGAATTGGAAGAAGGGTCTTAAGAAAACTGTAAGATGGTACGAAGAATTTTATAAAACAGGAGTTGAATCTTTTGAAAAAGGATTTGAACTCCCAAATAATTAATTAAATAAACTTAAAAACTATAATTCATTAAAATTATGTATAGAAAAATAAATAAACGATTAATTGATATATTTCTAACGTCTTTTGCTCTAGTTATTTTATCTCCAATTTTATTGCTAATAACTATAATCTTATTATGTACTGGAGAGCATGAAGTAATCTATTTTCAAAAAAGAATTGGTAAAGATCTGAAATTTTTTTCAATTTGGAAATTTACAACGATGCTTAAAAATAGTGAAAATATGGGTGACGGGCTATTAACTGTTAGAGATGATTATAGGGTTTTACCATTTGGTAAATTTTTACGTAAAACTAAAATCAATGAACTTGCTCAATTAATAAGCATAATTAAGGGTGATATGAGTATTGTCGGGCCAAGGCCCCTAATCTACAACCCATACAGCGAAGGTATTGGTGAAAAAATTTATACAAATAAGCCTGGGCTGACAGGTATTGGCTCAATAATATTTCGAGATGAAGAAGCTCTAATATCAAATACAAAATTAAATAAGAAAGATTTTTTAGATAATTATATATGTCCATATAAAGGTGAACTTGAATTGTGGTACAAAGAAAATTTTGGTTTTTGGACAGATATAAAACTAATTTTCTGTACTGCATGGGTGATTTTTTTTTCAAAAAGCAAATTACCCAACCAAATATTTAAAAATTTACCCAAAGTCCCCGAGAACTTAAAAAAAGCAATTTCGAATAATTCATAAATATTACATAGTAAGTGTAAATGAGATTTTTACGCGAATACAATTCTTGGATGGAAATCAGAACTCACTTTAAAAGAGGTTACGAAATATGGTGTCAAAATAATAAATCTTTCTTTTTAGATATTAAATTGATTTTTATATCTGCTTGGGTTATTTTTTCTCCTAATAGTATAATTTATGAAAAATTGTTTAAAGATCTTCCTAAGCGAAGTTTTTAAATAACAAATTAGCTTACATTATTTTACGATTTGCTTGACAAAATTCGGACTGTAGTAGTCTATAATAAAAGGATAAGTTTTGAACTACTTCAATATTTAAAGTTATTTGTTTGATATATGTGCATATAATCGAGTATTTCTATGATAGAATAGTTTGATTTTTTTCAATTATTTACATATAAATTGTTAATCTTGCATAATGAATAATAAAATTTATTTTTTATATTTTCTTGTAGCTTTTTTGTTAACCTCTTGTTCATCAAAAAATCAATTGCTTTATTTAAATGATTATAATAAATATTCT
>Ga0315315_10002098_pt1 | contig 18323 bp, 15 predicted proteins | sample M140m3416metaG_FD_203699 | JGI IMG/M metagenome (GOLD analysis project Ga0315315, IMG submission 203699) | Ammonia-oxidizing marine archaeal communities from Monterey Bay, California, United States - M1 40m 3416 | ecosystem: Environmental > Aquatic > Marine > Intertidal zone | place: USA... | reverse complement strand
ACGCGTCGGGTTCAAAGTGGTGAAGGCTCTCGAGGCCGGTAGCCAGCCCGATAAATGGTCTGGTCAGGTGTTTGCCGCCCGATTGGGGGAGTATCGTGACGCCACCATCACCCTTGAGTCAGATGATCGTCTGGCGTTTACCGTCAAGGTGGGCATGATGAGGCGGACGGTTGAATGGCGTCGTGTGCCGGAGGTGCCCTCTGCAACAGATGACGAGTAAACTCTCGCTCTGATAACAAGAAAGATAGAGACGCATCATGATGAAACGCCTTGCAGTTGTATTAAGCCTCTCGGCGCTGATATCAGCCTGTACCGAGGAAGTGGGTCTGCTAGATGAGGACACCAACTTTGGTGGCCGGGGCGGTGAGCCGCTCAAGACCGTCATGGATATTCTGGATCGCGCTCCGCCCCCCGCTAATCCGCTGCGCAATGCTTACTTCGGCGATTTGCACGTGCACACCGAGTACTCATTCGATGCGTACAACTTTGGCACCACTGCAACGCCCTATGACGCGTACCGGTTCGCGCAGGGCCAGTCTATTGAGCACCCTGCGGGTTACCAGATTCAGATGGCGACACCGCTCGATTTCTACGCGGTCACCGACCACGCAATGTTTTTGGGTTTGGCACTTGAGGCGGGAGACACCACCACGCCTTTTTCACAATATGAGGTGTCCAAGTCTCTGCACAATCTGAATGCGGATGACAACAAGGGTGTGTGGAGCTTGACGGCACGGCTCTCCAATTTTGCCTCGTTTATTCCGGGCACGCTGGCGGGTATTCGTGCAGGCCACATTTCAGAGGAGGTCGTGATTGATGTGACCCGACGGGCCTGGGCTGACATCATCAATGCGGCAGAGCAATTCAATGATCCCGGCCGTTTCACGACGTTTGTGGCCTATGAATACACCTCATCGACTGATGATGTGGGTAACCTGCACCGCAATGTCTTCTTCCGCGGCGCAGACAAACTGCCTGCGGTTCCCTTTTCCCGGCTCAATTCTCAGAATCCGGAAGGACTCTGGGATTGGATGGACACCTTGAGGGAGCAGGGCATCGAAAGTCTTGCCATCCCCCATAACTCCAATGGCTCTAACGGGCAGATGTTCAAGCTTGAGGACTGGGCCGGTGACCCGATGGATAACGCTTATGCAGAGCAGCGTATGCGCAACGAACCCCTTGTGGAGATTACTCAGGTCAAAGGCACGTCGGATACCCATCCATTGTTATCCCCCAACGATGAGTGGGCTGATTTTGAGATCTACAAATTTCGAGTGGGGACCAGTATCCACAGCGAAGAGAAGGGAAGCTATGTTCGGGAAGCGCTTCGCAACGGTCTGATGCTCGAGTCTCAAGGTGTGGAGAACCCCTATCAGTTTGGTTTTGCAGCGGCGAGTGACACGCACGTTGCGGGTACCAGCGATGACGAGGAAACGTTTTTTTCTAAAGCCGGTTTGCTTGACGGCGTGCCGGAACGCCGGGGTTCTGTGCCCGTGGACAGGATTTACGGCATCTTCGCCAATTTCGTCGCACCCGATACATTGACCGAGGTAGAGGGCCGAACCTATACCTACGGCGGCGGCTTTGAGAGCTGGAGTGCTTCCGGTGTGACCGGCGTATGGGCAGAAGAAAATACCCGCGAGGCGCTGTATGAGGCTTTCCGTCGAAAGGAGACGTTTGCGACTTCTGGTCCGCGTATGCGGGTGCGGTTTTTTGCGAGCAATGACTACGCAGCGGACATCATAAATTCCGATACCATGATCGAGGATGCCTATGCAGGGGGCGTACCGATGGGTGGCGAGCTGGCGAAAACGGGCGATGCGCCCACTTTTATCGCTTGGGCCAGTGCGGATCCGCGTGGTACCGCGCTGCAGCGGCTGCAAATTATTAAAGGCTGGGAAAAGGACGGCGAGACCCAGGAGAGGGTCTACGATATCGCCTGCTCGGATGGCTTAATCCCTGACCCCGACACACATCGCTGCCCGGGTAACGGTGCGCAGGTTAATCTAGCGGACTGCAGCATCACGCAGGGGCTGGGTGCCTCGGAGCTCAAGGCGGTCTGGCAGGATCCGGATTATGACCCGGAGAGTCGCACGTTTTATTATGTGCGGGCGCTAGAGAACCCGACTTGTCGTTGGTCGACATGGGATGCAATCCGCGCCGGCGTTGAGCCGCGCCCCGACCTTCACACCACGCTTCAGGAGCGGGTATGGAGCTCACCGATCTGGGTGCGTTAATGATTAGGCAGTCATTCGGCCACTGGTGTTAGAGGGCGGTCCTCGCACTGCGTCACTCAAGACGTCAGATTTAACAGCGCTCGAGTAACAGCGCGCTGCCGCTGCCGGCCGCGCCACTGGCGGCGACGATACCCCTACTCAGCTGTTGACGATGTAATTCATCGATCAATGTGCCGGTCATGATGGCGCCGGTGGCGCCCATCGGGTGACCCAGTGCGATCACGCCGCCGTTGACGTTGAGACGCGAGTCGTCGATCCCCAGCGCTTGGCGGGTTTTGACCACGGTCGCCGCAAAGGCTTCGTGGATCTCAAACAAATCGATATCCTGAGCGCGGAGGTTTTGTTCAGCTAACAGCGCCTCGGTCACCGTCAGGCAGCCGCTCACGACTTCCAGCGGCTCGCCCGATGCCGTGGTGCTGGTAACAAGGCGCGCTTTGGGCGCCCTACCGAGTGATTCTCCGAGCGCCAAGTCTCCAAGTAAAACCAGCGCCCCGGCGTCACACATCGCGGGTGAGTTGCCCATGGTGTGGACGTGCTCGATGGCGCTCAGTTCGGGAAACTTTTCCAATTGCACCTGATCAGCGCCCGCCGCACCGAGCTCCGCAAACGCGGCGGGTAACCTCGCCAGCCGCTCTGCCGTCATGTCGGCACGGATACACTCGTCTTCACTAATTGTCCCTTCGGGTGTCTCGATGGGGATGATCGACTGAAACCGCGCCTCCTGCTGCGCCAGCGTGGCGCGCTGCTGGCTCTGCAGTGCCACATCGTCACAATCCTCCCGGCTGGCACCAATGCGCGTGGCGATCAGATCGGCACCGCTGCCCATCAATAGCATCTGATGCTGCAGCGCGTAGATAGGATCGCTGAAGACCCGGGCCTCGTCGGAGAGCATGGGCACGCGGGACATCATCTCAATACCGCCCGCGACGATCGCCTGTGTCTGGCCTGCGGCGATCTTCAATCCAGCCAGCGCAATGGCATCGATGCTGGAAGAGCAGAAGCGGTGGACGGTCAGGCCGGCAACACTGTCTGGCCAGCCGGCATAAAGCGCCGAGGTTTTTGCAATATTGGCGGCTTGTTCGCCGTGCTGGGTGACACAACCCAGTATCACTTCGGAAACCCTCTTTGGGTCCAGCTGATTGCGTGCTTCAAGGGCCTGGTAAAGCGGTTTGAGTAGTGCAGGCGGTGTTAACCCGTGCAGACCTCCATTGGCTTTGGCTCGAGTTCGCGGGCTGCGAATGGCATCGTATATGAAAACATCTTTCACGAACCGACGCCTACGACAAAGCTGGCGCAGGTCGTAGTGCTGCCGCCCACATTGAAGGTGATTAAATTCTCGGCATCGGCGATCTGGTAATCCCCGGCCCGGCCGGTCACTTGCCGGGCACAGTCCAGAACCATCCGAACGCCGGTGGCTCCGACAGGATGGCCGAGCCCGATCAGACCACCGCTGGGATTAATGGGGAAATCACCATCGCGAGTGATGCGGCCCTCTTCCACCGCCTTCCAGCTCTCGCCGGGTGCGGTGAGCCCGCAATGGTCAATCGCCATGTATTCGGTGATGGTGAAGCAATCATGAGTTTCCAGTCCATCAAGATCAGTGATCTTGGCCATGCCGGCCCGCGCTCTGGCGTCGCTCAGCGCTTGTGCTGCATGAGGGAATATTAGCGCCTGATCCTTGGAGGCTGCGAGCTTGGTTTCCAGCAGGATCGGCGCCGAGCGGTGCCCCCAGCCTTTGATACGGGGTATATCTGAAAGCGCAATGCGCTGATGCTCACAGTGGGCCTTGGCAAAGCGTTCGCTGGCGAGAATCACACAGGCAGCACCATCGGTAATCTGTCCGCAATCAAGTTTGCGGACCCGCCCCTCGACGGAGGGGTTGAGCGCGGGGTCGTGACCAAAACTGCCGTCGGCAAACGCCCAATCCCGGGTTTGGGCGCGGGGATTCTTTTTGGCGTTGCCAAAATTAATCTCGGCGATACGAGTGAGCGGTTCGTCGGCAATGCCATAGCGCGCGTCGTATTCCTGAGTGATTCGATCGAACAGGAAGGGCCAGGGAAAGTCACAGGTGGTGGCCTCGTGCCCCTGCCAAGCCGCAGCGCCCAGGTATTCGGCACCGGTTCGACCATCTACATTGCGCATTAGCTCGAGTCCGACGACGCAGGCTACGTCGTAGTGACCTGCCTCAATATCGCGCATGGCGGCTAAAATCGCCATTGACCCCGAGGCACAGGCCGCCTCATGCCGCGCGGTGGGCAGGTTACCGAGCTCGGGGTACACCTGCCCAAAAAAACCGCCGATTAAGCCTTGCCGCGTGAACAAGTCGCCCACGAAGTTACCAACGTGTCCCACCTCAATTTGTGCCGGCTCGATGGCAGCTTGCTGAACCGCTTCCTGCAGCGCGTCGGCGAACAGGTCGTAAATTTCCAGGCCTTCCCGCGCCCAATTGCGAGCGAAATCGGTCTGGCTACCGCCAAGAATATAGATCGGCGCGTGCATCAGGTGTTCTCCTCATGTGTCGAGAGCTGAGTCTACAACTGCGCGCGAACCACCTTGCCCATGGGGTTACGTGGTAGCGCGGCGATAGAGTGTAGCCGCTCAGACAGTTTGAATTTTGCCACACTATGATCGAGAAAATAGGCACACAGCCCATCGACGCGGACATGTCAGGTGCTCGCAGTGGTTGTGCGTTGATCCTAGGTGGCGGTGAGTGGCATGACAAGCACCTCGCCACCTGAGTCAATCGATTGGCGATGGACCGGTCGAGATACGGCGATCCCACGTTGCGAGAAAGGAATTTTCCCTGTTACGCTCACTGACATTCAGCCGCAAGTATCTGGCGCGGAGCCGCTTATGAACCAAGCACTGCACTTACCCGCTTATCCGGTAACCGACGGTTGTATCGGCGGTGTCACAGAGTTTGAGCATACCCAGCCCTGGATCTATAGGCTGGATAATCCTTATTTGCACGGGGTTTATGCGCCGACCACTTTGCAACTGAGTGAGTCCGGGCTGCGCGTAGAAGGAACCTTGCCCACTGATCTACTGGGCACTTATTTCCGCAATGGTCCCAATCCCGTGCACCAGCCGGGTAACCGTTATCACCCGTTTGATGGAGACGGCATGGTCCACGCTGTGTCGTTTTGTGAGGGAGAGGCCAGTTACCGCAATCGTTACGTCGAAACCCTTGCTTTCGCCGAGGAGCGGGGGACAGGCCGTTGCACCTCTAACGGTGTAATGGGTCCTTTCGACTTTAATAGCTCGCCTTTCGGTATCAAGGACACCTCGAATACGGATTTGTTCTATTACGCGGGAGGTCTGATGACGCTGTGGTACAACGCCGGACACCCTTATCGGCTAAATCCTCAGACCTTGGAAACTGAGGGCTACTTCGAGCTTGAGGGACGACGACATCGCCGTTTGTCGGCGCACTCCAAGGTGGACTGGAACACGGGGGAGCTCCTGTTTTTTGATTACGGTGATGAGCCGCCCTACATGACCTACGGCGTGGCAGATGCCTCCGGCAAGCTGTTACATGAGGAGGCCATTGATCTTCCGGGTCCGCGGCTGCCCCACGATATTGGTTTTACATCTAACTACACTATTCTGCACGACTTGCCCTTTTTCCATGACCCCAAGGTGCTGCAGCGACACCAGCTGCGAGTACTGACCTTCCACCGCGATATTCCAACCCGATTCGGACTCATTCCGCGCCATGGTCGCGGCGATCAGATCCGCTGGTTTGAGTGCGAGCCCTGCTATGTCCTGCATGTCAGCAATTGCTGGGAAGAGGGTGATTGGGTGGTGATGGATGGCTGTCGATCAGTGAACCCTATGCCCTCGGCGACGGGTGAGGAAGGTGAGCTCTCGCATATGCTGGCTTATATGCGTCTCGAGGCAAACAATTATCGCTGGCGTTTCAATTTGCGCACCGGAGAAGTGCGCGAGAACGATATTGACGATCTCAATACCGAATTTAATAAAACCAACCCACTTTACGCCGGCGTGAAGAGCCGCTACGCCTACCATCAGCGTATTCCCTTGCTCCACGAAGGAGGGCACACCCTACGCTTTACCGGACTGGTGAAGTACGACAACGAGACCGGTTGTCGGCAGCAATGGGATTATGGAGAAGGTGTTTTCGGTAGTGAGGCCGTGTATGTCCCCAAGGTCGGTGCGACCCGGGAACACCCGGAGGATGACGGGTATGTGATCACCTTGGTCACGAATCCGAGGGACTGGTCATCTCACTGTCTGGTGTTTGATGCGACCGATGTAGCAGTGGGACCGATGGCGCGTGTCACCCTGCCCCAGCGAGTGCCATTTGGATTCCACGCCAGCTGGGCGCCAGGCGTCTGAGAATAGCGGAGCGCCGCGGCTCAAACATTAACGAGCATCAGCACTGCCACCAGCACCATCAGCGTGGCGGCGACTTTATTGATTTGAGCAAGGTGCGTATCGGTGCTGAGGAACCGTCGCAAGCCACTTCCGCCGGTTGCATAGAGGTTCATGGAGATAAACTCAGAGGGCAGGATGACGCCGAGAAAGACGCTGAGCTGCCCGGCGATCGAATAGTTTGGCGACATGAAACCGGGTAACAGGGCAATCATGAAGCCCCAGCCTTTCGGGTTCATCACGGCCGTAACGTACCCTAGGCTTAGCAAGGCCAGCGGTGCGAGTCGAGCTGGCCCCTCATCGCGCTCAAACTGAGCGGGCTGGGTCCAGAGCCTGTAGGCCACCCACAGCAAATAGCTACCGCCAACTAAGGCGAGCAGAGTGAAGTAAAGATCGGACAGCGACTGAATCCAGGCAAGGAGCAGCGCGCAACTGATCACCACGGTGGCCACGCCGGCCAGCTCGCCCCCCATCATCCACAGTGTTTGCCGGTAACCCTGCGATAGCCCGAGGGTAAAAGCCAAGGTCATACACATGCCTGGCGTCAGGGAAATGGCGGCAATCGTGGGAATAAACACCCACAACAGCTCGGGATTCATGCTGCGGTGACCTCAGTAGCGAGCGAGCAAAACGACCAGTGCGAGCAATTGAATCATATTGATGGCGACTGACAACCGGTGCAGCCGAGCAAAACCGAGGCCGGCGCTGGCGTCTCCCGCGAGCTCTGCGTCGCGCAGGGAGTTAATGCGGGGCACGAGTCGCTGTCTGACCCATAAGGTCGAGAATGCAATGAGCAGACACACTCCCGACGCTATCGGTTGAGAGGTCATCCATAGCAGGCCGGCGAGGCCGGATCCAATGATTAAGGCGAGGTAATAACGCGGGAATAGCCGCCGAAGAAAACGTCCCGCTTCGTCAGCAGGTAGCGCCTGAAAAACGGTGGGGGCGATGCCTACCGCAAAGAAAACCATGGCGCCGAGTGTGGCGGCAACGGTGTACAGGGCGATCAGTTCCATAGCGCGACCTTATTTTGAGCGAAGTTTGTACTGGGTTGAACAGTAGCCGCGAGAGACCGACGGATCGCGCCTGAGGGCGTGCTTTGTTTTGCGGCCCGTGACGCGTTCACGCCAATTCTTGAAGGCGCGGGGTTTAAGCGAGGCGCGCATCAGTGCGATAACCTTGTTTTCAGGGAGCCCGTATAGCTGCTCAATTGCTTCAAAGGGCGTGCGATCTTCCCAGGCCATCTCAATGACTCTGGAATGGTCAGCCGCGCTGAGGTCATGATGCCCCCCAAGGTGGGCGGAGTCATCGGTGCCGTCACCTAAGGCGCGCAGCGTGTGTTGGGCAGAGCCTGTTGTCATCGTAAAAATGATTGCCGATTGACGGACCCGACACTCTAGCGAAAGCAGGTGCGCTATGCCGACTCGCCATCCAATAGCATTGACGCTTCCGGGCGGCCGGCCTAGGGTGGAAGCAATGGGTTCTCAGGGCGAGTGATGCGCATATTGTTGGCAGGGGCAACGGGTTATATCGGTGCTGCGGTGTTGCGAGAGCTGTTGTCGCAACACCACGAGGTACTGGCCCTGGTGCGTCCGGGGCGTGCGCTGACTCCTGGCTTAGAGCCCGCCATCACGCGGATCGAAGCTGATATCACTCACGATGCCGAGTGGGATAGCCGTCTTCCACCGGTCGAGGCCGTGATTTCCTGCCTTGCGAGCCGCAGCGGTGCCCCGCGAGACGCCAGAGAGGTGGAGTACGAGGCGAATTGTCAGCTCCTCGAATACGCGGAGCGGGTTGGTGCGCGCCATTTTGTGCTGCTGTCCGCGATCTGCGTTCAAAAGCCGCGGTTGGCGTTCCAGCGGGAAAAGCTGAAGTTTGAGGCACGACTTCATGACTCCCCGGTACCGGGTACGATCATCAGAGCCACGGCGTTTTTCCGCTCGTTGGTGGGTCAGTTTGAGCGGGTGCGTGCGGGCAAGCCGTTTTTATTGTTTGGTAGCGGCCATCTCACCGCCTGCAAACCCATATCGGACTCGGATCTGGCGCGGTTTATCGTGACGCAGCTTGACTCATCCCCTAGCGGCACCGTGATGCGGCCGATCGGCGGCCCCGGTCCTGCGCTAACGCCCCAAGATCAAGGGCGCATGCTGTGTAAGGCGCTCGACAAACCCTTCCGAACGACCTCGCTGCCGCCCGAAATGTTTGATTGGTTGCGGTGGCTGCTCAGTCCGCTGGCACTCATCTCTCGCCGGATGAGCGATCGGCTGGAGTTTCTGCGTATCGCGAAGTTCTATGCGACCGAATCCATGTTGTGCTGGGATGATTCGGCCCAACGCTATGATGCCGAGGCAACCCCGGAGTTTGGCGAGGACACGTTGGCCGATTTTTATGAAAAGCTGAGTGCGGGCGAGGTGTCGATACCGGAGCGTGGCGAACACAGTCTGTTTTAGCGTCTAAATAGGCATCAGCATGATGGTCGCGACATGCGTGTCGTCGAGTCTCGTGGTGTGGATAGACGGGCCGTGACAGGGCTGCGGCGGTAAGTTCGGTGGTGCAATACCGAGCCTGCAGTCATCGATTCGCGTGACCTCGACATCCTGAAATCCTACCCAGCTCTGGGTAAGCGGATATTGGCACTTGTAAAACGCCTCCTTGGCGCTGAAGAACACCGTCGTTTCAGCTGCCAGACGCTCCGGGTTGAGCGAATCAAAGTAGGCGCGTTCGTTCTTGGAAAATAGCGTTGGCCACAGCTTGGGCTCTATACGGCCGATCTTTTCGATATCAATACCAATCGATTGAACCGCGTCGTGCCTCCCCACTGCTGCGGCGCACAGTGCGGTGCAATGTGAAAGGCTGCCCCGACGATCGGCGGGCCAGAGGGGCGAGCGGTCGCTGGCGCGGCGAAGCGGTTGGCCGGAGAGCTCGAGGGTATCGGCGAGCACCTTTACCAGTCGCCGACCGGCGATGAATTCTCGTTGGCGGGAGGGTGCTGCGCTGACAATGTCGTCCCATTCATCGGGGTCTAGGGTGCCCTGCAAGTCCTCAAGTGGCGCCCAGCCAATGGCGAGGCCAGCGGTGGCCAGATCGGGAAAGAGTGAATGGATGACCATCTCGCGATGTTAGCACTGGTTACTTGTCGCTCGGTTGAAGCGTCGAGCGACAGGTTCAAGGGAAAGCCAGTGCCAGTGGGTCTGCTTGAAACAGCGGCCCTGACGAGCCTGCGACATTCAGTGGCCTGACTGATCGACTGTATCGATCGAAGATGTGCGCTGTGAGGCCCAACTTAAGACCGCTAAAGACACGGCAAGTAGCAATACGGCACCTGCTTCAAACAACAGCTTGCTGGGTTCGGCTTCTTTCCCTTGCAGAATAATCAACCGAGTGATGCCGGTGATCGCGATCAGCACGGGCAGGGTAACGGGTACGCTATGGGTGGCGTAATAGGCGTACGCCATGCCGATCACCTCAAGGTAAATGAACAACAGCAGTAGGTCAGCGAGCCGTATCCTTCCCGCCTCATAAAACTGGGTCAGCTCGAATGCCACTGCCAGCATGGTTAACAGGCTGATAATAACCAAAAGAATACGCTCAGCTGCGCTGAAAAATCCGAGCACGCTTCGATCGAGCTTCTCGGTTGCTTCGGGATAATCGTTGCCAAGGTGTTGCTTGGACATCTCCGCTCTCCGACTGGGTGTCGGGGTATATACGGCGCCAAGCGACAACCCGTTCACGTAGTGTGCAAGCCCCGCCTAGCGGCGTCTCGCCAAGCCAAAGAAGCCTTTAGTCGAACGCTGGGATCACTTTCTCAGCGGGTATCCAGGGCATCTCAACTACCTCGGCGTCTCGCCAACCTTCTCCGGTATCCAATGACAGTGGGGTACCCGGCGTTGCCAGCGCTGTCGGCACATTCACGAGCGCGATGTTGTGCTCAAGCCGCGGTGAGTAGCAGTAGCGCGTCACGTGTCCCACCACTGCGTCACCGGATTTCACGCTCATGAAGTGCTCGTTAGGCGTGATCGGGTCGCCACCGAAGTTCGCTCCGACCAGCCGACGTTCCGGACCGGAGCGGGCGATGGCTTGCAGGGCGACTTTACCTACATAGTCATGGGGCTTATCAATGTCGAGTAAACGATCCATGCCGATGGTAAAGGGGCTGTCATTCAACGTGATGTCACTGCAGTAAGACAGCAACCCGCCCTCGACACTGCGCGCGAGCGACGGGCAGGCAGCCTGAATATCAAATTCTGCACCGGCAGCCATGCACAGGTCCCACAGTTCGGTACCGCGGCTGCTATCGAGAAGGATAATTTCATAGCCCAGCTCGCCGCTCCAACCAGTGCGGCTGAGCACAACAGGAATATCGTTCAATGAGGTGTGGCAGAAGTGATAGTAGCCGAGCTCAGTGGCCAGATCGCCGAACAGTTTTTGCGCCACGCGGGGTGCTAGAGGGCCCTGAAGCTGCAGCGGCGAGGCGTCGGGTTCCCTCACCGTCACGTCGAGCCCGCTTTGAGCTGCGACGCCCTTTGCCCACAACAAGACATCGCCGTCGCCCGGTGACAGCCAGAAGTGATTCTCGGCATGGCGATACAGCACAGCGTCATTAATGATGCCGCCATTTTCATCGACGAACACCACATAGCGCGCCCGATGAATCGGGCACTTGTCGATGTCTCGGGGCGTCAGCAGCTGAGTTAGGGCTAGCGCATCCGGCCCAATGATTTCGACCTGTCGCTCAGCCGATACGTCCCAGAGAGACACACCTTGCACGATTGCCCAGTACTCGGCGGTGGTATCACCGTAACTGGTGGGCATGAACATATGGTTATAGATCGTGAAGGCCTTGGCGCCCGCCTTAATCGTGGCGTCATAGAACGGCGATTTGCGGACGCGCGGACCAATAGTTATCGCGGGTGAAGCCATAGGAAAACTCCTGAAAACGGTTTATCGAGTCATATCGCCGTGCTGATCACGCGGCATTATGGCCCCTGTTTTGACGCCTAGAAAGTGCTTTTAGACGACGCATTCTGAACGGTCATTGTCTTTATTTGCCTCGTGTGAGCGGGAGACTCCTACCACGCTGACGGTTCACGCCGCCGCATTGGCTGTCGAGACATCAGAGTGCTCGGAGGACGTGTCGAACTCACTCTCGATCGGTGTAACAGGCTCGTACTCAACCTCTTCATCTGAGCGGGGATCCTGATCAAATACGGCAGGCGCCATTGCCGATGTGGTGGGAATAAAGGCACTCTGTTCCTCGATCGTGACAGCAGTGCGCCCGGGTGGCTGAAAAATAATGAAGATCCCGGTCACGACACTCGCCACACCCAGAAAGACAAACAGCGCGCTGTCGCCCATGCCGCGCATGGCCCAGCCGATGATCAGCGAGCTGCCCGCCGAGCCCAGTGCATTCAGCAGAAGCACCGATGAGCCGATCGTTACAAATTCTTCACGCTTTGAGTTGTCGGCCGCTTTGGCCAGAGAGACCGCATACAGTGAATTGGCAAACGCGCCGAAGGAGAATGCTCCCAGGAGCAGTGCCTCACGCGAGTCAGCCAGAAGTAAGCCGAAGGCCGACAGGCCGCTGGCTGCACACAAGGCGGCCAATACATAGCGGCGGTCAATGCGATCAGATGCCATGCCTATCGGGTACTGGGCTAACGCACCTCCGATGATATTGGCGGCAATAAAAGTGGGGACAAAACCGGCGTCATGGGTCTGCGACAGCGCATAAATGGCGCCCAGACCCCAAAAACCTCCCATGACCACGCCTGAGCCCAGTGCGCCCGCAAAGGCGGTATGAGAACGGCGATAGAGCTTGAAGAAGTTAAAGCGAGTCGCGGGAACGGGCGCTGGCGCCAGAGAGCGGGTCAAGCTGACGGGCACAATGGCGAGCCCTACCAGCAGTGAAACCAGAATAAACGGGTAAAGCGGGTTGGCCTCAGTGAGGCCCAACAAGTACTGACCGGCCGCCATGGAGATGAGCACGATTGCGGTGTAGATCGATAATGCGCGGCCGTGCCTGCTGGTATCGCTTTGCTCAGTGAGCCAGCTCTCGATGACGGTATAGGCGCCGCACATCACTGTGCCGAGAACAAAGCGAACCAGCACCCACAGGATGCCCTCGTCTACCAAGCTCAGGAACAAAAAGCTGCACAGAAAAATAGCCATGAGCGCGGTAAAGCTTCGGATGTGACCCACCCGAGCAATGATCGGGGGAACCAGCAACGCTCCCGTGAGAAAGCCAGCAAAGTAAGCCGAACCACTCAAGCCAATCAGCGTCTGTGACAGACCCAGCTCGCTGGCGCGCAGGGGCAGAAACGTCATGTGCAAGCCATGTCCGGCCAGCAGAAACGCCGTTGTAAACAGTAATGACGATATGGGCCGAAGCGTGCTCATGGTGGGTTGTCTGCAGTGCTGTAGCGTGGCTCGAGAAGGCGCGCATTTTGCCCGAGAATTTATAGCTCGCAAGCGACAAATTAGTGAATTTTTGGCGGAGTACGGGCGCCGGTTTCAGCGCCCTGATTTTATCCGTATTTAGGGGTTGCTCATGCGGCTAAGTCTGCCCACGTTAGCCTGTCGGCGCCCCGCGTTTGCAGCAACGCATTAAGCGCCTTGATGTGCTCGGGACCCACCTCACAGCAGCCGCCAATCACGGTCGCCCCGCTGTCCATCCACTGCGCAGCAAACTGAGCGTATTGCTCAGGCCCCAGGTCCTTCCTCGCTTCAAGCACATCGACAACGCCACCGGGCTCCAGTGCCTCCACTGACGTAAAGCCATTACCAAAGGCCCCAAACCTAAACCGCGATTCTGCAAGCACCTCAAGCGCGTCGGAGATGGCCTCAGGTTTGGAGCAATTGATCACAACGGCCAGCGGCTCGAACCGGTCTATGGCCAGCAGCGTGTCGGCAAGAGACTCGCCTGATCGAAGCTGTTGGCCGTTTTCATCCGACACGGTCAGCGCTAGCATGATGCGAACCCCTGCCTGCTCGGCTGCTGCCAGGACCGCCTCCGCCTCACTAATAGAAGGAATGGTCTCGGCGAGAAAGCCATCCACAGCCCCTTTTTGCAGATCAATCAGTTCCTGATATTCGGCGACTGCCTGTTTGAGCGGTAGCTGCGTATCGGGACGATAGCTAGCGACCAGAGGCGGCAGCGAAGCGATCATCGCGGTGTTCGAGTGGCCGCTGCTATCTGCACCTTGTTGCGCAAGCTCGCGAGCGAGATTCAGTAGTTCAGCGAGGGAAGGAAGATTGGTTCCTCTCGCCAGACGGGCGTGTGTAATTGCGTAAGTGTTCAGGCAGGCAATACTGGCGCCCGCCTCACAAAAGTCGCGATGCACGTCGGCTACTAGATTGGGTTGCTCCAGCATCACCTGCAACGACCAGTGATGGTGGGCAGCAGACGGACTGCGGCGGATGAGCTCTTGGCCCAGTCCACCATCTAACAACAATACACTTTGACTCATGTTTCGGCCCTATTGCTTTCGATATCTGTGTCGCGGACGGAGTATAACAACGCGTAAAAAACAGGCACGGCGAGCAGCGCCAAGAGGGATCCAAAGGCGAGCCCGCTCATGATCGAGACGGCCATCTCCCTGAAAAAATCATCCCGCAGTAAAGGAGCCATGCCGACGATGGTCGTGCCTGCGGCCAACAGCACCGGGCGCAGGCGGCTTACACAGGCAGCGACCAGGGTTTGTCGACTGAGACCAGATTGAGCGGCACGGAGCTTAATTTCTTCCACCATGATCACGCAGTTTTTAATCAAGATGCCGACTAGACTTAAAAGACCCAGCATCGCTGGGAAGGTAAACGAGAGGTTGCTGACAAAGAGTCCGACAAAAACGCCCACCATAATGAGCGGCACCGTCATCCAGGTGACCAGCATTTGCCGCACACTGCCAAACAGCATCAGGGTCGCAATGATCATCACCAGCAGTGCGATCGGGAAGCGCGAGATGACCATGTCGTTGGCCAACTTCATAGACTCGTACTCGCCACCCCACTCAAGCTCGTAACCGGGCGGTAGGGGAATGGATTCAATGTCGCCGCGGATCGCGTTGAACGCGCTCGTGGCGGTTTCACCGGGTGGCGCGTTCGCTTGGACGGTAATAGCGCGGACCCGGTTGCGCCGCATCAGGAAACTGTCCTCCGCGCGAAGTGTGGCGGCTGACACCACCTGCCTTGCCGATACAAACGACTGGGTGCTCTCGCTCCACAGGTCGCGTTCAAGCAGTTCCGTCGCAGTTTCTGCCAGCGGCATAATGCGCGCGACAATAGGGACGGGTTTGTCGCCATCGCGCAGCACGCCCACAGGAGTGCCCACCGTGCTGGACTCTACAGCCCGCGAGACATCGGGTAACTGAATACCGGCGCGTCGCGCCCGGGCGTGATCTGGAATCACGGCCAGTGACAGCCGTTGCTCCCGCCAGTCGATTTTGCGATCAATCAGCCGGTGCTCAATGAAGTGCTGCATGGTCTCTTCGGCGAGCCCCCGCAGTTTGGTGAGGTCCCTGCCATAAAAGCGCGCCTCGATTTTGCTCGCGGTGCTGCTGGTGAACTCGAGCCGCCGCACCATGTGATGGATTTCAGGGAATTCGGCCGCAATCAGTTCACCTGTTTGCGCCATCAGCCCCGTCACCGCCTCGACGTCATCGACATTCACTACCAATTGCGCATAGGCGGGGTCGGGTCGCTCGGGCAGCAGAATCATGGTGAAGCGAATGGGGCCTCGCCCCGCCCAGGTTGAGACTTCGGTCACGCCCCCAAGATTGACCAACCGCTTGCGCACGCGATCCGCCACGCGATCGCTGGCGTGGATATCGGTGCCCTGGGTTTGGTACAGATCCACAAAGAACAGCGGCGTGCTGGTTGCCGGAAAAAACCCTTGCTTCAATTGTGTGAAGCCCGCAATGCTCGACAACATGAGGGCCAGCAGGGCAAGCGTGGTCCAACCGCGTCGGGCAATACCCCATGCCATGAGTTTGCGATATCCCGCGAAAACCGGCCCAGCGTAAAGGCGGCTCTCGGGCACAGCCTCCGGCACGGAGGTCAGCAGTGCCATCCCGATGGAGGGCACCAGCGTAATCGCCAGAATCCAACTCAACAGCAGCGATATGCCGCAAACCGTGAACAACGATCCTAGAAACTGACCCGTTGAGCCGTTCGACAGGCCAATGGGGGCAAAGGCAGCAATCCCGATAACCGTCGCCGCGAGCAGGGGGAAGCGCGTGGTCGCAACCGCCGCGATGGCCGACTCACGGGGGCTGAGGCCCTGTTTGATGCGGGTAATCATGCCTTCAGTCACCACGATGGCGTTGTCGACCAACATGCCCATCGCGATCATCATGGCGCCCAGCGAAATCCGTTGTAGTTCGATCCCTGATGTGGCCATCACGCCGATGGTGCCGGTCACCGTCAGTAGCAGCACTGCGCCCACCATCACACCGGCGCGCCAGCCCATAAACAGACACAGCGCGGCGATGACCGTGGTGATGGAGGCCGTGAGGTTCAGCAGAAATTGGCCGATAGATCGGTCGACCAAGCGATGCTGCTCAAAAAGCGGAATCATCTCGATGCCGATAGGCAGGAGTTGCTGAAGTTCGAGTAGTCGCGCTTCCACGACTTTACCTACCCGGACCACGTTCTGGGTTTCGTTGATGGCAATACCCAATGCGAAAATGCGTTGTCCCTCGTGCCGCACGATCAGTGAGGGCAGATTGGTCTCTTCCCGGGAGACGCGGGCCACGTCGCCGAGGCGAATCATCGACGTCTCGCCGGGCAGGGCAATCAGCAGTTCTTCGAGCACCGCCTCACTCCGCTCCAGCGGAATATCGATGCGTATCCGCTGATCACCCGACTCCATCATGGAGGCAGGGAAGAGTCCCGAGGCGCTGTTGATAGCCTCGACGATACGATGAAAGGGCACGCCCAGCTGGCGCAGCTGCGCGTAATCGAAATCGATCTGGACCTGTTCCTCCGGAACCCCCTCGACCCGCGCCTTGGCCACGTGTTCGACGCGCTTTATTTCGGTCTCCAGTAAGCGGGCGGCATCGCGAATGGTAGCGATGTCATAGCCGTCCGGAACGGTGAATCCATACAGCAAGCCATAGACGTCACTGAAGTCATCCTCGACCCAGGGTGGGTGAGCACCTGCTGGCAAGCGCATGGCTGCCTCGGCCACCCGTCGGCGCAGCTCGTCCCATATCTGGCCTGTATCGCTGGCTGATACCGAGTGATTGAGTTCAATCTCAATCTCAGAGCGCCCGGGCAGCGATCTCGACACAATATTTTCAATCCAGGGCAGCTCTTGTATTGAGCGCTCCAATACTTCGGTGATTTCCTGTTCGACATCGAGTGTTGAGGCGCCTGGGTACTCGGTGAACACATAGGCGATCTTGATGGGGTAGGGCGGATCCTCTAGCTGTGCAATGCGCTGCCCGCCCGCTAACCCGCCGACCAGACAGGTGAGCACGATGACCCACACGTACAGTGGGTTCGCGAGCGCAAATTCAGTAAGCGATGACCGAGACATCAATTAGCCGTCCCCGAGGGGCCGCACCTGCATACCGTCGTAAAGCCAGGCGCCCCCTGCAGCGACCACCTGTTCACCGAGCTCAAGTCCTGACAGCACCGGTACCTGCTGTCGACTGGGCAGCCCCACTTCGATGGGTCGCTTGGTCACCTGAGAGGTGTCGCGCTCCACCGTCCAGACGAAGAAGTTGCCCGCGGCATCACTCTGCACCGCACTGAGGGGCAGTTGAATGACAGCGTCATCGGGGGTGGCCATGGACAGCAAGACGGTGGCGGTCATGCCAGACAGCACGGGCCAGGGTGGGGTCTCGGTCAGCGAAAAGCGCACGTCGTAAGTTTGGGTGTCTCGGCTCGCTTCGGCCTCGTAATCAAGCCAGTGCGCTTCGAATAGCCGCTCTGGATCGGCGGTGAAGCGCACCGCGGCACTGCTCAAGGTTGCCGGATTCAATCGTGCCATCAGCTGCTCGGGCACGCCGATCACCACTTCGATGCGCTCAACCGGGGCCAAGCGAATCACCGGCGACAGTCTGGCGACGGGAGAGAAGTTTTCTGCCAGGCGTTTGGTCAGCTGTCCCGCAAACGGCGCGCGAAGCACCGTGTCATCAAGATCTTTTTGCGCTGTCTCTACCGCGAGCCCGGTGAGTTTGGCGCGGGCCACCGCCTCATCGAGCTCTGCCTGTGACACGGTGCCAGAGGCTTTGAGTGACTCGACGCGCGACAAGGCTTTTTCGGCCAGCTCATGGTCAGCCTGGGCGCTTTCCAGAGCGAGCTCGAATCGCTCGGGGTCCAACTGCGCAATCACATCGCCAGCCTGCACCAACGTCCCCTCTGATAGGGGTAACTGCCGCAGCGTGCCATCAATTTCAAAACCCAGCTCCACCGTATGTGCCGGTGCCACTTTGCCCACAAATTGGCTGGGTGCCGAGTGGTCTCCAGCTCCTACTGTGATTAAACGAGCGGGACGCACCGCAGGCGAGGTTTCAACAGTGGAGTCGGCCCCGCAGCCAGATAGCCCAGTTATGACCCAGAGCGCGATAAATACAGGTCTCAACATGGCGCAAGCTCCTCTGTCAGCGACTTGAGGTGTCGGCGGATCTCGTTGCGCTCGGCGGTGCTGAGTGACAACAGACCCAGCAGCTCCAGAAACTGGAGCCCCTG
>Ga0315315_10002096_pt1 | contig 18331 bp, 15 predicted proteins | sample M140m3416metaG_FD_203699 | JGI IMG/M metagenome (GOLD analysis project Ga0315315, IMG submission 203699) | Ammonia-oxidizing marine archaeal communities from Monterey Bay, California, United States - M1 40m 3416 | ecosystem: Environmental > Aquatic > Marine > Intertidal zone | place: USA... | reverse complement strand
GATATAGTCCGCCTGATTGGCTCGCGCGAGATTTTGTAAATACGGGTATACAAATTCGTTCGGCTGGATGGCGGTCGAATTCAATTGTCACTCGGGGAATTGAAGCCGATGCCTGGGGAAATGTGGCTATCCCACATGATATTTGGTGTCGTGATATAAATCGCGAGACATCAGTGGTGTTGGGACCGCCCGTGCTTTCAGAGAAAGATCTGAATGCGACGTCGGAGTTCGAAGGCGTGAAGCCTTCTATGTACGGCATTGCTGTGCAGCCCATAGCACCGCCGGTCACAAATATTGGCAAAAGTACAGTTGATGATCGTCGGGTGAAGGCGATGTCAGTCGGGAGCACAAAGTAATTATTGTCGAGAGACTGAATAATTGTTTTCGAGGAACTGGCTAAAACGGCACAACTGCTCGTAGTTCTGATCGATCAAGTGGCCAGTGCAGGCGCTTTCCGGTGAGTGATGAAGCATAAATTGCCTCATTCATTTCTGTCAGTGTTAAGCCTGTAAACATGCCGGTTTCAGGTTCTCGATCTGATTGAATAGCATCAACAAGATCCGCCACGGCCAAGCGTCCCCAGGAAGCTCTGACTTCTGACCGGTTGATGCCTTGGTCCGTAAGGTCAGGGGAAAGTCCTTCATCGCCAATTGGTATCCATGGGTACGTTCGATTCATTCGCCACGCTGGAGCAGCTCGAAAGTATGCTTGCGGAATAAAGTCCGGCCGAATGTGTATTTCACCTTTTGTGCCAAGGAGGGTAATTCCAAAGTTCGGTTGTTTAAGCCCAGCTTCCCGCGTGCTAGCAAAAAAACCAGTTGAGCCATTAGCGAGACCAAAAGAAGCAGTGATACTATCACCAGCGATCATGGGAAGTCCTTCAGGCCCAAGAGTAAAATTATCTAAAGCTACCGGCTTCCCCTCTTTTGTTACTGTCGCACCGCACCACTGAGGCGCACCGCCGAAGTACACCATCAGATCAAGAACATGCGGGCCAAGTACCCATAGGTCTTCGCCTCCGCCTCGCACATCTTCTTTCCCACGCGCTCGTATTTCGATGAGTCTGCCAAGTTTCCCGTCAGCAATGAACTCACAGACAACGGCAATTGTTGGGCAATACCGATTGACGAGGGCAAGATTGAGCTTCGTATTGGAATTCTCGCAGGCTGAAACTACTGCATCTGCCTCTGAGATAGATCTCACAAAAGGCTTTTCGATAAAAATACCACGAACACCAGCTTCAGCTGAAGCGATGGCTATGTTTGCGTGCTGCTGAATATGACGAGAGCAAATTGCAACAATATCAGGCGTTATCTCCTTGAGCATGTTGTGCCAATTGAGGAATGCAGTGTCTTTTGTTTCCGGTAGCTGATGACGATTGAGAGCCTCGATAAGCCCACTTTTAGTGTCGTCGCAAACGGCAACGGTACGAAGGCCTGGTGTTCCAATAAAGAGCTCGTCGATATTGTGTCCCCACCCGCCAGAGGAAGTGCTACCAATTACTGCTACTCGAAGTGAATCGCTCATGAAGTTCTTCCTTTTGAGATCATCTATGGAATAATGCTATGGCTCGAAAATAAATACGACGATGGTGTTTGAAAACGTTATGATCCTACCACGCAGGTCGCGGGATCTGCATGGTCAGGATGAACCCATACGATTTTTTACTGTATGACTGGTCACCATTCACATAATCACTCTCACACAATGACGCCTGATAGTCTTGATCGGGCGATGATGATCGGAGTGAGCCTTAACTTAATCTTTGTTTTTGTTGAATTTGGTTTTGGTTTTTTTAGTGGCTCCTTAGCTCTTGTTGCTGACGCCGGTCATAATGCAAGCGACGTTGTTGGGCTTCTCCTTGCGTGGGGTGCTAGCTATCTTGCGCGTCGGCCGCCTACATCGAAATTCACATTCGGATTTCGTCGTGCAACCATATACGCGGCTTTTCTCAATGCAGTGCTTCTGTTCGCAGCCTGTTTTGCAATTTTATGGGAGGCGATTCATCGATTCACTGAGCCGGCACCTGTTACTGGACTAACGATGGTTGTTGTTGCGGCGATTGGCGTTGTTATCAATACTGCAACAGCCATACTTTTTATAAGGGGCAGTAAGGAAGATGCTAATGTGCGGGGGGCATTTTTGCACATGGCTGCTGATGCGGCAGTATCAGTTGGTGTTGTCGTTGCTGGAGTGGCCATCATGATGACGGGCATGGACTGGATTGATCCAGTAGTTAGCATTGTAATCATGGCAGTGATAATTTGGGGCACGTGGAGCCTCTTCACAGAAAGTGTAGATCTTGTCATGGATGCAGTACCGCGACGAATAAATATTGAGGAGCTATCTCAGGCTTTGAACGAGGTGCCTGGCGTTCTTGAAATTCATGATTTGCATGTCTGGGGCATGAGTACCTCAGATGTCATGTTGACAGCACATCTTGTATTCGCTGATGAGAGTTGGCAGGGTTCCCTCGAAAAAGCGAGGCATGTACTACGAGAAAGGTTTGCTATTACTCATGCAACCTTACAGTTCGAAGGATTATCGGAGTCGCAGGCCTGTCCACAGCAGACTAGTGGCAGTGTGTAGATTTATAAAGGTGAAAGACTAAATGTGCTTCTTGGCGTGAACGAGGAAACACCTATTTATTCAATAGGGCTGAAACAATGTCTGTTATTAAACAAGTTACTGCTGAGCAAAGTTCAGAACTGCTCGCGGGTCATGTGCAATCCGTAGATCCAGCAGAAGATAATAAGATTTTTGATCTTCTGTATGAATATGAAACAGTTCAACTCGTCCAAGGTGCGTTCAGTCGCAAGGTTCAATTTGCAGGCACTCATCGTGCGGCACTCTATCTCGAGGAATACGGATCAGGGTCACATAATTTTGGACATTTGCGGGGGAATCGTATTGCCTTTTGCCTGCCCATTTCTGATACAGGTGCAAATTGGTGGGGGAGTTCGCTTTCAGTTGGACAGATGCCAATTGCCCACTCTGGGAGAACAATTCATGCCACCTACAATGCAGGCCAGCGTCATATAGTGATGATTCTCGATCGCGAGTGGTGTGCCGAATGGTTGGAGACAGGGAGTCTTGGTCATGCCGTAGAGATCAACACCATTTTTGATTACAACAAGTCGCCTTTTCTCCAAGTAGCTCCTGAGAGGATTCGCCGATGGACTTACCGGCTCTGCAGTCTTTTGATGCAAGTTTCACTAGGCAATGATGAAACTCGGAAAGCAAAGTTTGAAAAGGAGTTGCTCACTGCGGCCCGTTCTCTCTTGGAGCCAGGTGAAACAGAGTCGTTAAATAATTCGACCTCAAAGCATGTTGTTGAAGCTGCCCTTACGCTCATGGATGTCAGCGAACCAAATGTGTTAAGTATTGCACTGCTTTGTGCAAATCTGAACATAAGTCGTAGAACACTGGAGCTTGCTTTCAGAACAATAATTGGAAAGAGTCCACTTCAGTTTTTTACAGACAGACGGCTTTGCCGTGCGTACATTGCTCTTAGAAAGTCAGATCAAGAGTCTGCTAGTGTGACAGACATTGCTTTGTCTTACGGATTTACCGAACTCGGTCGTTTTGCGGTTCGGTACCGGAAAATATTTGGGGAGCTACCATCAGAAACACTCCGCCAAAAATCGAAAAAATTCACTCCAGCTGTTGAAATATAGCAAGTGTCGTTGTCTGACTGTTTACTCAACATCAGCTTCGACTTGTTGCATATATCGAATGCTTTCACGGACAAGCTGCTCTACACCGGGAGCATAATCGAAAACCTCAACACTCACCCATCCAGCATATGAGATTTCATGAAGCGCTTGAAATATTGGTCCGAATTCGATCGCCCCAAATCCAGGCCCTTGGAGATTGGTGTCGTTGGCATGGAAGTGTTCGAGGTGAGCAGCACTCGCGTGGATGATCTCGGGTATGGATTGATTTTCGGATGCCATAGCCTTTACATCTAGATGAAGTTTGATGTGTGGTGAGCCAATCGAATCAATTATGGTACGTGTCTCAGCTGCAGTAGTAAGGACATCGGTTTCAACTGGCGATAGTGGCTCAAGAGCGAGAACGGTATCTGTTTCTTCGAGAACGGGAATTAATGCACTGAAGGTCTCCTCCAAGAATCCATCAGCATCATCTTTTGTAACATCGGCCACCAGGCTTCTTTGGTGTGGAGACCCAAACACAAGGGTCTTTCCACCAAGATCTCTACACAATCGAATCAGTTCACTGAGATATACAATTGTTTGAACGCGGGTATTCTTATCAGGTGAAGTCACATGTAAGCCTTCAGTTTTCGCGAGAAGCCAATGGAGGCCAATACACTCAAGTCCGGCTTGCGCAATGATGCGTCGAAAATCATCCCTTTGGTTGGAAGAAAGTTTGCGAGGATCTTCAGCCAGTGTGAATGGCGCAATTTCGATTCCGGAATATCCGGATTCAGCAGCGAATTCACAGCTCCGCTTCAGCGACCAGTTCCCAAATGTCTCGTTACAAATTCCATACTGCATGTTGTAGTATCCAGTGGTGGTATAGATGGAAAGCTAATTAGTCGGAAATTTTCACGAATTTGCCAGTTGCAGCTGATTTATAGCAGGCTTCGATGATTGCAACCGCTTTACGGCCCTCGTGGCCGTCGAGCTGAGGCTTTTCCCCAGCTCGTAAAGCATCGAAGAACTGTTGGAAATTTCGTGTATGGCACGAATAGTTGATTGCCATTGGGTCAGCGGCACCTCCTGTTGTGCTACTTATATTACAGAATTGTGAACGAATAGTATCATCTTCAGAGTGAGATTCTCTGAACTGCCAGTTCACTATTTGTTCCTCCTCGACCTCTGCCGTTCCCCCACGACCACCGAATATGAATCGGCGCAAGTTGCCAGGGAAAAGGCTTGTTGTTGCAAGTAGTTGGCCGAGACCACCATTCTTGAGTTGAAGAACCGCTAGGCATGTATCTTCGACTTCAACATGTCGTCGATCATGTGATTTTAAAGCTGCAAATGCGGCCACCTTTTCAACCGGATTCAAAGTTTGTGGAACGTGAGGCATCGATGCATGGGCAATCCACTGGAGAGCGTCCACGCCATGTATCGACTGATTCATTAAGGCGCCGCCGCCATCAAGTGCAAGAGATCCCTGCCAGCGTCCTGCTCCGTAGTAGGTGTCATCTCGCCACCATGGGACGGCACTGGATGCGACAGCCAAATCACCAAATCGACCAGTGGCTGATGCAGCATGTACAGCTTGAAGCACCGGGTTGAATCGTTGTGGAAAGATTGCACCTAAACAGACGCCCACTTTATCAGCAGCCTTGATCATGCGGTCGATTCGCCGAGTGGTGATCTCAAGGGGTTTCTCACAAAGGACGTGAACGTCTTTTCGTAATGCTTTGAGAGCTACTTCGAGGTGAGCACCTGAAGGTGTTGCAATTGTTACTACATCGGGTTTTTCACGCCGGATCATTCTGGCTGCATCCGGGTACCATGAACAGCCATGGTTCTCTGAAAAGAGGAGACCTTTTTCCTCAGTACGGCAACATGCCGAAACAAGTTCGACGGAAGGTATGTCGCCTAAAGCACGAGCATGTATCTCGGCTATCGCTCCAATACCGATGATCGCAACTCGCACGGTTGATCTCCTTGGTTATGAATGATACGGAAAAAATTTTGTGATCTGTCTACGCAGGGTCGTAAGTAGCAAGCCACTGCACCCACCATGTTTATTTTGGCCGATAGTTTGATGAATAGAAGTAATTCGTAAATGCGTTCTGAATATGTCTGGCTATTGGCCATGGGGCCCCATCACGACTTCCGACTCGACGATAGCATGGGCCGTTACAAAGTGGCCCATGTGTTGGTATTCCTGTGATCCCGACAAGATCAAACTGCGACGGTGATTGTGTTGGATGGTACAGTGGTGGCGGCACCGTGGGGCAGAGAATTCGAGGTTCTCCGATTCGATAACGTGCATCAGAATGAGTTTGCCAATCTGAGGGGGAATCACTGCGTTGAGGTACGACTTGGTTGAGTCCTGATTTCGGTGTTGCGTTCAGTACAACTTCAAAATCATTCTGATTAGGATTTACGGCGAGCTGGTGTGGAAAGGAGAGGTTTGCTTGACTGGACTTTTTTGGTTCATCGGCTTGGCCATCATCACAGAGGTAACTAAAGAATGCTGTAGCAACTTTTGACCAACAAAGTGCTCTTCGTTGAACGTTCTGATGTATCATTTTTAATACGCTCGACAGCTGTCCTAATTCTTTACGCTTCATAACGTAGTATCGGCATGCCCACGCTATCACCGCCAAAGGAAGGAGTTGGAATGCCCGTCTTCTTTGTGGTTTAGGTGTTTGTCCGGGCTTCAAGGAGGGTTCCTTTTTCAGCAGTGGCTGACGAGGCAAACTAGGTTGTTCAGTGGACTGTCCCTTGGATAGGGTTTTCTAGTTAGCTATTTTTTACGGTCTGTCATGTCTTCCCATGTTCTTCAATCCCCGGTTGGCTTGTTACAGCATGCGGGTGCACAAATTGTCCTCATCGTGTCGGGCGGCGGTTCACAGGTTATTCCGAAACTGCTCGCTGAGGGGGGGGCAGGCGGAATAATGCTCGAGGCCCTCGTCCCCTATGCAAAGTCAGCCATGAGGGACCTGTTGGGTAGCGAACCAGGAACATACTGTAGTGATCAGACGGTGAGGCAAATGGCCGTCGCTGGATGGCAGCGTAGTGTCAAACTTTCAAATGAAGTTACAAATAATGTTGGAGTCGCAGCGACAGCGAGTTTACGAGCAGGGAATCAAAAGCGAGGACAGCATAGAATTCATGTCGCAACGCACCATATTCGAGGAACTCGTACTGCGACGCTACAACTCACAAAGAATGTAAGGAGCAGGTCAGAAGAAGAACATATTGCAGCATTGCTGTGTCTTGACGTACTGGTCGGTACGTTCATCGAAAAGAAAGAATGTCCATGGCGTAAGGAGTTGGAGTCACTCCTTGTGGAAGGTGAAGACATTGTGCGTGAACAGTACATGCCACCAGATTCTTGGCAAAAGTTATTTAGTGGCGATGAGCTTGCGATACCTGTTGAAACAAATATCCCTGCCGAATCACGTTGTATTTCAGGAAAAACACAGGATAGGCTTATCTTTTCTGGATCGTTTGCGCCGCTGCACAACGGTCATCTGGCGATGGCTCATCTCGCTGAGGAAATAGCAGAGCGTCCAGTGGAGTGGGAATTATCCGTAAGTAATGTCGACAAGCCTATGCTGGACTACATTGAGGTCCTGCGGAGAGCTGAGCAATTCAAAGGGAAAAGACTCTGGTTGTCGCGAGCTCCCACATTTATCGAAAAAATTCAAGCATTTCCCCATTCTACATTTGTGATGGGAGCAGATACCTATCGGCGGCTGACGGATTCAAAATACTACGGTGGTTCGCAGCAACAACTGCATAGTGCAATGCAGACAATCTGTCGGAAAGCACGGGGCTTGATTGTGTTTGGTCGAGTTCAAAATGGGAAATTTGAAAATCCAGCAGACTTCAATGTGCCAACACCACTTCGAGAAGTGACATACTTTGTTTCAGAGCGTGAGTTTCGAATAGATATCTCAAGCAGTCATATTCGGGCAAATAAAAAATGGTCCTGAAAAAAAGGTTTCACGAGAGAGGTCACGCTGAGCTCGATTTTATCAGGGATTTCTAGAGCATAGTTTCCGGGGAACGCTAAGACGTTTTGAAAACTATGAATATGGAAGTTTTTTCTTTTATATAAGTAGTGGTTAATCGACAAGCCTTCAGGAGGTGAGACACTATCCGTACTGGTCTTCTGCCAGAGCGGAGCTTCGCTAGTGGCAGCACAGGCGATTATGGTAAAGAGAGAGCCTCAATTAAAGCGGGAAGGCACCTTGTATATTTTAAAAAAATACTCTGTCGCCAATCCATCAAATAAGCGTGAGATAAGGGATGCTGATCGATGCTGGCGTTCTACTAGTCGGCCCTTGTCTCTTCAACCTGTGTCGAATTCTGCATCTGTCGATTTTTAAATACCATTAGTAGCACAACCCAAAACCCAAGAAATGCCCCTACGCATGCGAGAACGATCAATGGACGCCGAGGATCATGATTGAGAGAATAAGCGCCTATCGCTTGAGCTATTCCCCAGACAATAAGACCTCCAAAAATCCAACGGATAAGGATTTTGGATCCTGGAGGATTAGAGCGGGGAATCTTGCCTGCGCCGGAGGGATGCTTAAGAGAATCGACCATTGGTTCAAAAGTTTTGTTTTCCACGAGAGATTCTCAGTATGACAAAAAGTCTCATTGAAATGCTATTAAGACTATTGGGTTGTTAAGACTCTTGAATAGTGTACCGGCCGCGTGTGCATTTATGACAGGGAGTGCCTCAAAGTAGGACGGCGCAAAAAAAAGGCCCCCGGAAAGGCTTAGGTCCCAGGGGGGCGGAGAACCTGAGCCATTTCCGGGAGCGATTGGACGTTAAGGACTGGATGTCGAAGTGCTGAGTTTTTTGTGCCGATAGCCATATTTTGCTGAAAAAATTTGGGTCGACTTTATATTCCCATCTCTATTTCAGATGGTGGGACGGTAATTACGCAACGTTTCATGGGTCAAGAGTGATTTTATGAATGAGGTGTCGCGTCTCTGAAATACGAATTAGTTTTCTGAGAAAATGCCATGATTTTTCGTTATCGCTCTACAATATGAAGTCATGTCGAAAAGAATCATTATTCAAACTAAGGATGTTTCCTATGTCACCCAGCCAGCCAATCACCTCTCCTCGATCTATCATTCCAGATTCAGGTAGTCCACCTACCCCAACTGCTTGGCAGTCTGCTTTTAGTAGTGCACTTCCATATGAAGAATTTCTCAACGAGTATGCAACTGCTGAAAACAAAAAGAAGTGGGAGGCTGCTCGCTCACAGGTTTCTCTGACTTCCGGTCATCAACAGGTGCTCGACGGCTTTGTTCGTCGAATGCCAGTCATGGTCCTTACCGGAGCGTGGTGCGGTGATTGTGCAAGTCAATGTCCCATATTTAAACATTTTTCGGATGCTACATCCTGTATCGATTTGCGATTTTTAGACCGTGATGCACAGCCAGAGATAGCTGCCCATTTGACTGTTTGTGGTGGTCAGCGAGTGCCTGTAGCAATCTTCTTCAGTGAAGATTTTTTTCCAATTGTCACACATGGTGACCGCACCCTCTCAGCATATCGGATGGCAATAGCTGAGCATGCAGGTTCAAGTTGCTCCACAGGTATTATTCAACCAAGTGAAGAAGCGTTGCAGTCTGTTGTGAGTGACTGGCTCGATGTTTTTGAGCGAGTCCAACTCATCCTTAGGTTATCTGGTCGGTTGCGAAAAATTCATAATGATTGAGTTGTCTTAAATCTGAAAATGAGAGATGGATCATGACAAGCCGTGAACGTTGGACAGTGTACCCACTTCTTTTTCTTGCTATAGGGCTGGCAATTCGTCCTGGTGAATCTGAATTTGAAATAAATACTGAAGTTCTCTCGTCTTCTCAGGTTCGGTGCCGCGAGCTACTCATTGAGTCTGATGATGGAACTGTTTTGATCCACATGGGCCGTGTGGTTGAGGGCGGTGGTGGTCGTATTGAAGTCAAAGATTCATCTGGAGAAAACACTGTGGCTATAGGAGCGAGGCCAGGCGAGTCACTCGGAAGAGTTGAATTCTTTGACGATGAAGGTCGTCTTCGCTCTGTTTTGGATGGTCTCGACTAGTAGAAAGCTTTTTCCGCGAGTTCGCTGTTCGTGCTTGCAAGAATTCACGAGAGGAAAATGCTGTTTAAGAGTACAAGGTTTAAAGATGAACAATCTTTGGAGACGAATAAGATTTTTAAAGAAAATCGGTTCCCAATAGCCTGTAGATTTTTGTTGGTGGTTCTACGAACGACCCAGTTCACCTAGCCACGGTAAACGACAGTGAGTTCAAAAAGTCGCGTCGCTCGTACAGATACGTCGAGCACCCACCTCTCTCGCTAATGATGACTACAAGAGCCTCAGGCAAAGCGGCACAGAATGCGGCACACTCAGCGTCGGTCAGCAGCCATCACAACCAACGGGATCAAAAGAAAACCCCGCAAACGCGAACACTACAAACAAACCAGTACGCCCGGAGGGATTCGAACCCCCAACCCTCGGTTCCGAAGACCGATGCTCTATCCAATTGAGCTACGGACGCATTGCCTTTATTGTACCAAGCGCGGGCTGAGTCTGCGATGGGCTATTCGTAAGGTTCAAGACCAACTTCATTCGGCATCGTTTTGGGGGTTAAGTTGACCGGATCTGTTTTGTGAGGCACCATATAGACTAGGCGTTTTTTCTCTTGCCTTACGGGCATGCTACCGCTTTTATCCAACGTTTTTTTGCCATGTCTAATGTTACCCTTCGGGTGCTCCACGGTGCTGATCGAGGGAAAATTTACAGTGACGTTGGCACCCCTATTACTGTCGGACGGGAGGAGGGGAATACGATTCAGCTCAATGATGAACGAATTAGTCGTTATCATCTAAAACTTCAAGCTGATCACGCAAAAATTGTGTTAACAGACCTCGACAGTACGAATGGAACAAAAGTCAATGGTGAGGAAATTCATGTTCGCATAGTACGCGATGGTGATATGATAGCGGTCGGTCGATCAGTGTTATTGATTGGTTCGCATAGTGACATAGATCGTCGTATTGCTGATATTGCTTCGAAAATGCCTGGTGATGACCAAGGTCGTGCTCGTGCAATGCAGGAGCGGCTAGAGCGTGCTTCAAAGCATCAATCAGACATTATCGAAGATCTTGGTGATGCGAAGTTGCCGCTGCTGCCGAGCGGCCCACCGCCTCTGCCTGAGCAGTTGAGTCCTGCACAGTCAGCGGAACTCTGTGAGTTGCTTGATTATGTTCAAGCTATACTAAGAGAAACAATGGACGGGGCAGTAATGCGTCCTGGGCATGAAAAAGTTGAAATAGATTTCGCACCATGGCAGGGTCTTCTCGATCTGCAGGCAAGTCTTGCTGAAATGTTGAGGCAAATTGGTGAACCTGCGTCGGACTAAGTTCATTTTCAGGAAATTTTTATTTAAATAGCCTCCTCGCGACGCCCATGGAAGAGCACGCTGATGGAAACAGACATATCAAAATCATTTACTCATCTTCATTGCCACAGCCACTATAGTTTGCTGGATGGCGCGAGTTCTATTGATCGGCTCGTCCATCGTGCGAGTGAACTCGGGATGAACTCTTTAGCAATTACTGATCATGGAAACTTGCACGGCGCATTAGAGTTCTACAGTAAAGCCAAAAACGTTGGCCTGAATCCTATCATTGGCTACGAGGCATATATCGCACCAGGTAGTCGGTTTCAGAAGGATTCAGGAAGCCAAAAGGAGGCAAGCTATCACCTCACATTACTCGCCCAAAATCGTACTGGGTTTGCGAATCTCTTGAAGCTTGCAACCAAAGCATCGCTTGAGGGGTTTTATTTCAAGCCGCGTATAGATCGAGAGATACTCGCAGCTCACTCAGAAGGATTGATCTGTCTTTCAGGATGTCTTTCTAGTGAATTCAGCCGGGCACTCATAGGATCATCTCGTGAGCAACAGGAGTCACTCAATCAGGGACGTCAGGTAGCAGGTTGGTTTCAGAAGCTTTTTGGTGATCGTTATTTTATTGAGGTTCAGGACAACGGGCTGGATCTGCAGCGGCAAGTGACTGCAGCCGCAATCGATCTCTCAAATGAAATGGGTATTCCGCCTGTTGCTACTTGCGATTGTCACTACGTAAATCGTGAAGATGCTGAAGCTCAAGATATTTTGCTTTGTGTGAACACGGGTCGATTTCGGAATGATGCATCGCGCATGCGAATGGATTCAACGGAATTTTATCTGAAGAGTCCCTCGGAAATGTATGACTCGTTTACTGAGCATGATAGACAGTGGGTAAATAACGCGGTTGGGATGAGTCAACAAATTGCTGACTCGGTCTCTATTGAATTAGAGCTAGGCAAGCGTCATTTCCCTGGCTTTGACCTTCCATCAGGAACAACGGCTGCCGATGAGCTAAAGCGACTCTGTGTAGATGGACTGAGGGCACGGTATGCAGCAACAGGCAAGCGATGGCGTGATGTCCCTGGTGGCGAGCTTCAATCGAATGTTGTAGAGCGTTTGGAAAGAGAACTTGATGTAATCAATACGCTTGGTTTCGCCAGTTACTTTCTCATTTGCTGGGACTTTGTTCGTCATGCTCGAGAGAAGGGCATTCCTGCCTCAGCGAGAGGGAGTGGCGTCGGTTCGCTGGTTGCTTATTCGCTCTATCTATCTCATGTTTGCCCGCTTGAGTACGATCTGCTCTTTGAGCGTTTTCTTGACGTGAGTCGTCTTGAAGCACCTGATATTGATATAGATTTTTGCAAGCAGAGACGTGGTGAGGTCATTGACTATGTAAAGCAGAAATACGGTGAAGCAAACGTTGCACAGATTGGAACTTTTGGGACGCTTGCTGCTCGGGCAGCAATTCGAGACGTTGGTCGCGCTCTTGGGATTTCGATACCGCAGGTTGATAAGATTGTTTCTCTGGTGCCGGATCAACTTGGTATTTCCTTAGCGGAGGCAACTGCTCCGGGATCCCAACTCGCGGAGGCCTGTGAGGCTGATTCTCAGGTTCGTGAGCTTGTTGACCTGGCGAGTCGTATTGAGGGGCTTGCCCGTAATGTGGGTACACATGCTGCAGCAGTCGTTATCGCTGATCAGCCACTGTTCGAGTACGTGCCGCTTCAAAGAGTGACTGGGAAAGAAGAAGTTATTACGCAGTGGTCAATGGGAGATGTCGAACGAGCCGGTCTGATGAAAATGGATTTCCTTGGTCTTCGGTATCTCACAATTGTTACGAAGACGCTCGAAATCATTGAACGAACGCGAGGAGAAAATCTAGATCCATTGGCGTTTCCCCTAGATGATGCTGAGACTTTTGCGCTTCTTTGTCGCGGAGAAACGAAGGGTATTTTTCAACTAGAGAGTGGTGGCATTCGCGACCTCTTGCAGCGAATGAAGCCGGATCACTTTCTAGACATTGTTGCAGTGAATGCTTTGTATCGCCCAGGTCCACTCGAAGGTGGCATGGTTGACGATTACGTCGCAGTCAAGCATGGGCGTCAGCAGGCAGAGTATCCGCATCCTGTTATGAAAGATATTCTTGAAGAAACTCATGGTGTCATGGTTTACCAGGAGCAGGTGATGCGAATTCTGGAACGCCTTGGCGGTATTGAGTTGTCGAGTGCGTATACATGCATTAAGGCAATCAGCAAGAAAAAGTATGAAACCATTGCGGCATTTCGTGAGCAATTCGTTGTGGGGGCTGAAGAAAAAGGTCTTTCAAAAACAGAGGCTGCGAATCTCTTCAGTCTTATTGAAAAATTTGCTGGATACGGATTCAATAAAAGCCACTCCACAGCATATGCGCTTCTAGCGTGGCAGACGGCGTATCTTAAAACGCACTATCCGACTGAGTTTATGGCCGCCTTACTCACTGGTGATATTCCAGCCCGAAACTTTAAAAAGAAAGATTCGGTCGTCGAGCACTTAGAAGACTGCCGGCGGATGGAAATTCCGACCAATTCGCCAGATGTCAATACGTCTGAAGCCGAGTTTGCAGCAAAAGAAGGCGAAATCTTATTTGGTCTTTCGGCCATTAAAGGGTGTGGCAAACAGGCGGCAGAGGCCATAGTGCATGAGCGTGTGCGAAATGGCGATTACCGAGATCTTTTTGATCTCTGCGGAAGAGTTGATGGTTCTGTAGTGAACAAGACGGCACTGGAAAATTTGACAAAGGCTGGAGCCTTGGACAGTCTGCTTGGTCAACAGGAGCATAGAGGAGCGTTATTTGCTGGCATTGAACGGGCGATTTCTTCTGGAGCTGCAAGGTTAGCAGACCGCCGAAGTGGACAGAAAAATTTGTTTGCAGCCTTCGAGGATGCCGAGCCGGAAGAAGAAGCAGCTGCCGTTCTTCCTGAGGTGCCACCGTTTACAGACTTCGAGATGCGTTCGTTTGAAAAAGAAGTGTTGGGTTACTACGTCCACAGTCACCCGTTGGCAGAGTACAAGTCTATTCTGCAGACGGTATGTACTCATGGTTCAATGGATGTAGGAAATGCTAACCCGCGAAGTGAGGTTGTGATGGGTGGCCTGATTGGGTCACTTAAGTTATCAAATACAAAACAACCAAGACCAGGGGCAACATATACCCGTTATGGGATGTTTGATCTTGAAGATATGCAAGGGCTTGTTCGGAGTATCTGTTGGCCGGAGGAGTATGCAAGGCTCGGTGAGTCGCTCTCCCAAGATGCGGTAGTAGTTGTTGCTGGAACAGTCGACAGACGTGCGGGTAGTGAGGAAACAAATCTTATTATCAACGATGTCATCCCAATTGCAGAAATCTGGAATCGGCCAGTCAAGTACATACACCTCAAAATATCTGAAAAAAAACACAATTGTGAAGTTCTTGATCAACTTAAAGGGTCAATAACACGCCATGCGGGCGAGACACCAGTCCGCATGATCATAGAACTGCTCGATGGGAGACGTGCATTGCTGGACGTAGATGGGCAGAGGGTAAAGTGGTCGGGTGAGCTACTGGACGAGATCGAGAGTTTGCTCGGGGCTGGGTCGGTTCGTGTGCAGACATCATTTGCTGGAAACCGGCAAGATAATCGCAATTCCAAGAAGCGGCGGACATTCCAAAAGTCGTGATTCTGCTGTGTCATTTGATGAGATAAGATCATCGTTCAGATTCCATCCTCGAGATCAGAAGCTGCTTTTTTGTGTGGTGAGAGTTGCTTTGCGACGCAGTAAAACGCTGTTTCTCTGAAAAAGCTCGCATTGCTCTGGGCTTTATTGCGGACTACTCTTTCGTAGTCGGGAATCTTCGTGTGGTCCTGACTGCTCAAAATCGTTTCCTGTTATTTCCTAAGAGGGAGTTTTCTATGCAAACTCTTATCCGCCGCGTGTCACGGATTTTTGTTTCCCTCCACAATCTTTGCCTCGCTTGTGCTCTGATTTGTGCAATATTCTTTCCGGCTTCAGTCAACGCCCAACAGCAGGGCGGCGGACAGCAGGGCGGCGGACAGCAGGGCGGCGGACAGCAGGGCGGTGGACAGCAAGGCGGTGGACAGCAGCAAGGTGGCGGACAGCAAGGCGGCACCGGTAGCCAGGCGGGAGGTTCAGGTGTTGTTGTTGACCCTCAAGGGGTGCTACGAGTTCTGGCTATGTCAGATTCAAACCTCAGCAGAATCCGCCAGCAATCGAGCGTCGAGAAACTTCCCAGAGATCTTCGTCGTCCCTCGGAATTACGAAAAATTGCCTTAAGTCGACTCGAAATAATTCTTACTGAATCTCTTGAGTCAGGTGATGGACTTCCAGATGAAATAATGAACCTCGCCGGTCTAACACAGATACGATACGTCTTTGTTTATCCAGCAACTCCCGAGAAGCCCGGAGAGATAGTTCTTGCTGGCCCTGCGGAGCCTTGGGCAGAAGATAATTTTGGTCGATCAATTGGCATGAAGTCGGGGGCACCTATTGTTCAGCTTGAAGACTTAGCAGCTGCACTGCGGGTTTTTCCACCAGGTCAGCCATCAGATACGTTGGTCGGCTGTTCGATAGACCCAACACAAGAAGGCTTGGCTAGTATGCAGGCCTATCTTCAGCGCATCGGAACAGTGAATCCGCAAGGAACCGAAGGCAGTATAGTGCGTGGCCTGCGTGAGGCTCTTGGCCCACAGACAGTCACAGTGCAAGGTGTTTCGCCTCATACTCATTTTGCGCAGGTTCTCGTTGAGGCAGACTATCGCATGAAACTCATCGGCATCGGTCTCGAGAAACCACCAGTTAGGATGAGTACATGGATTGATCTCACTTCAGCAGGAAGCGTTGCAAAAAATGCTTTACAGCGATGGTTCTTTACTCCCAACTATGAGTGTCTCAAAGTGAGCGAGGATGATCTGTCAATTGAACTTGTTGGTGATGGGGTGAAGCTCATCGGGGCTGACGAGATGGTTTTACCTGATGGTCGTAGAATAAGCTCTCAACAGCCGAGTCGTGCTAGTAAGTTATTTACTCAGGCTTTCACCTTAAAATATTCTGATATCGCAAGGCAGCATCCGGTCTATGCTCAATTGAAGACCCTAATTGATTTAGCCGTTGTGGCAGCGTACCTTCAGGAATACGGTGCGTATGAGAGTACTGAATGGGCAGCAACTGGTCTGTTGAGCGAAGGGGTGTATCCGATCGAACGGTTTGTTGCTCCACAAAAAATTGATTGTGCAGTGAATGCAGTTCGACGAGGTAGTCGATTGCTTACTCCAATTGGTGGTGGCGTTGTCATCACGCCACGGGAATCATTTGCACAAGAAAACTTGCAAATTGACGAGAATGGCACGCTCTACGAACAGCACGACAGTCTGAAAATTCCAGCGGATAGCTGGTATTGGGATTAAGCATGTCTTTGCCGAGGGCATTAAAACTGCCAGATTATGTCAAAGCCGGCGTAGAACTGTGCGAGTTGGTTACCGCCAGTTCCCACTCCTTGTCCTAGGGGTTTGCCGTATGGGCGGGGTGTCGAAGCACTGTTCGGTGAAAACCAGTCATATCGAATTTCAGGGCGTATCACCCAGTTATTATTTGGGTACCAGTTTAACCCTAATGTTAATTCCCAGAATGTCCCGTCGAATCCCTCTGCCCAGAAGCCTGGGTTATCTGGCTGCCCCTCATTACGGAGTGGAGCAGAAACAATGTAGCCGTTGTTATCACGGAAATATTCAAGGCGAACGCCTCCCTCCCATTGAGGACTGAATTCCCAAAAGAGATAGTTTCCGAATGAATACCACTGAGCCGTCCCGGCTTGTTGACCAACATTTCCAGGGGAAACATTTGCATTGAACTGCCATGCATTGTCATTTTGGAAGACATAGATGAGCCGATCACTTAGTCGGTTGGTATACACAGTACTGACCAATGTTCGATTGCCCACAAGTGAACCGTCTGCAGGATCTCTGCTAATTGTTGAGATCTCATTGCCACTTGTCGTCATGATCGAGAGAGTTTGTGTTTCATCACTACTTTGGATGTTTATTCCTCCAAGAAAACTCGAGGTGTCACTCGCTCCAGGGTAGTCGGGATTGAGAATACGAAATGCTCCAGTTGTGGGCTGCCCATCAAAGAAGTTATTCCAACCTGTTGTAATACCTGAGAAAAAAGTGGTTTGATCTGTTGGTTGCCACGATCCTAGAAAGCCGGTAAATGTGAATGGTGAGAACTGCATTGCGAATGAGTGTGAATAAAAGAAGTTTCCGATCGCAGGAACTTCTTCAAATCCAAGAATGCTGTAAAAGTGTCCAAATCGGAGAGTAACGTCATGATACGCAACGTCTGCGTAGAATTGAGGCAGTGCTAGCCCATAGTCTTTTGAAAATCCCCAAGATGCAATATTTTCAATTCCAAGTGGTTGGAGTGGTTCGGCATCGAGGCCAAGAGCGGTGGTATAGAAAAAGTCGGTGCCAAACAAAATGTCTACCCGGCCTCCAAGGTCCCAGCCGGTTTCTGCGTCAGTTTCATTCTCTACCACAAAGTACAGTTGGTTGAGTTGTCCTTGCCAGCTTCTATCTCCAAGGGTGATGGGGCCGTTGAATGGAGCGCCCCAATTATTTGCGCCCAGCCCATACTCAATCCAACCGTAGAGGTAGATTTCTTGACTTTTAAGACCGGGTAAATCAAGGCGTCGGTCTGGGCCACTTCTATAATCAGTTCTTTCCCATGCCTCGCGTGTGTCTTCCGGTCGTACATCAGATTGTGGAGGTGGCTGTGCATAAAGTACGGTAGCTGCGATACCGGTAGTCATGAAAATCACACAAGAAAATTTGACGAGATTCCTGCCTTTCCATGTCACCATTGCAGACACCCTACGTCGAGGCTGTGGTCCGATCGCCACTGTTCTTCCTCAAGATCGTTGTCATTCGGAAGATTCCACTAGGCCGGCAAAAAAGTCCGGTATGTAATCCGTAGACTGCCCATCTTCTAACCCCGTGGGAAACTACTTTCGGAGTTGGTCTTTTAACAATAATACGCATTTTTTCTCCGCTTGATCGTAGTTTTCGTTATGGCATTCCTCGAGGAGAGATGTGAGGATTTTTTCTAGCTCGGGGGTCACAGTTCCAGTGGCTTTTGCTTGATCAATTGCTTTTTCGACCGCATCAAGTCGTTTTTTACTTTTGGTATTGGCTGCTGTTCGTATGCCTTGAATGAACTTAA
>Ga0315315_10002095_pt1 | contig 18332 bp, 20 predicted proteins | sample M140m3416metaG_FD_203699 | JGI IMG/M metagenome (GOLD analysis project Ga0315315, IMG submission 203699) | Ammonia-oxidizing marine archaeal communities from Monterey Bay, California, United States - M1 40m 3416 | ecosystem: Environmental > Aquatic > Marine > Intertidal zone | place: USA... | reverse complement strand
AAGGTAATCAGCGTTACCGAACCGAAGGCTAGAAAGCCAAATATCCCTTAGCGTGGCGGGCTGATTTTTGTAGCAAAGAAGATCTTGACCTCTGACATTCACTGTTTCCAATTCAAACTGAGCACCCTCAGCGGTAAGTTCTTCCCATGCTTGGGATAATTCCTTGTACACGTCCCCCCCACAATTAGTGAATGACTTCTAGGGTAGATTAAATTCGGAACTGCTCATAACTGTCAAGACAGTAACTTTGAAAATACCGAAAAGGAAAATTATCCGCATACTTGGTCTAGAATGAAATCGGTCAACTTGCAAGGAGTGGTCATGGGAAATGAAGAAAATCAAAAACTTAATGCACGGGAAGCTTGGGAGCTTGACTACCAGAAAGCCTCATTGAGAGACGACAATTTCGAAACAATGTCAGGGGTGCCCGTTGACCCTGTCTATGGAGATGACTTATTCCCTGGACAATATCCCTACACTCGAGGAATCTATCCTTCTATGTACAGGTCGCGTCTTTGGACCATGAGAATGTTCGCCGGATTCGGAACAGCAGAAGATACCAACTTGCGGTTTAAGGAATTGCTACGTAATGGTGGAACTGGGCTTTCAACCGCATTTGATATGCCAACTCTAATGGGTCGTGATTCTGATAGCGAATGGTCATTAGGTGAAGTTGGTCGAGCTGGTGTAGCAGTTGACACTCTTGCAGATATGGAAGACTTATTTGCTGAGATTGACCTTTCAACAGTTTCTACATCTATGACAATAAACGGGCCCGCAGCAACATTATTAGCCATGTACGTGGCGGTCGCTGAACAAAATGGGGTCGGCCCTCAGCAACTTGCTGGAACAATCCAAAATGATATTTTAAAAGAGTATCAAGCTCAAAAGGAATACATTTATCCTCCTCGGCCATCTATGCGAATCATTACCGACATGGTCAAATACACAACAGCAGAAATGCCGAAATGGCATCCGATTTCTATTTCTGGCTACCACATTCGAGAGGCTGGAAGCACAGCTGCGCAAGAATTAGCATTTACATTAGCTAATGGCTTTTCCTATGTTGAAGCAGCCATCGCTGCTGGTCAAAATGTTAATGAGTTCGGGAAACGCCTTAGTTTCTTTTTCAATAGTCACAGTGACTTCTTTGAAGAAATAGGAAAATTCAGAGCGGCTCGACGGATTTGGGCCCGCTGGATGAAAGAACGCTACGGGGCAACAGATGAAAAAGCCATGCTTTGTAGATTCCACACGCAAACTGCAGGGGTGTCTCTGACCGCACAACAACCAGAAATCAATATCGCCAGAGTTGGGATACAGGCACTTGCTGCAGCTCTTGGTGGCACCCAGTCACTTCATACTGACAGCTTCGATGAAGCATTAGCGCTTCCAACCGAAGATGCAGCTCGAATAGCTCTAAGAACACAGCAAATCGTTGCGCATGAAACTGGTGTTGTGAATGTGGCTGACCCCCTCGGAGGATCACCCTATGTGGAGTGGATGACTGATGAAATGGAAAGGCAAGCCGAAGCCATATTCGCCCACCTTGATGACCTTGGAAATGGATCAATCCTTGAAGGAACATTTACTGGAATTGAAAATGGGTATTTCGTTGGAGAAATTGCAGATGCTGCTTATAGGTTTGAACGTGAAGTGAACTCAGGAAGACGCATCATTGTTGGCGTAAATGAATTCACAGATGGTGACAACCCAGAGAATCGGAACTTGCTTCGAATAGGTGCTGAGACTGAAGAATATCAACTCAAAAGACTAAATGACGTTAAATCGAAACGAAACCAGGAAAACGTCAACGATGCTCTTTCAGAAATAACTGCTGTTGCAAATGACCCGACACGTAATCTGATGCCAGCAATTATTGATGCGGTAAAGACCTACGCCACTGAAGAAGAAATTGCCAGTGCTATGGAAGTGGTTTTCGGAACATATGTTGAGAAAGCAATAGTTTAAACGCAAGAAAAAATGAAGGAGACGCAAAATGGGTGATTACCAACAGAGGGTAATCTTAGCTAAATTAGGCTTAGACGGTCACGATCGGGGAATCAAGGTAGTGGCGAGAATACTGCGCGATGCAGGCATGGAAGTCATCTATTTGGGTTTGCGGCAGACAGCAGCAAGCATTGTGGCCGCAGCTGAAGAAGAAGATGCTGATGCTATAGGACTTTCAATGCATAACGCTGGCCACTTAACACTTGGCCCGAAGATGGCATCTGCACTATCAGCCGCTGGCATGGATATCCCTCTAATAATCGGCGGAATTGTTCCTGACGAAGACGTTGAGGAACTAATGAGCGCTGGAATTGCAGCTGTGCTAGGGCCTGGCGCGTCTGCAGAAGAAGTTGTTGCGACTGTTCAGAATGCAATCTCTGCACGAGATGAAGCGTGACTTCATCCAGTGATTCATCAATAGAACTCTTCGAGAGCGCAGTAAAAGGAGAACGACGAAGCCTCGGGAGACTTCTAACGTCTATTGAACGCGGCGGAAATGAAGCTGAAATTATTGCAGGTCTTGCGCATCAAGTTTCAGGCAATACCCACGTAGTTGGAATAACTGGAGCTCCCGGTTCGGGAAAATCAACGCTGACAGGACGACTTTTGAAGCTTTTCTCAGAAGCTGGAGACAAATTAGCTGTATTAGCTGTTGATCCATCTTCTCCACTTACCGGAGGGGCTATTCTTGGGGACCGTATACGAATGGATGATCTTGCAGGCGAGGAGTCCTTTATCCGATCTATGGCTACACGAGGCCATTCAGGGGGTCTTGCATTAGCAGTTCCAGCAGCTATTCAACTCTTTGACGCAGCTGGTTATGAACCTGTAATTATTGAAACTGTCGGAGTTGGCCAAGTCGAAGTTGATGTTGCAGGCGCCGCTGATACTACAGTCGTTGTTGTTACCCCAGGCATGGGTGATGCTGTTCAAGCAAACAAAGCAGGCCTGCTTGAAGTTGCAGATATTTTCGTGGTTAATAAGTCAGATAGACCTGGAGCGAATGATGCTAGAAGAGATTTAGAGTTGATGTTGGACCTTGGACATGTATCAGGACTTGAACAAATAACTGGATACCGCCCCCCCATTATCATGGCGAACTCACTTGACGGAACTGGCGCTGAGGAAGTACTTGATGCTATTAAATCGCACGAAGAATACTTGCATAATTCTGGAACAATACATACTCGCCAAAAAGAACGCCTTGTAAAGGAAGTACAAAATAGAATTGAGTTATTAATTGGGTTAACTGCGGACGGTGTTCTTAAATCGGAACTAGGCAATAGACATATAACACAAGTTCTCGATAGGAAAATCTCACCTGCTGAGGCTGCAAAATCTATCGTCGGGTCATTACTCAAGAACTAGTACCGTATTAATTAACTGGGGTTACCCTCCCGCCTGACTTGACAATGACATAAATATTCTCTCCTGAGGGGAACTCAAAGCGAACTCTTTTATGATTAAGCCCCCAAACTAGATAATCTGATCCGCGAATCTGCCCAATCCATTCAGCATTTTCCTCAGCTTTCGGCTCGAGTATGGTTAAGGATAAAAATCCTAGAAATTGTTCCTGATCGTGAACTTTCACTTTATGAAACGAGCCGAAACTATATTGAGTCCCCATATCAGCAGTTTACGGTCAGAATTTTGGACAATTGCGACCAGTCAATTTGTTATTGAATCTGATTAAATTCTAAAAATAATTATATAAAACAAGTTGGGTATACCAAGGTCTCCATAGCATCATAGAATAAAACCAACGATCTAGAAGAAAGACAGCAATGAGCGAATATTCTCCACCTCTTGAAGATATGAAATTTGCACTTAAACAAGTCGTTGATGTTGACTCATTATCTGAATTACCCGCTTTCAACGAAGTAGGACTTGAAGCTCTAGATTCACTTCTTGACGAAGCAAGTCGTTTTTTTAATGAGGTAATTTCGCCAACGAATAGAACTGGAGACCTTGAAGGTAGCTCTCTTAACGACGATGGATCGGTCTCAACACCTACAGGATTCCGCGAGGCATACGCACAATATGTTGACGCCGGATGGGGTGCTATAAGCTTTGACCCAGAATATGGAGGTGGAGGGTTTCCCTGGCTAGTAGGTATTGCCGTCACTGAAATGTTGACTGCTGCGAACATGGCTCTTTCACTAAACCCAATGCTCACACAAGGCTCCATTCACGCGCTTAGCGCCCACGGAGACCAAAATCAGAAACTGGCATGGTTACCCAAACTAATCACCGGTGAATGGTCAGGGACAATGAACTTGACTGAACCTCAAGCGGGTTCAGATGTTGGAGCTCTAACTACCAAAGCGGAACGACAAGGGAATGGAACCTACAAAATTTCAGGGCAGAAAATCTACATTACGTGGGGCGAGCACGACCTAACAGATAACATAATCCACTTAGTTCTAGCTAGGACGCCTGATGCACCTCCAGGGACAAAAGGAATAAGTCTGTTCATCGTTCCAAAATTTCTGGTCAATGATGATGGAAGCTTGGGAGATGAAAATGACATCAAGTGTTTATCGATTGAACACAAATTAGGAATTCATGCCTCCCCTACCTGCGTCCTCCAATTCGGAGATAACGGCGGAGCAGTCGGGTACATTGTCGGAGAAGAAAACTCAGGAATGCGTTCCATGTTCACCATGATGAATCAGGCACGGTTAGCAGTTGGATTAGAAGGGCTTGCCGTCGCTGACAGGGCTTACCAACAAGCTCTTGAATACGCTATTGAGCGGGTGCAAGGCAGAAGGGCCGACACTCCCAAAGGCGAGTCAGTCGCCATTATTGACCACCCTGACGTGCGACGCATGCTCATGACGATGAAGGCATATATTGAGGCAATGAGATGCCTGATATACCTGAATGCGAAAGCCATTGATATTGCGCATCATCATCCCGATGCTGAAGAACGAGAACGTGGTAACGAATTGACGGACCTGCTGACTCCTTTATCAAAAAGTTGGTGTACCGATCTTGGAAATGAGCTAACAAGTTTGGGTATCCAAATCCACGGAGGTATGGGATTCGTTGAAGAAACGGGAGCAGCGCAGCACTATAGAGATATACGAATTGCCGGTATTTACGAAGGAACAAATGGAATACAAGCTGTTGACCTAGTTGGTCGGAAACTGTCTATGCGAAATGGTGATGTTGTCCGTGAACTGCTTCAAGAAATTAGCGAAACAGCAGCTAAACTCAAGGAAGCAGACCTTGCAGAAATCGGAAATGCTTTAGAAAATGCCGTTAAAGATATGCAAGAAGCAACAGAATGGCTAGTTGAAAAAGGCGGTGCCGGCACCGATGACGGGTTAGCAGGAGCGGCACCCTACCTACGAATGTTTGGCACAACTGTTGGAGGATGGCTTTTAGCAAAATCTGCCTTACAAGCAAAGAATCTTCTAACTGAAGGAGATAATTTAGAATTCCTTAACGCAAAGATCGAAACTGCGAAATTTTACTCTGAACAATTGCTGCCGCAGGTCTCAGGTTTACTTCCTTCAACAATAAGTGGCGCTGAGTCACTATATGCAATTACCCCAGATAAGTTAAGAGGCTGATAATGCAAAAAAATTCTGACATAACTGTTCTCACTGACTCTACAATTTTGACCCCTGGACATTGGACTAACGGAGAGCCATATATAAACGCAGAGGAAATCAAAGAAATTCTCGGATGGGAAGTAAAGCCAGAAGGTCTATGCAAAGAGGACACGTGCATACCCATTGATAAAGATAAGGACCTAGAAGACCAAGGTCGCTATAGCCTTCGGCAAATAGCGAATCTGACTGAACACCCCGCACTTGTCTCCTCAGAAACACAAACTGTGGCCATCGGCCAACCATCAACCCTCCGGATCTCTGCTCTTAGAGACAAAGTTGCACCAGATTTCAAACTCCCAGATATAGATGGAGTTGACAGAGCATTGTCTGACTGGGCCGGCAAGAAAAGACTACTTGTAGCGTTCTCAAGTTGGTGAGGTTGCGCATTTGACTTGCCAGGCTGGCAGGAACTTCATGAAGAGTTAGAACCAGAAGGATTCACAGTAATCGCCGTAGCCATTGACGAAAACTTAGATTCAATTATCGAGTTAGCGAAAGGAACTACTTATCCAGTTTTAATGGACAAAGATCACATCCTCACCGAATTGTTCGCGATAAGTAACGTCCCCTCAGTCATATGGATTGACGAAAATCAGAAAATATCACGACCAAGTGCGAGCGAATTTGGCACTGATACATTTAGCGAAATAACCGGAATCAGCCGAGAGAATCATATGCAACAAGTACGAGAGTGGGTAAGGGATGAGACCCTGCCTGAAGATTCCTCTTATGAAGTTGCTGATTTATCGGAAGATGAGATTCAAGCTAGGCTTCATTTCAGACTCGCTGCTCACTTTCGTAGAAGCAACTTATTGGAACAATCTGAAAAGCACTTTGACCTCGCCGCTACACTCGCTCCACTCGATTTCACGGTGGTCCGGGCGAGTATGCCGCTACGAGGCGGTGACCCATTCGGCGAAGAATTCTTTGAGCTTTATCAGAAATACCAAGAGGCTGGGTCACCCTTCCATGGAATTCCTCGAAAATCCAATATGAATTAGATAGGAATCAACCATGGATTCCGTCAATTGGAACCACCCTCTGACTTACTTCAACCATCTCTCCCCGTCTTATCTCGAATGAGACAACCTTTTCGGCTCTATGAAGACCTGACTGCATTTTGCCATTGACAATATCTACAGCTGTTCCTTCAATTACTGGTATTAGAGCGATTGCTCTGAATCCCTTATCGTTCCCAGGAGAAGGTTTTTTGGTTTCTGTAATTAACTGTTTCGACTGCCAAACCCATTCCTGATCAACACTAACAAAACGACAGCGGTGATTTGCAGCGCTTTTCGAAACTAATGCTCCTGGACAAACAAGAAGCTTTCCTTCAATCCATGGATTAACCCCTAAACCTGAGCGGTCAAACGCCACTTCAAAAGCTTGTTTAATTATGGATTCATGGTCTCCAGATTGTATTGCTCGTTGCAATATCTCTTCTTGCATTTCTCGATGAAGATCCCGCAATTCATGGTCGCTAAGTTCCTTTATAAAAAAGGACCACATAGCACTTTCGTTTAAGTCACCATTATCAGAATCTCTGCTCATTTCTATATTCTGCCACTAGCATGCGCCATTTAATGTTTTATAGTTAGCTTTGTAGAAGTAATTTGATACGAAGCTACTAAAGAAAGGCTATGCATGGAACTTTGGCCGCAAGACAACGAGGAACATGGTAAGGCACTGCAGGTTGCCCTTCGGAACGCCGGAAATGAAAGCTCAGATTCCACCGACAACGCTGAATTGACTGCCGTAGAGTATGTCCAACTCATGCGTGACACCTTAGCTGCAACCCCATTTGAACTAGACGATCAAGCTGTTGATACAAATATTGATGGAATTCCTTGCCGAATTATTCACCCCTCAAGCGAAGTAAACGGTGTGTACCTTCATTTCCATGGAGGAGGTATGGTAGCCGGAGCAGCATTCATGGGCGACATTGAGAATAGGCATCTCGCTGACACGTTTGGGCTTAAAATAATTTCAGTTGATTACAGATTAGCACCCGAGCACCCCTTCCCTGCAGCCTTAGAGGATAGTTATCGCGTCGCAAAATGGTTAATCAGTAACGCCTTCGCTGAGTTTGGCACACAAAAGATCATTATTGGCGGAGAATCTGCTGGGGCGTACCTTGCTTTGATGACGCTTTTAGACGCACAAGAATCCTCCGAGAAAAATAGTAATCAACAAATTATTGGTGCAAATCTTACCTTTGGCGTCTATGACTGGAGCGGAACTCCGTCGCAACTAGGAAGTCGCCCTTCTCAAGAAGACTTTGATGTGCTCTCCGCAAAGATAATTAGCTTCATGACTTCTCAATACCTCCCAGCAAAAAGTGTTGAAGATCGAAGGAGTCCTAAAATATCTCCTATGTACGCTGACCTTACAGGTTTACCTGATGCACTTTTCTGTGTTGGGACAGCAGACCACCTTCTAGATGACACCCTTTTCATGGCTAACCGTTGGAAAGCAGCTGGGAACAATTGCGAGATGAACGTTTATCCAGGGGCACCCCATGCCTTTACAATGTTTCCTTCATACTTTGTAGAATTATTTTCTAAACAACGAGATGAATGGTTTAAAAGAATTCTGTCAAAATAATCTAGTCAGGTGACTTGGGTCTAACTTCGGAGAAGCTTTTCACGTTGCTCAGGGCAGGGAAAAACTTCCACCAAATAATTACCGCCGCTAAAGTCCCAAATCCACCAAATAATACTGCACCTACTATTCCAAATGCTGCTGCTGTTAGTCCAGACTCAACAGCTCCCAATTCGTTAGATGCCCCAATAAACACTCCTTCAACTGCGAGCACTCTTCCCCTCATCTCTTCAGGTGTCGCTAGTGGTACGAGACTTGCTCGTATATAGACAGACACTGCATCAGCTCCGGACAGAACCATTAACGCCACAAACGCAAGAATGAAATTCGTGGCTAACCCGAGGGCTATAGTTCCGAAACCAAAAATTGCCACAGCCGACATCAACGACCTCCCAATATGCCTCTTCAGAGGCTTAATTGAGAGCGTTACTGCCACTACCGTAGCTCCAATACCTACCGCAGCTCTGAGCCAACCAAGGCCGACAGCGCCTACCCCCAAGCGATTTTCTGCTATCGCAGGCAATAATGCCACAGCTCCACCAAGAAGAACAGCAATAAGGTCAAGAGAAATCGCCCCAAATAGAACAGGGCTTTTTCTAATAAACCTCAAGCCTTCCTTTGCATCCCGAAATGCTTGACGTCCACCTGTTGTAGCCAATTTCCGGATTGTTGAAGGCCCAACAGCAAACAACAGTAAGTTCGCAATGCAATAAGAAACAACTGCCGCTAAGTAGGGGAACTCAGGGCCAACAACAAAAATAAATCCAAAAAGCGCAGGACCAACAATAATTCCAGCTTGAAAAGCTACCGACTTTAAAGCCACCACACGCTCTACCACATCATCTGGAGCCCAATCGATAGGCAAAGCGCGACTAGCCGGCATCGCAAAAGCTCTTCCGACGCCAAAAAGTGTTATCAAGGCGAAGATGGGGAAAACACCACTAGGGTCCGAAGCTATGTAAAGGAAAAGAAAGAAAGACGTTGCAGCTTCAGCAATCAAGGCAAGACCAAAAACTTTTCTTCTATCAAATCGGTCTGCAACAGGTCCTGTAAATGGTGAAAGTAAAGCAACAGGTAGGAACTCGGCCAAACCTAATAAACCTAAATTTAATTCACTACCTGTCATGTCATAAACCTGTTTACCCACGATCGTGATCTGACCAACCGTAGCGAGAGCCGAAAAAAATGAGGCTGTTAGCAAGATTCTTACTTTTGTTGGGACTTTCCTTCCCAACTCTAAATTTTTCTTACGATCCATAGGCAGATGTCTTATTCAGAAATTACTTGAGATTCACGCATAGCCGCTGCATAAATTCCTTTGCTCATCAGACTGGTCTCTTGCGACCGTCTTAATCTATATATTTCTGCACGTATTCCATGAATCTCTTTATTATCTGGGTCAGCTAAAGCAGCAAACTCAATCAAATGACAAGATAATCTGAGGTCACCCTCCTCTGCTAATATTTCAGCCCTATTTGCAAGTTGGAGCGCACCGCCAACCAGAGATGTTAACTCAACTGCCAGATGTTTTCTCGGGGAAGGCTTCAACGTTGCTGGGTCAGCATCCCACCATCCCCCATACATCCGCCAAATATTTCGAACAACGAATTCAGGTTCATCGTAAAGAGGCTGAAGCCATGGAAGGTCAAGCATCTCAGAATCAACCTTAACCATATGAACGATATCATTTAACTGGAATCCATCATTCATGAGATTTAGGGTGTCAGATACCAGAGTTTCAAGAACATGTGCGAGATCGCCTAGAACTCTATTTATTCTTGCGCGTCCCGATATCGGCAAGCCATGCGCTGGAACTAACAGTTCTGCATCATAGCTCATCATCTCTCGTAAAGCGTTTGCCCATTCAAGGGGGTATCGCTGAACCTTCTGAGGATTTCCAGCATTTGGAAAGACCCAGAGAACAAGGTCTCCTGTGACTAGGGTTTTTGTTTGCGGTATCCATGCCCAAGTGTGATCATCGGTTTCTCCCTTTCCATGGTTGAATTCGATATCTAAATGACCCACAGATAACTTCATTTTGTCTTGATATACGACGTCAGGCCAAACAGTGCCAACAGGAACAAAAGAAGCATGTTCTGTTGTTAAACCCATTCCATGTTTAGGAGAGATTCCTCCAAATTGGCGCTGATTAATTATTGTGTTCCATCCATTCGTATGCTGATACCTTTCCAACCGTTTGGGAACATTCTCATGTCCAAAAACAGTTGGATGTGCAAAACTCCGGAGTTCAGCGTCTTCGATTAGCGCTCCAGATCCTCCAACATGATCTAAATGCCCGTGTGTGTATACCAAGGAATGAACCCGACCTTTATCCCATTTGCGCAATGAATCAACGACTGCAACCCCGCTCTGTTTACCGCTAGCATCGAAGAGGACAAGTCCCTCTTGAGTCCTAAACGCGACCATGTGGCTGAAAGATTCAACTATTGCGATATCATCATTGAGTTCACTGAGCTTATTCGTGACCCTATTTGTAGGTTCTGTTGCGACACATTCGTCAATTACTTTTGAAGACAACTCTATTGGGTCGTCTGTGACAACCTTATTTAAATCACGGGGTTTGGGATGCAGTCCCATGGAGTCTACTTTCTGGTAAATGTAGCTTTACCTGGACCGTGCTCAAGAAAGCTCTGGACTCCAATCAACCTGTCATCGGTCTCAAAACAATCACCGAAAGCCTCGGCTTCTAATTTAACTGCTTCATCAAGTGGAAGAGCAAGACCATCCATCATAGCTTTTTTGATGAATTGAAGTGACTTTGGCCCATTTGCATATTGTTGAGCCGCTTCCAATGCCTGCGGATAACAATCATCATCAGCGTAAACAGCTGAGACTAGGCCTATTTCTAATGCCTCCTGAGCAGTAACTTGGCGACCAGAATAATTTATGTCTTTGGCTTTTGTGACACCTACCAATCGCATTAACCTTTGGGTTCCTCCAGCTCCAGGCAGAATCCCGAGAAGCACTTCTGGTTGGCCAAAAACGGCACTTTCGCCTGCAAAACGAAAGTCAGTTGCCATTGCCAATTCACAACCTCCTCCTAACGCATAACCGTTAACAGCACTTATCGTAATTTGGGGAAGGTTCTCTAATGCCAAAAGAGCATTATGTAGCAAGGTGGAGAATTCAACAGCTTCTTCTTTATTCTGTAAGGCGGGGAATTCTTTTATGTCTGCGCCTGCAGCAAAGATTTTTGGACCTCCCCAAACAACCACAGCGCCAATATTCTGATTCTTTGATAATCCATCAGCAGCTTCATGCAGTTCAGAAGTTAACTGCATACTGATCGCGTTCATTGGCGGTCGTTCAAGACGGATTGTTGCAACCCCTGATGCATTATCAATTTCTAAGTTAACGAATTCTCCCATTATTTCTCCTCATCACTTTTGTAGGGCAACGTGAGCTTAGCCGATCAGAGCATATAGAACATCACTCATAGGCGAAAGGTATTTAACACCTCTGAAGGCGAATTCGTGGTAACCGAGTCTACGCCTTCCTGAAATAGCTTATTAAATAGATCAGTATCATCAACTGTGTATACCCAAATTTCAAGCCCTAATTTATGAACTTCTCTGATTATTGATTTTGACGCATACCTATGATGCATGTTTAGAGCAATAACTGAAGGTTCTTTCTTTAACGCCTTGAATCTATATTTTATATACAGACGAGATAGTAATTTCGTGGCTACGAAAAACTGATCAACCTTTGAAAGGTTAACCAAGACATTAAAGTCTGGATTGGCCATGAGAACATCTCTTGCATTAGTTAGCTTTAAACCAGAGAGAACTATGTTGCTTACTAAACCAAGCTCTCGAATGGCCTGAATTAGATCATTACCAATTCCCCCTTCTTTAAGATCTAAATTCCACTTGGTCTTCGATCCAAAAGTTCGTAATAAATTTTCAACCAAAGAAATCTTTTCGCTTGTAATCTTCCCATCTGGGCCTCTAGCAGAAATACCTTGCAAATCATTCCAAGAATATTCTTTTGCATTCCCATATCCAGAAGTACTCTTTTCAAGAGTAGGACCATGCAGTGCAATGGAGTAACCATCACGAGTCACCGATACATCAACTTCAATGACGTTGCATCCAATTTTTATGGCTGACTCAATCGCTGATGCAGTGTTCTCAGGGAACCTCGAAGAATCACCCTTATGCGCAATCACCTGATACTGACTCGTAGCCCAACCTGCCATGGCTATAGAGTACCGAAAGTCTCTGATCCGCGAACGATGCATAACATTTTCTACTCGTACAACGTCCGTTTCTTAAGAAATAATTAAATAACAGAAAGCTTTGTATTCGTCTTCTAATCTAGAATTGGAGGGTCCCATGACGAGTAAAGAACTTCAAAAAGACAACGAACTCGATTCAGTCCAAGATGAACAGACATTATGGGGATCGCGCCTGATCAAAAGGTCGTTATTTGACGCAGATGGAAGTACGTTAGGTTCAATCCAAGATATCTTGCTTGTACCTGCTTCTTCAGAGAACAAGCTATATCTTCGAGGATTCGTTGCTTCTGTAGACCGAAGATTGATCTTTGTTCATGAGGCAAGAGTTGATGCAGTTGATAGAGATGGACTTCACTTACGGGGCGGAACTCTTGATTTAAGGATCTTCAAAAAACGTCATGGAGAGATGCTTCTTAGCGAAGATATTTATGCTGTGCGGTTGAACAATGGGAATATAAGCGATGTCGGTTTCTCCGAAAGTGCATTGGCAGACAGCAAATGGCTGACTAGCAAGGTTGCATTCAGCGCAGGAGGAAGGTTACGCAAAAAAAACCTTGAAGTGCTCAATTGGTCAATCATTGGTTCGGCCTTTACGTCTGATCAGGTATCAGGTGACCTGGCACGTCTAAGCGAATTACATAAAGCCGATGCAGCTGAAGCAATTCAAGCAATTCCAGAGAATAGGCGTACCGAACTAGCAGCAGCCCTTGAAGCAAGCCGACTTGCTGACTTGCTTGAAGAGTTACCTGAATCTGAACAGGCCATAATCCTAAATCAACTTGATACTGCTGATGCTATTGAAGTACTCGGAGAAATGGAGATCGATGATGAAATTGACCTCCTTAAAGAACTAGAGCCAAGCCAGCGCGAGATGTTGCTTTCGGAAATGGATCCCGAAATCGTTCTTCAGATACGTTCTCTGCTCAAGTACAACGAAGATACTGCAGGTGGGATGATGACACCAGAGGCCATTGTATTAACACCTGAATCAACAGTCGCAGATGCGATAGCTAGACTCCGAGATACAGATCTTCCGCCCGCAATTTCTGTGAGATTATTTGTAGCTGAATCGCCGATTCAAGCTCCAACTGGTAAATACCTCGGAAGCGTCACTCTTGCAAGATTGTTAAGAGAGCCTCCAACATGTGTTGTGGGGGATTGCATCGATCATGGTGTTCCTACCCTAGAGCCAAATACATCTGAGAAAGACGTAGCAGGGATCCTTGCTCGTTATGATTTACTAGCAGTTGCTGTCGTTGATTCAATGAAACGACTTGTTGGAGTCGTGACAGTTGACGACGTAATCATCCGCCTTACTGAAGGAGCGGAGTAATGAAAATAAGAGATGACGCAGTAACAACTCCTGGAAAAGTTAGTCGTTCCTTAGGGTCCACGTCTGACCGAGATACTGTCGGGAGATGGTCAGAAGCAATCGCACGTGGAATGGGCGGGGGAAAATTCCTCATCATCCAAACAATCGTGGTTATAGCATGGATTGCCCTCAACGCAGTTGCCGGTTCTAAAGGCCTATGGGATGAATACCCTTTCATTCTCCTAAATTTGCTCTTTAGTATTGAGGCTGCATATGCAGCCCCACTTATCCTGTTAGCTCAACATCGTCAAGATGCGCGTGACCGTGCACTTGCCGAGAGAGATAGAGAAGTTAATAACCGTATTCTCTCAGATAGTGAATTCCTCACAAGAGAATTGGCAGCCATTCGGCTACGACTAGATGACCTTGTAAGCATCTCTGAGTTAGAAAATATTCTGAAGGAAACAAAATCCGCTTCTTCAGATTCGGATAGATCTGATTAACCTTTAAATTTTCTGAATCTATTTTTTTGGCTAACCTGTAGAAAGGAGCATATATGACTGAAATTCCAAAAATCATTTCTGTTGACGACCATGTCGTAGAGCCTCCTGATCTTTGGGTTGAGAGACTTCCTGCAAAATATAGAGATCGAGGGCCTAGAGTCGAGAGGGATCGCGCTATCTTCAATTTTGAGGGTGGTGTGTTTTCTTATGAAAAAGGGGTGGAAGATGGAGAAGAGTGTGACTGGTGGATCTACGATGACCTTGTTTACCCTTTCCCCAAGCTGTCCGCAGCAGTAGGTTTTGATAGCCTTGACGTGACTCCAGTGACTTTTGATCAGATCCGACCTGGATGCTGGAAACAAAAAGAACGTTTAGAGGACATGGATGCGAACCACGTCGAAGCATCAGTAAACTTCCCCAATGTTTTGCCTAGGTTCTGCGGCCAAGCTTTCTTGGAACGACAGGATAAAGACCTTGCATTATTATGCGTCAAAGCTTACAACGATTGGATGATTGACGAATGGTGCGCCGGAGACGGAAAAGGTCGTCTAATACCAATGACGATCGTTCCACTCTGGGACCCGCTTCTAGCTGCAGCCGAAATCAGGAGATGTGCAAATAAAGGAAGCCATGCCATAGCCTTCACAGAGAACCCATATCCTCTTGGACTCCCATCAATCCATTCCACTGACAACCATTGGGACCCTGTTTTTCAAGCATGTGCTGAAACGGAGACAATTCTCAATATGCACATAGGGTCTAGTTCTAAAATGCCTGCGACATCTCCAGACGCTCCCTTCGCTGTGAGCTCAACCATAACCTTCTCAAATGCAATGGGATCATTTTGCGACTACATCCTCTCTGGAGTCTTCGATAGGTTCCCAGACCTTCGAATTGCCTATGCTGAGGGTCAGGTCGGATGGATGCCCTATGTGATTGAAAGAATGGACAAGCTATGGAAAGAACGAGACAACTCATCTGATTTTGGGGTCATGCTTCCCAATCTCCCATCTTCATATATTGCTGATCACATATACGGTTGCATCTTTGATGACGAAGTTGGATTACTCAATAGAGACTTAATCGGAATGGACCAAATCTGTTTTGAAGTTGACTACCCACATGCTGACTCAACCTTCCCCCACACTAAAGATGTTGCGACCTCCATCGTCACAAAAGCTGGATTAAATGATGAAGAGATATATAAATTACTGAGAGGGAACGCTATACGTGGTTGGGGCTTAGAGAGATTCGGCATAACCCAATAACAAATCATTAACTAGATCATGCAACTCCCCCCTTTGCGCAGAAAAAGAAGATCAATAAACCTATCAAAGGTTGCGGGTTATCTCTCTTCAGGCGTCGCGACAATAAATTCCACAGTTGAGCCAAGAGCAGTTTTTTGGGACGAATGGAATGAGATGAATTTATCTGGAGATAGTCCGCTATGGGTTGCTCTGGGCGATTCAGTTACACAAGGCATTGGTTCCTCCAAACCAGAAACCAGCTATGTTCGGATTGTCCTTGATCGATTAAAAACACGAACGGGGCAAGATTGGAGACTTATTAATCTATCAATGAGCGGAGGGCGATTCCTTGACATCGTTAACAAACAAGTCCCGATAATAAACGACTACGAACTCAAACCTACGCTTACTACAGCAATCATTGGCAGCAACGACCTAATGTGGCGAAGAGATACAAAAGAAATTCTAAATGATGCAAAAAGCGCAATTGATTCACTTCCACACGGCAGTTTCCTAAGCAAGATTTCAACAGCTCAAAGAGGAAAACGCGCAATAGTCTCATCAGTAATTAACGACCTTTCCCCTAGTAAAGGGATTCATTTATTTAACGCATGGAATTGGCCGACGGGCGAAGGAATGTGGGCAGAAGACCGATTTCACCCTAATGATGAAGCTTACAAATATATAGCTAATAATCTTTGGGATAGCATTGTTAGCCACCTCTCGCTATAGATCTAGTCGAGGTAATTTGCAGAGTTACGTTGGCGTTTTAACTCTCCCCTCTTTTTTTTTCTTTCTATGCGCTTTCTCTTTGCTGATGCACTTGGTTTAGAAGGAATCCTCTTAGGGTCTGTTTTAAGGTTCTTTTCAACAACAGACATCAGCCTCTCTAAAGCTAAATCCTTATTCCTCTTCTGCGAACGATATTGTGCCACCACTATCCTCACTCTGGGGCCAAGACGACTAAGCAACAGTTTCTTATTGGATTCTGATAGAGAAGCACTCTCAGAGATATTCCAAACTAGTTCAACACGAGTGTTCACTTTGTTAGAGTGCTGCCCTCCTGGGCCTCCGGACCTTGTATACCGAAATGAAATTTCATTCTGATCTATCTCGAGTGCACTCCACTTCATAGATACAGAATAGAGCAGCAACTGCCCAAATTGAGAACATGTATTTATTCATGAAAATTTAAACTTATATTCATCCACATTCACAAGTAGGGCTATGAAGAAGAACTATGGTCAAAGGATGCGAATATTTGTTACGAATGATGATGGAATTGATTCTTTAGGGCTTCATGTACTTGCCAGAGCTATGCTCCCTTTCGGAGAAGTTGTTGTAGGAGCTCCAGACACGGAGTATTCCGGAGCTTCATCTAGTTTCGGAGCACTGCACCTTATCCGCCCCGAACTTCATAAGGCAAACATTGAAGGAATTGATGAAGCATGGTCAATAACTGGCCCTCCTGCTCTATGCGTTATGTTTGCAAGATTAGGTGCATTTGGAGATCCATTCGACCTTGTAGTTTCTGGTATAAACCCAGGAGCAAACGTAGGTCGCTCGGTCTACCATTCGGGAACGATAGGTGCTTGTCTTACAGCAAGAAATGGGGGCATTAACGGTGTTGCTGTTAGTCAAGCTGTAGACGAAGGCGGCTACATGGGTCAAGGAATTGAAGAAATGTTAAAAAATCAAAAGTGGCACAGTGCCGCTGAAATAACAGCCCTAGCAGTAGAAGAACTATGCTCAAGTCTTCCAATGGAAGCATCTGTATTAAATATCAACGTTCCTAATCTAGAGGTTTCAGAGATGAAAGGGTGGAGAGAAACCAGTGTTGGAACAGATCTCATTCACCAGATGACAGAGGTAGAGATTGAACCTAAAATTGGGCATGAAGATACCTTCAACCTCAAACTAAAATGGGGTGAAAGAATACCCCCTACTACAATAAACAACGACGTTGGAGCAGTATCTAACGGCTACGTTTCAATTTCTTGGTTAAGCAGGCTGATGTCTCAAGCCCCCCCAGCCGAAAGTTCCGTGGAGAGTCGTTTGGATTCCGCTTTTAAAATTTAATCTTTTCTGATGCGAAAGAACTTGTGTTAGTGCAACCTTCGACAAAGTGATATTGTCTGATCAAAGAATGGAGCAACGGTGAAAATAGCAATCCTTTATCAGTCCTTACGAGGGGGAACAGAGAAACTAGCCGAAATCTTGGGCACTAATTTCCAAAGCAAAGGCTCATCAGTTGGGGTGTACCCTATAACAAATTATGATGCTCAGTTTGTTCTTGACGCAGACCTAATAGTCATCGGGACCTGGACTGATGGACTTTTTGGTTTAGGTGCTCGACCTGGTCAACTAAGTAAACTAAACACGTTGCGTGACATCGCTCATAAAGATGTCGCATTATTCGTTACGTACGAGATCAGTCCAGAGAAATCATTAAATGGACTGAATGAATGGGCCAAAGACCGGTCTGCAAATGTTGTTGCCGCAGCAGGATTTAAAGTCCGAGGTCCGTTCAAAAGAGATATTCAAGGCGACATTGACCTCTTTGTAGAGAATACCTTGCAACCAATTACCTTAGACTGAAATCGCAATGTTCATAATGGAATATCTCACTAGACCATTTCGCCAACGACTAGCGTGCGAAACCCCTAAAAGCTATGGCAATTAAAGACGCAAAAGAGCTCGGACCCCAGGACTTTATTTGGGATTACTTCTGCAGGAGTCCTCAAGACTCAATGGTCGCAAGAGTCAGAGCTGCCAGTG
>Ga0315315_10002093_pt1 | contig 18336 bp, 16 predicted proteins | sample M140m3416metaG_FD_203699 | JGI IMG/M metagenome (GOLD analysis project Ga0315315, IMG submission 203699) | Ammonia-oxidizing marine archaeal communities from Monterey Bay, California, United States - M1 40m 3416 | ecosystem: Environmental > Aquatic > Marine > Intertidal zone | place: USA... | reverse complement strand
CTCGTTGTCACGGCCCCGTATGCCGGAGACTTCCAGGGCGCTGTTGGTGTCTTCTACGGCAGGAACGCTGAGGACTGGGGACACATGACCCTCGATCAAGCGGGCACCTACATCCTCTCGGGCGGTACAGCTTGGGGCTTTGGGGTTGCCTGTGCGGACATCAATGGAGACGGCAATGATGACCTCGTCATTGGCCAGGGCGAGCTCCAGTTTGGACCCTTTGTCTCCGACTTTAGCGTCCACATCATCTACGGTATTGGTGGAATGCTGCCAGGAGTGATGGATGATCTGGATGCAGATGCAACCCTCACGATGAACCTCGGGGCCCCCGGTGGGATCGGAGAGATTCAGGCTGGCTTGGTCGCGGCGACGGATCTCTCTGGCGATGGCTCAGCCGAGATTATTATCGACCAGAACGTCGGCAACACCGAGTTTGGTGACTCGGTTGTGTGGGCCATCCCTGGAGACAACTACGCAGGTGTGTCGGCACTCGATGAACTGCCCTTGGCTACGATTGCTGACCCTCAGGGCGATACCGTCTCCACGCTTCGCGCTCACGACGGCCAGTACGCTGTTGGCCAGGCCGCTTACCGACCCGGAATGCCTGAAGGCAGCTCAACTCCTGAGCTGTACCCGGCGGGCGGTAAGGTTGCAGTCATGGGGCTGCTTGCCGGTGACTACACATCATTCACCGACGCAGCACGCGTAGAGTTTACGCTCGACAGCGAGGGCGGTCTCGGTACAGCGCTGGACTTTGGGGACTACAACGATGACGGGGTCACCGACCTGGCCATGGGTGCACCGCATGCGGCATCTGGAGCCGGCTGTGTCTACTTGGTATCAGACCTCGACGGTGTGATCTCGGATGGCGGCCCAAGTGCACTGTCAATGTCTGCCGTCGATGTGGCAGCAGCGGCTGACAAGACCCTCTGCGGCGACGAAGGTGTCGTGGGCGAGGGTATTCAGTTTGGTGGCGATGTGGACGGGGATGGGGTCTCTGACCTGCTCATCTCTGAAGCTGGTGTGGACACTGTGGGTGTGGTCTGGCTGGTCTCTGGTGCTGCCCTCGAGGGCATGAGCACGGGCTCAGCAGGGTCTGCAGCAATGCTCGGAATTCGGGCTCAGTATCCCTCTGAGCGGATCGGCCAGAGCATGGCCATGGAAGATCTCGATGGCGATGGTCTCGATGACCTTGTCATTGGCTCGAGTCATCATCCGACTCCAGCCACGGTCGGGCTCGCCATGTCGGGTCGTGTCGCGGTGTTCTTGACGTCCCGCCTGTAGAAGAGTCTTAGACCTCTTCGCCCTCTGCGGGCGAGCCTACCTCTTCATCCAGTACGCTGCGTGTGCGCTTGTAGAGAAACTGCGCTTGCTGTGGGTTGTCTCCAATACACACCACACCCAGTTTTCCGAACTCTGAGAGCGCGCCCATGAGGTGAAACACCACACCGCGCTCGGTGTTCGCGTGGAAATGGAGGTCATGGTAGACGGTGATGTCAATCAGGTCATCGGGCCCTAAGCCCTTGTAGCTGTCTGACTGTAGTGTATCTGATGCGTAGTAGTACTTTGGCTTTGCGTTCTGGGCATAGAACTCGCCAGTCATCATGTCGTAGTTTCCATCGGTGAGGAACCGCAGGGTCAGGAATGGGTGTGTTGTTCCTCCCTTTCTCAGGTTCACCTCAATCGCGTAGTGTTCCCAGCCGCCGTCCGCTGTGGGTACAGAGACAAAGTCGGTCGCGAACCGACCCAGCACACCCTTGCTCGCGAGGACCTCAGCGACTCGCATACCGGAGTCCTGAATGTCGAGGCGGTAGGCTTCGTCGGCAGGGAAGGTACAGCCCAGGAAGACCTGCCCAGAGGGGCCGCCGAGCACCTGGTCATGAGTTGAGATGGCTTGAGCGCCGCCGATGGCATTGACTCGGCACTGACATGATGGTGACCGCTTGTTCTCGCCTTCGATGAACATCTCTACGATGCCACCCATGTCTGCAAATTTTGTGGAGAAGGATTCCCAGTTCTCGTGCTTAGCCTCGCACTTGAGCTCAGGAAGCTTGTCTCGGATTTGGTTCTCAAGGTCAGATGCTGAGGCAGCCTCGATTCCATCAAAGTAGAAGAGCGCATTGCCCTCACCGGAGAAGCCTTCATTGAGCTTGACGACAGCTCTTCGCATCTGCGGGTGACGCCCCTTGAGTGTGGCCAGTGACTCTACGATTTCGTCGACGGAGTGTAGCCGCTCAAAGCCGTCTGGGAAGAGGACTCCAGCTTCACGGAATGTCTCGCGACAGCCGGACTTGGTACCCAGATCGAGCAGTGAGGGATCGTTGGCGTAGAGGGGTATATCGAGCTGTACCGAGAGCGTTCGCTCCAGCTGACTCGAGTTGAAGCAGACCATGTGCGCGGACTCAAAGCGGTTGATGGTCCGCTGTATCTGACGAACCATACGGGGTCTGGATAGGATCTTTCCGGACAATGGAACGTTCGAGGCGTCAGAGCAGTCCATGAGCATCAAGCGCTTCCGCGCATGGCTTGTGGGAACCCCAGAGAGCAGGTGCAGGTAGTAGTCGACGACTGTTGGATTGATGGTCTGCGACGTCAGAAAGAGCACGTGGGTACGCGGGCGCCGGAGCAGCATCAGAAAGAACAGCAGACGCTCTTCGTAGTGGTGTGCGCCTGAGATTTTGACCAGCTCCCGAGGGTCCATGGAGAGACTCGGGACGACCACAACGAGGTGTTCGTTACGGGGGTCGTGAGATACCCGCTCGTACAAGTGCGGCAACTGCACCTGCAAGGCCGCGAATGCAGCGAGCTCTTCTGGGGAGCCGGGAGTGGGCTGGAGCACGACCTTAGGCTACACCGAGGCGGGTGGAAGACTCAACGGATAGTGTCAGAAAGGTGGGTATTCGAGTGAAGGGCAGCACAATTCAGCTTGGTGGTATGAGCGGAGTACCGGAGATCGTTCTGGGCGGCCCGGGGCTTGTGTTGATTGCCGGTCCCTGTGTCATCGAGTCTGAGGCGCGTACTCATCGCATTGCTGTTGGTCTTAAATCTGCTGCTGCTGCTGCCGGAATTCCCTTCATCTTTAAGGCGAGTTTCGATAAGGCCAACAGGACCGCAGTCGATGGATTTCGTGGTCCGGGCATAGAAGAGGGGATGAGGATTCTCGGGGATATTCGCCAAGAATTAGAGGTCTGCATCACGACAGATGTGCATGCTCCAGGGCAGGCAGATGCTGTCGCTGAGGTGGTTGACATGCTGCAGATTCCCGCATTCCTCTGTCGCCAGACAGATCTCCTGGTGGCCGCAGGCCGGACAGGTTGTCCCGTGAACATCAAGAAGGGACAGTTCCAAGCGCCCTGGGACATGGGACCTGCAGTCGAGAAGGTGCGGAGCGCGGGTAGTGGTGGCGTCATGCTGACTGAGCGTGGTTCAACGTTTGGCTACAACAATCTCGTCGTGGATCTTCGTGGTCTTGTGCAGATGGCGCAATTGGGTGTTCCTGTCTGCTTCGATGCGACCCACAGTACTCAGCTTCCGGGTGCCGCAGGTCGGTCGAGTGGAGGGGATAGGACACTGGCGCCAGTGCTCGCGAGAGGGGCTGTAGGTGCTGGTGTGGATGCCATATTCCTGGAGGTTCATGATGACCCCAGCGAGGCACGCTCGGACTCAGCCACTCAGCTTGCGCTTCACACCGTAGAGCCATTGCTCAAGAGCTTGGTCGCACTTCACGAGATCAGTCGCCCTTTTCGCTCCGCTTGACCATGCGCTGAATACTTCTGCGGTCCATTCCTGCAGCGCGTGCTGCAGCAGAAATGTTGCCGTCCTCTCGTTCAAGTATGCCCTGGATGTAATGGGCCTCGAAGATGTCGAGCCACGCCCGCTTGGCAGCCTTGTAGGGGAGATCCGTCCGGATGGCAGAGATCGGTGTTGCGTGGTCCTCGAACGGTAGACTCATCACCTGTGACGGGTGAGGTGTCCGCTGGCTCAGGTTCTGGGGAAGGTCGGCTGGGCGAACCTCGGAGCCTGCCGCGAGTGATGCGATGAAGTGTGCGCAGTTGACCAGCTCCCTCACATTTCCGGGCCAGTGGGCGGTCATCAGAATCTCTATTGTCTCTGGTGAGCAGGTCAGCAGGGGACGCGAGGCCCGCGCACAGAAGTGGTGAAGGTAGTGCTCCATGAGCGGGAGAATGTCGTCTGGACGTTCTCTCAGTGGCATGATGTGTATGCGCACACCGTTGAGCCTGTGGAAGAGGTCCCGTCGAAAGGTGCCGGCCACCACCTCAGCCTCTATGTCACGATTGGTGGCAGCGATGACTCTGAGGTCTACTTGACGCGTTTCGGTACCCCCCACTGGGCGGTATGAGCCGTCAGCGAGCAGCCTCAGCAGCTTGGCTTGTACATGCGTAGGCAGTTCACCGATTTCATCCAAGAAGAAGCTGTTTCCATCCGCCTGGCTTGCAAGTCCGTGATTCGCCGTTGTTGCCCCAGTAAATGCACCCTTCTGGTGTCCGAAGAGCTCGGACTCCATCAGGGTGGGGGTGATTGCTGCGCAGTCCATGATGACCATCTTGTGCTGACTGCGTGTGCTTGCCCGGTGTAGTGCGCGCGCGATGACCTCTTTTCCGGTACCGCTCTCGCCGGTAATCAGGACAGGCAGTGTCGACGGTGCGATCCGATCAACAACGCGTCGAATACGGGTCATCTCACTGGAGACCCAGACCGCATCTGTACCCATACCGGAGTCGCTCATTCCTGGCGGCCTCCTGCCGGTCTTGTCGGGCGGGTAGTGTTCATGCGCTACGCAGGCTTTCCATCAGCGTCATTGAGTTGCTCAAATTCGTTAGGCTCTTCGGTCCAGTGGATGCAGGTGACCGGGCAGGCATCGATGGCATCCTGGATGAGGGCCATGTCTCCCTGCTGTCGGACGACCACAGCCTTGGCGTCATCAGGCAGTGTGAAGACTGCATCTGTGTTCTCGACGCAGGTTCCGCAAGAGATGCACTCCCACTGATCGATGACCAGGGTCTCACCGCGACCCTTGGCGCGTGCGGACTCATTGTTGAGCTGACCCCAGTAGGTCGTGCCGTCTTCTGCTGTCGAGAGCCCTTGAGCTGTTGGACTTACCGCACCGCTGGTAGCGGACACGGATGTCTTTACTGCTGCTGCTTGTCCGGCGGCTATTCGGGCAGCGATGCTTGTCCCGGCAGGCTTCGGTTTACTGGACTCATCCCGTGGTGGTGTGGGCGGAGGACTCGGTGCCGCTGACTCGGGCTCAGGCGTCACCGGCTTCACAGGCTCCACAGCCGGCTCAGCCTGGCGCCCAGAGCGACGTCCGTCGAGCGCGCGTCGAACCACCCGCTTGAACATGCTCACCTCCATTTGCCTGAGTGCGTTGCTACCATTCAATTTTTAACACAATGAACTGGGCATCTGCGCGCTGATATCAGCGACGGCGGGTGAAACTCCGCCAGTCAGAGCCCTTTAAGCGGGTGCACTGTGCACGCCTCAGCTGTGCGGAGTTCATTACATAAGCCCATGCTTGTTCTTCGCCGTGTGGTGTCTGTATGGTCACCTTGATGCGATCGTACAGACCCTCTCTGACACCTTCGTACATGTCGAGAACTGTGAGAATGGCTGGGCTCTCTAAGGTCAAGACTTCACCCTTGATCGCCTCCGCTCTGTGATCGAGTTCGAGCGCTGGATAGCCAGCGGGTGCTCTCCAGAGCTTGCCTTTTGTTGTTGCTGGCCGATGACTCAGGTGCGCGACGAGGCCATCTCGCTCTTCCCCTCTGAGCAAGCTTCCATAGACAAAGAGCTGCGACATTTAGCTCGCAGCCTGATCAAGCCATGCGTGAAGCTTGTCTTCCAGTGGAAGCAGTGCGTCGTAGGTCATTCTTGCCTCAACATCCTCTTGGAGTCTGAGGAAGAGCTGTTCGTTGAGGACGATGCGCCGACCCACCCTAGAGCACATACCTGTGGCCACACCGGTGTCGATGAGGTGCAGACCTACGATGCCGCCGCTGAGTGGACGGACCACGATCCAGTCCTGACTCGATACAAACTTGTCGAAGCTCTCAAGGAGACCCCCCACACGCTTCTTGCCCCAGTGGATGGCGGGTCCTTGTTCATCTTCAAGTATGCGGAGCTTCACGTTCTCTTTTCGATCGAGCAGGAGCAAGGCCGAGAGCATGGCGAATGCTGGGCAGTGGGTGAGGAGCCTGAGCCGGAGGGTCAGATTGTCAGGGATAGATCTCGGGAGAGTCTCTCCAGGGCAGAGCAGCCCACCGTGAATGGCTGCACGCGTGTCTACCGGGCTCGGCAGGCGGACGCCTGCTGGAGCGTTTCTATTTCGGGTGAGGGCATTGTTGACCCAAGCGACCCCGCCGTGCAGTGCTCTGAGTCCAGATGGGAATGAGACCATCAGTCCTCGGCTCCCGATCATCTCGAGAAAGGGAGCAGATGTGAGGATTGGGGGGATTCCAGAGCTGCCCGCGGTTGGAAGGCTGTCCAGTCGCCGACCGACCAGGGGGCGTGCTATCGCTTCTCTCACAGTGTCTTCGGAGAGCTGGTTGCCGAAGATTCGCTTGTCCCATGCTCCGAAGCGACGGCCGAGAGTCGTCCGCTCCCGGACAGCAGCCGGTGTGTCTTCTGCTGTCATCAGTGCGCTCAGATATGCTCGGTACGCGGGATCAGTCAGCGCGACAAGGACGCCGTCGACCGCAAACTCACGCCTGGAGGCTGCGCCAGCTGTAGCGATGAGGCGGTCGGCCTGCCGGACTGCATCGTGTCGTCGAACCGCCATCTCGATGTACCCACCCAGCGGACAGTCTCGCGCGCCCATCTCATCGAGCAGGGCTCGAATTTGACCGGTTGTGATCTCTCCATGGTCGAGAATCGCGGTCAGAATTCGCGCGTAGATATCTGGGTTGTGTTCTGTGCCTGCGCGAAGATCTACGGCAGCAGCGGTCGATCGCAGGCTGGGAATATCTGGCTCATCATTGGCAGCGGAGGCGAAGCTAAAGGCGAGCTGTCGACTCTTCGGCTCGGTACGGCTGGGGCGATGTCGCAAGGCGGGCTCGAGCAGACCCCTGAGGGACGTGGCCCGTCTGCGGGCCGTCCTCGGGGACATGCTGGGCTCATTCTCGAGGATGAAGGATGCGATGACCTCGGTGTCGGGCAGATCTCCGCGTCCAGAGAGTAGGGCCTGAACGAGCGGCACACTCCAGACGGCCTTTGCATACAGTCGAGCACGCTGGCGTGCCTCAGCGAAGGCAAACTCTACGCCCCGTGGAGTCAGGTGAACTTCACGATCAGTTGCTAGAAGTCCGAGCCATTCCCCTGCCTGTGTGTAGTAGTGAACGGTGCGAAGCTCGACTTGTAAGACCTCAGCTAGCGCGCGCTGCTTGCGGATTCCAGATGCCACCAGGCGCACCAGTCGCTGCAGCAAGCGCGGATTGTTCGCGTTTGGGATCAAGTCTGCGCGATGTTTACGGGGACTCATGGTGAAAGCATACACTCCGCGAGCAACTAACTATAACGTTCTACTTGAATACTAGTCTTGACATGAGTAGACCAGTCTATCTACACTGATAGTGTCCCTCTACCTGAGTGCTTTAGATGCCGCGCATCGACCGAATGATTCAGCGAGCTCGTATCGCCGAGACAGCGACCTTCGATAAGACCCAGCACTTCGTTGAGGAGGCGCTGCGCAGTCGGGCTGCTCGCCGTGTTCGACTCCATGTTCGGCGCATGGAGCCAGTGGCTGTACGCACACCACGCTGGAGTGAGCCTGCGAGCTTTCTTGAAGACCTGGCCCTTGACCTTGCCGTAGGCGAGCCTGGAATCGGCTGTCGTACAGTCAATTTACGTCCACTCAAGGGACGGAAAGCCAGTGAGTCGTGGCAATTTACGCTTCATGTTGTTGCCCAGCTGGGGAGCAGGGAGTGGCGTCATCGACCGCCCGCAATGGTTGCCGATCGCGGTGGGTTTCGGTTTGCACTCGGACAGCTCATCGAAGAAGCACACCGAAATGTTCCGCATCCAGTGGCACTCCTGGCTCACGGTGCAGAGCATGCACCCATGGAGATCATTGAGGACCTCGCTGTCGTCTGGGGAGAGTACTCCAGTCACTGTCCTGCCGGAAGGCGCGCGACCCTGGTTCTTGCAGGGACCTCGACTCATGCGTGGTGGCCCATGGCCGATGCACCGCGTGTAGACCTGGCCGATTTTGGTAGCGCAGAGGCCGCTGCTGCGATTGTTGGGCAGACAGGAAACCTTCCCTTCTCGACGCTGCGAAAGGCGGCTCACTTTACGGGTGGTGTCCCAGGCTTGGTAGATGCAGTCAGTGACCGAATTCGAAAGGATGCAGTGCTTCCTCAGGAAGACGACGCGCTCCTGGCGAGTCTGGGTCCGATGGCGGATGAGATTCGCGGTGCTGTAGACATCGTTCACATGGACTCAGCCCTTGCCGATAGGCTTTATGACCTTGTGATCGGTGAACCGGTCACTCGGGCACCCGAGGTCGATGATGCGCTCACCATGGCAGGGCTGGTCAGAGACGTGAAGTCTCATGGTGAGGATAAGATCCAACTCCGGACCCCAGCCATCGCCGCCTTGCTCAGCTGAGGCCTTAGCCCTTCTTGAGTGGAGGTCGTGCCCAGCGGACTTGGTTTCGTCCGTTGTTTTTTGCCTCGTACAGTGCCGCGTCGGCGAGCGCCACGACATCATCAGCGCCGAGCACATCTGCGTCAGTCCCGATGGAGACTCCGCCGATGCTCACGGTGCAGTCGATGTTCTGTGACCCGATGTCAAAGGGTACAATCTCGATCGCTGCCCGGAGTCGCTCGGCGGCGACACGCGCGCCTGTCGGGGTTGTACAGGGAAGGATGGCTCCAAACTCTTCGCCACCCAGTCGTGCGACCAGGTCAGCATCGCGCATGGCGCGCTGCATGCGAACAGCCAAGTCCTTGAGGACAGCATCACCCGCTGGGTGTCCATAGCTGTCATTGACCTTCTTGAAGTAGTCGACGTCTACGATCAGCAGAGAGAAGCCCTGATCGTAGCGAGCCACGCGATCCAGCTCTGTCTCGAGGCTCCGGCTAAAGACACGCCGGTTGTCGAGGCCAGTCAGCGGATCCTTGCTCGCGAGATCCAAGAGCTTCTTGTTGTGGGCCTCTAGCTTTCGTGTGGCCTCTTCTTGCTTGCGCAGGAGGTTCTCCAGTCTGCTGGCCTTCTGTTCTTGCTCCACGGACATCTGCAGCACGGCTGCCTGAGCCTCAGCGACAACTTCCTCGAGGCTGAGTTGATGCCCGATCTCCATGCGCAGGTCCAGACTCAGGTCACACATCCGATCGTTGATCCGATTCAAGACGTCGCCCAGCTCATCCTTGATGCCGAGGCTCTCGATCAGCTGCTCAGCCGCAGCGACACAGCTGTCTTTGGGCCAGGCCTGGACTACGTCTGAGACGGTGTCAGCACCCATCGCTAGGCGGGTGAGCGTACTGACTCGATCTGTGCCGGTGTTGACCATGTCGTGATGGTTTCGCAGGGCCATCTGCAGATCATCGGGAAGCATATCGGCCATAGGAGAGTCGACAAATTCTTCTGCGTGCGACCGGCCTGTGAGGACTCGCTCGGCCTCTACACGAGCCTGACCGGGCTTCTGTCTGAGCGCTTGAATCGATGTCGCTAAGTGAGGGAGTCTCAGTCCGAGGAGGACTGTGCCGAGGTCTTGGCACAAGCCGAGAGCGAAGGCCTCGAAGGGGTCTGGGTAATCGATAAGCTCAGCGAGAATCTGTGCGGCTGCGGCCCGTCGGAGACAGTCTTCCCAGAAGAGGTTTGTGTCGAAGCCTGGGACAGAGATGGAGGCCATCGCTGCGCGAATGGCGTAGGTCACTGCATGGGCACGTACCGTTCGGTAGCCGAGTGCGACGACCGCCTGTGGCACGTTTCGAACCTGATCAGCGAAGCCGTATCGCGGTGAGTTGGCGATGCGCAGCAGCTCGACAGTGAGGCCTGCATCCTGCGCACAGACTCGTCCCAGGTCCTGAAGCGAGCCATTTGGATCGCTCGCAGCTCGAATCACCTTCGCCAATGCGGCAGGTGGTGCCGGAATCGACGTGCTCTTTCGAACCTGTCGTTCGGGGCTGGTGGTCATGGGCGGGCTCCTGTAGCGACTACATAGATTCCATCGCACGGGCGGCGGGACCTGGCAAGCCAAAGCATTCTACATGAAGACCCTCATGTTGGAGGCTCCAGCAGGATAGGTTGATCAGCGAGACGTCGAGGTGATCGCAATGGGACAGATGGATCTGAGTTTTGGTGAGAAGCCAGCCGCTGAGCAGCCCGACCGTGATGCGAAATCACGAATGGACCGTCTGGTGGATGAACTCAACCATCACAACCATCTCTACCATGTGCTCGATGCCGCAGAATTGGATGACCGCAGCTTTGATCTGATGTTCCACGAGCTCGAGAAGCTGGAGGCGGCGCATCCTGAGCTTAAGCGCTCAGATAGTCCCACGACACGCGTGGGTGGAGCCCCGGTAGACGGGCTGGATAAATTTCAGCACCGAGTGCCGATGCTCTCACTATCGAATGCCTTTGACGAGTCAGACTTACTGGACTTTGAGGAGCGCCTTCGACGACTTCTTGCGGGGCATGCGCCGGATGTCTTTAGCTATGTTGTTGAGCCAAAGTTCGATGGGCTGGCCATGGAGCTCGTCTATGAGGGGGGCGCCTTGGTTGCTGCGGGCACTCGGGGTGATGGCAGCGTGGGTGAGAATGTCATCCACAATATGAGGACCGTCAGGACGATTCCGCTCAGGCTCAGGCCGCCGCATCCGGACTATGTGAGTGTTCGGGGTGAGGTAATTTTTGACCTCGCTGGCTTCACACGGATGAATGAGGCGCGTGTCGCGGCGGGAGAGGCTGCGTTTAAGAACCCGCGGAATGCCGCAGCAGGTACGGTTCGCCAGCTTGACCCAGAGGTTGCTGGCGCTCGACCGCTACAATTTTTCGCGCACTCTGCAGGAGAGGGTCTGGAGGCAGACACCCACAGTGACCTGATTCAGCAGATAGCACAGCTGGGATTTCAGACCGCGAAGCTGACCCGCTGTTGTGATGGTATTCAGGCTGTTGTTCAGGCCATCGAGGCCATCGGCCAAGCACGCAATACACTCCCCTACGAGATCGACGGGGCTGTGGTCAAGGTGGATGTCACTGCACTTCAAGAGCGGCTTGGCTTCGTGACACGCAGCCCTCGCTGGGCCATCGCCTTCAAGTATCCAGCGCCGGTTGTTCAGACCCGCCTGCTGGAGATCGGCTTTCAGGTGGGGCGCACTGGTGTGGTGACGCCCGTTGCCATCATGGAGCCGGTGATGGTTGGTGGTGTCACGGTCACCCATGCCACCCTTCACAATGAGCATCAGATGCTCCGTAAGCCAGAGTTTCTTGGCGGGCTCCGCATCGGAGACCAGGTTCAGGTCAAGCGTGCGGGTGATGTGATTCCCCGTGTCGAGGCCGTTGTTGATCAACCTGAGAGGCAGAACCTCACGCCAGCGGCTTTTCCAAGTGTGTGTCCAGACTGCGAGACACAGCTGGTTCGTGAGGAAAACCCGAAGGAGCCAGAGAAGGTCATCCATCGCTGTCCGAACAACCTGGGCTGCCAGGCGCAGGTTGAGGCTGGACTCAAGCACTTCGCCAGTCGACTCGCGATGGACATTGATGGCCTGGGTGACAAGCTCATTGACCAGCTGGTGGCCGCTAAGCTGATTCGGACCCCATCTGATCTGTATCGGCTGACATTGATTCAGCTCGCGGGCTTAGAGCGGATGGCTGAGCGGTCAGCCACAAACCTGCTGGCTGCCCTCGAAGAGAGTAAGAAACAGACCCTGGCCAGGGTTCTGTTCGGCTTGGGTATTCGCCACGTGGGTGAGGCTGTTGCGCGAGATCTCGCTAAGGCGCTTGGCAGTATCGAGGCGCTTATGACCACAGAGTTGGAGACGCTGCAGGCTGTGGACGGTGTGGGGCCAGAGATTGCTAAGAGTCTGCACAGCTGGTTTAGGACCGACTCAAATCGTGAGGAAATTCTGGGGCTGCGAGCGCTCGGTGTTGAGTTCCCGGAGGTTGCGATAGACACTGCGGAGACTCCCTTAGATGGGCTCACCTTTGTCATTACAGGCACGTTGCCTACGCTGGGACGAAAAGACATGGCAGCCATCATCCGTAAGGCCGGTGGAAAGGTCACTGGCTCGGTCTCAGCAAAGACGGACTATCTGGTCGCCGGAGAAGCTGCGGGTAGCAAGCTTGCCCGAGCTACTGCCTTGAGCGTCCCGATCCTCGACGAAGCTGGCTTGCTCAATATGGTGAAATCGTGAGACGTGTTCACCTCGCAATCAAGGGTCGTGTACAGGGCGTATATTTTCGTCAGAGTGCCAGGCGACAAGCCGAGTCGCTCGGGATTCGTGGCTGGGTACGCAACCGCAGTGATGGTACGGTTGAGGCGGTTGCTCAGGGAAAACCCGATGCTGTGGAGTTGTTTGTGAAGTGGTGTCATTCTGGACCGGAACTCGCTGATGTCAGTGCTGTAGAGCGGCGTGACTCTGAGCCAGTGGAGTTGCCAGAGGGGTTCGATGTCCGTCCTTCGCTGTAGTCTACTGATGAGCCTCGCCGCCTGTGGTGAGGCCGGGCCGCCACTCTCTCGGCTGACGCAAGCTTGGGCAGCGGATACCGTTGCTCGCGCCAATGGGCCACTGACCCGAACGCTCATCCTCGCTGGGCTTGCAGCAGAGTTGTGTGCCAGTCGACAGTCGGTCCCTCTGGTTGACCTTGAGGTCGGCAGTGCTCTTCCAGTGAGCCCGGCTCTTGGTGCAGTGCTTGGCCAGTCGGAGCTGCACTCTATCGATGGCGCTCTGGGCGAGACTGTGGTCCTGGTATACGAAGGGATGGATCTGAGCGATCACGATGTGGAGTGGCTGCGACTCACCGTGATGACGACGGATGAACACTTCCAGGTCGAGTTTGACCCACTCATTGGTGATGCAGAAGGCTCAACGGAAATTGCAAGACTCGAGGGCTTCGGGCAGATTTCGATCTCTGTCGATCTTGGGTGCTCGAGCAGTCAGGCGCTGGTCGGAGGCTCGGCCTTGTGGGTCGATGACGAGGGCCGCCGGCATGAGCTCAAGCTCCCAGCAGACAGCGAGATTGGCTCTGACCTCAGCTTTGATGGTGCCGTGCCCTGGCTTCCTGTAGCGGGTGCTGTCTCGTGGTCTGCCCGTATTGAGGGGCAGGACCGCAGCATGACGACAGAGGATGCTGCTGAGATTCTGGTGGACTCACAGGGCAATGGGAAGTGGCCTGTGACTGTCTGGGGCCCCGACTGGCAGGGAGAGGGACTCAGCGCGATCGTGCCTTGAGCCACCACCTGACCTGCTTGACCATACCCAGCAGGTTGTTGAGTTCTTCTTGTCTCAGATCTGCGCGTGCAGCGAGACGAATCAGGGTGTTGGAGACCACGGGATCAGAGCGCCCTTGGAGGTACTCAGTGGTGTCCAGAACCTCCATCACACGCTTTACGAGGTCTTCTCGCCTACCAACGGGTGCTCGCTCATCAGCGTCTGACTCCAGTGTCTCGTCACCCGGCTGGTGTGCTGATGCGAGCGCGGTGACTGTTGCAGTGACGGCTTGGCCCAGGTTGATGGAGCTCACCTTACCGGTTGGAAAGTGCAGCAGGGCCTCGGCGAGACCCAGGTCTTCATTGCTCAGACCACTGTCTTCTGGTCCGAATAAGATTGCTGTAGGGACGGGATCGCTAGCGACAAGCCGGCTGACCTCGAGTGGTCCGTGTACCGGCCACTCTCTAGAGCGAGGTCGGGCTGTTGTGGCAATCACACGCTGAGCATGGGCAACTGCATCAGCCACGCTCTCACAGTAGTGAGCATCGTTGATGACATGGTGAGACTTGGGTGCCATCCAGCGGGCCCGCTCGGGGTCGAAGTTGGGGGGCGCGACCAAGGCGAGTCGACCGACGCCCAGGTTTGCGATTGCGCGTGCAGCAACACCGATATTGCCTGCTTGCTGTGGGCGTACGAGCACAACAGTGATGTGATCGAGCGCGCCTTTCACTTTAGCGACCAAAGATGCTGCGGCTGAGGCGACCCAGCCACCCTGTTCCGCTCTTTTCGCGCTCTGCGGGAAGTTCAGTATCGCCGGAGAAGAAGCGCTCCTCTCCCTCGATGGTCTCCACAAAGGTCGGTGTGGGCATACTCAAGGTAGCTGCGAATGGAATTGGTGGGAGCAGTTCATCGTCCATGGGCGCATCGGGCCCAGGAGTATTGGGCTGCATTGGGCGACGCGGTCTTGGTTTGGTCTGGGGCCGCTTTCCGCCAGGATCAAAGCTGATCAGTGCCTGGACATGGTCGTCAGACCCGGGGTCATGCGCAGAGACCTTGAGCTGGCCTTCAGCGTTGAGGTCGAAGGTCACCTGCAGTCCGACAGTTCCGGCTTTTGCGATCTGAATTCCCGAGAACACGAAGGTGCCGATCAGGTCATTGTCGTCGACGTCCTCGTGCTGTCCCTGGTAGATACGCAGCATGATGGACCGCTGACCATCTTGGTGGGTCGTGAGTGAGCGAGTCTGGCGCGCAGGGAGCCGGGACTGACTCTCAAAGAGCACGTGCATCTTGTTTCCTGCGGCCCTGATGCCGATCGGAATTGAGAGGACGTCGCGCAGGGTGACGGGTGTGGATGCCGGTCGCCGAACTGCTTGGGCCATGATGGCTGCACCCAGTCCAACAGCATGCTCGGGATCGAGGTGTTGATTCGGGGCCTTGCCCGTCAGCTGACGAACCGCGCTGTGCACGAGGGGCATCCGAGACTGCCCGCCAACCATGAGGAACTCATCGATCTCAGCGGGCACACAGCCAGCCTCTTCAAAGATACGCTCGCAGGTCTCGATGGTCCTGCGGACGAGGTCTGAGGTCAGCTCTTCGAGCTTCGTCCTCGTGATGAGGAGGTCCACATCGAGCAGTGTGCTGTCTTGATGATGAATCGACGCCAGCTGGATGTGGGCCTGATCATGAGTAGAGAGGGCTATCTTGGTGGCTTCAGCAGCATCACGGATACGCTGTACAGCCACGCGGTCAAAGCTGAGATCGACACCGTGCTTGTTGTGAAAGTCTTCGAGCACGTACTGCATCAGCCGGTCATCAAAGTCGACCCCTCCTAAGAAGGTGTCGCCGCCAGTGGCCACCACTTCATAGACCCTTCCTTGGATATCGATGATGGAGATATCAAAGGTTCCACCACCAAGATCGTAGACCGCAATTCGCTTTTCTATTCGCTTGCCGAGACCGTAGACCAGGGCTGCTGCTGTGGGCTCATTGAGGATTCGGAGGACCTCGAAGCCTGCCATTCGACCAGCCTCACGAACGCTGCCACGCTGCTTCTCATTGAAGTAGGCGGGAACAGTGATGACGGCCTGCTCGATGGTCTGGTTTAGGTTGGCCTCAGCGACTTCTTTGATGCGCACCAAGATTGCAGCAGAGATCTGCTCAAGGGTGTACACCTGCTCCGCGACATTGAGGAGGACCTCGTCGTTTGCGCCCTCCACCATCTCGTAGGTGAAGACTTGCCTTGTGTCATTGATGGACTTGCTGTGGAAGTTGCGTCCGATGAGTCGCTTGGCAGCGATGACCGTACCCATGGGGTTGTCTTGTGCCTGATCTCGAGCCGCGGCGCCGACGATCTGCTGACCTTCCGCATCGACAGCGAACACAGACGGTACCTGTGTGGCGCCGTCTGAGACAGTGATGACCCTTGGCTTGCCCGATTCCATGATCGCAGCACAGCTGTTTGTGGTTCCAAGGTCTATGCCGATCGCGGTGGCCATCAGGTGGGGGCGCTCCAAGCCGATATTTCAAAATAACGTAACGGATTGTCGTCACTTGGGAGCGACCCTGAACAGATTCACGGCGCCGATTATCACGCCAGATGTGTACAATGACTGCATGAAGTCTTCGCGTGGACATGAACTGGCCGCACGGCTCAAGGCGAGCATCGAGAGCCAAGCGGCGGCTGCCGAGCGTGAACGTGCAGATAAAGCCGCGCATGCGGCGCGGCTGACCGGTGAGCGTACGAAGCTGTTTGATGACCTGCTTGCTTTTGGTGAGGCAGTCGGGCATCTCGCAGTGAGTCGAAGCAAGAAGGCGCTTGTCTTCGGCTACAGCGGTCGAAAGCTCCGGTTGGAGATTCGAGGAGATGCTGATGGGGTCAGCGTCTCCGGGGGAGATGTCGCACCGGACACTGTGCTGGGTATTCAGGAGGAACTAAAACGCTGGGTCGTCATTACTCCCACGCGGACAGGTCCTCCGCGTCAGGAACTACTGTTCGATAAAGGACTGGCCATGCTGATGGCCAAGGGCCTTGGACTCACCACACCAGTGGAATGAAGCGCCAGCTGCGTGCCTTGTAGTCTGCCCAGCCTGGATGGCGAGACAGAGAGCGGTCCTTCCTCAGCATGTTCGGAACCCAGTAGCTGACAATCATGACGGCGAGCGCTGTGAGCGGAAACCAGTGCTGAGGTATGGCCACAAAGCCGAGGTAGATCAAGAGCTCCCCAAAGTAGTTTGGATTGCGGAGACGGGACCACAACCCAGTGTCAATCAAGCCCGGTTTAATCGCGAGCGTGGCGTGCTTCTGCATGTCTGATGCGAAGTGCATGAAGACACCGAGTATGTACACGGATGTGCAGAGCGCGAGCCATGGCAGTGGCATCTGTAGCCCCTGACTGCAGATGATGTACGGTGCAGTCCAGTACAGGGTCAGGCCTGCCCAGATGACGAGTCCGTACCAGAGCGGGGTGTCTTTCTCCCAGTTTCGATCACCGAAGATGTTTGACTTGAGTACCCACAGGATGCCGTAGGTTCCGTGTAGAGCCAGATACACCCAGGCTGTTGGGTTGTCCCACTGATTGAAGTGATACATCAAGGCCAAGACAGCGAAGACGGTGGCGCCCTTGTGGCTGTCGATAAAGTGCTTCTGTTTCATGGCTGCACCAGGAGAATCTTGCCATCCTCGCGACGCTGACTCCTCGCGAATGCTGCGGCGAAGTCATCGAGGGGAGCAGAGTGTGTGATCATCGGACTCAGGTCCAGCGCACCAGTCTCGAGCATCTGGATGATGTGGGGGAATATTCCGTAGCCGGCATGACCTCGCGCACCCACAATACGAGCTGCTTGAGAGACCAAGACATCGAGCATGACACCCACGCGCTCACCGGTGCGGCCGAGGTACACGACCGTACCACCAGGTGCCACCACAGCCTCGATGATGGGCATGGTCTTGAGCGCCGCTCCGGCAGCCTCGACGACCATATCAGCGCCCCAGCCGCCGGTGTGCTCACGGATCGCTGTGCCGACATCGGCTGTGCTCATATTTGTGCTGTTGTAGGCCACGTCTGCGCCCATTTTTCTTGCGAGAGCCACCCGGCCCTCAGTGAGGTCAAAGGCGGTGATGGATGCAGCGTTTGCTGCCCGTGCAAGCGCGATGGCGCCGAGTCCGATGGGGCCACATCCAAAGACGACGACGTGCGCGTCGCTGCTGACACCAGGCCCCACGACAAACATGCCATTCTGGGCGCAGCCCACAGGCTCCACCAGACTCGCCATTGCTGCTGCCTGAGTGCCGCTGCCGGTTCGCTCAGCAATGCCATCAATAGACCAGCAGTGCTTCTCGTGGACGACGGTTCGCTCAGCAAAGGCGCCAGGGTGTGAGAAGCCGACCATGCGCAGGTGAAGGCACTGGTTGACGTGTCCCTTCTGACAGGCAGCGCAGTCTCCGCAGTAGAGCATTCCCTCCGCCGTCACAAGCTCACCTTTGCGAACTCGACTGACTTCTCGACCGGTCTCGAGGACTGTCCCGGCGAACTCGTGGCCGAGTGTACAGGGGAAGGATGCAGGCCCGGAGAAGACCACGTAGCCGTCAGTGTCGGTCTCAATACAGTGTGTGTCGGAACCACAGATCCCGCACACAGATATATCGATGACCACATCACGAGGGCCTGGTGTCAATTCGGGAACGTCACGAAGTTCGAGGCGGGGATGACGCCAGGCATTACACGCCATCGGCGCCAGCTTGTCTGCAATGGCTTGATCAGCCATTTTGACATCAGAGCGGGGTTCCCAGCTGGCCTGGAGTGTGACTGCCTTCATGAACCAAGCCTACAGGATCTTGGCGCTCATCGCCTGCGCTGCCGAATGAGAACCTCGAGGATTGCGCGGTCATTGGCTTTGTTGACCGTCAGCAGGTGGTCTTTTGACTCTACTTGCTCACCAACTTTAG
>Ga0315315_10002092_pt1 | contig 18339 bp, 14 predicted proteins | sample M140m3416metaG_FD_203699 | JGI IMG/M metagenome (GOLD analysis project Ga0315315, IMG submission 203699) | Ammonia-oxidizing marine archaeal communities from Monterey Bay, California, United States - M1 40m 3416 | ecosystem: Environmental > Aquatic > Marine > Intertidal zone | place: USA... | reverse complement strand
CGAGACACCAAATGAATTTGGAATGATGTTTGAGAGAGTGCCGGCAACTGCTTGCTGTTTTCTTGATGCGGCTTTGAGGCGTTTGACGAGCGTGCTGCCTTCAAGATTTGCGAGAATGTTATTTAATTCATCCGCAACCTTGTCGAATTCTGCCAGCAACTCCTTTTGCTCGGTCACCGCAGCTTCCATGGGGGGCTGTTCATCAGAAGGCGGTGAGTCACTCTTTGCGTTTCCAGCGAGTTTCGTATCTGGTAAGCCAAAACGACCTTGGCTCGGTTTACCAGGAGGAGTCTCTTCTGGCTTTGTTTTGCTTAGGTCGTGCTGTGTCGATTCAACATCGTTAATGCTTGGCGCGGGAGTTGGTGCGTCCTTTTCTGGTTCTTGTTCTTCACCGGGTTTAGATTGTCCGGACTGCGTAAGACGGTTTTTACCGACTTGCTTTCCTTTCTTGCCGTCTGGTTTGGGTGGCGATTGACTGGGCTGTTGGGCCGATTTATCCAACAAATCCGCAACCGATGGCATGCGGTTGCCGGAAATGTCCTTCAGGATCTGCATCATTTCCGCCCACTGGTCAAGATTTTCGACGGCGATGTCTTTGTTGCGCATTGCCTCTTTGAGGAGCCCCTCACCATTTTGCACAAGGCTCTTAAGACGACGACCGTTATTGCGTTCTCGATCTGCTTGGTCGGATACCTTTTCTAAATTGGCTTCAGAGGCCAGTTCATCGGCGGGTAGTTCGCGCAATTCCTTGTTGGTTTCATGCAACTGCATCTCACGATCTCGAACGTCCAGTGACATGCGATGCCAACGAGCCAGTTGGGTGGTGATCCAAATGGCGTGTTGCTCGGCATCAAGCACGTCGAAGACCGAGGTCGGAGAGTAAATGCGTTCGCGGCCGGGCAGGTAGTCTTCGACAAAAACGCGAACGGCAAGTGGTTGCGGTTTGATTTCATGGGTTGCCGGTGAGAATACACCTGCCAGTTCGAGAAACTCAGCATTTTGGTTGCCAGCTCCCAAGATGGACTCCCCGGACGCTAGATGGGGAAGCGATTCATCTAAGCCTTGCCACTCAATCCCCACACGTTTCACGCCAAAATCATCGCGGGCGCGAATGGTGAACGAGAGTACTTCGGAGTCCAAGATGACTTTGCGTCTTGGTAGGTTGTCACAGATAAGTGTGGGTGATCCGTCCTCGGTTGCCTCAATCGACAGCATGAACGGTTTGCTGCCTGTCAGCCCGTCGTTATCGGACCACTGAAACTCCACTTGTTCATTGCGGCTGACGAGCAGTGGCTCAGTCGAAAAAGAGGCCTCGACAGGTTGGGCCGTTTTTCCATTGACGCTTGCAGTGGCAAGCTCTCGAGAAGCACGGGCCAAAAAAGTAGTCTCGCTACCTTTGACCACGGAAAACGACGCACCTCGAATGTCTTTCGTGATTGCGTCGGTGCGGCCCAGATACGACGGCAACTGCACGTTCGCTTTGATTGAATTCAATTCAGGACGCAGTTTAGGTTCAATCGAGACCCATCCTTTGAAGTCTCCCACTTTGACGAATAGATCTGCAGGTTGTATCTGCCCGGGCAAAGAAAACTGGTAGCTGGTTGCATTCAGATCTGCCGTCTGTGGTTGCTGACGATCCATGACAACGCTTGCGGTGCTCGGTGACCATTCGGTGTCCGAGCGAAGCGAAACGGATAGGTCGAACTGTTCACCATGCGGCACGACCAAGTTGTCCGGCAAATCCTTTACACCGGCGAACGTGTAGCGTGGGGTGGATCCCCAAGGCATTAGAAAGCGAGCCCACGCATTCCTCGTTGCAGTTGCCGTGAAAATCAGTAACGCGACCGTCGCGATGGCAAGCAGACCAGCGGCGAGCGAACGATGGCGATGACGCGGGTTGGGAATCGCCTGGGTCAAATCCTGGTTTTGGACAGATGCCGCGACCTGCTTGATTGCGGCCTCGACTAGCTCGGGAGATCGTGACTGCTCCGAAGTGTCCTCGGACAGTTCGATAACACCGAGTAGTTGGTCACCAGCAGACGGTTGGGTCTCTGATAGCAGTCGAGCGAGTTGGTCCAAACGTCGGCGTTTTATAATCCATCGATTGATTGCGAGCGGAATCAAGCCGCACGTAACCGCTGACCCGCAAAGAATCAGCCCACGCATGAGAGACGAAGTGTCGAAAAAACGATCTAGCAGATAGGTCAACAGAAAACCAATCAAGACGCCGATGGTGGCACCCGCGAGGGCTTCCAACATCTTCAGCATCCAAACCCGTCTGCGAAACGCAAGGAGCTTTTCCTTGAGTGACTCAGGGATTTCGAGATTGCTATTCCGGTTAACTTGCATGCCGGATGTCCTCGGTGGTTTGGAAAGGTAGTTTTTGAAAGTTAGTTGGCTGAGTCACGGCTGCTGGAACGTCGTCTGCATCAACTTCATCTGCCGGAGCTTCGTGTGCACGCATGTCGGCGTGGTTTACACATCACTTGGTGGTGCCTATGACAATCAACGGTTTGGTGTGGTTGGGTAGGACAGTGGGTGACTATTGTGGGATCGATCGATGTGGCTATCACGCCTGTTGGCACGCAATCGGCACGCGGATCAAAGTGCTCTGTCCGTAGGACCGCCGCAACGTCCTTGCGTGGATACAGAAAATGGCTCGAAATCGACCGGCGATCACCACCGCATAGCGTACCGTGAAGGGGCATTTTGGACAAATTCAAACGACCAGTTTATCGACAATCAGAGCATCAAATCACCGGGATTTGCCCGAACCGTTGCTCAGGCTCGGTTGGCTACCAGGGTATTTGACAGCACTCGCGTGTATTTGTCGCGATTTAAGGTCCGGAGTGATGGCGTTTTCAGGCTCTGTGGAGGTTCGGAGGGATGCAGGTGCAGATGTGGATTCGTTCAGTAAATCGGCTTGCGAGCGGATGAGGGAGTGTGCAAGCGGCAACGATTGCGGGTTTAGACTTTGGGTTGGGACTTGGAACGCGTTGCTTGGTCACCCCAAGAGCGTTGTCTACCCTTTGGGAACTTCCAGCCCTGAATTGCCGATCAGGAAGAAGAGTGGAGATGACCTTCGTGTGCACCGCTTCTCTCGCAGGGTTTGTCCGTTCGATTCGACCTATGTTAAATTCGACCGACGCAGGCGAGCTGCGTTGGGTAGTCTGCGTAACGCATTAGCAAATGTGAAAAGTCGATCTTCTAATTACAGATCGAGTAAAGTTTGGGGTAACCGCTTGGGCCGCCCTGTTTTGTCAACGCAGGCAATGATCGATTCGGCATCCACGATCAATTCATCAGCTCGGTGAATCTGGTAGTGATGCGAGAGTCGCACTTTGCGGACCTCAGTTAGGTTGGTGGTGAGGACGAGGTTATCGTCAAATTGAGCTGCGGAGTGATATCTCACGGTCAATTCACTTACCACCAGCATCAGCCCCGTGTCCTCGAGTTCCCGGTAGCTGGTGCCCATGGCTCGCAGCATCTCGACTCGACCACGCTCAAAATAATTCAGATAGTTGCCGTGATGCACGCGGCGCTGACCATCAGTTTCGTGATAATTCACTCGTAGGTTCAGTTGGTGGCTAACGATGGGAGAGGGCAATGTTGCTGACATGCGTCTTCAGTTCAGGGACAAGTATCAAGTGTTCCTGATGAGTTTAACGGATAAAGCGGTTGAACAGGATTCGCTGCCAGTTCAGTTTTTTACATCTGGCTCGGTTTCGGCACGTTGCATTCAGGATTTTCGGAATGCTCGGCCCATTGAGCCGCTGGGTGTAAAATCACTTCAGCAGTCGCGTAAAAATGCTGACGCTAGAAACATCATCAACCGATGCTCCAAGATGACACTTGGGAAACCGAACTCGCGATTCGCCCTGGGATGGTCAACACGCAATTGATAAGACCATCGAACCCTAGGGACGGTTCAGGTTTCCGTGTAGCACAGGATGAGTGAGAGATGAACATTGGGGATGAAGCAGGAACTGCATTTCAGACAATGCGGGGCCGGAATTTTCCAGCAATCAGACAGTTCACCATTTTCCTTGAGAATCGTGTGGGTCAATTGTTGGAGGTGGTCAGACGCTTTGAGGGCACCGGAATCCGCATCTGTGCATTGTCCATAAGCGATGCAGCCGAATGTGCTTTTGTGCGATTCCTGGTAAGCGATGCCGATCGCGGACGAGATATTCTCGAACGTAGCGGGTTGGCGATGATTGAAACTGACCTCGTCGGTGTGCAGCTACCTGATGGACCGCAACCACTGCTGCGTGTTTGTACCGCCCTGTTGCAAGCTGAGCTGAACATCATTCAAGCCTATCCGCTGATTGTGCGGCCTAATGGCGTGCCAGCGGTTGCTATCATGGTTGAAAATATTGAAATGGCGATGGCCACTCTGGACGAGAAGGGTTTCACCCTGATTACTGAGGGCGACTTGGAAGACGACGCCGGTCTTCAGTCCTAGCACCAGCAGTACAGAGCAAAAGCAGTGCAGAGTGCCAGTGACTGCATTTTGTTAGGCAACGCGACGACTGTAGACCCACCACTCGGCAGCGATCAGGCCTAGCATCGCGATTAATGCCCATCGCCAGAATTCCTGACGTTGTTCGACCGTGGTGTCTTCTGAGGCCACGGACTCGTAGCCAATGTCAATTTCTTTCACAGTTGCGATGGCACTTTCCTGCGGATCAAACAGGTTGATTGCAAACAGGTCCGCGAGTTTTGATCCGTCCTCAACTCGGTAATTGCCAGGGACCTCTGTCTCGATGATCTCCAAAGAGCCACCTGGACCTGGTGTCACATCAACAGAGGAGCCACCAATACGGGTGACACTTGGGGAAGTGATCGCATTTTCCAGCCTTATCCGAACGGTTTCTCCCGGCTGGAAACTGGAGGCGCCTGTCGCATCAGCGGCACCGGCTAAGTAGCGTAAAACGTTCAGCAAAAACACTGGCCATGAACGCTCCGCGTACCAGTTGGTATTCGTCACTGGCGAGCCATCTTCGTCACGGGAAATGATTTCAAACCCGAGGACCATGTCCTGAAAGCCATCGCGTGGTGCGATGGCGAGAATCGCGCCAACGTCTGCTCCCACCAGTTCGATAGTTCCCGGTGGGCCCTCGACTCCACGACCACTGAAAATCAGAAGTGAAAACAACTCGAGGTAGCGCATCAAGGGATGGCTCCGCTCAATGTCGATCAACGATACTGACGATTCCGGGCTCGCCCATCTCCAATTCAAGTCCCGCTGGTTGGCGGCATTAGCATCGGAAGCACCCGCAGGATTAGCGTCTGCGGTTGCTGCATCATTCTTGGGCAACCCACTGTCGGGCTGTTGACCGTTTTGTTCGGCATTGGGTTCTGTCGAGTCGTTTGCAGTTGCTTGGGAAGCATTGCTTTCGTCTTTGTTTCGCCCGCTCTTGGTCGACGTTGGTGGTGGAAGAGCCCCGATGAAAAACGTATTGGTCAATGGCATTTCGTCGGGTGAGCAGGTGTCGTAGATGATCAAGTCATCAGTGCCATCAGCCGCTCTTTTCTTGTAGTCTTCTGTCTGAAGGTAGGACGGCGAAAAGAAGCTGGCATTGCAAATCTTCGCGGTCTGTTCTGTTTCAAGACCGACCTTAAGCGGGGTGTTTCCGGGGGTGATCACGAGGATGGAAACATTTCTAAGTGGGCTCAGCCCGGTGTAAGCGATATTGTCGATTTCAAGATCGTCCTCATGGTCAAGCGTCAAAGTCAAAGTGGCTGCGTCCTCCGTCTCGATCACGAAACTGAGTCCGGTTTGTTCTCCCGCTTCAATTTGAACTGCTTCGGCGTCAAGAAATTGACCATTCATGGTTAGCGTTGCAGTGGTCGAAACGGATGAAGTGCCGAAGTTTTCAATGGTGGCAAATGCTTGGACCTCGGCAGGGCGTTCGGCGTTTCTTTCAGTCGAGAACGCAGTGATCGCAAGATTCTCAACATCGCTGGAACCCATGGCAATGTATTCTGCTCTTAAGTTGCCAAGGTTGAACTCTACTACTGTTTGAAACCGACCGTCACTGTAGATCAACAAGTCAGCGGGTTTGGCGTCAGCGACTTGCACATCGTTGACATCCGCAATCTCACTGGAACGTCTTGGATTGGCGAGTCCATCAGCTGCCTTGAGGGCCCCCAGAATGTCTGTGCTATGATTCGTGATCGTGACACGGTTCAGAGAATCACGTAATCGGGCGCGGTCGCTGGTGAAAGCCTGTACGGTTTCGGAGCGATCGTTGAACGAGATGAGCATGGCTGAGTCGCTGTCAGTCATCGCTTCGATTTTTTCGAGGATCAGAAGCTTTGCTTTTTCGAAGCGGCTCACTGTTTCATTGCGATCGACCGTTTGCATGCTCGCGGAATTGTCAATCAAAAACACGGTCCGGTCCTGCCCGGTCGATTCTCCACGGTAACCCGGACGCAGTAACGCAATCAAAGCGATGAAAACCGCCAATAACTGAAGCAGCAGCAGGAGGCTACGCCGCAGTCGTTGCAGCAAGCTGTTGACATGCAGGTCCTCGATTGTCTTCGACCACAGATAGGTACTTGGGACCTCAACTGGCTCTCGTTTGAGCTTCAGGAAATAGAGGATAATGATGCCAACTGGCACGAGTGCCAGCAGCAACAAGGCAAGGGGGTTTGTTAAAGCAGGGACAAAATTCATCGTACGACGCCTCGTTCACGGAGGTATTTTGTCACGATTGTTTCCACTGGTGTTTCCGTACGCACTGGCAAGTAGGCTATTGACCGCTTAGCACAAAATTGTTTGATCGAGCCGATGAAGGATTTGACCGTTTCCTGATACTTCTGCAGGGCATAGTTGTTGAGGGTGATTTCGGCAGAGTCACCGTCCTCGACGTCAATCAAACGGCGGTCACCGCGAATCGGCGGATCAATTTCTTCGGGCGAAAGAACGTGCATGACAAACACATCCATTCGCCGCCCGATCAGCATCCGTAGAGCAGATTCGTATCCTTCTTTGTCCATCAAGTCCGAGATGAGGACAGCTACGCCCGTACCAGAGTTTCGAAGCGAAAAATCTTTGACACCCTCGAACAGAGAAACGTTTTCACCGCTGTCAACGCTGTCGAGGTAGTTCAACATTTTCCATAAACTCGCCCGCCCTCTCAGTGCCGGTGCCTGACGCCCCATGGGCCCCAATGCTTGAACGCTCACACGGTCAGCACGGCACAGGCCCACATACCCCAAAGCCGCTGCCAATTGCTTGGCAACATGCAGTTTTGTCGGCGTACCAAAATTCATTGATTCGCTGGCATCAATCAGTGCATAGAAGTGAAGATCCTCTTCCTCTTGAAACAGTTTCAGGAATAACTGGTCCAAGCGAGCGTATAGGTTCCAATCGATCAGACGAAGGTCATCACCGGCGACATAGTTTCTGAAATCGTGGAATTCAACGCTTTGCCCCTTGCGTTTGCTTTTGCGTTCTCCCTTCATCCGGCCACGGAAAACCTTTCGCGAAACAAGCTCCATGCGTTCGAGCCTTCCGAGAAGGCTGGGCGTTAGAAGGGGGGTGTCTTGAGGTGTGCTCATCCTGGCTTGGCTCTCTTCCGGATTTGGGCGGCGACTCTGCCTGGGCGGTGTTTTGCTGCCGCTCGGCTTAGGTCTGGGTGCTGTCAGTGCGGCTGATTAGCAGTCATTGCCAAAGCAGGGGAAGACGCTCGTCCTGCTCGTCAAGCTTACCTGCTTCGCGGACTCCCTTGCCTTTTCGCTTCTGCAATTTATCTCCCAAATCAGCTCGGGCAGTTTCAGCGGCCGCCATCAATTGCTTGACCACTTGTGGGTGTTTCTCAATCACGTTGGTTGTTTCTGAAACATCGGCATCCAAGTCAAACAGGCTGAGTTTCGCCTTGGCTTGCTTGTACCCAATGGGAAGACCGCCAGTACCACCTGGATGTCCGTTGAGGGTGCGATACGAATGTGGGAAGACAAGTTTGTATTGTTCGTTGCGCACGGCCTGTAGCTGTCCACCGCCGTAGTAGCAGTAAAACGCTTCGTGGGGAGACTTCGCGTCGGCCACGCCGGTCATCAGCGGCAGAATGTTTTTTCCGTCGATCTTGTGTGCGGGTAGTGGCGCACCAATCAGGGCGGCAACGGTTGGTAACAGATCAATCGTACTGCAGAGTTGATCGCACTCGGTACCCGCTGGAATCTTACCCTTCCACCACATGATCGTGGGTTCGCGATAACCGCCTTCAAACATTGTCCCCTTGCCCTCACGTAAGGGTGTCGCACGCCCCGAATGGGTTCCGTAGCTAAGCCACGGTCCGTTGTCACTGGTGAAAACCACTAGCGTGTTACGCTCGGCGCCAATGTCCTCGACAGCATCTAGAATTTGACCTACCGACCAATCGACTTCCATGACCACATCGCCAAAAATGCCGGCGCCACTTTTCCCCCGGAAATCTTCCGATGCATACAGCGGAACGTGAACCATTGGGTGAGGCAGGTACAGAAAAAACGGCTTTTCGTTATTGCGTTTGATGAAGTTCACAGCCCGCTGTGTGAACTGCTTGGTCATCTGCTCTTGGTCGGATGGCTGGATGTTGTCGTTAGTGATTTGGTAGCCAGTGGGACCTGATGTTTCAATCATCGGCAAGGCTGACCATGGGATCGATGCATTCGGGTCCTTGGCGCGTTTGGCTAGTGCAGCTGGATGTAATGGCCACATGTCGTTGCTGTAAGGAATGCCGTAGTACTCATCAAAACCATGTTGGTTGGGCAGGAACTTTGGGTGGTGCCCGAGATGCCACTTACCGTAGACGGCAGTCGCGTATCCGCGTGAACGGCACAATTCAGCCAATGTGGTTTCAGCGGAATTCAAGCCAATGTTGGACTTCGGCCCCAAAGCACCCCGGATTCCGATTCGGGTGTGATAACAACCGGTCAACAGGGCAGAGCGTGACGCTGAGCAGACCGCGGATGACACAACGAAGTCAGTGAAGGTACGCCCTTCCTTTGCCATCCGATTTAAGTTGGGCGTTTTGTACTCCGTCGCACCAAATGGGTTAATGTCGGCATACCCCATGTCATCGATGAATATGACCACGATGTTGGGCGGCGGATTGTCAGCCGCTTTCGTGGGTGTGCAGGCAAACGATGTGAAGAGCACAGTGCAAGCAAAGAAAAGTCGGAGCGGCATCTTGTTTTATTTTTGCATGGAGATGAATTCCGTTGTCCGCCTAAGATTGTAGCAGAGTCCAGCGTTTTAATAGGGCGGGTTGTTCCCATAATTGCCGCTCGTCACCGTAATTTGCATGATATTCACGCATGGAAATCCAAGATCGGGTGAGGTGTTGCCGGATCCGGGCTGTGGACTGCAGACCGTCGGTTATCGGCGAGAGCCGCTTGCTTGGCTCAAGGAGGAGAGCGAAGCGTCGAAAAGCCGAGAAAGAACCCACCCACGAAGAATAAACCCAGCCGGTCGGGAGAAACCCAGCTGACTTCGATAAAGTCGTTGCCCCGGTCGCCAGTTGGGCCCGTGCTAGTTCAAGATTGTCTTGATTGCTGCGGAGGCCCAAGCATCATCTCCGGAAACCATGGCCCGAACGATCACAGGGCCAGCGAGCTCTGCTGGTAATTTTAGATTCAGCTTTTGTGATCGAGCAGCAACAGCCTTGGCCTCGGTTTCCAGAACCAAGGTGTTGTTCGCATCGCCGTTATTCACGGACCCCAAAGGGCGGTCGACCGTGATTACCAAATCGCCTGAGATCGGGCTGGCAATGGTTAGTTGCAAACTGGTCGGATCACTCTCGTTTGCCGTTCGTGTGAGCTCAAGAGGTTGGGGGTGCTGAAGTCGTAGAGTGGGGTCACCCAGCAGGTTGTAAAGCAGCATATGTTCACGGCGCTCGTCAGGTAATTTTGTGCCCGACGGACTGATGAGGGTGGCGAGCGCGTCTATCATCACGCGTCCGGGGGCATTTGGGTCGTTCTGTTCCGTCTGCATCTCACGTAGAGCGTTTAGCCAAGCATCTCCCAGTCTTGGTAGCTTCTGATGGAACACACCGTTGATGAGACCGACTGCGGCGGTGGTGTTTCCGTAGGGCATCGTGATTCGACTGCCAGCGAACACAGCAACCGGTCCACGCTCGTTCAATACCATCTGTTCAGCGAGCGAATCTTCGGAGGCGTCACAGGCACCCGTAAAGCAAGCAAGTATTACGGCAATTGGAGCGGTGTCAGGATCCGTTACAAATCTTTTCACGCTGTCGCTATCAAGCACTGCTTTGCCTCCTAGGGAGGGCGCAACCCGATCTAGTTCTGTCACCTGGCCATGACCTGCGTAAACCCAGAACCGTGATCCTTGGGCGTAGTTGTCGAGAATTGCATCCGTAAACGATTTGTGGTCAGGACAAAACGGATGCCCGGGGCTGGCATAACAAATGTTTGTCCGCGTATCAGTGGGCAGCATGCCAGTCACGATGCTTCGTGTGACGGATTCGATTACGGTGTCAGCAAGTTTGCCAAATCCGCCAACCCCTCCTACCAGTTGGACTCGAGAACGCCATGGACCAAAGTCGTCACTTCGTTCACGTGCAAGGATTCGAGTGATCCATGTTTTCAGTTGATCCACACGATCCACTGGCAGTCGTCCTACTGCCGCTTCTGGAATCAAGTCACCATCGAAATCTCCGTAAAGCATGTCGCTTGAAAGAGTTGGTGTTGATCCCCATTTGGCGGTGACCGTTGTGCGTGCGTACAGAATCGGAGTCTGAAGTGATGAGTCAGTGGGCTCCCCAATGACCGGTGCATCACCCACTAACAATACATAGCGGGTTTTATCGGTGGCTTTATTGTTAATTGCGGTGCGTAATTTTCGACCAGAAGTCGGTGGTTGAATCGTGGTGATGCTGAGCCCCTCGCTTTGACGCTGAGCGATCCAAGGTTGCATCGCATCTGTGAAGGCTGGAGGACAAACCAGGATCACGTGCTCGGATGCAGCATCACTTGCGTTCAAACAGACGCATTGGAAAATGAAGCCAATTGCCAGCAGTCGCAGTAATGGGCGGGCTGAAGGAAACGGTTGGTGCAACATGGGTTTCTTGGGTCAGAATGCAGGGGACGACGTTCGATACGTCCGGCTCTGTGATCATCAAACTGTATTATGACTTCAATTGCCAGTCCAATGCTCAACATCAGAAATAACCAATGAGTGCCGGCCCCTCGTGCGTCGCCGTGTTCTGGCCAACTGGGATGATTCTAGAGTCGCAGTGAAATCGCTGCTCGGTGTAGTTTTTGGCAGTAATTTGATCGTATCTGGTGCCGACTATTTGATGCCAACGTAAAGCGGTGGTCCGACTGATGGCGGTTTGAGCGGGCCTGGTGGGACATTAGTTGAGGCAGATCAGAGGTAATGCCGAGCGGAGGTGGGCTGCCTTGTTTGGTAGCAAAGGGGCTTTCTTTTTTTATCGAGAGGTAGTGATAGGCACATTCTTTCGCCCCTTCGAATTGTTGTAGCACTGAGATCGACCCGGTTGAACCGAAGCAGGCAGTTGGAGGCAATGCTGCAATTGTCGAAGTCGGGTGCAGTGCCTTTTTCTCTCCTTTGTGATACCATTCAGCGTTCCGCTGACACCGATGGAAATGACTCAATTCGGGGTAGGTGTGGACCATGCGAAAGCGGAAAACGTCCTGTTGGCCATCGCGATGGAAGTTGCGAGTGTTGGCCTGTTGAATTGAGTGAGTTGTGGGGTGGAGGTGGAGGTGAGATGCTGTTGCTGGGCGGTGGTTACCAGACTTGGTTCTCAGCTGGAAAACGATTGGACCACGATGCTGTGCATTGGCGGCAGTAACTTGGCTCCACACAACGTCTGGCGAGGCTTCTTTAAACGGTGAGCGAATGAAACCGGTGATTGGGATTACTGTAGGTGAAGCTTCTGGGGTAGGCCCAGAGTTGGCTTTGCAGTGTGTCGCGCTGCCCGAGGTTACTGAACGTTGCCAACCTGTGCTGTATGGCCCACAGAATTTATTGACTGAGATTGGGGCTGCCGTAGGGCGGGAGGTCCCTCAGCGAGTCGTTGATATTGGAGCTTTGGCGGTCGGCTCGATCAAGCGTGGCGAGTTTTCGAGTGAATCCGGCTTAGCGTCATATCAGGCAGTCGAGGCAGCTATCGGGGATGCCCTGGCAAAACGAATCGATGGGATCGTGACTGGTCCAATCCAAAAAGAGGCGTGGCGTCTCGGGGGCGTTGAGTATCCCGGGCACACGGAACTGTTGGCGGACCGCTGTGGGGTGACTGATTACTGCATGATGCTGACCAGTGAGCAGATATCTTGCGTGCTTGTTACCATTCATGTTGCTTTTGCCGATGTGTCTCAATGTCTCTCAGTCGAGGGGATTTTGCGTTCGATTAGGTTAGGAGCTGAGGCGATGGGGAAGCGTCATGGCCGCTCTGCACGTGTGGCCGTGTGTGCTCTGAATCCGCATGCGGGTGAACAAGGGATGTTCAGTCACGCGGAGGAGGAAGAATTGATCGTGCCGGCAATCATGCAAGCACGGGCATCAGGAATCGAATTGACGGGGCCATTACCACCGGACACCGCTTTCACGCCGTTGATGCGTGAGAACACTGATGTGTATGTCTGCATGTATCATGATCAGGGGTTAATTCCTCTCAAAGCACTGGCGTTTGATGATGCGGTGAATGTCACATTGGGGTTACCCATTGTTCGGACAAGCGTGGATCATGGGACAGCTTTGGACTTGGCCTGGACCGGTAAAGCAAATCATCAAAGCATGCTCGCGGCGATACACATGGCGGTTGATCTGATCGATGAGTGACACTCGCACCCAAGCAGAGGATCGCGCGCGATCAAACGCAAGGGATGTACCTGCGTCTGAACATCAGGAGGCATCTCGCCCAGACTCGCAAACGCTGTCCGATTCTTCTGTCTCGGTGACCTGTGGGCATGGCGGCGACTGTGTCGAGTCGACGTCGCAGCAGGGCTGGCGTAGGGCACTCGAAGTACTTTTGCTAGTGACGCTGTTTTTCATTTACGCCGGTGATAGTGCCCCGATGGTGAACGAGGCACATTACTTGGTAAAGGCAAAGAATTATTGGGATCCCGGTTGGTGCAGCCAGGACATGTTTGTCGCTTCTGATAAAGTTCATACGACATTCTATGTCTTGTTTGGTTGGCCAACGAAGTATTTCAGTTTGACGCAAACCGCATGGCTTGGGCGGTTAGTGGGGTGGGTTTTGTTGGCGATTGGTTTGCAGCGATTGTCATGGGTGCTATTTCGCCAATCGTTTGTTTCCCTAGCTGTCGCGGTGCTTTGGATTGCGGGAGTTGAGTACGGTAATTTGGCTGGTGAGTGGGTGGTGGGTGGCATCGAGGCCAAGGTTCCTGCCTATGGATTGATCCTGCTTGCTCTTTCCTACCTGATTGAACGGCGATGGAATTGGGTCTGGATCTTGTTAGGCTCCGCTGCGGCTTTCCATGTCCTCTCGGGCGGCTGGGCAGTGATTGCTGTGATGGGTTGCTGGTGGATGACGGAACGGAGGCGGCCAGATGGTATCAAGCTGTTTACGCCGGCATTGTTTCTCGGGGGGGCTATTTCGTTGTTGGGGCTAGTCCCTGCGCTCAGTATGTCTTTGGGATCAGATTCTGAGCAGGCAGCAATGGCGGCCCGTATCTACTCTTATTTTCGCATCAAACATCATCTGCTACCTGCCGATTTCTATCTGACGTGGTACCTCAGGTTTGGTGCGTTGGTTGTGATGATGGTGGGCGGGCTCGCTCTCTATGGAAAAAGAGACGAAGCGATCAGGATTTTGGGCTGGTTTGTATCGGCCACGCTGGGTGTCTCAGTGGTAGGTTTGCTGCTGGGATTTCTGCCTCCCTATGCGCCCGACCTGGCGGCGAAGTTGTTGCGTTATTATTGGTTCCGGCTCGCTGATGCAATGGTGCCGCTTATGGTCGCTGTGCTGGTAGTGCGGATGGTGTTGGACCAGCGACACAAGATTCGTGTGCTCGGATTGGTGGGGTTGCTGTTAGCCGTGGTGCTGTGTGGCAACTCTGTCTATCGCTCGGCTAGCCGAGCTGTGCCTCCCTCTGTCAGCAACGATCTCTTGGGCTTTGAAGCAGGGGCGTCCGCAGAGGTTCAGCAGCAGGTTTATCGTGATTGGTTGAACGTCTGCCGATGGGCTCGAAACTCGTCTGGTGAGCAAGAAGTGTTCTTGACTCCTCGGAATCAGCAAACCTTCAAATGGTTCACGGGTCGGGCAGAGGTTGTGAACTGGAAAGATGTTCCACAGAACCCCTCAGCCTTGCTCGATTGGTACGAGCGGTTTAAAGAGGTCTATCCAAGTCGGATTGGAAATCGAAGAACCGCAAATCGAGTTTCGATCCGGTATCCTTCTCTGCTAGCACTAAGAAAAAAATATGGCGTGCGATATTTGATCGTGGATCGAAGAGTGACGGGGGATAACCTGCCGTTGCTACGCATTTATCCGATCGGAACAGAGACCAATCAAACGTATGCGGTTTATGAGTTGCCTTATCCGCCTGATGACGCGCGTTGACATTCATGCTGCTCGTCATTGCCCGTTGGCTGAGCTTGAGATGCAGAGCTGTGGGCTGAGATGCACTTTTCTGTTTTGTATCTTCAGGCTTATGCTCAAACGCAACGTTGCGCTCGCGCTCCGGTGCTGACCCGCCAGTCATGATTGGCAGCGTCTCGTAGGAAGGCGGCGCGTGCGGGTCGGCGGCCGCATCGGGTTAGCGGACGAATGATGACGGAGGTTCATCTGGAAGCCGACGAACATTGATCTCGTCGAGGCTCTTGAGGCGGAGTTTCTTGCCCTCTTCACCTTCCGGAATGTCTTCGAGTGACTGGTTTTTGAGCTCTTCGGGTGTCAGTGGGGGAGTCGCTTTGCCAGGCTTTTCGTCAGGCGAGGAATCGTTGTTCTCCGGGTCGAATAGTCCTTCAGTACGGAGTCCCTGTTGCTCACGCTCTCGAGCGTCTGTGGGCAGTGGTTGGTCGCGGTCAGTGAGCTTGTCCACTTTGCCGCCAGCAGAATCAAAAATGCTGCCCACACGGCCAGAGTCTCGTACGGTGCGCTGCCACGAACCACCAAACGCCGGGTAGTCCATGTCCTCGCAGTCGGAGCATAGGCGACATCCAGCTAGCGGCAGCAGGCAGAGTGAAAACAGGCTTGTTAGCACGATGTGACTGGCTGTCATTTTTGTGCGAAGGGGCATCCGACTGACCTTGATTCCTGGCTGAAACGCGATGACCAATGGGTGGTCTTCGGTCTGTATCGGTCAGTGGAGATGTTCGCTTTAGGAAAGCTTTGACGATTAGGCGTTTCGGTCGGCCATGGAGTCCCGCAGGCTAGAGTTGGCAAGAACAAGCTGAGCCAGTTCCTGCCACTGCGAATCGGCTTCCTGCATTGTCTCGCAAAGAACCTCCGCGTCATCCCAGTCTTCTTCGGATTCAATCGAAAAACGTAAATCGTCCCGATTGAGCTTCTCTGGAACCGGAATGAACTTTAAATGGTAGGCGCCAGGAGCCGTCATCAGCCAGGCGGCCAAAGACCCGACCTGTTGGTCAACCAACCGGTCCACATTGCGGCGCAGGCGACGTAGCGTATCAGCGTGGCAGGCCTCGCCCGTGAGTCCCAGTTTGTCCACTGCGATCGGATCGCCATTGCCTGTTCGGTAGCCAACGTAATCGCAACTCTTGGTTCGAACTGCTTTGGCTAGCATTTGGTCGATCAGCGTGGGATCAATGAAGGGGCGGTTGGCTGGCACGTAAACGACCCACTCAGCGTTGCTAGCATCTGCGGCTTCGCAGAGTCGCTCGCAGACATGGCTGGCGGGCAGGTCAATGCAGTCAACATCTGCAAAGCCAGAGGTGAGGATTGTTGTTGGCAGTCCAGCACCAACGACGAAGACACGTTCCACGAGTTGGCACTCGCTTAACCGCCTTGCCATGCGATTGATCAGCGTTTGGCCCCCGAGCTTGCGGGAAGTGAAACGGGCAGCGAGTTGTGAGCTGCCTGTCGTTGAGAAGTCACCGATGTCAATGACAGCGATCGCAGTTGTCGTGGCTGTGGGCATTGCTTTCTCCATTTTCGCAGATGCACTAACGGGGATGCGACTCCGAATTTCGCAAATCCCACGCGACAACTTCAGTATGACGGATGTAGCCAGTGGCGGTCTAGCGTGAACCAAACCTCGTTTTTGTTGTTTTTTTAAATTTCCCCTCAAGTCGCTCTATCTTTCATCCGGGGCGTCCTGCCAAAAGAGAGGCAGGCAAGGCAGAAGGATCTGCCGCTCGCCGAAATCTTGTCGACTTATCTTAACTTTCCAGTTCGAAAACGGAGTTTTTACTGGTGCTTGACCTTACCCAGATTACCAGTCTTGTGGATGCTGTCATCTTTCCATTGATCGGTAGTATCGCTCTGATGTACGCCAAGCTCAGTCGTGGCGCGTCGGCACGGCGTGCGGAGAAGCAATTCTTTGCTATTTTGGTCGTGCTTACGGTGGTGACTTTGCGAACCGTCATCACGTGTCACGAAATCTGGATTGTGCACACGATGAGTTTGGGTGCATTGATTGTTTGCAGTTTGCTGATTCCCGGTCAGAATGAGACTCCCGATCAAGATCCAACCGTAGCTGTCTAGAAGGCAGTTGAGAACCTTCCATTTGCAACTTGCGTTTCACTGATGCCTGATTCTGATTCTGATGCGACAGCTCGTTTACCTGCGTCAGTGGAAGTGACCCCAGGCGGTCCTGTCGAGGGCGTTATCCGCCCTCCGGGAAGCAAAAGTCTGACAAACCGTGCTTTGATTTGTGCGGCGTTTGCCAAGGGGCGGTCCGAACTGACCGGTGCTTTGCAAAGTGAAGATACAAAGGTGATGATTGATGCCCTCCGCTCAATCGGCGTCGGGATCGATATTTCCGATGGCGGAAAGACCCTCGTGGTTGATGGGCAGGGAACTGAAAGACAGCGAACTGAAAGACAGCGAGCTGAAAGACAGGCGGCCGAGCAGCAAGCAACGGCGCAGGCCGATGATTCAGGTAGGCTGCAAGAGCTTTATGTTGCCAATAGTGGCACAACTGTTCGCTTTCTTGCGGCGGCTTTGTCGGCTGCGGGTGGACAATATCGCCTTGTCGGTGTGGAACGCATGCACCAGCGTCCAATTGGCGATTTAGTGGACGCGTTGCAAATGGTCATTGATGGGCACATTCAAGCGATCAGCCCACGCGGATGCCCGCCGGTCGAGATTCGGTGCAACGGCTGGAAAGGAAGCAAGTTAGAGGTGGGAGGATCCGTCAGCAGTCAGTATCTGAGCGGCTTGATGATGGCGGCACCACTGGTGGCGCAAGCCGATGATTCCTCGGAGTCAGGCCAGGGAAAGGCGTTGCTCAAGCCGCAGTCGACGCAAATTCTCGTGTCTGGTGAATTGGTCTCGCGGCCGTATGTCGACATGACTGCCAAGGTCATGCAGAGCTTCGGGGCAAATCTGAGTCTCAAGGATGAAGGTGTGCTGAGTGAGCCAGCGTTGGTGGTGGAAGTCGAGGGAGGTGGTTACTCGCCGACACCCTACGAGATCGAACCAGATGCCTCCGCAGCCAGCTATTTTTGGGCTGCCGCCGCAATCACTGGCGGTAAGGTAACCGTTCAAGGCTTGAGCCGCGGAGCGATGCAGGGTGATGTTGGCTTCTGCGAGGTGCTCGAGAAAATGGGGTGTCAGGTTCAATATGACGATCACTTCATTTGTGTGCAGGGGCATCCGCTACAAGGTGTTGATGTCGACATGAATGAAATCAGTGACACCGTTCAAACTTTAGCGGTGGTGGCATTGTTCGCGAGTGGCCCGACGCGTGTTCGCGGCGTCGCGCACAACCGTTTCAAGGAGACAGATCGGATTGGTGATCTGGCACGAGAGCTGCAAAAACTTGGGGCGACCGTCGAGGAGCATGAGGACGGCCTGACAATCCATCCCATTGATCAGAGTCAGGAATCACCAGCGGATCAGAAGATTGTCATCGAGACGTATCACGACCATCGCATGGCGATGAGTTTGTCATTGGCAGGCTTGAGGATCCCCGGCGTTCAAATCGTGAATCCCGCCTGTACCGGGAAGACCTATCCAGAGTTTTTTGCCGATCTCGAATCGTTGATAGGTCGATCGCATCACTGGTTAGCCAGTGGAAATCATTAGGTGAAAGTCCATTGGGTCGACGCTCAGTAGATTTTTGGTCGCTGGTAGACGTCGCTGGTAGACTAAGCAGCTGGCAGGTTAAGCAGCTGGCACTTTAACTTGTCAGCGCCTTGTTCATGAGAGGCGA
>Ga0315315_10002091_pt1 | contig 18351 bp, 20 predicted proteins | sample M140m3416metaG_FD_203699 | JGI IMG/M metagenome (GOLD analysis project Ga0315315, IMG submission 203699) | Ammonia-oxidizing marine archaeal communities from Monterey Bay, California, United States - M1 40m 3416 | ecosystem: Environmental > Aquatic > Marine > Intertidal zone | place: USA... | reverse complement strand
AATATTGGCTAAAATAAAGGGTTTAGAGCATGTTAAAATGAAAAGAGCTGGGTATGCTATAGAGTATGATTTTGTCGATCCACGAGAACTGAAAGTCACATTAGAAACCAAAAAGATCAATAGTTTGTTTTTAGCGGGCCAAATAAATGGAACTACTGGGTATGAAGAAGCTGCAGCACAAGGCCTTATAGCTGGCGTCAACGCTGCTTTAAAAGTGAAAAAGCAGAAAGAATTTATTTTAGATAGATCTAATTCTTATATTGGTGTTATGATCGATGACCTAATCACAAAAGGTGTAACCGAACCTTATCGAATGTTTACTTCAAGAGCAGAGTATAGGTTAACCCTTAGAGCTGACAATGCAGATCAAAGATTATCTCCTCTGGGAATAAAAACTAATTTATTGAGTTCTAAAAGAAAAAATATTTTTTTGGATAAAGAAAAAAAATTATTTAAATTAAATAAATCATTAAGATCAAATTTTCTATCTCCAAATCAAGCTAGTAAGTTTTCTATTAAAATTGCAATGGACGGAGTAAAAAGATCAGCTATAGAGATAATAGGTCAGAGAAATGTCAATATGGCAAAAATAAGGCAAATATTTCCCTCTATACCCTCCTATGATAAGGCTCTTGATAAACAGGTTGAAATCGACGCCCACTACTTAGGATATTTAGAAAGACAGTCTAATGATATTGAGTCTTTTAAGAAAGATGAGTCTGTAATTATATCAGATAATTTTAATTATGATATTTTGAGTGGTCTTTCCAACGAGATCAAGTCTAAGCTTAAAACTATAAAACCAAAAACCCTAGGCCAAGCTATGAGAGTAGATGGAGTAACTCCTGCGGCTGTTTTAATTATTCTTTCATACATAAAGAGATCGAGAAGTAAAAAAACTGCTTAATGAATGAGATAAATGTAATTAAAGTTCTCAAAACTGACCTAAATTTTTCAGATTCATCTATAAAAAGGCTAAAAATCTTCCATGACTTGCTTCTCGAATATAATAAGAGCTATAATTTAATATCAAAGAGTACGGAAAACAATGTATGGTTTCGACATATTCTTGATTCAGCGCAGATATTGAAATTTTTAGACAGAAGAAAGGCTAGTAATATAGCTGATTTTGGCTCCGGAGCTGGATTTCCAGGGCTGATAATTGCTATTCAATTAAATAACACCCAATTTCACGTGAAATTGTATGAAAAATCTGCTGTTAAAAGGGAATTTCTTAATAAAATAAAAGAAAAATTAGGGCTTGAAAATATTGAAATAAATGGTGATATTTATAAAAGTAAGATTAATTCAAGCATCATAACATGCAGAGCTTTTAAAAAATTAGGAGAAATTGTAAAGATTTCACGTGAAATAATTACAAAACCCCATAAAATGATCATTTTAAAGGGTAAAGATGCACAGTCAGAAATTAATAATGTTTCATTAGGTTATAATTACAGCTATAAGTTAGAAAAAAGTATTACAGACCATGATTCTAAAATTATCGTGATTGATGCAAAATGAAATGAAGACAAAAACTACAATTGCAGTCATAAATCAAAAGGGAGGAGTAGGCAAAACAACAACTGTTATTAATTTAGCTACAGCATTGTCCATTTTGGGTCAAAACAATTTAATTATCGATTTGGATCCCCAAGGCAATGCAACAACAGGACTAGGAAGATCCAACAATGATGAAGAAAATAATATTTACAATTTGTTGATAAAGAAAATTGAATTGAAAGACGCTATACAAAAAACTGATATTAAAAACTTAGATATCATAGGTTCAAACGTAAACTTATCAGGACTGGAAGTTGAAACAGCTAATGATTCAGATAGAGCGTTTGTTTTGAAACAGATTTTAGATAATGAGAAAAATAATTCATTATTAAACTATGATAATATCTTTATAGATTGCCCACCATCGTTAAGTCTACTCACGATAATGGCTTTGGTTGCATCTAAGGAATTATTAGTTCCACTGCAAACAGAGTTCTTTGCGCTAGAGGGTATAACCCAGTTAGTAAAGACTATAGATAGAATTAAAGTAAATTTAAATCCTAATTTAAAAGTGCGAGGGATATTACTTACGATGTTTGATAAAAGAAATAAACTATCTTCACAAGTGGACAAAGAGGCAAGAAATTATTTTAAAGAAAAAGTTTACGAAACTGTAATACCAAGAAATGTCAGATTATCCGAAGCTCCTTCCCACGGACTACCTTGTGTAATTTACGATAAAGCTTGTTTAGGCAGCAAGTCCTATTTAAAACTCGCAGATGAGTTTTTGATTAAAAAAAAACTTAATGTAGAAAGCGCAGCATGACTCCTTCAAAAAAAAAAGGTTTAGGCAGAGGTTTAACAGCACTTTTTGGAGATCAAAAAACCGGAGTAAAAAAAGAAGATAAAATAAGTCAAAATAGACTTAAGGCTGATATAGCGGATTTAAGTCCAAATAAATATCAGCCAAGAATACATTTTGACGAGGAAAAATTAGCAGAATTGGCCAAATCCATTCAAAAAAATGGCATTATTCAACCTATAGCAGTAAGAGAAGACAAAGTAGACCCAGGAAGATATGAAATAGTAGCAGGGGAGAGAAGATGGTTGGCAGCTCAAAAAGCAGGTTTACATGAAGTGCCAATAGTTCTTTTGGATTTAGATGATAACGAAGCATTAGAAGTTGCTATTGTAGAAAATATTCAAAGAGACGACCTTAATATAATTGAAGAAGCAAAAGGTTATAAAAGATTATCTGAAGAATTTGGTTATGATCATGAGAAAATTGCTAAATTTATGTCTAAAAGCAGAAGCCATATAAGTAATACGTTGCGTCTCTTAACATTACCAGAAGATGTTATCGGCTTAATATCAGAGGGAAATTTAACAGCAGGCCAAGCAAGACCTTTAATAGGTTTGCCGAGTGCTACAAATATTGCTGAAGAGATAGTAGCAAAAAATCTAAGTGCTAGAAGTGTTGAACTTTTAGTAAGAGGTAAGAAGGGTCCACAAAAGTCGGGCCAGATTATAATGGACTCTAATATATTAAGTGAACAAAATAAAATTCAAGAAAATTTAGGTTTAAACGTCAATATTCAAAATAAAAAAAATAATTCAGGAAAAATTACTATTTTGTACGAGAACCTGGAACAATTTGAACTTATTTCTACTTTACTTAAGCGGAATTAGCTGTTGTACACAAATCTATTATTAAATTTTTAATTAATAAGTCTTTTCTTATTGATGAATTTGATTTGATTTCTAATTCTGCGCTATAGGTCTTTTTTAATGTTGCTTGAATTTTTTCTCTATTCCATTTTTTGGACTGTTCAATTATTGTTGACTTATCTTTCCAAAATATTGGAGGCTTTAAACTAGACACTAAAGACTCTATATTTGATTCTTGCTTTTTTAAATCTTCTAATTCGCTAAGCCTGTTAATTCTTTGATTTATTGAGTTTAAATAAAAAATATTGTTTTCCGCTTCAAATACTGTATCTGCAAGCAGTCTATTTGTCTTTATTTTATTACCATTTAGAGCAACGTCTCTCAATAGATTAAAATCATTATTAGATTTTATATTTAGTAAAGAATCTATTTTATCAGGTTCTATTTTTTTATTTTTAAAAAAACTAGTTATTTTCTCAATTTCATTATTTACTTTGTTTCTATCGAGTTCTGTATTTTGAATAATGAAGTTAATTATTTGAGGTGTGAGTCCTAAAAAGCCATTTAGTTTTCTTGAAATTATTTTTCTAATTGTAATTTCATTATCTTGATAGCATGCTGTTACCCCACAGATCGCAGATTTTTCTAAGTAATTCCTTAATTTTGATTTTTTATCAAGAATATCTGAAAAAATAAAAATCTTTTCATTATCGATATTGTCGATTGTGTTTTCTATAAGAGGTAAAATTTTATCAGTCGCCTCATTTATAAAGATTATTTTTTTTTCATTAAATAAAGATTTATTAGTAATTTCGTTTACAAGAATATCTTGATTCGTGATCACCTCATCTTGAAATAGATTTAGTATTTCGTTATCTTTGTTTTTTAATTTTAACTTTTCTTTAAATTCTTTTTTTAGTCCTTGATTTTCTCCATAAAATAAGACGATCTTTAAATCATCAAGTGATTTAAAGTTTTCTTCCAATATGTAACTTTTAAATATCATTTAGCTTTAATTCAATTTCATCTAAAATATTTGTAGCAATGTTTTCAATTAAATTATCTATTAATTTTTTTTCATTAGACAAACTTATTGAATGGATGTTAGCCACAGGATAATCTCCACTGGCACTGAAATTCATTTTTTTCATATTTTGATTAGTTCCAATAAATTGAATTGAAACCTGAATATCTAACTTAATTTGATATTTTGTAATTTGATTCTTTATATTTTTTTCTTTTATGGTTTTAGATTTTTTTGAATTTAAGTATACAATCAAATTTTTTTGAGTTTCTCTATCAGTGTAAGATAGCAAATTATTTTTTATTTTTTGACTAATTCTATTATCTCCCCCCGTTCTGATCTCTTGGATTGTAAATGTATTTATCTTCGATTTATTTAAGACTTCAAATCCACAGCCTAATGGTAATAATAGTAAAAGAAAAAACAGACTTAATTTTATATTTTTTTTATACATTAATTTTTTATTATATAATTTATAATCTTATTTTTAATAAAGATAGTTTTTAAAATTTTTTTATCTACCAAATGTTTATTTGCTTTTGAAGCATCTTTTATTATTTTATTAATCTCGTTTTCGTTAAGATCTTGGCTTACATTTATCACATCTCTTGTTTTACCGTTAACTTGTATAACCATATTTATCTTTGTATTTTTTAATATTTTATCGTTAATTTTTGGCCATTTATTTACTTCTTTACAATTTAAATTTGATAGACACTCGTTAGCTAAGTGAGGTGTAAATGGTACCATTAATTTCATTATTTTAATTAGGCTTTCACTCAGAATTTTATTATTTATTTCTTTTTTAATAGAGTCATTAAAATATCTATAAACTTCATAAAATTGAGCAATAGCAACATTAAATTGAAAATTACTTATTGCTTTATCAATTTTATAGGTGAACAAATCAATTTCATTTTTAAAATCCTCATGTTGTGTTTTGTGATCTTTTGAGTTTTTTTTATTTAGAATTATCTGATTTAAATTCCAAATTTTTTGTAAAAATTTACTTGCCGAGACAACACCTTTGTCAGACCATTGAATATCTTTTTCTGGAGGACTATCAGATAGGATAAACCATCTTACAGCATCCGCTCCATATTGTTTAATCATAACTTCTGGATCAATAGTGTTTTTTTTTGACTTCGACATAGACTCAGATGGCCCGATTTTCACTTCTGATTTATCTGATTTAGTAATAGCTTTTTTTAGTGAAATTTTTTCTACTTCCTCGGGATACAACCAATTTCCATTTAAATCTTTGTACGTTTCATGACAAACCATGCCTTGAGTAAATAAATTATTAAATGGTTCTGAGTATTGAATTTTATTGTTACATTGTTTTATTCCCTTCATAAAAAATCTAGAATACAGTAAGTGTAAAATTGCATGTTCTATACCACCAATATATTGATCGACAGGCATCCAATAATTAGCTTCCCTCGTATCATAAGGGGAATTAGGATTATTTGGGGAACAAAATCTTAAAAAATACCATGAAGAATCTACAAAAGTATCCAATGTATCTGTTTCTCTTATGGCAGGTTTTCCAGTTTTTTTATGAATTGTATTCTTCCAACTAGGATGATTTTTTAAAGGATTTCCAGAAGATTTAAGATCAACATCTTCTGGAAGTTTTACAGGTAATTCATTTTTATCCACTGGGACTACAGAACCATCTTCCAGATAAACCATAGGGATAGGACATCCCCAATATCTTTGCCTTGAAATTCCCCAATCTTTTAATCTAAATAATGTTCGTTTTTTCCCAATTTTTAATTCTTCAATCTTTTTAATAATGGCTTTTTTTGCTTCTTCAACATTTAGGCCATTTAAAAATTCTGAATTAATTATTAATCCAGTCCCGTTATAGGACTCCTTCATTTTTTCTCCGCCGTCTGAATTATTTTTATCAGATACAACTCTAATGATAGATAAATTATATTTTTTTGCAAAATCAAAGTCTCTTTGATCATGAGCTGGGCAACCAAAAATAGCTCCATTACCATAGTCCATTAAAACAAAATTTGCTGCAAATACAGGTAACTTTTTATTTTTAATAAAGGGATGATCTACAAATAACTTTGTATCAAACCCCAGCTTTTCTGCATTTGCTAAAGCCTCCTCAGTTGTTCCTATTTTAGAGCAGCTATCTTTAAATTTTTTAAAATCTTGATTATTCTCAAAATTCTTACAAATCTCGTGGTCTACTGAAACCGCAATAAAACTCGCTCCAAATATTGTATCTGGTCGAGTAGTAAATATTTTTAATTTTTTATTGAGATTATCAATTTTAAAATCAAGCTCACATCCAATAGACTCTCCTATCCAATTTTTTTGCATTAATCTTACTTTTTCTGGCCAACCAGACAAATTTTCTAATTCCTTTAAAAGTTCTTTAGAAAATTTAGTTATATTAAAAAACCACTGAGATAATTTCTTTCTTTCCACAACAGCGTTAGATCTCCAGCCTCTTCCATTTATAACTTGTTCGTTGGCCAAAACTGTCTTTTCCACAGGATCCCAGTTAACGTAGGTCTCTTTTCGAGAAACTAAACCTTGATTATAGAAATCAATAAAAAGCTCTTGTTGATGTTTGTAATAATTTACATCACAAGTTGATACTTCCAGGTCCCAATCAATTGATAGACCAAGCATTTTCAATTGCTTTCGCATTACGGTTATATTTTCTTCAGTCCATTTTTTTGGGTTTAAATTATTTGCTCTAGCGGCATTTTCTGCAGGTAGACCAAAAGCATCCCAACCCATTGGGTGCAAAACGTTAAAGCCTTTCATATACTTGAATCGAGCTATAACATCGCCCATAGTATAATTTCTAACATGACCCATGTGAATTTTTCCAGAAGGATAAGGAAACATTTCTAAGCAATAAAATTTCTCTCCATTTTTATTGTATAGCTTTGAAGAAGTAAATTTATTCTGCCATTTTTTTTCAATTGCTTGAAAATTGACTCGTTCCATCTAAAACTTATTTTTTCTTTTTTTCTTTTTCTAACAATGCTGCTTTCCTAATTATAGTGCTTTGAAGTTCCTGACTAATTTTTGAATTATTAAGCAGTGAAATTTTACAGCTTTGAGATACTGGACAAGTACGTTTATGAACTATAATTTTTAGACTATCACTTCGGACTTCATTAGAAAGAAATCGTATAGAAATTTTTATAGACTCATTGTTTTTATTATTGTCTGTATACCAGTCAGAAATTATCATCCCACCCGAGTAATCTACTGTGGTCATAGGTAGAAAGTCCAAGATCTCTAACGAAGCTCTCCACATTGGATTTGATGTACTAAATTCATAATTTGTTCCGCCTTTATTCATTAGGGTACCTATTGAAGTGCCCCTACCTTCTTTAATGTTTTTACGAGCTCTTTCTTGTGCATTTACAGGAACTTTCCTGGAATCTACTTTTTTAAAACCCCCACAATTAAGAAGGGAAATTGAAATAAAGAAAAAGAGAAACAATTTTATTAAATTTGTCATTTTATATTTGTTTTATGTATTAAATAACATTGATGCGAGATTTAAACCAATAATATTAGGCTGTAATAGTGTAAAAAAGGCAAATTTATTGACTTTTAATGCATGTTGTATTTATGCAACATAACCAATAAAACAAGGTATTATTCATAAAACTCATTAGAATTCACCCAATACTTAGAATATTTTCACCGCAGTTAAATATTTAACTAATAATAACAAAGGAAAAACATGAAAAACATAATCAAAACGTTATTCGTTATGTTAACTTCTATTTCTTTATTTGCTTCAGCTAATGCTGGTGAGCTTGGTGTAAGTGGTACTGCGAAAGCAACTTACAACATTCACACTGGTAAAGTGAACCAAGGTAAAGGTTTAGGTATAACTAACGAACTTAACTTTACTGCTGCAGGCGAACTAGACAACGGTTGGTCTTGGTCATACTCTATGGAGTTAGACCCACAAGACACAGCTGCTGGTGGTGCGTCTCTAAACGATGACACGCAGATTAAAATGACTATGGGTGATATGGGAACAGTAGCTGTTATGATCACTGAGGGTGGATTAGATGTGGAAGACGCTGCATCTCAATCAGCTTACTCAAGACCAACAGATATGGGTGACCCTTCAGCAACGGATGATAACTTTACAATCGACTCGTACAACAACGTACAATATCATTCAGCTGCAGACTTATTACCTTTCAGCACAACTTTCAAAATTGCGTATGCTCCGGACCTAGACACTACTAATAATAGTGGAAATGGTGCTGGTTTAAACCATGTTGAAGGTACTGCTACATACGTTGGTAGATCTGCTACTGAGTATCAAGTAAAATCAACACCTATTGACGGCTTAAACATTGGTGCTTCTTACATAGACTTTGATAAACAAGGTGCTACGAAGAATAACCAAGAAGCTGAATCAGGTGCTTACTTTGCTACTTATGCATTAGGTAACGTTACAATAGGTTACTCAAAAGCTTACAGAGCAGACCTAGTTCAAGATGGTAATTTATCTACAGCTTTAGAAGTAGAATATTATGACCAAACTAACTATTCAGTTGGATACGTAGTAAATGATGATTTATCTGTTTCTTACGAAGTAGAAAAATCTGAAGAAAACTACCAATTAGATAGTGAAGCTGCTGTTGAGCAAAAATCAACAGGTATTCAATTAGCATACAATATGGGTGGTATGACGATAGCATTAGCTAGAAACTCACATGACAATAACGCTTATGTGACTGATGCTAACCGAGACCAAACAGTGTTTGCATTTACATTGGCATTTTAATTAATACCATTTAGTAAATTTAAAAAAGCCGGCTGAATATTTTAGCCGGCTTTTTTTTTACTTCAGATAAAAGTGCAAAAGAATTAGATTTTACTATATTCAATTTATTCAGATTTGAGATATTTATACCTCCAAGGGGTACTAAATCTTCTTTTCTAGATAGTTTTAAAAGATTAAACTTTATAATGCCCATAAAATCCTTTTTATTTATATAAGTAGTTTTAAATAATCTAGAAAAGATAAAACGGGAACAGCCCTGTAGAACCTTTATATTTAATTCTTTAATATTATGTGCAGATCCAATGATTTTATAATTTGAGTTTTTAAATCTGGATAACTTTAAATTAGTATTATGAGATGATATATAAAGACCATCAGCATTTAGAAATACCATTAATTTAAAATTGTTAGCAATATAAAAATCTATTTTTTTGGCTTTACAAATTCTTCTAAATTTTAATAATTCATCAATATTATCAGTTTTATTTTCATTTCTGTAAATAATAGTGAATTTATTTGAAAGTTTTATATTACTTAGGGCGATATCTTTGATATTTTCTATTATTAAAAAATATTTTTTTTTATATACAAACATATGAACACCATAATCCAAAGATTTAATAAAATACAATCAGATATATCTAAAATTAATAATACCAATCGTATAAAAATTGTTGCAGTAAGCAAAACATTTTCTTTGAGCCATATAATGCCTCTAATAGAACATGGCCATGAACATTTTGGAGAGAACAAAGTACAGGAAGCAGACGTAAAATGGAGAGCTATAAAAAAAGAAAGAAGAAGTATTAAACTTCATTTGATAGGAAAATTGCAAAGCAATAAAGCAAAAAAAGCGGTAGAGATTTTTGACTATATACATTCCCTTGATTCTCAAAAATTAGCCGACATTCTATCAAAAACGCAAAACGAGATTAATAAATCAATTAATTATTTCATACAAGTTAACGTAGGAAATGAAAGTCAAAAATCTGGTTTACCTTTCAACGAAGTAGATGAATTTTACAATTATTGTACAAAAGAAAAAAAAATGAATATCTTAGGATTAATGGCAATACCGCCTAATGACAATAATACTGAGAAATATTTCAAGAGTCTTTCTGAATTAAATGCCTCTTTGGCATTAAAAGAGTTAAGCATGGGCATGTCAGCAGACTATATGAATGCTATTAAATATAAAGCTACTTACTTAAGAATAGGCAGTTCAATATTTGGTGAAAGAACTTAACTTATATTAATCGTAGTTGTTTTATCAATTCTATTAATTATTTTTTTTAAGTTTTTTTTACTTACAGCAATACACCCTAAAGTATTGTTATAATTTTTTTTTGCAACATGAATGAAGATAGCACTACCTTTGCCTTTAATAATTGGATTTATATTATAATTCAAAATTAAAATTATATCGTAAATATTGTCTTTTCTATAAAGTTGTTCAGCACTATATTTAAAAGGAAATTTAATAAGCTTATTATAATATTTTGAGCGAGGGTCATCACACCAACCCATATTTCTCTTAATCGTTAGTTTCTTAATTTTAGACTTAAAACTAGGAATTCTATCTTTTCGATACATAATACCTTTAATTTTGAATTTACCTTTTGGTGTTATTTGGTCACCTTCTTTTTTTTTAGTCCCAATTCCTCTTTTACCAATAGAGCATTTTATCTTATAATGATTAAGAAATAGTTTTTTGTTTTTTATAAATATATGCACAAAATCAACGTTTTAGCTTTTGGTTCTTCAAACTTTAACACTTCATTAGAGGAACTTAAAGATCATTTGAATTTTAAATTAACAACAATTGAGAGAAATATAGATTTAAAATTGTTCGAAGATTATGATGTTTTATTTTGTCACGAGGATTTCGTTAAAGAGGAATCGTCTTTAGAGATATTAAAAAATTCAAACAAGATAAAAATTCTAGCTTTTAGCTCAAATAATATAAAATCTGATATATTTACAGATAAAATAAACTTACCAACGAGCATAAAAGATATCAATTTTGTGATTGAAAATTCGATAATAAAAAAAAATTTTTCTAAAAATTCATCAATTAAAATTAAAAATTACATCTTAGATAAAAATGAAAAAAAGTTAATTAACGGTAAAGATTATATTTTGTTAACAGAAAAAGAAATTCAACTCTTAGAATTATTCTTAAGCTATAAGAAACCTATCAACAAGAACACTATTTTGAGTCAAGTCTGGAAATACTCAGAAGATGCAGATACACATACAGTTGAAACTCATATCTATAGACTAAGAAAAAAAATTAAATCAAAATTTGTAGACGAAAATTTTATTTTAAATAACAAAAGTGGTTATTTATTATGAAAAAAAGAAATAAAATTGCAATAGATCTTTTTACTAAAAAATACCGAAAACGCGTCGTAAAACCAAAAAAAGGTAAAGGAAGTTTTAAAAGAAAAAAAACTTAGTTTAAATTATCTTTAAAAAAATCTACAGTTAATTTTACTGCTTCATTTAATTTTTTTCTATTTTTACCTTTGCCACTCTCGGATGTAATACATTTTTTTCTAGCTTCTTTTCTTGAAATTTTTGACCCATCGTACATTTGTTGAGTCCCGTCAGATTTTCTTATTATTGGGTTATAACGGCAACCATTTACTGCTATGCCTTTTCCAATTTTGCCGTTAGTGCTAAAATAATGATTTGCTTTTGGCAATATTACTATACTCACATTATTGCCCTTCTTTAGCATTTCTTTTTCAAGAATCTTACATGGTTCGATATAGTAATGACTTTCTTCTCCTTTTATAATTAACATTGGAAAATTTAATTTTACAGGTTGATGAAAAGAATTACATCCTGGCTCAGCTGCCACAACAGCCCTCCACGCTTTAGGATTTTGATTATTAAACGGAGCTCCTATAGTTTTTAAAACTTGTTCTGCGCCGTAACTAAATCCAGTGTAAAAAATTTTATTTTTATCAAATCTATCGTCTTCTATTAATATCTTTCTTAAATTATTTGCATACTCTGTAGCATTTGGAAAAATAGTTTTGTCGGTAGGTTTGACATCTTTTTTATAGAAGGCATCAATTGCAGCCACAGCAAAACCTTGTTTAGTCCCTTCTTCAACTATTCTTTTTGAATACTCATCAATCGCTCCATCTTCAATTTTTTTCCCATCTCTAGTACTACCATGTTGCGTGATAATTATTGGAAGCTTTCCTTTTATCTCCTTAGGTAATGAAATTTCTACCAATACCTCGGGATTATTCGGAAATTTTTTATCAGGACTATTAAATTTTAAATATTCTGCAGCTGATACATTTAAAGTCATGAGACAATAACAAATTAAAAAAAATCTAATCATAAATTAAGCCTTGCTCCGATTGTTTGAATAATTTTTGAGGACATTTCAGTGCCTTCAACTAAGCTTTCTTTTAATGTTTTACCGTTAATATGTCCATGAAGAAAACCTCCAGCAAATAGGTCACCCGCTCCAGTTAAATCTAAAATCTTAAGATTTCTTTTAGCTGAGCACTCTACAACTTCATTATTTTTAATTGCTAAAGCTCCTTTTTCTCCTCGAGTAATTACTATTAGTTTATTAATTTTTTGTGAAAACTCAATTACATCTTCAAATTTTTTAGCATCAATTAAAGACATGATTTCTTGTTCATTAGCAAAAGTAATATGTAATTTGTTTTTAACTAAATTTAAAAAATGTACCTTATGTCTTTTTACACAGAATAAATCTGACAAAGACATTGCTACTTTATTAGAATTATGAATTGCTTTTTCAAAAGCGTTTTTAGGCTCTCCTTCATCCCAAAGATATCCTTCTAGAAACAAGAGCTTACTATTTTTTACTGAGTTAATATCTATATCATTTTCATTAATTTTGCCAGCTGTTCCAAGGAATGTGCACATAGTTCTTTCTGAGTCAGGGGTAATTAAAATCAAGCAAGTACCAGTAGGAATTGCTTCTTTTTTTTTGGAATAAAAGTATTTAACTTTTTCTTTCTTTAGCCCCTCTTCGTACTTGGCACCTAGCTCATCATCACTTACTTTACCAATAAAACCAACATCATTTCCAAGTTGAGACAGACCAACTATAGAATTAGCAACCGAACCACCAGAAACTGTTTCTTCAATTTTCAAATTTGATAGTAATTTTTTAAATTCACTCTCATCTACAAGCTTCATTGTGCTTTTTATTAATTTATTTTGAACTAGAAAATTTTCGTCTACTTTGCAAATAACGTCTACGATTGCATTTCCAATGCCTATAACTTTCATCTTAAGATTATGCTTTTTTTGTTTTAATCGGTTTTTTTCTATTTGGATAACAGCTTTTACAAATTTTACAAGTGGTTCCGTAACAATCTCTTGCTTTACAAAATTCTCTACCGTACCAGATTATTTGTAAATGAAGTTTATTCCAGTACTTTTTTGGAAAGATCGCTTTTAAATCTGTTTCTGTTTGTACTACATTTTTTCCGTTAGTTATGCCCCACCTTTGAGCTAGTCTGTGAATATGTGTGTCTACAGGAAAGGCAGGAAATCCAAATCCTTGAGACATCACTACGCTAGCTGTCTTATGACCAACGCCAGGCAATTGCTCTAATTCTTCGTAAGTTCTAGGGACTTTACCTTTATATTTTTCAACTAATATTTTTGATAACAAGAAGATACTTTTTGCTTTAACTCTAAATATTCCTATTTTTTTAATTAATCGCTCAATTTTTTTTCTTCCAAGTTTTACAAAGTGCTCAGGCCTGTTATATTTTGGATAAATACTCTTTGTAACATTATTAACATTTACATCAGTACATTGAGCGGAAAGTAGAACTGAAACTAGAAGTGTAAATGTATTTTTGTAGTTTAAAGGTATAGGAACTTTCGGATAAGTTTCATTTAAAATCCTAAGAATAATCTTGGATTTTTGCTTATTGTTCACTTAAAATTTAAAAGGTCTCTCATGGAATAAAGACCTGGCCTTTTATTAATTATCCATTTTGCTGCAGTTAACGCTCCTTCAGAAAAAAGCGCTCTATCAAAAGCTATATGTTTTAATGAAACTACTTCTTTTCCGCTAGAAAAAGAAACTTTGTGTTCTCCTATAACTGAGCCTTTTCTCAAAGAGTTAAAATTAATTTTTTTTCCGTAGGAAAAAGATTTTTTATTAAGAAATTTTTTACCTATCAATTTATATAAATCTTTATTTTTTCCTAAAGCTATGCCTTTACCAAGCATTAACGCTGTTCCCGAAGGGTAATCTTTCTTATTTCTATGGTGAATTTCAAAAACTTTAGCTAAAAAATTACTGTCTAGTGATTTTGAGGCTATTTCAGTTAAATACATTAGTAAATTTACTCCAAGGCTCATATTTCCAGCCTTGAGAATAGGAATTTTTTTTGAGTATTTCTTAATTATGCTCTCCTCTGTTTTAGTAAAACCTGTTGTACCTATTACTACTCTTTTTTTTAGTTTTGTTGCAATTTTTAAAACTTCTAGAGTGCATTTAGGAACTGTAAAATCTATTATTACATTTGCTTTTTTAAAAGCATTTTCGGTATTCAGATGAGGTTTAATGCCCATTATAGTTTTTTTTATTATTCTATTTTCAGTAAGAGATACCAAATCAAAATTTTTATTTATTTTTGAAGATTTGATGAGTTGTTGTCCCATTCTTCCCATACAACCAGTTATCGCTAAGTTAATTTTTTTCATCAGTATACAAGATTAATAATTACAATAATTATAAGGACAATTATAGCCCAAATAGATAAATTTTTTGAAAACTGTTTTACCTTATTATTTGTAGATAAAAATGATGGTAAAATTAAAATTAATACTGCAATTAAAAAAATTGCAGACATGATCTGATCAATTCCCATTTAGATTACGAACTTTTCCAGAATTTTTTAGCTTTTTCGAAAAAACTTTTAATTACTGGATCCGGTTTATTAGACTCTATTTCATTAAATTCTTCTAATATTTCTTTTTGTCTTTTAGAGATAGAAGTTGGGATTTGAGTGGTAATTCTTATGTATAAATCTCCAAGTATACTTCTTCTTAAAATTGGCATTCCTTTTCCTTTTAATCTGAATTGTTTTCCATGTTGAGTTCCTGCAGGTATTTTAATTTTAGATTTTCCACCATCAATAGAAGGAACCTCTACTGTTGTTCCTAATGTTGCGTCTGAAAAAGAAATCGGAAGTTCATAATATAGATTTTCTTCGGATCTTTTAAAAATATTATGGTTGTCTATAGAAATAAAAAGATAGAGATCACCATTAGAGCCACCTTTTGATCCTGCCTCACCCTTTCCCGATAATCTAATTCTAGTACCGTCATCAACACCTTTAGGAATTTTTACAGTTACATTTTCGTTCCCCTGTATTTTTCCATTACCGCTACAAGCTTTACATGGCGTACCGATTGTTTCACCGTAGCCACTACATTGGGGGCAAGTTTGTTGAATAGTAAAAAATCCTTGGTTAGTTCTTACTTTACCTCTTCCAGAACAATAATTACATTTAACAGGTTTGGATCCCTTTGCGGCTCCACTACCTGAACAAGAAGAACACTTTTTGTAAGTTGTGTACTTAACGTTTTTTTCTAATCCTTTGTAAGCTTCCTCTAAACTAATGCTTACGTCGTATCTTAAGTCATTTCCTCTGTTGCTAGATCTTCTTGTAGATCCTCCACCAGCGAAATCTCCAAAAAAATCCTCGAATATGTCTGAGAATGAAGAGGAATTAAAATCAAATCCCCCAAAACCTTGGCCGCCCCCTCCAGCACCTTCAAAAGCAGCATGGCCAAATTGATCATAATTTGTTTTTCTCTTGTCATCTGAAAGTATGTGATAAGCTTCACTCGCCTCTTTAAACTTTTCTTCGGAGGTTTTGTCACCTTTTGTCTTATCTGGATGGTATTTTAGAGCTAATTTTCGGTACGCTTTCTTAATTTCATCTTTAGATGCTGACTTTGTTACACCTAAGACATCATAATAATCTCTTTTAGCCACAGGACGTCTCCTTTATTTATTTTCTTAGGCGCTCTTTTCTTTATCGTCTTTTACATCTTCAAAGTCTGCGTCTACAACGTTTTCTTTATCCTCTGGTTTTGCGTCTTTCGAATCTTTTGCTTTAGCTTCAGGTTTTTGCTGACTTTTATAAACTGCTTCACCTAGCTTCATAGAAACTTGAATTAAGCTTTGTGTTTTTTTCTTAATATCTTCAGCATCAGTTCCTTCTAAAGATTTTTTAAGATCAGTTATTCCACTTTCTATAGCTTTTTTCTCTTCAGTTGAAATTTTATCACCGTGTTCCTTTAGACTTTTTTCCGTTGAAAAAACCAAACTATCGGCTTGATTTCTAGCATCAACTGACTCTCTTTTCTTTTTATCCGCTTCTTTATTAGCTTCTGCATCTTTAACCATTTTTTGAATTTCTTCTTCTGATAATCCTCCTGAAGCTTGAATTTGAATTTTTTGCTCTTTTCCAGTTCCCTTATCTTTTGCAGATACGTTAACAATACCATTTGCGTCTATATCAAATGTAACTTCAATCTGAGGTGTTCCTCTTGCTGCAGGAGGTATTCCCACTAACTCAAAGTTTCCTAAAATTTTATTGTCTGAAGCCATTTCTCTTTCACCTTGTAAAACTCTTATTGAAACCGCTGGCTGATTGTCCTCAGCAGTAGAAAATACTTGGCTTTTTTTAGTTGGTATTGTTGTATTTTTTTCAATTAACTTGGTTGAAACACCACCTAAAGTTTCTATTCCTAGAGATAAAGGAGTTACATCTAATAACAAAACATCTTTAACATCACCTTGAAGCACACCAGCTTGAATAGCCGCCCCCATCGCAACTACCTCATCTGGGTTTACGCTTTTATTTGGTTCTTTGCCAAAAAAATTTTTAACAGTTTCAACTATCTTCGGCATTCTTGTCATGCCACCAACTAAAACTACTTCATTGATTTCTGCTGCAGAAAAACCAGAATCTTTAAGTGCAACTTTACATGGCTCTAATGTTTTTTCTACAAGATCTGAAACCAAAGCTTCTAGTTTAGCTCTAGTAAATTTTAAATTAAAATGTTTTGGTCCAGTTTTATCAGCTGTAATAAAGGGTAAATTTATTTCGGTTTGCGCTGCAGAAGATAATTCTATTTTTGCTTTCTCAGCAGCTTCTTTTAATCTTTGTAAAGCCAACTTATCATTTTTTAAATCAATTCCATTATCTTTTTTAAATTCATTTACTAGATAGTTAACGATTGCGTCATCAAAGTCTTCACCACCTAAAAATGTATCACCATTAGTAGATTTAACCTCAAAAACACCATCTCCAATTTCTAATATCGATACATCAAAGGTTCCACCGCCTAAATCATATACCGCAATTTTTTGTCCATTTTTTTTATCCAACCCATAAGCTAAAGCCGCCGCCGTTGGTTCGTTGATAATCCTTAAGACTTCTAAGCCTGCTATTTTTCCAGCATCTTTTGTAGCTTGTCTCTGAGCATCATTAAAATAAGCTGGGACTGTAATCACCGCTTTAGTTACAGCTTGACCTAAATATTTTTCAGCTGTTTCTTTCATTTTTTGTAAAACAAAAGCAGATATTTGTGATGGAGAATATTTTTTACCCTTACCTTCGACCCAAGCTTCGCCATTATCAGATCTAACGATTTTAAAAGGAACTCTACCGATATCTTTTTTTACTGTTTCATCTTCAAAAGATCTTCCAATTAATCTTTTAGCAGCAAAAATTGTATCTTGTGCATTAGTTACAGCTTGTCTTTTAGCAGGTTGACCAATAAGTTTTTCGTCTTTCTCTAAAAAAGCTACAACCGAAGGTGTGGTTCTAGCACCTTCTGCGTTTTCTAAAACCTTAGCTTGAGATCCATCCATAATGGATACACAAGAGTTGGTAGTACCTAAATCTATTCCTATTACTTTGCTCATATTTTAATTCCTTTTAATTGCTGCTGTTTATATGGGTGTTTTTTCATCTTCTACAAGGTTATTTCTCATCTTTTTTCTTATCCTTTTCCTCATTTTTAGATGATTTTTTCTTGGCCACAGCCACTAATGCCGGTCTCAATAATCGTTCTCCTAACATATATCCTGATTGAATTTCCTGTAAAATCTTACCAGTTTCTGAATTTTCATCCTCTACTTCAGACATAGCCTGATGAAGATTTGGGTCAAATTTGTGGTCTTTTGTATTAATTTTTTTAATCCTATTTTTTTCAAAAATAGAGACCAAATCTTTTTCTATAACAGTTATATTTTCCAGGAATTTATCTAAATCTTTATTGCTTTTCAGAACCTCATCATTTTTGATAGCCAGCTTCG
>Ga0315315_10002088_pt1 | contig 18362 bp, 11 predicted proteins | sample M140m3416metaG_FD_203699 | JGI IMG/M metagenome (GOLD analysis project Ga0315315, IMG submission 203699) | Ammonia-oxidizing marine archaeal communities from Monterey Bay, California, United States - M1 40m 3416 | ecosystem: Environmental > Aquatic > Marine > Intertidal zone | place: USA... | reverse complement strand
TTCAAAAGTACGAGGAACACAGGGAAAATTGCAACGGCATCGGATGGGCGGACAGACGCTACCAAAACAAACGCGAGCCCGAGCCGAGAGGTATCCATCGCAACGAATCTGCCGTCCGCTTCAGCCGCTCCATGCGTGGTCCTTCTTCCACTACCATTGCATCAACTCACTGGGATGACCGGAGGGCGCGGGAGGCAGCCCTTCTGGCGGCGATGCGGAAGGCCATGGTTAAAACTGGTTACGGGAGCGAATCGCCGATACCCAAAAATGCAGCATGTGAGCCATAATCTTGTATTGTACTAGCCCGTAGGCTGGAAGAAGCACGCGAGGCGCGTGTAAAACGTGTAAATAGTCGACAAAAGCTACGCATAAAAAATTACAGGGTTAGGGTCTTTTGAGAGGAGGGAGGAGCTTTTTGAGCCGTGGAAAATGTACGCGAACGACCGACGGATATTCTTGTCTCTCTCCTGAAAAAGTATTATTCATACTACGAGCTCGTTGTATGAATAATACTAGCTCGTACATATGTAATACTAATACTAGGAGTAGCTAGAACTAGTATGCATCCTATGCATACGTGCTCGTAGTCTAGTAGTACAAGCTCCGTATACAGTACAGTATAGCCGTCTGCTCTTGTGACGTGTGGTTGAAGAGTGCGGAGCGACAGAGAGCTACGTTCGAGCTCGTAGCGCAAGCGACCTAGAGTCTCCCCTACAGTGTTCGGCCACTATCCAGAGCCGTCTCGTAGTTTCCTCAGTCTCACATCCAACTCTCATCCAGTCCCACCGAGACCATGGCCGAAGTCGAGACTGCCATCCTGGCCCACCTCGCGGCCTCCCCGGAGGCTTGCATCGAGGATACCCTCCCGTGGTCCGAGGATTCCAAGCTCAACCACAAGGCCGTCGTGGGAGCCGTCAAATCCCTCGCAGGAGATGCCTATGTATCGGCGTCGGACCTCACCCACTCCTTCTACAACCTGTCCAAGGAGGCCAACGATATTGTCGCCAACGGTTCGCAGGAGATGCTCGTACTGAGGGCGCTGAGCGAAGCCGGAGAAGTCGGTCTTTCCATCCCCGACCTACAGACTAAGGTAGGGAAATCGGTAAGCAAGATCGGTATGGGAAACTGTATGAAGAACAAATGGGCCAAAAAGGACAAGGGGTCAGGCAATCTCGTTGCCGCGGTCGACACCGCCGACGTGGCGGACGAGGCCCAAGTTTCCCTCAAAGCTCTTGTTGATGCCAACGGGGACGGGGACAAGGTGGATCTGGATAATAAGGTCATTGCAGGGCTGAAAAGGAGGAAGCTCGTCAGCCTCGTCACACTAAAATCTTGCAAGGTGGTTCGGGGGGCGTCGTACGCTCCCATCAGGAAGAAGAAGGCGGCCGACCTGACTAAGGAGATGATCGATTCGGGGGCGTGGAAGACGACCGAATTCAAGTCGTACAATTTCCGAACGCTTGGAGAGAAAGTGGGCGGTGGGTACCTCCACCCCTTGCTCAAGGTCCGCGCCGAGTTCCGCAAAATTCTTCTGGAGATGGGTTTCCACGAGATGCCCACCAACAAGTGGGTGGAGTCATCTTTCTGGAACTTCGACAGCTTGTTCCAACCCCAGTCACACCCTGCCCGAGATGCTCACGACACCTTCTTCATTAAGGAGCCCGCAGAGACTGTTTCGCTTCCCCAGGACTATTACGACAAAGTCAAGACAATGCACGAGGTTGGTGGATCCGGATCCATTGGCTACAGGTACGACTTCAAGAGAGAAGAGACTCTCAAGAATCTGCTTCGCACTCACACCACGGCCGTGTCGTCCCAAATGCTCTACAAGCTCGCCAACCAGGAGGGTGGCTTCAAGCCCGCACGGTACTTCTCCATCGACCGTGTCTTCAGAAACGAGACCATGGACGCGACGCACTTGTGCGAGTTCCACCAGGTCGAGGGCCTCGTCGCCGACTATGATCTTTCCCTCGGCGACCTCATCGGCACTATCATGACCTTCTTCAAGAAGATTGGGATCGAACAGCTCCGCTTCAAACCTGCGTTTAATCCCTACACTGAGCCCTCCATGGAGATCTTCGGCTACCACCCCGGCCTTAAGAAATGGACAGAGATCGGTAACTCTGGTATGTTCCGCCCTGAGATGCTCGCACCAATGGGCCTGCCTGAGAACGTCCGCGTTATTGCTTGGGGACTATCGCTCGAGCGACCGACCATGATCAAATATGGGATCAAGAACATTCGAGACCTCTTTGGACACAAGTGCGACCTTTCCCGGACGAGGATGGCACCGATTGCACGGTTCGATGACCTGAACCAATAGAAAATTCTATAAAAGTAAAAAATATTTTGTGTTTTAGGAAACAAAAATCGTTTTGTCTATCTCGTGCAGGTAAGAGCCACAAGCCAGCGGCTCAAGGTATCCGATAGAAGTTGCTCTCTCATTTCTGTGACCTCCAACCCGGCCTCGTCTAATTGATCCTGGCTGGGCAAGCTACTCTTTATTTCTTGACCTGCTGTCACAGGGACAAAGGCTACTAGGCGCCCTCCCTTCCGGAGCAGGGGAGCTCCGGTCTCTCGGTCCGCGATAATAACATCGAGCAATTGGACCAAAGGCGGAAGTTCGTCAGGCCCATGCTTTTCCCGGATCCCGTATGGCGGATCAGTCACTATGGCATCAAACGGTGCCACGCCAACGGCCCTTCGTGCCCTATCTCGAATTCTCTTGTTCATGCTGTCGCCGCCAATGATGGCCGCGGGCAATTTGAGGGCGCGCGAGGAAAAGTCCGCGAGGATATCATCTTTCTTCACAAACTTCCTCAAACCAATCTCGATCCCGACGGTGTTGCATTGCGGGGCGACAAAAGCAGCTGCTAGAAGTGTCGCACAAGATCCCGCATATGGATCGAGGACGTTGTCGCCATTTTTCACTCTCGCAAAATTAGCCAAGCTAAATGCGGCCACCTCCTCCAAGGGGGTATTTGTAACACAGATACGACTCCGCGGAGCAATATCAGACGTTTTTGCTCCCTTGGCAATAAGCCTAGCAAGGATAAACTTCTTGCCCTTGGTCCCCTCAAAGATGTAGAGGTTGCATTCAGGATCCTCTAGCGACACCTTTCCCACGAACTGGATGAAGAGTTTTGCCATCGAATTGATCGCTTCTTTTTCAGCCCGCAAGGAACTTCTAGCGTTTTTCCCGTAACGCCTCTTCTTGTCGCTTCTTTCCGGAGGGCCAAATTGTCTCAAACGAACGCGCCAGGTCGCAGTCAAAAAGTCCTTGAGAGCGTTTGACTCAATAGCCAAGTCGGCCAAATTTTCTAGCGTATCGGCTTGGTTCAAGACTTCGTATGTCTCGCGAATCAGGGAGCATCTTTCGGTGGCGCGCACCAACGCATCGTGCGATGGGGGTATCCCACTTTCCGCAGCTACAAACTGCATTGCACTGTCAAAGAGATCCACCTCTCGATCACGCAATTTCCTGTCACCGTCACATGCAAGCACATTAGTGAAAGTCAGCCGCTCGATCTCAGTCTTATCACCAAGTGCGACCATAACGTTGGAGAGTTCCAAATGCCTAAATTGCTCACTATACCCAGCTGCCTTTTCACCCCTCCATAGCACAATCTTATCTCTGAATTCTTGGCCCTGGCCATCCGACTTCGCCGGCGACCACTGTTCCGCTCGAACTGTTCTCTCAGTCTTGGTAGACGATGTCGGGATGCATTCGCTAAGGAAGACGTTGAAACCTCGTCGATTATGAATCGGGGCCTTGCATATTTTCATACAACTTGGGAACGGTCGTTCGCATGCTGAGGAGAAAGTATGTTGAACACTGGAGCAGCAGAACGCGACTGCACCGTGAGCGACGGAAGTAAAGATGATCACGATGCCCGAGTAAGCCCCTATGTTTTGAAACATCGTATTCAGGCTCAAGCTTGGCCAAGATCAACACGTGGGAGGACAAAAGTACGTTCCGTAAGAAAATGGGAGAAATTAGATTGATGGCTTGATGGCGGAGGATGGAGGATGGCACTCTCCTCGATTACTAGTACGCTGTGCAGAATGTACCTGAAATCGCTAATATTAAAATTATACTACTCATGCATATTATGCATACTACGCGCTCGTAGAGTAGTATGCATACAGTATGCATACTAACATGAAAGTGGTAGATCTAGTGGCTCTGGTATATCTTTTCGTCCGTCATTCAAAATTCGAAGAAATCAGCACTTGAGTGAGCCGCCAAATCTGCCATCTCCACGCAACTTTGAATGTTTACTCTCTTCATCCCTTCGAGCATCCTGGGTTGAACATCCCTTACCATCAAAATGGCCAAAACAATTCCCCGCGGGAATCAATCGAGCCACTTTGTCGTTACACCTCCTCAAAGTGCACCTGGATATTATATCGATGAAGAAGTCCCGAAGTTGTCTCCGCCGCCGCCTCCACCTCCGCAAAATCGAATTATCAAAATTCCCTCGCGCAGATCCGTTTCTAGCGAAACCGCTATCGCCCTTAAATTCTATTTCCGCGGTGTTATGCTCCGATGCTTTGTTGCTTGGCGAATCCTCAGGCAGCGGACAAAGAAGCTGATGCTTGAGGCATGGGTTCTCATGAGGCGAACCTGGTTCCTCTGGAGGCAGGCCGCCATGTCTTCAGCGCACCGAAGAAGGTCAATTAAGATGCTTCAGGCCACTCTTCATACACGCTGCGTTCAGATGGTCTATCAAGCCTGGTGTCATTGGATGAATCACGCGCGGCATTTACGAATGCTGTATGAAACCTTTTATGGATGGAGGAGTCATACACAAATCGAAGTCGAAGCGGCGAGAGTGAAGGATCGCATAGCGCTGAGAGGAAATTTTCAGAGAGTAGTCAGGACTCGTGTCATCTATCTTCGGCTGTGGAGGTCTTATACATCAAACCATGTTTCGGGGAGGGAAAATATTGCCGTATTGGTGATGGCGAAGCGAAATATCTGTGTGATGGGAAATGTACTACGTGCATTTCGTTCCTATGCGGCGTCGATGGGGAAGAAGCGAAGAGGAGTATTGAATTTGACCCTTGCAGTTGACTGGGCTCGGGTTTATGCAGCTTTCAAAAGATGGCAAGGTACTGTTCAAAAGGGGATAAGAATAGAGGGCGCCCTTGTCACTCTTTCACGCGTTGTCATCCTGGTGCATGGTCGGTACGCTGTGTGCGCTTGGCGATGCAAAGCTGCCTACCTTCGTCGGGTAGAACATGCAATGATCAGTAAGATTTTTAATCGATGGAGCATCCATGTTGAAGAGAAGAAACGATACAGATCCTCGAAGATGCTCGCAACCAGGTTCTGGGCGTTTCACGTTTGTAAAGGAAGATTCGATGGCTGGAGGGTGGCAGTTGCAGACATGAAGATGGAACGGGGCGCATCATTTCTCGGTCAATTTCGTGGCACATCAAACCTGTCGTTTGCGCCGGCAGCTGTATCCACTTCTTCTCTCTTAGGAGGGAGGGTTGGGGGTTCTTATGAGATGTCGAAGAAATACGCTCCTACGCTATCAAACGAGAGCGAGCGCTTTGCAGGCACGGCTACGTCATCTCTGGGGAGAATATCCACACAATGGACTCGTCGAAGTAGTCCAACTAGTGTCGGGGCAACGGTTCCTCGGTCGTCATGGCTCCGCACAGAAGGGTCATACGACTCGTACTATCCATCTGCCCCACATCGATTCAACTCTCGACTGAGCCATTCAACAACTGCGGTTAGCCGGGCAAGCTCGTATTCAACTCGACCATCATCGCCTTTTGGAGTTAAAGTTCCGAGTTGGATGAGGAGTGGTGAGACTTCGCGAACAATCGAGGATTATATGCATACTCCAAACAGCACGTTCATATGAATTTCTTCTGTGTACAAACTAGCTAGATAATGTACCTGTAGGCATAATATTCAGACACTGACACATAATAATACGCTCGTATATTAAATTTATACGTACTACTATCTATTAGCTACCGTAAGACCATGCTACTACTACGTAGCTATTTGAGTATCTACAGTATGCATATGTACCCAGCCTCTGCTACATCATAATGTACTAGCTAGTCTAGTAGCAGCCTGTTGGTAAAGTACTACTCTAGAGTATGCATACAAGAAGTCTAAAAGTATATACGATATTTGTGATCACAACGAACTTTTGGATGGGCTACGCACCTTGCAATAATAGTTCTATACGAACTTGTAGGTAGTTTTCATCTTTTTATGCATATTATATAGTACGAGCTCGTACATTGAGTAGAAGCACCAAGCCCTCGTGTGATCAGAGAACAACCTGTAGAAAAATAATTGCCGACGAGCCCGGCGAGTCACACCAGAAGCCCTTTGGCGCACTGAAACGCCCTTGAAGTAAACGGGGATAGCAACCTCCATGGCGCGGCAAGTAATGAATATCGATGATCAGATCGAGAGGTTAAGGGCGGGGGGGACGCTGACAGAGAATGAGGTCAAGGATCTCTGCGAAAAGGTGCGTTCGTCCAGGGAGAGGACAGGGAAGGATCAGGCGCAGCCGCCCCGGTATCCGGGTTATGGGGCAAGTGGTCGACCACACCTACCGGTGCCATGGTAGGATTGTATTAGCGAAAGCCGCTTTTCAATCCATGTGGGTGGTTCCCTTCTGTCTCTTCTATTCCAAGTTTTAATGTCACGGGTCATGTTCCAGTACCCGGTCGATCGGCGCCTCCAATCTCCCCATGATCTGGTATCTTTCTTGTGCCTCCGAAAATGTCCATAAATGACAATAAATGTCGACTATGACTATCAACCACTCGTCCTCTTGGCTTACCTCTCCTCTTCGATACTATCTCGCCCTCTCATTGCTCTCTTTATGCTCAGGCAAAGGAAATTCTCCAGGAAGAGTCCAATGTACAGCCAGTGAAGGCGCCGGTGACTATCTGTGGAGATATTCATGGCCAGTTCTACGATCTCGCAGAACTGTTCCGCATCGGGGGCTCGTGCCCAGATTCTAACTACTTGTTCATGGGGGACTACGTCGATCGGGGGTATTATTCCCTGGAAACAGTGACCCTGCTCATGGCCCTGAAAGTACGCTACAGGCATCGGATCACCATCCTCCGTGGCAACCACGAGAGTCGCCAGATCACCCAGGTGTAAGTACTTGCTTGTCGTTTGAATCACTATATGTTTTTGATCTCAACCTCTGCTCCTTCGTTCCAAGTTCACGCAACTGACGCCTGCAAAATGCCACACACCCCACACCTGCCTTTTTTTAATGTTTCAGTTATGGATTTTATGATGAATGCCTCAGGAAATACGGCAACGCCAATGTGTGGAAGCACTTCACCGACACCTTCGACTATCTCCCCATGACCGCAGTTGTGGAGGACCGTATCTTCTGCCTGCATGGGGGGCTTTCCCCCTCGATCGATACCCTCGACCACGCCAGGGATCTGGACCGGGTGCAGGAGGTCCCGCACGAGGGACCCATGTGCGATCTGGTATGGTCTGACCCCGACGATCGGTGCGGCTGGGGGATATCACCAAGGGGCGCTGGCTACACGTTTGGCCAGGATATCACCGAACAGTTCACTCATATCAACGGCCTGCACTTCGTCGCCCGTGCTCACCAGCTCGTGATGGAGGGGTACCAGTGGCAGCACAATAAGGGAGTGGTAACAGTGTTCTCTGCTCCCAACTACTGCTACCGATGCGGCAACCAAGGGGCAATAATGGAGGTGGACGACTCGGTCGACCAGGCCAGCAAGGAGACGATTTACGATCACTGCAAATTTTCCCAATTTGACCCTGCCCCGAGAGACGAGAGCTGGCACAAGAGTCCACGAACTCCTGACTATTTCCTCTAGCTAATAACGCTGCGCTGTCGTTGCACTCTCCTTTCCTAGGATTTGGCCTCGAGCTTTGGCTCTCTTTTTCAAATATTTCGTTTACTAGTAAGCATAGACGTACACAACTCTACAAAAACGATTTCTTTCTTCTTCTTTCTTAAGAAAGATCTGTGACTGCATCACTCGTCGTCATTGTCACCCGAGCCGTTGGATGCGTTCCATATCGCCATTCCCAATGGAGTCCATCGGATTTTCTGTTCTTTTGTCGCCTCTCCTATCCATCGTCGGGCACAGACGCCAGCTTGCCCTCCAAAACCGCCATCTGCCGCTCCAACTCCGCCGTTTGATCAGTGCATCGCCTGATCCTCCCATCGACGTCCGCCGCGAAGGTGTTGACGAAATGTCCAGTACCTGCCAGCAAGTCCTGCAGGATCCTCGATGTGGCCGATCCAGGCAGAGGTGGGTGCGACTCGAAGGTCTCGTCCTGGTAGCGCCGAATCCGCCCCAGGCGCCCTGCCGTAGCATCTGGCCGCTCTACGATGGCAGGAGACACCACCGCCGCTGGATCAGGTGCGGCTTGGGTCGGCCGCTGCTCCGATCGTGCTCCCTGCTGCCACTGCTCCGTCTCGGTCGCAGGATCCTCCGGCTCGTTTAATCGTGCCTCGGCCTCTGCACCAGAGCTGGCTCCTTCGGCTGTCCGGGGGCGACGACGCTCCTTGATTAGCCTTTCCCGCTCAGACGGCAGGAGGGGCAGCTTACTCCTCGTGGGGGAAGCGGAATTATTGCTCGGGTTGGACGACATGATTCAAGTTGCAAATAAGAACAAAAATACGAGAATGAGGGCGGCAAAGATATTTAGCTAAGTTGTACGTACATACGTAGCAACAGAAAATCATGCTGTCCCGTTGTCGCTCGCTCAAGATATATGATGAACATGTCACAAAATTCGCCACGATCTGACAATTCACCCACCCAACCCCAATGTTGAGTCCTGTCTAGCTTAAATGATGCGATGGGAACCGTCTACTCCTCCTCGGTAACACGGATGGAGGGCAGCGAGGGCGAACACCCGGAGAGTGGATCCTCTTCAGCCACAGCCCCGGCCTTGACACCCGTGCCACCACAATCCCAATCTCCCAGCGGATCCGCAACTGCAGTATCCAAATCAAATGACAACCGAGCCGACGGCAATACCGTAGCTAATACTGCCGATCCTCCGGCCTCACCGTCCTTTTCGTTCCCCTGGTCCTCCTGGGACGTTCGCCCGGCCGCCCTATACGCCCTCATTTTATCGAATAGCCCCAGGCTCATCGGGTGGGATGACGAAAAGTTCCGTCGGCTCGCAAGGGAGGCCTACGAGGAGGGGAGGCAGGAGCGGATGAGACAGCTTGAGGCGACTCGCGGTGTCGACGTCCAAGCCCACGCCGAAATTGATGCTGCAGACGTCTCAGACCTGCCTCACGAGCTCAGCGAGGAGGAGGAACTGGCAAGGCTCACACAGCTCGGACCCGACGAGAGGGAGAGAGATGTCATGAGCGAGATCGGAAGGGGTCTCTTGGGCATCGCAGCCGACACAGTAACGGATTTGCTGATGAAGACGGACATCGATGTCTCGGACGGCGGTGATGATTCTGGCATTGCTCCGTTAGCAGAAAAGGCAGTCGGGTCGACCGAGCTCGCTTCCGTTCCTCGTCCGGAGGTCCAGGCGGCGGAAAGGGACGAGCTCGGTACGGTGGCCGAAGCGGACGTGGTAGAAGATGCCTTGGCCGCAAACACCGGCAACGAAGCATATTCACCCCCCCCTCCCCCGAAAGAGAAGACCCTCCGCGACAGCGAGCTGTACAATTACGCTCTCAACTCCCTTCGATGGCAGCGGGACAACTACATCGTTGGCCCATCCTACGCCGAGGCTAGGAAGAAGCAGCGCCGGCTGGAGGAGCGGACCAAAAGGGAGGGCTTCGGCGACGAAGTGGCGGTCGCGAGGCCCGGGGCGCTTACAGTGTATGATACAGCCTTCAGCCTCGTCCCCGAAGTGTCCGCCTCACTGCTCCGGTCGCATATGACATACTCCACGGCTGCCGGAACTCCCTCTCTTGGCCAGGCTCAGCTCGCCTCCCTGGCCATCAGCCTCCTCCCGGCGCCGATCACTACGAACGCCCTCCGCCCCACCGTCCTTTGGCTGCCTTCGCTGGGAGGGCCTTTAGATCTTCCCGTTTCAAGGGCAGTCACCAATCTCATCCCCCTGTCCCAGTCCAATCTGGACGGCGTCGTCAAGGAGAGCGTTGTCTGGGTCTTGAGGGACGAGCACTGGAGAAACACCGCCAAGTTCGGGGCGGGCGGGTACGTCACGGGGATGGAACGGGACAACAAGTAAAGCAGCATACGAAATCTCGCAATCAGTCTGTAAAATAAAATGTAAAATCACGCTAAATCTTTATATGACAGCTACAAGATATACCTTCTCAGACGCCGAAATCGCCATCGGCGCAGACATCTCCCTGGGCGGACACCTTGGCGTAGAAGGCATGGCCCTGGGCCTTGAACTGCTTCCTTTCCTTCTTGGCGGCGGTGCGCTTGGCGGCAAGGAGTCCTGCCTTCTTGCCTGCGCGGGCCTCCATGGCGCGAGTCTCGGACTCGCGAGCGGCGGCGGCATAAGGGTCGAGCTTGGCGAGGGCCTTGATGCTGCGGAGGGGGTTCTTCTTGCGGAGGTACTTCTTGTTGGCGCGCTTGGCGGGGTTGACAACGGACTGAACCTCGTCGGAGTTGATGATACGGGCAAGGTCGGCATTGACCATGGGGGAGGCGGGGATGTTCTTGCCATCGTCACCGTAGATGGTGTCAAGGGCCTCGAGGGCGGCCTGAGACCAGACGCAGAAACGACCCATGTGGCCGCCGGGGGCGAGCTGGAGGAGGTTGAGGCGGCTGACATCGCAGAGCTCAACACCGGGAAGATTGCGGAAGGCCTGCTCGACTCCGTCGTTGGACGCGTAGATGACAAGGGGACCGCGACGGAGGGTGTAGCGACGGTTACGCATTTTTCCCTTTCCGGCGCGGATGGCCTTGGAATCGGCGGCCTTGTCGACATCGCCGATGGCGCCGATGGCGGAAAGGATGTCCTTGGCAGCCGAGGTCTTCAAGGTAGACTCGATGCCATTCTCGAGGACAAGGGGAATCTCGGGGACCTCATCGACGCGGTGGCCACGGGCCATGACGAGGGCCGGGATGGCGGAGGCGGCGAGGGAAGAGGCGACCGCGTAGCGCTTCTGAGAGGTGTTCACCTTCTTGTGCCACTTGCGGTAGGTCTTGGTGGGGGCGAACATGCGGCCGCCACGGCACATGTTACCGAAGGCACCCTGCCCGGAGCGGCTGGTTCCGCCGCCACCGACGCGGGGAATACGAGCGACGGCACGGCCGGTACCCCAGGAGTGGGCGGAGACGTTCTTTCCGGCGCGGACGGAGACGGAGTAGGCCTGACGGTTGTTCTTGTTGATGTTGGTGTGGACGAACTGAACAATGTCGGGACGGAGGGGGGCCGTCATGACGGCGGGAAGGGCGGTCTCACCGGCCTTATCGCCGGTGAGGCTGAAGACGGAAACGAGGGGACGGGCAGCCATGGTTGGGTATCAAGGGGGGTGGTTTGTAGTTGAGGTCTGTTGCACGTCATACTGCGCGGGGAGGCAACTGTAGTATGGAGGCGCATGAGCAAGTAAGGCGGTATCCTTTTGGGTTATGGGGTGACGTTATCGGGACTGAGAGTTCATGAACTATGTTATACACTCGCTGTAAAATATAAGTCCCGTTTATTTTCCTCAACTTCTTCTCTTTTGACCTGCCAACGCAATATCCTGTGGTTAGCTACGAGCTGGATACTAGGTAATCGTACATGCATGTCATGTACTCTACGTATTTAGACTGTAGTATGTACAAATCTACCACCACTGGCCACCTCCACCGCCCGCCGCCGACCGCTCAACTTCATCCCTCACCCCAACTCCCTTCCCTGAACACAATTAGCTAGTAAGCAGCCAAAGCAACCATCATGTCTGAGACTCTCTCCCTCCGCGGCACCCTCAAGGGACATGGCGACTGGGTCACCTCCATCGCCACCACCCCCGAGGACCCCAACCTCGTCCTTTCTTCGTCCCGCGACAAGTCCGTCGTTGTATGGACCCTCACCCACTCTGGCTCCGGCGAGGACGACTCGTACGGCTACGCTCGCCGCGCCCTCCGCGGCCACTCCCACTTCGTCTCCGACGTTGTGATCTCCTCCGATGGGCAGTTCGCCCTCTCCGGCTCCTGGGACGGCACCCTTCGCCTCTGGGAGATCAACACCGGCCGCACCACCCGCCGCTTCGTCGGCCACTCCAAGGACGTCCTCTCGGTCGCCTTTTCCGTGGACAACCGCCAGATCGTCTCCGGCTCCCGCGACAAGAGCATCAAGCTCTGGAACACCCTCGGCGAGTGCAAGTACACCATCTCCGCCGGGGGCGAGTCCGAGGGCCACACCGAGTGGGTCTCCTGCGTCCGCTTCTCCCCCTCCCAGCAGGTTCCCCTCATCGTCTCGTGCGGCTGGGACCGCCTCGTCAAGGTCTGGAACCTCACCAACTGCAAGCTACGCAACGACCTCATTGGCCACACCGGATACCTCAACACCGTCTGCGTCTCCCCCGATGGCTCTCTCTGCGCCTCCGGCGGAAAGGACGGAACCGCCATGCTCTGGGACCTCAACGAGGGCAAGCGCCTGTACAGCCTCGACGCCGGGGAGATCATCCACAGCCTTGTCTTCAGCCCCAACAGGTACTGGCTCTGCGCCGCCACCGACGAGTGCATCAAGATCTGGGACCTTGAGTCCAAGGTCATCGTCGACACCCTCCGCCCCGAGGAGTTCGACAGCTTCCAGGGCCGTGCCCCCCACTGCACCTGCCTCGCCTGGTCGGCCGACGGATCCACCCTCTTCGGCGGGTACTCCGACCACCTCATCCGCGTCTACTCCGTCACCTCCATCTAAGAGGGTCGGGAAGATGTGGTCGGCATTGCATCATTGTGCACGTGGTGGCAGCTCTTTGCCCGGCTCGGCGCTTTTATGGGCCTCTCGGCTCGGGATGTAGTCGGCGCCTTGTAGGTTAATAATCATTACGTAACAGTGCGCAATGCAGCACCAGACCGCTGTCTAGTTTTTGTGCCTTTAATGGGTACTGGTGTAGACAAATCATACATTCGACTTGACCATTGCCCCCCATTTCTGGACTCTGGCCATAAATGAGGCGCAACTAATCGTCCCCTACTTCCAGATATAACGCTCGTATTCTGGTATGGTGGTGGTACTCTAGTACAATTAATTAGGATACAATGATTGGTTTCGGTGGCGATGGTTCGATACAGTAAATGTGGTTGCGGGGGAAAGCGAACGGAATCATACTAGCACGGCAGCAGGGGCCGAGGGCGAGAGCGAGGGATGGAAGCAATCGAATTTTTTACGTGCAGGCGGGGATCCTTTGGGGTCGAGAGCTAGATCGTGCGTGGCTTGGGTGGGTGGGAGGGGTGGGGGGGGCGCGGGCAAGGGCGCAGGCCGTAACTACACCCACGGGACCACGGCGGGTTGTGGTATGGAGGAGGCTGGGGGGCGGGCCTTGACCTGGAGAGGATTCGCGGCCTTGTGGGGGGGGGGGAAGACGCGGACGCGCTTGCCCCCTCCCCCTGCGACCTGTCCCCTGAGGTCGAAGGGGCGGGTGAGGGAGGGCTGGCGCTTCTTGGCGGTGATGGCGCCGGTCGGGTTCGCCCCGTCAAAGCAGACGACGTCGGATGCCCGCCTGAGGGTCGCGGCGAGCGTCAGGGGGTTCATGACGGTGCGGGTGGCCTCGGCCACCGCCGCATTGGTCCCGTGCGTGTCGGATATGACACGAAAGCTGGGCTCGGACGAGATGGCATTTAGCAGCAGGGCCCTCGACTGGTTGCGGAGCGACCGGACGAAACGGTGGGCATCGATCGACATACTCACGCGCTCGAGGTGACTGGAGCCGCGGGGGGAGAACCACGCGTTGACTCGTCCCGGAGCCGTTACGGTGGCGCGGGTTCGGGACCCGTGGACGTTGACGTCGACGAGGAGGTTGAAGGTGAGGTCAGCTCGGAGGTGCGTCGACTTCTTCTCTTCCTCCTGGCACCGCTCCAGCCGCATCAACTGGAAGGCGATCGAGGCACCCAGGATCTCTACTGGACGTTCGCCGGCGGCGCGTCCGGCACCCAGGTAGGCCGAGGCGATCTTCTGGGCCGTCTCCTGCTCCGCCAGAGCGCTCTGGCGGCGGTGGCGGCTAATTTGGATCTCGAAGAAATTTTTGGCGTTGGTCTGGGTGACGGAGCGGAAGGAGCCGAGGGCCCGGCCGCCCATCCGGCGCGCGGCGGCGGAGGCGTCCTCGAGCGAGAAGGGAACGGGCTGGGACGCCTGACGGACGGCCGCCTCGAGCGCCCTCGAGGACGGGGATGAGGGCGAGGGCGGTCCCCCGCCGGCGGAGCAAGGCCCGCCCAGTCGCGGAGCACCAGCCCAAAAGACCGCGAGGGACGGCATGGAGCAGTCCCCGCTAGGCCCGGCAGAAGGGGGCTGGGGGGCGGAGGCGCCCTCCCCGTCGTCCCCGGCGTCGGCCCGGACGGCCAGGCCGCCCACGAAGCGGCGCAGCGCGTCCTCCTGCGAGGGCGAGGACGAGGACGGAGGCGGGGGGGAGACGGCGGTGGCGCGAGTCATGATTAAACCTCCTACAGCTACGGATTGGGGGTGGGGGGGGGAGGGGTTTGGCTCTGGTCTAACTTGGATATTGGGGTCAAGTGTGTGGGGGGTATATTGTGATATTGACTCCAGTTGCTCCGGACGGGCATCCCTGTGCTGGTGGGCCTGGTTCTTTTGTTGTTCTGACTGGTGTCATTGGGGTAGAGGATTCCCATTCGCTCGTAGCTAGAATACGCATTTTTACCCCGCCATCTTTTTTTTCTAAAAATGACGATGACGCATGTGTCTTTGCTCTACTTACCCCATCCGTACATGCTTAACCCCTTGACAATCTTCGGGAATTCTCATCAAGGCGATACAAGATACAGGCGGGAAAGGTCACTTCACGCTGTCACGCGATAAAAAGACACGGTCGTAAATGGTCGCGTCACGCCGTCAAGCGATCTCAGCTGTCTACCTCAAGCTGTAGCCTAGACTGTACGCACTTAATTCTGTTCAAGCATGTAAGGTGGATATACTACTAGCTAGTAGAAATACTACTAGAGTATTATGTATATTACTCCCTCTCGTATATAATCTACATACTAGCTAGTACTAGCTAGTACATATACTAGTGGATAGTACTCTACGTGCTCGTACAGTAGTATACTATACATACTTCGTAGTAACACATAAACACACACATATTATATATATATATATATATATGAATTGCACGTCAGCATATACGAGCTCGTACGTTCTTTATAATACAACATACATTAGTAGGTTTCAATACTGATTTATGTATGCAAGGTATGTGTGACCCACGAAAAAACAATCGCGACCCTCGGGGCATCCCACAACCAAGCGCGATGCCACTAGATCCGGCCCCATGGTCCTCCCTCTGGCCTCGCCGCGACGGCTGCGACGGCGGCCGCTGCTCGCGGCCTCCCTGATCCTCGCCTCCTCCTCCTCCACAGCGGCCGAGGACCGCGGCGAGATCAGGTACTTCCCCGGCCACGTCCCGAACGATCACCGGTCGCCTCTGCCTGCCTCGTACACCGACCCCGCCAGCCTCCCGGCCTCGTTCGACTGGGGCGATGTCGGCGGGACCTCCTACCTGACCCCCTCCCTCAACCAGCACCTTCCCCGCTGGTGCGGATCGTGCTGGGCGCACGGCGCCCTGTCGTCCCTGGCCGACCGCATCAAGATCGCGAGGGGGCGGGGCGGCTGGGCTTCCGGTTCCGCTTCCGCCACGGGGGACATCAACCTATCCGTCCAGCACGTTCTGAACTGCGGCGGGGGGGTGGCGGGTTCCTGCGAGGGGGGGAGCGCCAGCGGAACGTACCAGTTCATCAGGGAGTCGGGTTCGGTGCCGTTCGACACCTGCGCCCCCTACCTGGCCTGCTCCTCGGACGTGAGCGAGGGGGGAGGGTGCGACGGGATCGACACGGAATGCTCGGCCGCCAACACCTGCCGGACCTGCACCAGGGCGGGGGGATGCCAGGCGATTGAGCCTTATCCCAACGCCACCTTGTCGGAGTACGGGACGATCCGGAACGACGCCGGCGCCGTCCGGGCCGAGATCTACCGGCGGGGACCTGTGGCTGCGTCCGTGAACGGGAGGGCCCTGCACGGGTACCGGGGGGGAGTGTACAGCAACACCAGCGAGGCCAGGGCGACGACCCACATCGTGTCCCTGGTGGGGTGGGGGACCGATCCAGCGACCGGGATGGTGCACTGGCGGGCCCGGAACTCCTGGGGGCAGTACTGGGGAGAGCTGGGGTACTTCCGCATCGGTCCTGTGGGCGAGAACGTTCTGGGCATCGAGAGCGACGTGGTTTGGGCGGTTCCCGGCCCTTGGACGGAGCACAACGTCCCCTGCGTCGAGGACGGCTCCAACTGCCGGGGTCCGGTCGGGGACACCGTCCCGGCGTACTCCTACTGGTAGATGTAGCCAGCCAGAGAGAAGAGACGACGACCACCAGGAAAAATCTTGGTTGCAGAGCATAATGAAATTGCGAAATAATTGAAATAATACTCCTAGTACAACAAGTAGTAGCTTAGCTCTTTTACGAGAGGACCGAATATATGGATATGGTATAGGTGTGCATAATATATATATAAATATACGAATGTATATGGGTGCACACGTACCGACCGCGGCGCCGTCGGCTGTCGTCCCTTGGGGCTCACTGGACGTGCTCGAGCGCTTCTCGCCCTTCTCGCCCCTCTCGCGCCCCCGTCACCCGCTTCACCTTGCGGACGGCGCTCTGCAGCGCCTCCTCGGTGTGCCTCAGGGGGAAGCTGGACATGTAGGTTTGCGTGATGTACCTCTGGCGCCGCACCTTCTTCACGTCCTTCCAGGCCGCCCTCAGCTCCTCGTCCGAGTAGTTCCCGTGGAGGCGGAGCAGGTTCCTTCGGTTGTAGTAGTTCAGGACCATCTGGCGCAGGTTGCGGCGATCTCCGCGGTTCCGCTCGTAGTCATCGACGTCGACGGGCGCGTACTCCACGTAGTCCCAGCTGAGCGAGAGGGGGGGACCGTACGAGACGCTGGGATTGTCCCCCACGATGATGCTGTAGTTGCGCAGGATGATGCTATCGAACTCGACCCGCTTCTTCTTCTTACTGATGCCCCCCCCCCCGCCGTCCGCTCCTGCGGCCTCCTTCAGGCACGACCGCACCGGTGGGGGCGAGATGGGTCCCCGGCCCAGGAGGGGGGTGGCCTCCACCTTCACCTCCACCTCCACTGCCACTGCCACCGACAGCTCCTGCGGCCGCTGCCCTCGGCGGCCGGATCCGTGTTCTCCGTCCTCGTCGTCGGAGTCGCTCTCCTCCTCGACGACGGCAGCGGCCGGCCGGGGGGGGACCAGGCCGTACCTGTGCCGCTCGGCGTGGAGGGCGTGGTGGACCGAGTCCCGCTCGTGGAAGACGGCCTCCCGGGGGCGGAGGTGGCCGGTCAGGTTGGGCGTGCTTGAGTGCTCCTCGTCGTCCAGGACGTGGTTGTTCTTCCTCATCTTGAGCGACACGCTGTCGTCCAGGTGGTGCCTCGCCCATCCCCCGGGGGTCCGGCGGCCGGGCAGCCTCCCGGCGCGGGCGGCGGCGGATGCGGATGCGGATGCGGCAGCGGATGCGGATCCGGCGGCGGATGCGGATCCGGCGGCGGCGGGAGGGATGCCGTCCATCTCGTCGCAGGGGACGGTCTGTGCCGTCGTCGACGACAGGTCGGACACCGGCGGCCGGTCGGCGAGGGCCTTCTCCCAGCCAACGCCGGCGCCGGATTCGCCGCCGCCGACCACCGCGACGACGATGTCGTCGTGAATGTCGTCGTTGTGAATGTTGCCGACGCTCGCTCGCGGGGTCGGAAGCGCCAGGGGGGGCTGGAGGTTGTTCGGGGGCATTGCCGCGATGGGATGGGATGGGACGGAAGGTGCAGAATGAGGAGGAAGGGAAAACCCTCGGTATTTTGTAAGGATGAGAAGGCCCGGTGTCAAGGGGGGGGTTCAGAGGGTGGTGGTCGTGTTGTGTTGGCTTGCGGTTGATGCGGGAGGGTGACGGGTCCTCTGCCTGGATTCCGGCAGCTGCACCGAATCCCGTGTAATACGGGGAAAATCTGGAATTCTGGCCGAAATTCCGAACCGCTTTGGGGCCGCGGTCCTATTCCGGCTCCAACTGCCGGAAGAGGCGGAGGATTTTGGGTCCCACGTCAGGCGAGAGATATTTTTAGCGGGGTTCGTCAGAGACGCCGCGCGGGGGGGGGGGTCGATTGGGGTCGCGGGGGGGGAGGGTTCCCGGGGGGTGGATGGGTGGCTAGTAG
>Ga0315315_10002087_pt1 | contig 18364 bp, 29 predicted proteins | sample M140m3416metaG_FD_203699 | JGI IMG/M metagenome (GOLD analysis project Ga0315315, IMG submission 203699) | Ammonia-oxidizing marine archaeal communities from Monterey Bay, California, United States - M1 40m 3416 | ecosystem: Environmental > Aquatic > Marine > Intertidal zone | place: USA... | reverse complement strand
TTTCTTGATCAGGATTTAATATCTCGTAAGAGCTAGTACTTTTAGCGATATCACCTCCGGTTAGTGTTCCTTTTTTATCAAAAGATACTGTCACACTCTTATCTGGGTTTTCTGTTAATGACTTAAATCTAACAGTTTTTAAGTTTAAGATTATCTCAGAGACATCTTCAACAATACCGTCCATAGTAGAAAACTCATGTTGAACACCTGGTATTTTAATACCAGTAATTGCATATCCTTCTAAAGAGGATAATAATACTCTTCTTACCGCATTACCTATAGTTAGTCCGTAACCTGGTTGAAGGGGAGAGAATGTGAAAATGCCGTGGAAATCATCGGCTTTTTCCATTACTATCTTATCTGGTAATTGAAATGAAAGTAGTGACATAATTTTTAAAGTTTATTTATACAATATTTTTTATTTTGAATATAATTCAACAATTAATTGTTCATTAATATTTTCTGGTATCGATTCTCTATCTGGATAAGAAACAAGCTTACCGAGAAGAGATTTGTCATCCCACTCTAACCATCTATACTTATTAGCACTTTTATTAGAAACACTTTCAGATATTGCTACAAGAGATTTAGAACGTTCTCTTACGGCTATCATATCACCTTCTTTTAAAGTATATGATGGGATATTGACAAGATTTCCATTGACTGTAATGTGCTTATGAACTACTAACTGCCTAGCAGATCTTCTAGTTGGAGCAATACCTAATCTGTAAACAACGTTATCAAGTCTAGCTTCAAGCAATTGTAAAAGGTTTTCTCCAGTAATACCATCTTTCCTTGTAGCCTTATCAAACATATTTCTGAATTGTTTTTCTAGAATACCATATAGATACTTTGCTTTTTGTTTTTCAGCAAGCTGAATAGCATACTCTGATTTTTTTCTTCTTCTCCCTCTTCCGTGTTGCCCAGGAGGATGTGGCTTTTTCTCTAATGCCTTAGTATCACCAAATATAGGTTCTCCATATTTTCTTGAAATCTTAGATTTAGGTCCAGTATATCTTGCCATTATTTAATAATTTAAACTCTTCTTCTTTTAGGTGGTCTACATCCATTATGCGGTAATGGAGTTACATCGTTAATAGACATAACATCTAATCCAGCATTTTGCATTGCTCTGATCGCAGAATCTCTTCCGGAACCAGGACCTTTTATAAAAATATCTACTTTTCTTAGACCAAGTTCGAATGCAGTTTTAACTGCATCTTCTGTAGCTATCTGAGCTGCAAATGGTGTATTTTTCTTAGAACCTCTAAAACCCATTTTACCAGCAGAAGACCATGATATAACCTGACCAGTTTCATTAGTAATAGAGATAATGATATTGTTAAAAGAACATTTTATGTGAGCTTGTCCATTACTTTTAACAACAACTACTCTCTTTTTAGACTTATCTTTCTTCTTATTCATTATTTAACTGCTTTCTTTTTATTTGCTACTGTTTTTCTTTTTCCTTTCCTTGTTCTAGAATTATTTTTTGTTTTTTGACCGCGAACAGGAAGACCTCTTCTGTGTCTCAATCCTCTATAACAACCAATATCTAATAATCTTTTAATATTTAATCTTACTTCAGATTTAAGATCACCTTCAGTCTTAAATTCATTAGAAATAATATTTCTTATTTTATTTGACTCTTCCTCAGTCCAATCAGAAACTTTTTTCTCTAGGCCTACTCCTGCCTCATTTAATATTTTAACAGCAGAACTTCTACCAAGACCATAAATGTAGGTCAAGGCAATTTCTCCTCTTTTATTATCTGGAATATCTATACCTGCAATTCTCATAATTTATCCTTGCCTCTGTTTAAATCGAGGATTTTTTTTATTAATTACATAAACCTTACCCTTCCTCCTTATGACTTTACAGTCACTACTTCTTTTCTTAACTGATGCTTTAACTTTCATTTTATTTATATCTAAATGTTATTCTAGCTTTTGTTAAATCATATGGTGACATCTCAAGTTTTACCTTATCTCCAGGTAAGAGTCTGATATAATACATTCTCATCTTACCAGAGATATGAGCCGTCACAATATGCCCATTGTCTAATTTAACTCTAAACATTGCGTTAGATAGTGCTTCAGTTACTATACCATCTTGTTCTATCGCTTTCTGTTTAGCCATAATTAAACGCTTCTTCCTTTTATTTTACCTGATTTCATCATACCATCATAATGTCTCATCAGTAAATAACTTTCTATTTGCTGCAAAGTATCCAATATTACTCCTACCATAATTAGCAAAGATGTTCCACCATAAAACTGAGCAAAACTCTGGTTTACACCAAACATCATCGCAAAAGCGGGTAGTATTGCTACTACAGCTAAAAGAATAGAACCAGGAAGAGTTATCCTATCCATCACATTAGATATAAAATCTGATGTTTCAGGACCAGGTTTAATTCCCGGAATAAATCCGTTATTTCTTTTCATATCATCAGCCATTTTATTAGGATTGACTGTAATTGCGGTATAAAAAAATGTAAACGCAATTATCAATACTGCAAAGGTTACATTATACAACCAAGACTGCATGTTTGAAAAAGAGGTTGCAATATATTGAAAAAAATCTGAATTTTCAGCAAACTGTAGACCAATTATAGCGGGTAAAAACATCAAAGCCTGAGCAAATATTATAGGCATAACCCCTGAAGAATTAACCTTCAAAGGAAGATACTGTCTTTTACCACCATAAAGGCTACTACCTACGACTTGTTTTGCATATTGAACTGGAATTCTTCTTATTGCCTGAACAAGCATAACGGTAAACATAACTACTAAAAACAGCACTCCAATCTCTATTAAAAATAAAAGAGCTTGGCTCATACCTCTTGATAAAGCTTCGGCAACTATACTTCCAGGGAATCTTGAAATTATACCTATCATTATAAGCATTGAAATACCGTTTCCTATTCCCTTATCAGTTATTTTTTCTCCAAGCCACATACAGAATATTGTCCCAGAGGTCAAAATAACTAAACTAGAAATCGTAAATAAGAACTTATTTTGTACAAGAATAGCCTCTGCAGGAATAGTCCCTGATATGTAAGCTGTACTTTGAAATAAACATATTACTATTGTCAAGTACCTAGTTATTTGAGTCATTTTTTTTCTTCCACTATCTCCATCCTTCTGTAATTTCTGGAAATAAGGTAAAGCAACACCAAGAAGCTGCACTACAATTGAAGCTGATATATATGGCATTATTCCAAGAGCAAAAATAGAAGCATTGCTAAATGCACCTCCTAGAAAAGTATCAAGTAAACCAAATATACCACCTGTACTCTGCTGCAACTTCGATGGATCAATTCCAGGAAGTACCACAAAAGAACCTAATCTAAAAATTATCAAAAAGAATACAGTATTGATAATTCTATCTCTTAGCTCTTCAATGGAGAAGATATTCTTAATTGTATCAAACAATTTAATCATTAATCAATTTCTTAATTTTTCCTCCTGATTTTTCAATAGATTTAATTGCTGAAGCTGAAAAGTAGTGTGAGGTGACATTTACTTTAGCTTTTAACTTACCTCTACCGAGAACTTTAATAAGATCAGACTTTTTAGCATATCCGTTTTTTATTAAAAATTCAGGATTAATTTCTTTTACCTTAGATTCGTCACAAAGTGTTTGAATAGTATCTAGGTTAATAGGTTTAGTTTCTATTCTATTTGGGGATCTAAATCCAAATTTTGGAACTCTTCTATACAATGGCATTTGACCACCCTCAAACCCAGCTTTTCTGGAGTATCCTGATCTAGACTGAGCACCATTATGACCTCTAGTTGATGTACCTCCTCTACCTGAACCTTGACCTCTCGCAATCCTTTTACCTGATTTTATTGATCCTTTTGCTGGTTTTAAAGTATGTAGTTTCATTATTTTACCTCTTTTACTTCAATTAAATGATTTACTTTATTAATCATACCTCTAACTTGAGGCGTCATTATTTTTTCTACAGTTTTATTAATTTTACCAAGACCAAGAGCTGTAATTGTACTCTTCTGTCTAGCAGTTTGAGAAATTGTACTCTTTACTTGAGTAATGGAAACTTTAGTCTTTTTTTCTTTAGCCATTGAATACCTTTTTTAAACTTACACCTCTTTGCTTAGCAATTGCAAGTGGATCTCTTAGTCTAATCAATCCATTAAAAGTTGCTTTTACAACATTATGAGGGTTTGATGATCCTTTTGATTTTGCTAAAACATCTTTAATACCTGCACTTTCCATAACAGCTCTCATAGCACCTCCAGCTATCACTCCAGTTCCTGGTGAAGCAGGCTTCATAAGAACAAGTCCTCCACCATACTTACCTAAGATTTCATGGGGGATAGTATTTTTATATACTGGAACATTGATAAGGTTTTTCTTAGCATCATCTGTTCCTTTGATTATAGCATTAGTGACTTCATTAGCTTTACCTAAGCCGTAACCAACAACTCCATTTTCATTGCCAACAACAACAATAGCTGAGAAACTAAACCTTCTACCACCCTTTACAACCTTAGCTACTCTTTGAATTGAGACAACTTTTTCTTTTAACTCTAAATCACTTGCTTTTATGTTTTTCATATTATTAAAAAATTAATCCTCCTTCTCTTGCTCCATCAGCAAAAGATTTTATTTTACCATGATACACGTAACCACCTCTATCAAAAAGTACCTTTTTAATTCCTTTTTTCTTAGCTTTCTCAGCTAGTTTTATACCAACCTCTTTTGAAGATTCAATATTATTTTTTCCAAACTTATTTATGTCAACTGAAGAACAGGACACTAATGTATTACCACTCATATCATCAATTATCTGGGAGTATATTGCCTTATTGCTTTTAAATATAGAAACTCTAGGCCTCTCCTTAGTACCTGATATTTTAGATCTGATACTTTTTCTTATTTTAAGTCTTCTTTTTTCCTTATTTACACTCATAATTTTAAAATTTATGCGGCAGCAGTTTTACCCACTTTCCTTCTAACATACTCACCAACAAATTTAACACCTTTACCTTTGTATGGTTCAACTGGTCGAAGTGATTTAATTTTAGCAGAAACTTGTCCAATAAGTTGTTTGTCAATACCATTAAGGGTAATCACAGGGGATTTACCTTTCTGTGTCTCTGTTGCAACTTTTAATTCTTCCGGTATTTGAAAGTAAATATTATGAGAATATCCAAGACTTAAATTAAGCAAATTTCCTTGGTTGGAAGCTTTATAACCAACACCTACTAACTCTAACTTATGTTCATATCCTTCAGAAACACCTAGAACAGCATTATTTATTAAAGATCTATATAGTCCATGGAGTGATTTATGTCTTTTTTGTTCAGAAGGTCTACTAACTGATAAGACGTTATCTTCAATTTTTATCTTAAATTCAGAGTCAAACTTCTGATTAAGCTCACCCTTAGGGCCTTTGACGTTAACAACAGAACCGTTTACATTTACTGAAACGCCTTCTGGAATTGAAACTGGATTTAAACCTATTCTAGACATAATATTTAATTAATAAACATAACATAAAACTTCACCACCTATTTTTAATTTTCTTGCCTCTTTATCTGTAATCACACCTTTAGATGTAGATAAGATTGCAACACCTAATCCATTAATTACTCTAGGTAAATTTTCAGAGTTTACATACTTTCTTAAACCTGGCTTACTAATTCTTGAAATATTTTCAATAGCAGATAAATTTGTTCTAGCATTATATTTAAGAGCAATTTTAATAGTGCCCTGTGGACCATTATCTTCAAACTTATAATTGGTTATAAAGCCCTTATCATGAAGAACCTTTGTTATTTCTTTTTTAATATTTGAGGCAGGGATCTCAACAATTCTTTTTTTTGCTCCTATAGCATTTCGAATTCTTGTTAAAAAGTCTGCAATTGTATCAGTATTCATATTCTTTTTTTAAAAAGCTTGCAAATTTAATCAATTAAAGTAAAAGTTACCAACTAGCTTTTGTAATTCCAGGTATCTTACCTTCAGAAGCCATTTTTCTAAATTCTAATCTAGATATTCCAAATTTTCTCATATACCCCTTTGGTCTACCAGATAAACTACATCTATTATGTAGTCTTACAGAAGATGAGTTTCTAGGAAGCTTATCAAGTCCTTCCCAATCACCTTTAGCTTTTAGCTCTGCCCTTTTAGCAGCAAGCTTATCAACAAGCTTTCTTCTTTTTAGGTCTCTAACTTTAACTGCGTTTTTTGCCATAATTTATATTTAATTTTTAGAGATGAAAGGCATTCCAAAAGCCTTTAGCAACTCATAACTTTCTTTATCGGTATTTGAATCAATAACTATGGTAATATTCATTCCTGTAACCTTATTAATTTTATCAATACTAATCTCAGGAAATATAATCTGCTCTTTTACTCCTAAAGTATAATTACCATTACCGTCAAAACCTTTATTATTAAGACCCCTAAAATCTCTAACCCTTGGAAGTGATACAGAGATTAATCTGTCTAAAAACTCATACATAATATTACCTCTTAAAGTAACTTTAGCTCCAATTGGAAGATCCTCTCTTAATTTAAAGTTTGAAATAGATTTTTTAGCTTTAGTAGCAACTGCTTTTTGACCAGTTATTAATGTCAGCTCATCTACACCAGCCTGAATTAATTTTTTATCATTAACAGCAGCACCCAAACCCTGATTGATCGCAATTTTCTTAATCTTTGGAACCTGCATTACAGACTTATATTGAAGCTTTTCCATAAGATCTGGGGCAATTTCATCAATATACTTTTTCTTCAACCTTGGAAATTCCATTATTATATAATTTTATTTGTTTTCTTAGATAATCTTTCAATTTTACCTTCTTTATTTCTTTTCCTATAAGTCTTAGTTGGCTTTCCATCTGATGGATCAACTAACATTAAATTACTTATATGAATTGGAGACTCTTGTTTTTCAATACCTCCCTTAGGATTGTCAGCTGAAGGCTTGATATGCTTTGTTGAAAGGTTAAGGCCCTCAACAATTGCCTTGTATTTTGATGGTAAAACTGTAAGAACCTTAGCGGACTTACCTTTATCGTTTCCGGACAAAATATAAACTGTATCTCCTTTTTTAATATGTATTTTCATTATATCAATTTAAAGTACCTCAGGTGCTAGTGAAAGTATTTTCATAAAGTTTTTTTCTCTAAGCTCTCTTGCAACAGGACCAAAAACTCTAGTACCCTTAAGCTCATCATTCTCATTTAATAAAATTGCTGCATTATCCTCAAATCGTATATAAGATCCATCTCTTCTTCTTACTTCTTTTTTTGTTCTAACAACAACTGCTCTTGTAACAGCACCCTTCTTTACGGAACTTGAAGGTATAGCGTGTTTTACAGAGACAACAATCTTATCTCCTACTGAAGCATATCTCTTCTTAGTACCACCTAACACTCTTATACAAAGTACCTCCTTGGCACCACTATTATCAGCAACTTTTAATCTACTTTCTTGTTGTATCATAACTATTTTACTTTTTCAACTATTTTAGTTAATCTCCACCTCTTATTTTTACTAATCGGTCTAGTTTCCATTACCCTCACTAAGTCACCAATATCACATTGATTTTTTTCATCATGAGCAGTAAGTTTTGAAGATTTCTTAACAAATTTTCCATAAATAGGATGCTTAACTCTCCTCTGAACCTCAACCGTAATAGTTTTATCCATTTTATTACTAGTTACGATTCCTTCTCTCTGTTTTCTTAAATTTCTATCCATATCATTAAGCTTTTAATGCCTTATTATTTATTTCTGTTTTTATTCTTGCTACAAATCTTCTAGCAACTTTAATTCTCATAGGATTCTCAATAGGAGTTGCAGCATGAGAGAAAATTAATTTTTCAAGATTTTCTTTCTCAACAACCAACTTCTTTTGAAGTTCTTCTACCGATAAAGCTCTTAATTCTGAATTCTTCATATTATTCTGCGTAATCTCTTCTACTTACAAATTTTGTTCTAACAGGCAATTTCTGAGCAGCTAGTCTTAAGGCCTCCTTAGCTTCAGCCATAGTTACCCCACCTACCTCAAACATTATCGTTCCAGGTTTAACAACAGCAACCCAATACTCAGGAGCACCTTTACCTTTACCCATTCTAACTTCAGCAGGTTTTTTAGTGATTGGCTTATCTGGAAAAATTCTAATCCAAACTTGGCCTTCACGTTTCATTTTTCTTGTTACAGCGATCCTGGAAGCTTCTATTTGTCTAGAAGTAATCCAACCAGCTTCTAATGACTTAATTCCAAAAGAACCAAAACTAATAGTATGACCCCTTTGAGCAATACCTTTTACTCTGCCTTTCTGTTTTTTTCTAAATTTTGTTCTTTTAGGTTGTAACATTATTTTTTAATTAAGCTTTAAAAGTATTTTTACTTCCTACATTTAAGGATAAACTTCTTTTACCTACAACTTCACCCTTATATACCCATACCTTAACTCCAATTTTACCATAAATAGTTTGGGATTCACAAATTGCGTAATCAATATCAGCTCTAATTGTGTGTAATGGAGTTTGTCCTTCTTTGTATTGTTCTGATCTGGCCATCTCTGCACCTCCAATTCTACCTGAAACTTTAACCTTAATGCCCTTAGCTCCAACTCTCATTGCAGATGTAATAGCCTGCTTCATAGCTCTTCTATGTGATATTCTAGCTCTCAGTTGTTGAGCAATAGAGTCACCAATTAGCTTTGCATCAATTTCTGGTCTTTTAATTTCAAATATATTTATTTGAATATCCTTACCAGTGATTTTCTTTAGTTCATTTTTAAGCTTATCAACTTCAGAGCCACCTTTACCAATAATAATACCAGGTCTTGCAGTATGAATAGTAATCTCCAATAATTTCATTGTTCTCTCTATAACAACTTTTGAAATACCCCCTCTAGGTATTCTGAGAGATATATAGTTACGAATTTTGTGGTCTTCAACAATTTTTTCAGAGAAATTTTTTCCTCCGTACCAGCTAGATTCCCATCCTTTTATGATTCCTAGTCTTAGACCTATCGGATTAATTTTTTGCCCCATCTTTTTTATTTTGTTTGTTTAAGCTATCTAAAACAATTGTAACATGATTTGATCTCTTTCTAATTCTGTGTGCTCTACCTTGCGGTGCAGGTCTCAATCTTTTAATCATCTTACCACCATTCACATAAATTTCTTTTATATATAGTTCAGCATCTTCAATTTTCTCCTCTTTATTCTTCTCTTGCCAATTAGAGATAGCAGAAAGAAGGAGCTTTTCTAATCTCTTAGATCCAATTTTAGAATCAAATTTTAAAGTATTTAGTGCTAAATCTACGCCCATACCTCTGATTAGATCGGCTATTAATCTCATTTTTCTAGGAGAAGTAGGAACATTATTAAGTTTTGCTATAGCTTCCATTATCTATTCTTTTTGTTAACATGTCCCCTAAAATTTCTAGTAGGAGAAAATTCTCCAAGTTTATGACCAACCATATTCTCAGTTATGTATACAGGAATAAATTTATTTCCATTATGTACAGCAAAAGTATGTCCAACAAAATCTGGAGAGATCATAGATCTTCTAGACCAGGTTTTTATAACACCTTTATTACCTTTATCATTAGCATCTTCAACTTTTTTTCTAAGTCTAAAGTCTATATATGGTCCTTTTTTTAATGATCTAGCCATTTTTTACTTTCTTTTTTTAATAATAAGTTTATCAGAATATTTATTTTTCTTTCTAGTCTTAAGGCCCTTACTATATAAACCATTCCTAGATCTAGGATGTCCTCCACTAGCCTTACCTTCACCACCACCCATAGGGTGATCAACAGGATTCATAGCAACAGCTCTTACCCTTGGTCTTTTACCTAACCATCTATTTCTACCTGCTTTACCTAACCTTACATTCATATGATCAGAATTTGATACAGTACCTATTGTAGCTCTACATGTTAAAAGGACTAACCTCATTTCTCCGGATGGTAATTTTAAAGTTGCATATTTACCTTCTTTTGCTACAAGTTGAACATAGGAACCAGCGCTCCTTGCTATTGCAGCTCCTTTCATAGGGAATAGCTCTACATTATGAATTATTGTTCCTAGTGGAATATTATCTAATGTCAAGCAATTTCCAACTTCAATTGGGGATGAGTTACCAGAAATAATTTTATGACCAACTTTAAGACCATTTGGAGCAATAATATAATTTTTTTCACCATCAACATAAGATACTAAAGCAATATTAGCTGACCTATTTGGATCATATTCAATAGTTTTAACGGTAGCTTCTATATCATCTTTCACCCTCCTAAAATCAATGACTCTCATTTTTCTTTTATGACCTCCACCTACATTTCTAACTGTCATTTTTCCACTACTATTTCTACCACCTGATTTTTTAAGAGATTTAAGTAGCGACTTTTCAGGAGAACTTGTAGTTATCTCATCAAAAGAGGGAGCAATTCTAAATCGAAGACCTGGAGTAACTGGTTTAATTTTCTTAGACATCTCTTTATATTTTTAAATTTGTGAGTAAAAATCAATGAACTCACCTTCTTTTAATTGTACAATAGCTTTCTTGTATGATGGTTTTCTGCCACTTACAACACCTGTTTTAGTAAACTTTGATACAGATTTACCTAAGACATTAATAGTATTAACACTAACTACATTAACATCATAAGTTTTCTCAACAGCTTTCTTTACCTGAACTTTATTTGCTTTTGTGTCAACAATAAAAGAAAACTTACCTTTATCATTAGATGAAGTTGCCTTTTCAGTAAGAATAGGTTTTATTAGTATAGCCATTTACTTTAAAATTTCATTTAATTTTTTTAATGAATCCTCAACAAATAGTACGCTGTCAGCATTTACAATATCATACGTATTTATATCATCGACTTTTTTAACAGTTGCATTTTTCAAATTATTTGAAGAGAGTATTATGTTATTATAATTTTCAGAAGTTAAAAGCAATGACTTTTTGTTTTCAATTGAAAAGTTTGAAAGAATACTAACATATTCTTTAGTCTTTGGAGACTTTAAATCAAAATTCTCTAATACCACAACAGATTTCTCTTTTATCTTGTGGGATAGTGCAGACTTCCTTGCCAAATCTTTTACTTTCCTATTTATTTTATTTTTATATTCTCTTGGCTCAGGTCCAAATATTTGACCCCCACCTTTAAAAAGAGGAGATTTAATACTTCCAGCTCTTGCAGTACCAGTTCCCTTTTGCTTCTTTATCTTTCTAGTTGAACCAACAATCTCAGATCTTCCTTTCACTTTACTATTTCCTTGCCTTTGATTAGCTAAATAACTTTTAACATCAAGATATATAGCATGATCATTAGGCTCGATAGAAAAAATCTTATCTGATAGAGTAATTTTTTTTCCGCTTTTTTTCCCTGAAATTTTATTTATATCTACTTTCATTAACTTCTAATTTGATAAAACTACGTATGTATCTTTGGAACCAGGAACAGAACCTCCGACATAAATTAAGTTATCTTTTTGATCAATCTTTAAAATCTTAAGGTTTTGCATTGTTACCTTATTACCGCCCATTCTTCCAGCCATTCTCATTCCTTTAAAAACTCTTGAGGGAGTTGAACCAGCTCCAATAGAACCAGGAGCTCTATTTCTATTATGCTGTCCGTGAGTATTTTGACCAACGCCTCCAAAATTATGTCTTTTTACAACTCCTTGGAAACCTTTACCTTTTGATATTGATGTAACATCCAAAAATTCATTTTCATTAAAAACATCTCCAATTTTAACCTCCATTCCTAATTTGACTTTACTATCAAATTCTTTTCTAAAGTTTCTGAACTCTACTAATTTTTTCTTTGGTGGAACATTGGAAACTGCGAAGTGACCCTTTAAAGATTTGTTTGTTTTACTAGCCTTCAAATCGTCATACGAAAGTTGAATAGCTCTATACCCATCTTTGTCTCTATCTTTAATTTGAGTTACAAAACATGGCCCTGCTTCAATTACAGTACAACCTATACTTCTTCCTTTGCCATCAAAGACATTAGTCATACCTAATTTTTTTCCTATAATTCCTGACATTTTGTATATAATCTTTACCTAAAATGTGTGCAAAGATAACAATTTAAGATATCCTGTCAAATAATAGAAAAGTTATTTTTAATAAAAAATTGATAATGAATTTTATAAATTCGACTTAATTATTTTTCTGATTTCTAGTAATTTATCTCCTTCATGAATTAATAGAAAAATAAGTCCTTCACTAATATTATTTAAAAGTATTTCCTCATAGATTTTAGATCTATATACTTTGTTAAAATCAATAAATACTCTTCCATTTGAATCAACTAACTTATAGTTTACTACTTCATTAGGTATAAAATCTGATTCTATCGTAATTTTTTCAGAAGTTGGATTAGGATATACCATCAATCTTACATCATTTTTTTCAAGACCTAGAACTTCTCCATCAAAGTCTTCAAATAAAATCCAATTAAAATTAAAAGGTGTTTTTTGGAAAAAAAATCTTAATTTTCTTTCACCTGACTCAAGATATATTTTAGGAAAATTATTAAATGTAACCCAATCCTGCCAACCATTTGTTGCAGGAAAAGATATTGTATGTAATATTTCATAAGTAGAGTCATTTAATAATTGTAACTCAATAGTGCCTCCATTTGCATAGTCTTCACTACCATCCGAAGCTACCCTATAACTTAAATCATAAAGACCAGTTTTAGATACATTAACTACATAATCAACATAATCTGCTGAGTCTAAATATCCAATATTTTGACCACCTCCCTCATCTTCAGTCATTTCTAAAGATATTCCATCTTGATAAACAAAATCTTCAGCTTGAACATATCCTGGTATAGGTATACCTATTGAGACGGAATCGTCAAAGGAGAACCAGTTTAAATTGAATGGGCCATCTAAAATTTTTAATCGAATTTGATGTTTTCCTGAGTCAAGATTTAAAGCCTTACTAACACTTTCCCAATCTTGCCATCCATTAGTTGCGGGAATAATTATATTTTGAAGAAAGGTAAACGAATTAGAATTAGAATCATAAAGACTTAACTCAACTTGACCTCCTGATGAATAAGTTGGATCAGCTGCAGCTCTATATGTTACGTTATAAGTTCCTAATGCTTCAACGTCAACATAGTAATCAGCATAATCACCATTATCTAAACTACCAATATTAAAACCTCCACCTTCATCAGACGTTTTTTCTAATTCCATTCCCTTTTGAAAGAAGAAATGTTCTGCCTCTATCTTTCCAGGGATATCATGAACAAATGAAATTGTGTTATTAACTAACTTATCGGAAAAAACAGATAGTAGTTTATTATCAGTAGACTTCACAGAAGTACCATTATAAGAGATGTAAACCGAATCTGTAGGCTGAATATTTTGATCAACCTCAAGGATAATGGATCTAGGGAAATCTGAAAATAAAATATTTTTGATGCTAATATTATTATTATTCACTGTTACCTGAAAATCAGATAAAATCAGCTCAGATGAGATATTAAGTTCCTTATTAGTATTTAATAAAATTGTATTTTCATTTGAGGTAAATGAATTCATATATCGAGTTTCAACTAACGATATATCACCAATCCTCTCAAATTCAAAAAAACCTAAATTAAATGTTCCTCTATCAACATGAAAGACAAAACTATTATCAGAGCTATTTAATACAAGAGAGTCAATGTAAACAAATGCCCAACTATCCCAAGCTCCAGTAGAAGGTACATCTACCATATCAGAAACCTGGTTATCATTTATCTTAAAATAAAATCTCCCGTCATTATCTTCAGTAGCAACTCTGATTTTTACTTTATACAATCCTTCTTGAGCTAAGGAGAATGAATATTTCATCCACTCATCTCTTTCTATCCAACCAACGTTAAATTTATTTGATAAAGAATCTTCATTAATTTGAATATCAATATTATCATTTCTATAACTCCAGCCATTATTCCATGCCGAGAATTCACCACCATAATTTGCTTCTGACCCAGCATCATAATAAGCCTCCCCCATTATACCCATATCAAAATCGGTAGCAAATACTTTACCTGGGATTACGTTATTTGCATATGGTACTGTCTCATTAGAGAAAGGTTGCCTAAATAATGCATCTATAACATCTTTTTGATATTTAGTGTTTTCAATTTTGACGTCTTCTGTTAGCTGTCTTAATCCTTCAATTGCATCTTCTATTGATGGAGCAGACTCCTCTCCTTTCCAATAATCAACAATATTTTTATATTTTTCATTATAACTAATAGAAAGTGGTGGTTGAATAGCACCAATTCTCTTTAAAGGCCACCAAGCCCATCCAATCCCGTTTTCCTCAAAAACCTTAACGGCATCTCTATACCAAAAATTTGAGTTCTCTCCAGTTTCACCAATAAAAAGAGGCACATTCAAAGTATCCCTAAGAGGTAACATCCAATCTAGGTAACCTTGATCTACTTGACTCCAATACTTATGTGGGCTATATACAATATTATCATCCCAAGGAGGTGTTAAACCAGTAAAATCATTTGCAAACCAGTTACCTTCAATAAATAAAATATGATTATCTCCTTCTGCTCTAATCGCATCAGTTATTTTTTCATATAACTCCCTTAATAAAACTCCACCTGGAATTTCCCAGTTTGGTTCATTAATTAAATCATAACCTGCTATCCATTCCTCATCCTTATATCTTTGAGATAATCTTTTCCACAATTCAACAGTCTTATTTTGATTATTAACACTCTCCCAAAGAGAAGGCTTAGTCGAATCATAATCTGAAATATCTGCGTTATAACCTTGACCACCAGGTGCCGCATGTAAATCAATCATAAGGTAGATTTCATTTTCTTTACACCAACTAAGAAGAGAATCTAAAAGTTTAAAACCAATCTCTAATTCTGTGTAAGAACCTGGAAAAGGTTCTTGTTCTATAGGCAAAGTAAACAAATTATAATGTATAGGTGCTCTTACTAAATTAACTCCCCAAGATTTCATTGAATCTATATCTGTCTTAGTAACATGATTCTTCAGCCAGCTATCATAGAAAATCTGAGTTTCCTCTTCACCTATTAACTCAGTGATTTTATCTTTGATCTGATATTGAGTAGAGGAAAAACCACCTGGAGCCATCATATATCCCTCTTGAACCATCCATCCACCTAACCCCATACCTCTTAAAATTATAGTATCACCTACTTGATTAACTATAGATTTCTCAGATGTACTAAGAAAATTTTGAGACAAGGCACTAGTCGAAAAAATTAATGAAGCAATAAGGGTTTTAAAGAAGTTTGTCATTAGAATTACGAAGTAATATTACAGAACTTGAAATTCAAAATTTAATAGGACTAAAGTTTAATAAGACTAAACTTTAATTTCTACGTCCACTCCACTAGGTAATTCCAGTTTCATTAGAGCATCCACGGTCTGGCTACTATTTGAATAAATATCTAATAACCTTTTATAGGTACATAGTTTGAATTGCTCCCTAGATGTTTTATTAACATGGGGAGATCTAAGAACAGTGAAAATTTCTTTTCTAGTAGGTAATGGAATTGGACCACTTACTATTGCTCCGGTTGTCTTTACTGCCTTAACAATCTTCTCAGAACTCTTATCTACAAGGTTATAGTCAAATGATTTTAATTTAATTCTGATTTTTTGTGACATTATATTATTAATTTATTTCTCCGTTATTTTTTTTAATTATTTCCTCTGCAATATGTTTTGGGACACTGCTATAATGAGAAAAAGTTAAAGAAGCAGATGCTCTACCAGAACTTAATGTTCTAAGATCAGTCACATATCCAAAAAGTGCAGAAAGTGGAACATCAGCTTTAATAATCTGAGAATTACCCTTCATATCCATACCTTTCATTATACCTCTTCTTTTATTAAGATCTCCCGTAACACCACCAGTAAACTCATCAGGAGTAGTTACTTCAACAGACATTACAGGCTCCATTAATACAGGATTAGCTTTCTTAGCAGACTTCTTAAATGCTATACCAGCAGCAAGCTCAAAAGAAAGTGAGTCAGAATCAACATCATGAAAAGATCCATCATATAATCTGACCTTTAAAGATTGAACAGGGAAACCAGCTAAAGGTCCATTACTCATTGCGTTTTTAAAACCTTTTTCAACAGCAGGAATAAATTCTCTTGGGATTTTACCTCCAGTGATTTGATTTACGAATTGAAGACCATCACCTTCTGCATCCTCATCTCTGGGCCCTATTTCAAATACAATATCAGCAAACTTACCTCTACCTCCAGATTGTTTTTTATAAACTTCCTGGTGTGAAGTAGATGATAAAATTGACTCTTTGTAAGCAACTTGAGGAGCGCCTTGATTTATTTCAACTTTAAACTCTCTTTTAAGTCTGTCAATAATAATTTCTAAATGAAGTTCTCCCATTCCTCTAAGAACAGTTTGACCAGTTTCCTCATCAGTATTGACTCTTAATGTAGGATCTTCTTCGATTAACTTACTAACTGCCATTCCTAATTTATCAACATCTGCTTGTTGTTTAGGTTCTATAGCGTATCCGATTACAGGATCAGGGAATGACATTGACTCTAAGACAATTTTAGATTTTTCATCAGATAAAGTATCTCCAGTTTTAATATCTTTAAATCCAACACCAGCACAAATATCACCAGCATTTACAGTATCTATAGGGTTTTGCTTATTCGAATGCATCTGCATAAGTCTAGAAATTCTTTCTTTTTTACCATTCCTGTTATTGAATATATAAGATCCAGCATCAAGTTTACCAGAGTATACTCTAAAAAAGCATAATCTACCAACAAATGGATCTGTAGCTATTTTAAAAGCAAGAGCAGCAAATGGTTCATCATTACTAGGATTTCTAGATGTCTCTTCATCATTATCTGGATTTGTACCTATTACTGGAGGTAAATCTAGGGGTGATGGTAAATAAGAACACACTGCATCTAAGAGAGCTTGTACACCTTTATTTTTAAAAGCAGATCCGCACATTACTGGAGAAAAAGACATATCAATAACAGCCTTTCTAATAGCAGCCATCATTTCTTCCTTAGTTATAGAATCAGGATCATCAAAAAACTTCTCTAGTAAGTTGTCGTCATATTCCGCAACATTTTCAACAAGGTTTTGTCTCCACTCATCAACTGTATCTTTAAGATTATCTGGAATATCAACAACATTATATGTCATACCCATATCATCTTCATTCCATACAATTGCTTCATTTGTAATCAAGTCAACAACACCTTTAAACCCTTCTTCAGCACCTATTGGTATTTGAAGAGGAACTGGTTTTGCATTTAGTTTTTCCTTAATCTCTTTGACGACATTTAAAAAATCAGCACCAGCTCTATCCATTTTATTAACAAAACAAATTCTAGGAACTTTGTATTTATCAGCTTGTCTCCATACAGTTTCAGATTGTGGCTCAACTCCAGAAACAGCACAAAACAATGCTACTGCACCATCAAGAACCCTAAGTGATCTTTCAACCTCAACAGTAAAATCAACGTGACCAGGAGTGTCTATAATATTCACTCTATAATCACTGGTATTATCTATGACCTTACCTTGTTGAGTTGGATACTTCCAGTGTGTAGTAGTTGCAGCTGAAGTAATTGTAATTCCTCTTTCCTGTTCTTGCTCCATCCAGTCCATAGTAGCAGCACCATCATGAACTTCACCAATTTTATGGCTTAATCCTGTATAGTATAATATTCTTTCTGTCGTAGTGGTTTTACCGGCATCAATATGAGCCATAATTCCGATATTTCTAAGATAATTTAAATCTTTAATTGCAGCCATTATATAAAATTAAAATCTAAAATGAGAGAATGCTTTATTAGCTTCAGCCATTCTGTGAGTATCATCTTTCTTTTTGACAGCGCCACCTTCACCTTTTGATGCTGCAATAATTTCATTAGCAAGTCTTTCTACCATCGACTTTTCATTTCTACTTCTAGCATACTGAATTAGCCATTTTTGACTTAAAGTTATTTTTCTATTTGGTCTTACTTCAATTGGTACCTGAAAATTAGCACCACCAACTCTTCTACTTTTAACCTCAACTGAAGGCATAACATTGTTAAGAGCTTTTTTCCATACTTCAAGTCCTTTTTCCTTAGTTTTATCCTCAACAATCTTTAAAGAATCATAAAAGATTGTATAAGAAACACTCTTTTTTCCATCATGCATTAAGTTATTAACAAACTGAGTAACCAAGGTATCCTTATATATAGGATCAGGTAAAAAATATCTTTTTTTAGGCTTAGATTTTCTCATTTACTATTTCTTTGTTTTTGGTCTTTTAGCACCATATTTAGATCTTCTCTGTGTT
>Ga0315315_10002085_pt1 | contig 18366 bp, 15 predicted proteins | sample M140m3416metaG_FD_203699 | JGI IMG/M metagenome (GOLD analysis project Ga0315315, IMG submission 203699) | Ammonia-oxidizing marine archaeal communities from Monterey Bay, California, United States - M1 40m 3416 | ecosystem: Environmental > Aquatic > Marine > Intertidal zone | place: USA... | reverse complement strand
TACAAAAAAAAGACAGGTATTAATATTGATGGATTTGGAAATGTTGTAACTAAAAATTCAAAGAAAAAAAATAATGAACCCGAAAATGTTAATACACTTTTATTGAAAAATTCAACACAAAAAGACATTAAAACTAAAAAAAAAAGCAGTTTCAAACAAACATCGTCTTATAAACCTACCGGTAATTTTATTTATGATAAAGAAATTATAAAAACTATTCAAAATATCAATTTATAACACAACTTTTCACTGTTTTTTGTTACCATCATTTTTTAAAATTTTTATTATCTCTTTCTATAATTGGTAATAAAAATAATAATTTATTTATTAAAAATACTTTTTCAAAAATCACGTTTTTTTCACTTTTTTTGCATTTTTTTTTTTGAAAAATTTCGTCAAACTTTTTTTTTTACTATTTATTACCATAAGTAGTTTAATAAGAAAAATTTAATTATATATTTGTTACCAACAGAAAAAGTTTGATAAGTTTTTAAAAATCATTTGTCTGACTTTTCGATTTTGGACATTTTTAAAATGTCCAAAATTAAAATATAGACAATAGTATCCAAAAAAAACAGCAAATTTTATTTTATTACGATAATGGTTTTAATAACAAAAAAATAATTATAAAACCGCTGCATTCTTATGGTAAGGAGATTTTTGACAAAAAAAACAAAAAAATTTATCGTTTTCCTGCTCACCAAATGAGCAAAAGTGAGCAAAAAAAATTTTTTATTATCTTATAACATAACCGTTGAAAAAAATGATTGTGTGTTGAATGTTAGCATAAGGTAACGATTTTCACGTTTTTTTTTGTTACCTTAATGTCGAAAATGGAGTTTTTTATTTTTAATTTTGTTATCAATTATGAAAAGAAAAATTCATTTATCGGTCGAAATGTAAAAACGATAAGAAAACGATAAATGAAAAAAAAAATTTTTTTTTATTATTTTAAAACCTCTTATCGTTTATTTCTGAAAACGCAATTATAAAAAAATGTAAATTTTTTATAAAAAAAAAAGACGTTTTTGGCTCCAAGTGAGCAAAAAGTGTACCTAAATGAAAAAATGACCAAAAATGCAGTTTGTTACCATGAAAATTCACAGAAAAAATGTAAACTTTTTTTGGTTAGGTTTGTTACCATACATTGAAAATTTTCAAAAACAGTCAGTAACAAAAAAATGCAAAAAAAAAGTTTTGTAAGTTTTGAAAAAAACGCGTGTTGAAAAAAAACACAGAGTGTTGAATTTCTAAAAAAAATGGACAAAAACCAAAAAAAAAACGTGCCAAAAAAACGTCAAAAATGAATATTTTTATATGGTACCCCATATCGCATAATTCAAAAACGGGTTTTTTTGAGCGTTTTTTCTCAAACTTTATTTTTCTGGAAATTTTCTGAAAATTTCAGAATTTCATAGTTTCAACACTATATTATATTATATGTTTTTACAGTATAATTTGTAAAGTTTTTTTGTATAAAACATTATACATTTTCACCACGTGAAATCTATTTTTTTCTATTGTTTTTTTGGTAAAATTTTAGAAAACGATAAGAAAACGATAAGAAAACGATAAGAAAACGATAAAAAAACGATAAGAAAACGATAAGAAAACGATAAAAAAACGATAAGATAAATTAATATATTTTACATTATTTGTTATCATATATGTGTTCAAAATAAATTAAATTAAATAAATAATATTTATTTATTTTTAATAATGAGCAATAATGAGCAATAATGAGAACAAAAAATTAAAAATTATAGATAAATAATAAAAATAAAATGAAAATAAAAATGAAATAAGAATGTAGTAAATGTATACAAAACGTGAGCAAAATAAAATAAAAAAAATGAGAAAAATGAGAAAAATGAGCAACAAATGAGCAACAAATGAGCAACAAATGAGCAACAATTATATAGAAATACAAATAATTTAGAAATAAAAAAATAACATGTAATTATATAAAATGTTTGAATGTAAAAAATGTAATTATTCTACGACTATAAAATGTAATTATAAAAGACATATATTGTCGAATAAGCATAAATTAAAAAAAACAACACCAAAAATAAAAAAATATATATGTAAATATTGTAAGTATAAAACTATACGAAAATCTAATTATAAACGACATATGTTATCTTGCGTTGAACATTCAAGTGTAAAAAAAACAGTTAATAATAATGTTGAAGATTGTTTAAATAAAATCTTAACGGAACAAAAAAATATAAAAAAATTAATTCCTAATAATAAAGGCGATACAATAATCAATAATAAACTGTCAATAAACGTATATTTAAATACAACGTGTAAAAATGCGATGAGTATTCAAGATTTTTTAAATCAAGTACAATATTCATTGGATGATTTAAAAATAGAAGGTTATGTGGATGGAATTAGTAATATGTTTGCCAAAAAGTTAGCAAATTTAGATCCAAAAGAAAGACCTATTCATTGTAGTGATAAAAAAAGATTGCAATTTTATGTAAAAAATACGAATACTTGGGAAAAAGACAGCGACAATGAAAACATTAATATGGCTATTGATAACATACAAAAGAAACGAATAAAATTATTATGTTTATGGGATAAACAAAATCCAGGTTGGGAAAATAATGAAAAATTAATAATGAAAAGATTACAAATGGCTAATAGCGTTTATGGTGGAGAAGATGTAGAGGAAAGAAAAAAAGAAAAAAAACAAATAAAAAAAAATATAAGTGAAAAAATAGAAATAAATGACAATGAATTAATTACTTAGTATCATCTAATGGAGTAAGAATTTTGTCATATATGAAATCATTGATCTCTTCAATTTCGTTATACATACCGCTATTTTTATCATTCTTTTTATCCCAAATTAGCGTTTCTACAAAAATATCAATAAAATATTTTTGTATATCTGGTTTACCTCCCATCCTCAATGCAATTCTTTTTTCAAGTGCAGTTTCTTCGTTTTCTGAATTTTTTCTATATTTTATAATAATTTCTTTTTTACTCTCTCTAATTTTTTTAAATAAAGTGGATAAAATAATTTTTATTTTATAACCTTCATCTTTTTCTAACCATTCACTTATTTTTTTATCAACTTCAGTTATTATATCATCATAATGATCAATTATATAATTTGCGATATCTATATGATCTAAAACGAATACATCAATTATTTCTTGCCATTTTTTATTATTATTGATATTTTTTAAATAGTCTTCAACTTCTTCTTGAATTTTATTAAAAAAATTTAATAAATTTTTAATCATTTCTGCTTCATTATAATTATCAGTTTTTTTTTTATTTATTTTTCTTAAATCATTCATTACTATTTCTATCTGTTTTTTATACTCTTCTTCTTTTTCCTGTTTTTCTTCTTCTTCTTCTTTTTTTTTTTTTTGCATATATTTTATTTTTTTATTAATGTAATCTTCGTGTTTTTCCATTTCTTTTTTATGTGCTTCTTTTTTTCTGTTTAGTCTTTTTTTTGCACTGGAAGATAATTCAACATTTTGTGGTATATTAGAATAATCACTAGAATCATTGTTAATTATTTCATCGCTGATTTTTATTTGTGAGTCAAGAACAATTTTTTGGAAAAGTGAAATTGTTTTTTGATAATCCATTTCGCAATTTTTATAAATATTGAAAATAATATTTCTTACTTCTTCATATTTTTCATCTAAATCTTTTTTTTTTAGCTGTAAATTAATTCTGAGTTTTTCACCATTTTCATTAAAAACAAATAATTCATTCAATATTTTTATTAATTTTTTATCATAATTATAAGAATTATTCATTATTAAAGCTAATTGATTTGCAAAATCTTTGATATTTTCATTTTTTTTATTACCTTCTAAAACAGCAGTTGCCTTTTTTTTTTCGCAAAAAGATATAGGTTTATATTCATAAATTGGTATATCAGAGAATTTTTTTGTTTTACCATCCCATTCTTTGTTAGTATAAATCTTATAAAATGTTTTAACATCTTCTAAATATTTTTTTTTATTTTCTTCATCCATTACAAATTTCCCTAACTTTGGATCGTATTTATTTAAATATAATTTTTCTAATTCAGGTATACCAATTTCATTATCAAAATCTGGTTTATTAATATTTTTTTTAAATTTTTTTTTACTTTTTTTTATTGTATTACAATAATTTGATTTAATTTTAATTTTATCAACCTTTTTATTATATTTTTTATCAACAATATTTTCAATAAAAAATTCATTATGTTTTTTACTGCAAAAACCTTTTTTATCAAAATCAATAATTTTAACAATGGCTGCATAAATATGTGCAATTTTAACATAATAAACAGCAATACTTTCACATATTTCATGTTTTGTTTGATGTTCTTCCATTGTTTTTTTATTTAATACTTCACTAATATCATTCATATTTAATTTTATTGATTGTCTTACTGGTTCTTGTTTTACTGTTTCTTTCTCAATTTGTTGTTGATTTTCTAGTGCTTGATTTTCTAGTGCTTGATTTTCTGGTTCTTGTTTTACTGGTGATTGATTTTCTGTTTCTTGATTTAATGGATCTTTATCAACTTGTTCTTTATTTACGAGTGATTGATTTTCTGGTTCAAATATTTTTCCTCCTTCTTGTATTGATTGTGGAGGTGCAGGAAGTATTGCTTGCTGAGATGCTTGTGGAGGTGCTTGTGGAGGTGCTTGTGGAGGTGCTTGCGGAGATGCTTGTAGAGGTGCTTGCGGAGATGCTTGCTGAGGTGCAGGTATTTTTTTTGCAGGAGATTTTCCTAATTTTATGTTCATATTATCAATAGCATTAAATATTTTTTTATCTGTTATATGATCATTTATAATTACAAGGTTAAAAAGATTTAAATCTTTCAATAATCCAGCACTTAAATTAACTAAATCCATACAATATTGTTTATTAATTAAATTTATTATTTCATCATCGCTTATATTCAATATTAAATCAGAACTAATTTCGTTCATAGTATTAATTAATTCATTTCTATCAGATTTTGATTTTTCTATTTTTTTACTGTTTGCAGCACCCATAATATATTTTTATAAGAAAAAAAATATGAAGTAAAAACGTTTAATAAATTTAATCTTGAATATTAAATTGAATTTAAAAATAGATTATAAAATATATTAAATAATAAAATATGAAAAAACAAACAAAAAAAAACAGCATTAAAAACAATGTTGATAAAAAAAAGTTATGGAAAATTTTCGATGAAGATTTAGGTAAAAATAAATTAGAATTATTATTTTCGGAGGAGAAAAAGATAAGAGAAATGTGTGAATTATGTAATAGTAAATTGAAAATATCAGATGAGAAATTTCTTATTTGCTGCAACGATAAATGTGGTATTATATATAAAGATTGTTTAGATCAGACAGCTGAATGGAGGTATTATGGATCAGAAGATAATAATATGAGAGACCCTACGAGATGTGGTATGCCTATAAATCCTTTATTAAAAGAATCATCATATGCATGTCGTGTATTAACGAAATATAATTCAACATATCAAATGAAAAAACTTAAACGTTATACAGATTGGCAATCAATGCCATATAAGGAAAAGTCAAGATATGATGAATTTGAAAAAATTAAATTAATGTCCAATATTGCTGGAATACCGAAAATCATAGTGGATGAAGCTTTGATACAACATAAAAATATTTCAGAAATGAAAACATTTAGGAGTTGTAATAGACAGGGTATAATTGCAGCGAGTATTTATGTTGCTTGTAGAAAATTCAATTATCCTAGGACACCTAAAGAAATAGCAAAGATATTTCATTTAGATAATTCGAGTGCGACAAAAGGATGTAAAAACGCGAGTCATATATTGAATTCATTAGAAGATAGGAGTGAAAATAATGCAAAAACATTCTTCTATCAGACAAAACCGAAGGCATTTATAGAAAGATTTTGCAGTAAATTAAATATAAATACAGAATTAACAAAATTATGTTTGTTCGTTGCTATGAAAATAGAGAGAGAACAATTAATACCAGAAAATAATCCACAGTCAGTCGCGTCTGGAATTATATATTTTGTGTCGCAAATATGCAATCTTAATATAAGTAAAAAAAATGTAAATATTGCAAGCAATACGAGCGAAGTTACAATAAATAAATGTTTTAAAAAATTGGAACAATATAAAGATATATTAATTCCAAACAAAATTATAGAAAAATATTCCTATTAAATTATAGAAAAATAAAAAAAAATTATAAGATTTTTTATATATTTAATATTATTCGTTATATTTTTAATAAATAAATAGTTATAAAAATATAACTATAATGTTATTAAATATAAATAAATATTATAAAAAAGTTTGTTTAATAGTAGATGTATATAATTGGGCATTTCATAATATTGCAAAAAAAATAAAAAACTGTTTAGAAAAAAAAAATAAAAAGGTATTAATAATTTCATATGCAGAATTTGAAAAAAAAATTTATTCAAATAATTTTAAAATTAGTGATTATAAACATTTTATATTTTTTTTTTATTCATCAAATACAAATTCATTGAGAAAAATAAAAAAAATAGATAAAAATATAAAAATATCAAGATTATTATACGATAATTTTTCTTATAAATATATAAATTTCAGTAATGTTGATAATATTTTAGTTTCGTCACAAAAAATATTTAATAATTTTAAAGATTTTTACAAGAATATACCAACAGGATTTTGCATTGACGGTGTTGATGAAAAATTATTTAAATATATTGGAGCTAAAAATATTTTAAAAGATAAACTTATCGTTGGTTGGATAGGAAATTCTGATCCAAAACTAAATGGAATTATTAAAGGTTATAAAGAAATAGAAGAAACGATGAATGATTTATCAGATAACTTTATTTTTAAACCACTTGATAAGATGAACGGTTATATACCTCACGAACAAGTGCCAAATTATATAAAAGATATAGATATTTTTATATGTTTTAGTGAAACTGAAGGAACACCTAATCAAATATTAGAAGCATCTTCTTGTGGAAAAACTTGGATTTCCACTGATGTAGGGATAGTTTCATTATTAAATAATTCATTACCTAACAATTGTTGTGGTTTAATTATAAATAGAAATAAAGAAGATTTGAAGGAGAAATTAAATTATTTTAATAAAAATAGGCAATTATTAGAAGAATATGGGAAAAATGGAAGAAAAGCAATATTAAAAAATTTTACTTGGGATAAAAGGGTAAATTCTATTTTAAATTGTCTTAACCTATAAGATTTTTTATTATGTCATTTCTAACCCCGTTCCAGTAAACACTACCTCCTTTACCTCCAGCGTGTGTTATTTGTCCAGGGTGTAATCTATAATATAATAAAGTATCTGGTAAATTATGTATTTTACCAAATGTTTTTAACATTCTTAATTCAAGTTCAAAATCTTCTGCCATTTGTTTCAATTCTTTATTATAGTTTCCTGCTTTTAAAATGCAGCTTTTTCTATAACAAACAGTAGGATGATTAATAAACCAATGTGTTGGTTTTTTTTTATATTCCTTCCAAGTAATGGAAGGATGTGATGATCTACTTGCTTGTGGACCATTTTCGTGAAACATTTGAATTTGTCCTCCACAAATAGCTATTTCAGTATGTGTTTTCATAAATTCAACTTGTTTTATAGCTCTTTCTGGCACCATTATATCATCAGAATCCATTTTAAGGATGATTTCATTTGAACACATTAATACACCTTTATTTAAGGTGTATCCTATTCCTTTATTTCCTTCATTTTCTGAATACACGATTTTGCAAAAACGTGAAGTATTTTCAAATTCGTCGAGTAACTTTTTTAATATCATTGTATGCATTGCGTCGGAACCGTCATTAATCCATATTATTTCAAAAAAATAATAACCTAGTTGATTTTTAATGGATTCCAAACATTCTTTTATGTGAATAGCTTTTGTGTTTAAACTGGAAATCAAAATAGAAACATTTTTATTTGGTTTTAAAAATTGTTTTGGGAGAGAAATTTGATTCATTGTCTCATAACTATTTTTAGTAGAACCCCATTCTTGATAAGCAAAGACTTTACCGTGTTGTTTGTATTCAAGACCTGAAGCATGTATAGGTAGAAAATAGTAGGAGGGTAATAAAGTTATATCATTCCATTTTCTACTGAAATAGAGCCGTGTTAATAAACCTGGACCGACGGTTCTCCAAGCTCTTTGTAGTGTTTCACGATAGGTAACAGGATTATTTTTAATCCATTCGATTGCTAACCTGGGTAGTTCGTGTTTTGGTGGAAACGCCATAGTTCCAGTGGCAATGAGAGGATGTGTTGAAGCGAGAACATCGTCGTGATCTTTTGCCCAACCAGCAGCACGGACTTGTTCGTTTTCATATCCAGCGAAAGCTTTATATTTATCTGTTAAATAGGTGAAAGGTTCGATGCAAATGGAATCTGCGTCAACGAAAACGCCACCGTATTGATATAATAATTCCCAACGAATGATATCGGCCTTACCATTTATTTCTTCTATTTCGTTAATCTTATTTTTAAGTTGAGTTCGAAAACCACGTTTTTGCAATTCAGCTTCAGTCCAACGGATATATTGAAAACCGAGTGGTTCGTGTATATTTTTCCAAGTATCCATGAATTTTGTTGGGGGTGGTTTTGGTCCGATCCATAATTGATGAATTATTTTTGGTATTTTTGACATATTATTAAATATTAAAAATTAATATTTAATAAGATTTTTATGAAATATTAATAATGTTGATATTCAATGCAATTATTTGAACGAAATGTTTTATTATTATGCAAAATAACAATATCTAATATAGATATTTGTTTATTACAACGATAACATTTTTTTTGGAATATAATAAATAATTTTACAAATAATTTCTATTGGTATATTCATTTAAATATATATTATTAATTATATTTAAATGAGTAATTTAGTTTTAATAACATCTGTAATAAATACACCTAATAAACCATTGAGTTATAGTAAAGTACGTTCCGTATTTACAAGAGAAGAAAGATTTAAACAAACAAAGAAAACAATAGATAGTGTTAAAGAAAAAATACCCAAATGTAAGTTAATTATAGTAGAATGTACTGATTTTACTGAAGAAGAAAAATCTTATTTTGAAAAAGAATGTGATTATGTTTTAAATTTATGGGAAAGAAAAGAATTACATCCAAAAATTTTTGGTTTGTCAAAATCACTGGGTGAAGGAACTATTACCATTCAAGCATTGCAATATTTAACAGATAAAGAATTAAAGTTTAATAATTTGTTTAAGATATGTGGTCGATATTGGTTGAATGATGATTTTGATTATGATGTATATGATAACAATAATCTGGTTTTCAAGAAAATACAAGGAAATATTAATAATATATTTACATCGTTTTATAAAATTTCATATGATAATACTAAAATATTATTAAATTTTTTACTACAAAAAGAGATTGATATGAAAAGATTGATAGGTTATGAGGTGTTGTTTTCTAATTACCTTAAATATATAAATTACAGTAATGTGAAATTTATAGATAAAATTGGTTATGAAGGTGCCGTCACAGTATGTGGTTCTAAATATAAAGGTTAATAATAATTTAAATACAATTAATATTATTAATTATGATGCATTCATATTTTAAAATTCCAAATACAGTAAATTATGATCCACAACAATTAAAAAAAGAATATAAAAATCCTAATAATTATCCCAAATGGTTAGAAAAATATGGAGAATTAAAAGAATTAATTAAAGAATGGAGTATAAAAAAAGAATCAAAGGTGATATTAAGATGTTTTGATGGTGAATGGAAATTTATGCAAAAAATGTCTATAGGAAATATCCAACATAGACATTACAATAAAAAAATCACCGATGAAATGGTAAGATTATTTCGAAAAAATATAATGAATGTTGACATATTTACATCACATTTAACACATAAAAATGAAAGAAAAATAGTATTACCGAATAGAGAAATAGATTATCCTATGGAATTTGTATATGGTTTATTGAGTTCAAAATGGATTTTAAATAATTTTAAAAATAAAATTTCTTTAATTGGTGGTTCGGGTAGAATGAAATTAATAAAAAAGTTGATGGATAAAGAAGAATATAGAAATTATATAAATCAAGATAAATTTAATGAATATATATCAGTTCCAGAATTACAGGGTTGTCAGTTTATAGATTCAACTATAGAAATAATAAAAGAAGGTTTAAAAAATAGTAAATCAGAAATAGTTTTATTTGGAATGGGTATATCAAAGTTGGGTATGATTAACAAGTTAAAAGATTGTCATAATGCTATATTTATAGATATAGGTCATGGGATTGATTGTTTAGCAGGAATAGGAAATCCAATTAGACCATATTTTGGAATGTGGAAAAACTATCGTTTAAAAGAAATAGACTATAAAAAAATATATTTTTGTGATAAAATTCAAAACTATAATGATAAATTTAAAGTAATATATAAAAATTCAATAATACATTTATAAATAATATTTAAAGTTTTTTGTATAGTTTTATTAAATGAATAAAAATCATGAGAAATTTTCTATATATTTAAGTATATCAAATGATTGGCCTTTAGATGACTGGTCTATTGCAAAAGAATGTTTTGATAAAATAGTAGAAATATTACCATTTGATTCTACCATTTTAGAAATAGGTAGTGGTAATTCAACAAAAATTCTTAGTCAATTTTATAAAATTATTTCAGTAGAATCAAATGAAAAATGGTTGAATAAATTCGATAGTACATATTATCATATTGAAAAACAGGAAGTTGATAGTAAAGAATTTGGAAAAACATTATGGTTAAACCCTGATAAAGTAATTAACATGTTAAATGGTCTTGAATATGATATATTAATCGTTGATGCAGGTGGAAGAAGAATAGGTATATATGATTATATGGATTATTTTAAAACAAATATACCTATAATATTTGACGACACACAACCTGAAGATGAACATTCTATTCTTCATAAAAAATGTGCTGAATTAATAGCAAAAAAATATAATAAAACAGCGGAAACGATTAGATGTAAAGTAAACAAACATTGTGTTCATTGGTGGAATGGAAAATGCTTCACTTTAATTAAATAATAAATATTGTGTTTTTTATTTGTTTAAAAATAAAAAACACAATATTTATATAATGAAAAATTTAAAGATTTACATATTAACAAGTGATAAAACGTGTGATAAAATTTTAGAAATATCTTTATATAATTGGAAAAGGTATTGGAAAAATGATATAATTGTATTGGGTTTTAATAAAGGAAAAGATATATGTAAAAAATTTTATAATGTTACATTTTATTCACTTGGAAAAACACAATATATAAATGAATATACGTATTATATATATAAATTTTTTGAAACATATTGTAAAGAAAAAACAGCTATAATATCATTAGATGATTTTTTCCCATTAAAATCTATAAATTATGATGATTTAATTAAAATAAATAATAAAATTTTAAATGATGATAGATTTGTGAAAGCTTGTTTAGCACCTAGTTTTTATTTAAAGAATACAGACGTTTTTGTAGATGGTTTCACATGCGTTAATAAAGGTAAATATATGTTAAACTTACAGTTATCTTTATGGGATGTAGATTATTTAAAAAAAAATTTTAAAAAAAAAAATTCTCCATGGGGTTTAGAATTATCTGAAAAAAAAGATAATAAATTAATAATAAAAACAACAAACATACATTCAAATATTTTTGAAACACCAATAATAAAAAATTTTACTTGTAAATCTATAATTAGAACAAACGTTAGTTCTCATTTTTCTTCACCTTATAATAAAATTTCTTTATTGGGTTTAAAATATAATGAAATAAAAAAATTAATAAAAAAATTAAAATTAAATGAAAAAACAATAACACTTGGTCATGAAAAAATTCCTTGGTTTATGTGTGAATTTAATAATGTTTCAAATAATGACGATATAGTAAAAAAATGGAAAAATTTATCAAATCAAAGAGTTAAAAAAGAATATTATTATTTGTACAATGATATTTATAATTTTAATTAGTCATTAATAATAATATTATTATAATCAATAATATTTTTTGGAGAACCTTCAACAAATGTAAAATATTTTTGTATGTGATTTATTTCAAATAAATTTGAAATAATATCACATATATTCATTTTTTGCGAAATAATATTGTTAATTGTGTTATTATTTTTTGGAATTATATTATATACTATTTCAGGTAATTTATTTATGTTTAATAAGTAAATATCATTTTTTTTTATTTTATATTTTTTCTTTATATTTTTCTTTTTTTCGTATATTAACGTATTAATAAAACTATTTTTATACGGTTTTAAATGATTATATCCGTATATATTACATAATCTCAATATATTAAAACAATTAAAAGAAGATATTTGTTCTATTATTATTTTTTCACCTTGTTGTTTGGTTTTTATATAATTATTTTTACTATTTTTATTTTTATAACTCAATTGTAGAGTAGAAAAATGTATTAACTTTATATTTTTGAAGTTATTAATGATATTAATTAGTTTGTTTACAAAACTAACATTTGCGTCATATAATTTTTCATATATATTATCATTGAATCCACAACAGTTTATAATTATGTCATTATTATTTATATTTTTTTTTAAAATATGTAATTCTTTATGGGAATATATAATAGTATTAAAATCCATTAAATCAAATAAATTTTTACCTATAAAACTATTTTTTCCCAAAATATGAATTTTTTTATTGAATAAATACTGTAAATATATTTGTGTTTTTATTTTTGGTATTTCAATTATTGGTTTATAGTTTGATTTTAAAGTTTTATTTATTACTTTTTCAGTATAATCTTTATTAATTTTAATATTTAATTTATATATTTCATTAATATATACACATAAATCATATTTTGTGAGATTATCTGGAGAGTATATATGTTTTACACCTTTCCAAAAAATATTTTTTTGTATAATTGTTTTTATAATTTTTGCAAGAGTTAAACAAGTAACACCATTCCATAAATTATTGTATCCATTTATAGTTTTATTTTTGTTATTTATAACCCACTCAATTAGACCTTTTTTTTCTTTTATTTCTTCTCCTATAATAGATGTTCTAATAATTGTTGTGTTTTCTGGCTCACCTAATGATTTCGAAATACCATATATTTTTGTTTCCGTATGTGCATCATTTTCATCATATGAATCACCCTTTTCTCCATTAAAAACACAATCTGTTGAAATATGTATAAGTTTTGCGTTAAATTTTTCAACAATGTTTTGTAGTTTATGTGGAAACAAAGTATTTATTTTAATAAATTTACTATAATCATTATTTTTAGTTTTTTGTGGAATTATACCTGCGCAATTTATAACTATATCATTATCATTTAAGTTACAAAGTAATTTATTTAATTTTTCAAAACTTTCATTTAAAATATCATATTTTTTACGTGTAATGCATTTAATATCATAATTTTTTGATAGTATAATTTTAACGTAATTTCCAAGCATTCCAGTAGAACCAAATAAGTAAATCATATAAATATATTATATTTATATTATATATGTTTAATAATATATCATAGATATATTATATTTATGATATTTAATTATTTTTTTTAAAAATATAATAACCATATTTGGCTTTACTAACGTGTGGGTCAAATATTATATTATTAGTAATAGCTGTAAATCCCAATAATTTATATATTTTAATATAATCAATACTTAAATTTTGTAAATTACTTTTAGTTTTTCCTTTTACAACGCACCCAGATAAATTTTCAATGTGAATAATATAACCTTTGCTTAATGAAGCCAACTTTTTTAAAATTCCAATAGCACTAATAAATGGTATATGCATTAAAACAGTACACGTAAAAATAATATCATATTTATTAACAATATCTAATTCATGAATACTACCTTTTATAATATTAGCAGAAACATCGATAAATGGGAATATTATTTTAGTTTCTTTTTGAAAATTAAAAATAGTCTGCTGTATATGGTCATTATAATTATCAATACAATGTAAATTAATATTATTTTTTATATTATCATAATAAATCCATTTGCTTAAACAACCGGGACCACAACCAAAATCAAGTATATCTACTCTTTTATTTAAAAAAATAGTTTTAATGAGTTCATTAATATTATCTATTAAAAATTTATGATGAGGATGCTTGTCATGATAATTGTAAGATTTTTTCCATTTTTCTAACCCATAATATTGTTTTTCTTTGTCATTATTATAATCATTATAATTACTTTCATCATTTAAAGATAAATTATATAATTTTAATTCTTCTTTAATTAATACTTCATCATTTTTTTTAAAAATATGTTTATTTAAATTACAATTTAAATAATCAATTTGCATATATTGATAATCTTTTTTTATATTTAAGTATTTAAATTCTATAATAAATTGTAAACATTATTTAAATATATCCATTTAAATATAATTTTTAAGATATATTTAAATGATTTCTAATAAAACAATATTAATATTTGGCGGGACGGGTTCTCTAGGTAATAAATTAAATGAAAGATATATAGATAATAATATTATCTATAATTTTTCTAGGGACGAGCATAAACATTGGAAAATGAGATTAAAGTTTAAAAATCATAAAAATTTAAATTTTATTATAGGTAATGTTGCAGATAGAATAAGAGTTAAGGAATCAATTAAACGGGTAAAACCAGATATTATTATAATTGCTTGTGCGATGAAGCATATAGAGCAATGCGAAGTAAATACAAATGAAAGTTTAAATACAAATATGTTAGGAACAAAATATATACTTGATTCTATAGAAGATAATTTAAATGTTCTAACAAATTTGGAAACAGTTTTATTTGTTAGTTCAGATAAAGCTTGTAGTCCTATAAATAATTATGGTATGGCAAAAGCATTATCAGAAACATTTTTAATTGAAAAATCAAATTTTATAAAAAATATTAAGTTTGTGAATGTTAGGTACGGAAATGTACTTAATTCAAATGGTAGTATTATCCCAAGATTACATGCTATGGGAAAAGATTCTAATTATGCAGAATTTTATTTGACACATGAAAATATGACAAGATTTGTAATGACGTTGAACCAAAGTGTGGATTTAATAGAATATACAATATTAAATGCAAAGAGTGGTGATACGGTAATATCTGAATTAACATCTTTAAAAGTGAAAGATTTAATTGAAATCTTTTCTGAAAAATATAATAAACCAGTAAAAATATCAGGGTTAAGACCAGGGGAAAAATTATTAGAATCATTAATTAATGATTCTCAATCAGGTAGAATAAAAAAACATGGTAAATATACTCATATTAAATCGGTATTTGATTACAAAGAAAATATAGATGCTGAAAATTTACGAGATTATAATAGCACAATAAATCCTTTAACAAAAAATGAATTATATGATTATTTATTGAAATTGCAATTATTATAACTCATTTATTAATTTCTTAAAATCCTCACCACATTTTTCAACACTCAAGTTCTCCAACACAAATTCCCTCGGTTTATAAGTATCTAATTTACTCATAAACTCATTATATTTTCCTTCAAATTCTTCTTCTTTGTAAAAATATTCGCCACATCTTTCATCCCAATAAGGTATACTTGTAGCTGGTATATCTGGATAATTGACACCTTCTTCTTGATTTAAACTTCTAACATTCCATACAAGCAATGGAACATCGCAAGAAAGTGCTTCTTCAATTGCAAATCCTTGACTTTCATGCGCATCCAATATTATACCATATTTTGATTCTTGTAAATATTTTAAATAATCTTCTTCTTCATATCTTTTAACATAATCAAAAACTTTAAATTCTATATTTTTGTTATGTAAAAATGTTTTTAAAAAAGTCAATTCTTCCGATTTTCTTCTTTTAAAATAAATAAAAACCTTTGTCCTATTCAATGATTTTTTATTATTAAATGGTATAAATTTATCTGTATTAACAGGAAAACATAACTGTTTTAAAGGGATATGACTTGTTTCTTTAAAATACGACCATAACTTACACACCCAATTACTTGGTTGTATATAAATTGCATTTTTGTTTGAATTATCAATCATTAATAGTCGTTTGTCTGGAAATACTGAAAAATGAGGACCAAATATAAATTTTTTTTTTGGATATAATGCACTATTAATTGGTAATGAAGGAGAATAAATAATATCAAAGTTTTTAATATCATTTATATTACCAAAATTATATTGAATTTCTGATTTTTTTAATAATTTTATCAACCCTTCTTTATTTTTATTATGTAAATTTCCATTAATTATTAATAAATTCATATAAATTAATATAATTTAATATAGATTTTTATATTTAAATATAAAAATCTATATTAAATTATATGTTAATTCCATTAGATAAATTAGTAGAACATTTTAAATTAAATATTACAGGAGTTCTTCATATAGGTGCTCACGAATGTGAAGAATTTTTATCGTATTTAATACAAAAAATACCAAAAGAAAACATATTTTGGATTGAAGCAATGAAAGATAAAGTAATAGAAATGAAAAATAAAAATAAAAATATAAATATTATTGAGGCTGTTGTAAGCGATAAAGATGGAGAAGAAGTTACCTTTAATATTACAAATAACGGACAATCATCATCCTTTTTGGAATTAGGAACACACGAAAAACATCATCCGCAAGTGCACGTTGTAAAAAAAGAAAAAATGATAACATCGAGAATGGATACGATTATTGAAAAAGAATCAATAAAAATGAATAATATTAATTTTTTAAATCTTGATATACAAGGTGCTGAATTAAAAGCTTTAAAAGGATTAGGAAAATATATAGATAATATTGATTATATATATACAGAAGTTAATACAGAAAAGGTTTATAAAGATTGTGCTTTAATGAGTGAAATAGATGAATTTTTAAAAGACAAAGGATTTGAAAGAAAATGTGAAGCAATTTACAAACAATATGGTTGGGGAGACGCTTTTTACATGCGTGTTTAAATACGAATCCATTCTTCAGGACAAATATCTTTCGTGTTTTTATGCACCAGTTTCGGTCCAAACCATTGACTAGGATAACACACTATCTTTTCTTTATTATCATTAAAATAGGCACCCCACCAACTAAATGTGCTATTTGCTATTATATTATGTTCGCAACAAGACATTGACAACATTTGTTCCCAATCTGCGAGTTTATCATCTCCTTTAATAAATTTCAAATTTTTAAATCGTCTTTTTAATATTTTTATTTTTATATTTATTGCAGCGTTGTCCTGTTCTTCGCAAAAATATAAAATTCTCCAATTATCTTTATTTGTTTTTGAAATAATATGTTCAATTGCATCTATATAATATTGATTTGACGCTATTGGATGCGAATCTTGAATGTTTTTATAATCACCATGTCTAAAATGCATAGAAATACAATCGTTAAAACCAAAATTCTCTCGCAATTTATTTTTCAATCCTTCTGTCCCAATCATTTTTTTTATAATTTCAAAATTGTCCTTAAAATATTTATAAGAAGTATAATATCCCCAAAATAAAAATGTTTGATTTTTTATTTTAGGTGTCTCTGTATAATGAAAAGTTGGTTCTTGATATGTTAGTATTTTTTTGTCTACATCATCAATTAAGAATGGTTGAAGTCTTTTTAAAAATGAATTCCAATAAGTAGGTCTATCATGTCCTTCCGCTGATTTTAAATCGCGTTTTATAAGAGGCAACTTAAATTGTTCTTTATGTCTAATAGCATATGCTATACAATTAAAAATTTGAAAAAGTTGATTTCCTAATCCACCCATTAAATGTGTAGTAATCATTTATAAACTTTATAATAAATATTTTATATATTTTTTATAAAATCATATATTTAAAAAATTTATATACGATTTTAAATAATTATATGTTTTACATATTTTAAACAGAACTCCAACGCACAATATTACTATTATCTTTTATTTGTAAATTTCCTGAATTTGTTAAAATAACTTTCACATTAGGTCCATAACATGGTTCTGTTGTTGATGGACAACTTGGGTTTATACTCCATACAGGAGTTCCTTTTGCATTTGCTAAAACTAAAGACATATCATTGTTTAATGTTAAATGATAAGGTCCTTTTGTTACTGGATATTCTGTACCACTAGATTTCCAAGTTGTAGTTGCACCTGATTTTATAATTAATTGTCCAATATTTGTAATTTGTAATTTATGTTGAGAATTTTCAGATTGTAAAAAATGATTTGCTAACAATTTATTATCGTTTTGATCTAACTTTGTTTTTTTTACCATTCCAATATTTTTTGCAGTACTTGAATCAGATACTTGA
>Ga0315315_10002084_pt1 | contig 18367 bp, 20 predicted proteins | sample M140m3416metaG_FD_203699 | JGI IMG/M metagenome (GOLD analysis project Ga0315315, IMG submission 203699) | Ammonia-oxidizing marine archaeal communities from Monterey Bay, California, United States - M1 40m 3416 | ecosystem: Environmental > Aquatic > Marine > Intertidal zone | place: USA... | reverse complement strand
TTTATTAGGGAAAAGATTAGATTCTCAAAGTTGGGCTGGTTGGTGGGAATTTCCTGGAGGCAAATTGGAGACCAATGAGAATCCATCTGAAGCACTTAAAAGAGAGATATATGAAGAGCTAGGTGTTGCCATCAACAAATATAGACAATGGACAACAAGAAGAGTAATTGAAAAAAATAAAATAACAATTTTATATTTTTTCTTAATTACCTCATGGACTGGAATGGTCGAGGGTATGGAAGGCCAGAAGTTGCAATGGGTAGATTTTAAAACATATAATGCAACAAAAGTTCTACCCCCCAACCAAGTAATCCAGCATGCCTTAAAAAATGATTTACCTGATATATACGCAATCACTGATTTTCAAGAAACATCATCTGATAATTTTTTTCAAGCACTTAAGAGACAGGTTGATGATGGTCTAAGGCTTATACAGATAAGAGAAAAAAATCTTACAGCAACTGAGTTGGAAGCTTTAATCACTCGTATAAAAATAATACTTAAACATACCAATGTAAGAATTATAATAAATTCGAACATAAGTTTGGCTTATAAATATCAACTTGATGGTGTGCACTTAAATTCAAAACAACTCTACGAATTAAAATATTTTCCTAAAGATTTACTGGTAGGAGTTTCATGTCATTCGGCAAAAGATCTTAAGGTAGCTGAAGAAAAAAATGCAGATTTTGCTGTTCTCGGATCAGTTAAAGAAACCCTCACTCATACTAACCTTAAACCTATCGGTTGGAAAAAATTTAATAAATTAGTTGATAATTCCAATATACCAATTTACTCAATCGGTGGCATGACGAATAATGATATTCCATCATCTTTTAATTTTGGTGCAATAGGGATTGCCTCTCAGCGAGGAATATGGACTAGATAGGTTCTTATTTAACAACGAATTTAAATACTTTTGTTATTTTATTGTCTTTGCTATCCTTAAAAACAAAAGTTAAATCTAAATTTTCTCCAGATTTTAATTTTTCATTAATACCAAATAACATCAAGTGGTCATTACCTGGAGATAAAACTAATGGTGAATTAGGACCTATTTTTGGCTCAACTAATTTTCGCATTTCCATTACGCCATAAGTCATCTTCATTGAATGTAATTCAATATTTTTGAAATTTTTATTAGAAACTTTCATAACTTTAAGATCTATATCAGCTTTAATTGTTGCAAAACCAGCCGTAACATCTACTCCAGGTCTTGGCATTTTTATAAATGCTTTTGAAATTGTGATTTCATCTGTAGCAAAAACAATTGATGAAATTAAAATTAATGTAAGAAAACTAAGTTTCATTTTCAGATGTCGTATCATTTTCTTTTCCTTTTATTATAAATTTTTCTGAAGCCCAGGCACCAAGGTCTAGCAGCTTACATCTTTCAGAGCAGAATGGATTACTTGGATTATTTTGAATGTAGTTAAAAATTTTTGAGCATGTTGGACAATTTTTTTTCATAAGTAATTACAGTTCACTTACACCTATCTTAAATTTTATTTTTTTCGCATAATTTACATTTTTTGTGAGTGCTGAGAATTGTAAGTTTATTGTATATTTATTTGATGTTAAGTTAGGATATAAATTCAATTTTTTTGGGGTTTGTAACTGAACTAGGTCATGTCTAGAGGAACCGTCTAGTTGATAGCTTACTAGACCATTATCACTAGTATCTATTGACTCGAATTTTATTGAATCTCTCAAAGTATTTAAATAAATTTCGATGCTTTGAAATATAGGCATATAAGGTTCTATTTTACTTAAAAAATATTGTTTTTTGTTTTTAGGACTTAATTGCTTCAACCAGAGTTGCAGTTGAGGAAGGTCGCTACTCACAATGCCCGTCGGACTTAATGAAGAGGTCTTGATTTCTTGTAAAAACTTATCATTGCCAAAAAAATTTCCTTGAGGTAAATCTACTTTATCCAATTTTTTTTTTGAATCTATTAATATTTTAATTTGATTTATATTTTTTTTTGTTTTGGGCAACTGTTTTTTTTTAAGGAGGAGCTTTTCAAGTTCTTGTGTAATTTCTATTTTAATATCCGCTCTTGAGGCTGTCCCACGCATATTGAAATATGATTCAAAGCATCCAATTTCTGAAAAATCTGTTAGGCAAGAATCGATTTGATTATTAAGTCTTATAAAAATATTCTCAATAGACATAAGTCTTCGTGTTCTTTCATTAAGGGGTAATTCAAATTTGTGCATTATTTTTTATCCTTCAGTAAATTTTTATAATAACTTTCTAATTGTGCTTTAAGGTAGTTAATATTTCCATCATTTAAAATTACTTTATCTGCTAACAATACTTTCTCATCTCTACTCATTTGGTTTTTAATAATCCTACTGGCCAATTGTTCTGAAACGCCATCTCTATTGATTACTCGTTCAATCTGAGTTTTAAGATCACAATCAATCAATAATGACTCATCAATAAGACTTATGTAATTCTTTGTTTCAAAGAGCAATGGAATAACTAATACTAAATATTTTTCATGCTTTAATTTATTTAATTGTTCATTACATGTTTCAAAAATAATTGGATGTAAAATTGATTCAATTCTTTTTTTTAAATCTAATGATGAGAATATTTCATCTCGAAGAAGCTTTCTATCTATGGCATTTTTCGTATCTATATATTTTTCACCAAATTCTTTTTTAATTTCTATGTAACCAAGCTCTCCTATCTTCATAATGTCATGGGTGATTTGATCAAGGTCAATAATTTTTAATCCCAATTCTTTTAGTATTTTAGCTGCAGTACTTTTCCCTGAGCTTATGCCACCAGTTAATCCAATAATAAACATAGTTAACCTTTGATATTTATTAAACCATCCCCATATTAATGATACTAATTATATGATAACTTATAACAATAGATATGAAAGATAATGTAAAAAATAATAAGTTTGGTAATGATAATTTGCTTTTATCTGACGCAGTTGTTTGCAAAGTTGAGTTAGATCTTGGCAAGTGGCTTGAGCAACTGACTGGTGGAAATGGCTGGGAAATATGGTCAGAATCTGAGAATGAACATTATGTCTCTTATCACCTGAGGTTTAAAAAACAAAATGCAGAAATAACATTATATCACTCTGGTCATGCAGTCGTTTTTATAGACGATAAGTCAGTTTTTGATGGCGACCTAATTGAAAAAAGAAATCCAATTGCTAAACTAAGTTATTACAATATTGATGATGGTGAAAAAATTTCTCTCCACTGATTAAATTTTAAACTGACCTTAATAAAGAGAATCTAGCAAGCTTTAATAGGCTATCTTGGTATTTCTTATTATGATTTCCATCAAGAAGTGTTTCAATTTTATTAAGGTGCTGGTTTGCAATTTCTTTAATTTCATCAATTGCACCACTTTTTTTAATTAGCGAAACTATGCTTGGTAAATAATTAATGTCACCTGTTTTAATAGCATTAGTAAGAATTCCTCTATCTTTACTATTCGACATTTTTATTGTGAGGATCAAGGGAAGGGTTACTTTTCCTTCTCTGAGATCATCACCTATATTCTTTCCAATCTCATTTGAATTACCAGAATAATCAAGGATATCATCAGCTAATTGAAAAATGATACCGAAGTGCTTACCTATTGTTGAGTAAAGCTCAACTTGGTTTTGATCTTTTTTATTAATAATTGCTGCAATTTTTCCGCAAGCCTCAAATAGTTTTGCAGTTTTAAACTCAATAACTTCAAAATATTGTGATTCATTGATTTGGGGATTATGACTATTTATTAACTGTAGAACTTCACCTTCTGAAATTTTATTCGTAGCATCTGCAAGAACCTTCATTACATTCATGTTATCGATTTTGACCATCATTTGAAATGAACGAGAGTACAAAAAATCTCCAACCAAGATACTTGCTGAATTACCAAAAACTGCATTAGCAGTTTGAATATTTCTTCTTTTTGTTGATTGATCAACAACATCATCATGAAGCAAGGTAGCTGTATGAATAAATTCTATTATGGAAGCTACGTCATGGTTAGACTCAGTTATTTCACCATCTAGACCAGCTAGTAATAAGTGGAAAATGGGGCGCATTTTCTTCCCTCCACTATTCAAAATATAGGTTGATATCTGATTAATTACCGGTATATCTGAGCTTAAATGACTTTTAATTACTTTATCAACGCAATTAAGGTCACCATGAATAGGTTTTGTGATTTCTTTGAGATTCACTATGTTCTTAGTAGTCTTCTGAATATGCACAAATTCTAACATACGTAAAAAAAAATGAGCAGATAAAATCAGTCAACATATTTGATGTTAAAAATTTGATTAGGCCAATGCTATTCATTGATAAATTATTATTTTTTCAGTATAATCGCGAATCTAATTAAAGATATAAAGGTCGTTCTGATGTACGCATTAATCAAGACAGGTGGTAAACAATTTAAAGTTACAGAAGGACAACTTCTGAAGGTTGAGAAATTAAGTGCTGAAGTTGGAAAGCCATACAGTATAGATAATGTTTTGTCTGTTATAGACGGAGAAAAAGTCACTATAGGGACCCCTTTAGTAAAAGGTGCAGTTGTTAATACAACAGTTGTATCTCATGGTAGAGGTGATAAAGTCAAAATATTTAAGATGAATAGAAGAAAGCATTATAAAAAATCTCAAGGCCACAGACAGAGCTTTACAGAGATTAAGATTGATAAAATAATAGTAAAATAAGGATTTTTATAAATGGCACATAAAAAAGCAGGCGGTAGTTCAAGAAACGGAAGAGATTCTGAGTCTAAAAGATTAGGTCTAAAAGTATTTGGCGATCAGTTTGTAAAAGCTGGAGGAATAATTCTAAGGCAACGAGGTACAAAAATGCACCCGGGAGAAAACGTTGGGCTTGGTAAAGATCATACCTTATTTGCAAAAGTAGCTGGGAAAGTCAGCTTTACAACTAAAGGTGCTTTAAAGAGAAGGTTGGTTCACGTTTCACCTTCTTAAAAGTTAAATAATTTTTAAATTAAGCCCTGTCAGAAGATAGGGCTTTTTTATTTGGTGGTATCTGATGAAGTTTATTGATGAAGCAACTATTAATATTTATGCTGGTGATGGGGGGAATGGAATTGCTACCTTCAGAAGAGAAAAGTATGAACCTATGGGTGGTCCTAATGGTGGAGATGGCGGAAGGGGTGGCAGCATATTCTTTGAAGCTGATGAAAATGTAAATACACTCATTGATTTTCGATATGTAAAGAATTATAGAGCTCAAAGGGGTGAAAATGGTAAAGGTTCAGACTGTTATGGTGCTGGTGGTTCAGACCTAATTATAAAAGTACCTGTAGGCACGCTCATAACAGAAAAACAATCAGGACAAATATTCGCTGATTTCAAACAACATGGTATTAAAGTGCTTTTAGCAAAAGGTGGAAAGGGAGGCCTTGGTAACATTCACTTTAAATCAAGTACAAATAGAGCACCAAGACAATTTACAGAGGGTGTACCTGGTCAAGAATTTGAATTATATCTAGAACTAAAGGTTTTGGCAGATGTAGGATTATTAGGGATGCCTAATGCTGGAAAATCCTCCTTAATACGACAAGTCTCAGCTGCAAAGCCTAAGATTGCGGATTATCCATTTACTACGTTACAGCCAAATCTTGGAGTAGTGAAAGTTTATGATCATAAGAGTTATGTAATGGCAGATATTCCTGGATTAATTGAAGGTGCCTCGGATGGGCACGGATTAGGCCATCAATTTTTAAGGCACTTATCTAGGACAAAAATATTACTTCATTTAGTTGACTCTGCACCATATGATGAAAAAATAGATCCGGTAGAAGATATAAAAAAAATTATTAGTGAATTAAAAAAATATGATGAGGCATTATTTAAAAAACCAAGATGGTTAATATTAAATAAAATTGATTTAGCCGATGATATTGATCATATAAAAGATAGAATTATTAAAGAATTAGAATGGGATGCACCTATTTTTGAAATATCAGCTATTAATGGTGAAGGGTGTAATAATTTATCAAGAAAAATTATGGAATATATAGACTCAATTTAAAATTATGAAAAAGCTTAAATTCTCTGACTCAAAAAAAATCGTAATCAAGGTTGGTACAAGTACAATTACCAATAATGATGGATTTGATAAAGAATTTTTAGATAAATTATCTTGTGAAGTTTCTTCTTGGTTAGATAATGGAATCGGGGTGGTAATTGTTTCTAGCGGAGCAATTTTTGCGGGCCTAAAAAAACTTAATATTAATGCGAAGCCTAATGTTTTGAGTGAACTTCAAGCAGCAGCAGCTATAGGACAAATGGATTTGGCGCAAGTATATAAAGATGTATTTACGCAAAATAATAAAATTGCAGCCCAAGTTTTACTAACCCATGAAGATTTGAGTGATAGAAAAAGGTATTTAAATGCTAGATCAACAATTAATAACTTAATCACTAGCGGTATAGTTCCAATTATCAATGAGAATGATACGGTTTCAACTGAGGAGATACAATTTGGTGATAATGATAACCTTGCGGCGATGGTAGCTAATTTAATTGAAGCAGACTACTTAGTTTTGTTTACCGACCAAGAAGGTCTATTTTCTGATGACCCAGCGGTTGATATAAATGCCTCTCTCATTGAAAAAGCTTTTACTGATGACAAGACACTGGATTTATTAGCAAAAAAAACCTCTTCAACATATGGTACAGGAGGTATGGTGACAAAAATTGAAGCTGCAAGAAGAGCATCTTTAAGTGGTACACATACGATCATTGCAAATGGGAAGATTGATGAAACATTTTTTAAGTTATTCAATAATCAGTCTGTCGGTACTTTTTTAGAGTCGAGACTTGAGAAAAAAATAGCAAAGAAAAAATGGCTTGCAGATAACTTAAGGAGTTGTGGAAGATTGATCCTGGACGAAGGCGCATCAATAGCAATATTAGATAAGGGTAAAAGCTTACTATCCATTGGTATATTGGAGGTGGAGGGAGAGTTTGATCGAGGTGAGGTTGTGTCTTGTGTCGATAGTAAGGGGATCGAGATAGCGAAAGGACTTGTTAACTATAATTCAATTGATTCAAAAAAGATTTGTGGTGTTTCAAGTGATGAAATTGAATCTATTTTAGGTTTTATGAATGAAGTGAATGTCATTCATAGAGATAATCTCGTAGTTCTTTAATGTTTTAAGGGGGATAAATGAATAAAGAAAAAATAGTTGTTGCCATTGTAATGGGATCAGAAAGCGACTGGCCCACGATGAAACATGCTGCAACAATCTTAGATGATTTCGGAATAAACTATAAAGCTGAGGTTGTTTCTGCTCATAGAACCCCTGATCTGATGTATTCATTTGCAAATGAGGCAGAAGCAAATGGCTTTAAAGTTATTATTGCAGGAGCAGGTGGTGCTGCACATTTACCAGGAATGATCGCCTCAAAAACAAATCTTCCTGTATTAGGAGTGCCTGTAAAAACAACTTATTTGGAGGGTAAGGATTCATTACTCTCAATTGTGCAAATGCCAAAAGGGGTTCCTGTAGCAACATTTGCAATTGGGGAGGCAGGAGCTTTTAATGCCGCTCTTTTTGTAGTGAGATTACTAGCGGAAAAGAATGACGACTTAAGAAATAAGCTTAAAAAGTTTACAAAGACTCAAGAGCAAAAAGTTTTGAATATGAAATTAGAAAGCTAATAACTATGGGTAAAGTGATAAAACCACCTTCAATGTTAGGAATGTTGGGAGGGGGCCAATTAGGAAAGTTTTTTGTTGAAGCAGCTCATCGCTTAGGATATGAAGTGACTGTACTAGATCCTGATCAAGAGAGTCCTGCTGGCAAAATAGCAAATAAACATATTTGTAGCTCATTTTCAGATAAATCTTCATTAGACCTAATGATCAATAATTGTGAAGCTATTTCAACTGAATTTGAAAACATCCCATCAGAAACAATAAAGTATTTAGAAGAAAAAGTAAGAACTCATCCAAATTCTGGAGCAATATCAATTGTTCAAAGACGTGTAAAAGAAAAGGAGTTTATTAAAAGTCTCGAGCTACCGATTGGACTTTATGAGCCGATTGAATCAGCTGAATTGTTATCAGATCTTGAAGATAAAAAAATTTTTCCAGCAATTCTTAAACAATCAAAATTTGGATATGATGGTAAAGGTCAACATCATGTAAATAACTTAACTGAAACTAAAGCAGTATTAAATGATTCAAATGAAGGTGAGTTTGTCTTAGAAAAAAAAATAAAATTAGATAAGGAAATTTCTGTGGTTTTGTCTAGATCCTCAGATGGGGTATCAAAAATATTTCCAGTCATTGAAAATCAACATAAAGAAGGCATTTTAGATTTATCTATAATTCCAGCAAGAGTTAATGATGTTTTAAAGATAGAGGCTGTCACTTACGCTTTAAAGATAGCAAAAAATTTAAACTATGTGGGAACAATCGCAGTAGAATTTTTTATTTCTAACAATAAACTATATATAAATGAGGTTGCACCAAGACCACATAATTCTGGTCATTTTACTCTAGACGCTTGCAATGTAAGTCAGTTTGATCAGCAAGTACTTTGTCTAACAAATGATAATTTACTAGATATTATTTTAGAAAAAAATGCTGTAATGTTAAATTTATTAGGTGACTTATGGCTAAAAAATGGAGAGGTTACGATACCTAATTTTACACAATTAGAGGGAAAAGGAATCAATATACATTTATATGGAAAGAATGAACCACGTGCTGGACGTAAAATGGGACATATCACAGTGGTTGGGGAAAACATTGAAGACTTGATTATTAAAGCTGAGGAAATTAGATCTAAACTATGGGAAATGTAAAAAATTACATTCCCTAATTTTACATAGATTTAATGGCAGAATTTAATCTTGATTTATGTCGAGCTGCTTTATTTTTGTGAATAATTTTTTTATCAGCGATGCTGTCAATAATGGAAACATTTTCTTCAAATGCTTTTTTTGCGGCTTTGCTGTTTCCACCTTCGATAGCTGATTTAATTTTCTTTATAGCCGTTCTGAGCGTTGAACGAAGACCTACATTATGAGCTCTTTGTTTCACCGTTTGTCTTGCTCTTTTTCTTGTCTGAGCCGTATTGGCCATGGGTTGAATCCTTACAACAATTTTTAAGTTGTGTATTTTATCCATTTTATGAATTAGATACAAGTTTATTTAAATAAATTTAGCTAAATAATTGATTAAACATTAAAAAATTGAATCTGGTACCGTGATAAAATCATACTAAAATTTTAAGCATATAAATAATTGACTATGAACTTATTAAAAACATTCTTTGGTATTGGAGGTATGACAACATTATCAAGAATACTTGGTTTTATAAGGGATACAGTTATCGCTAGGATTTTTGGGGCAGGATTAGAAAGTGATGCATTTTTCGTCGCATTTAAAATTCCAAATTTATTGAGAAGAATATCAGCTGAGGGAGCATTTACTCAAGCATTTATACCCATATTGTCTGAGTATAAAACAAAAAATTCTTCTCTTGAATTAAAGTCATTTATTAATAAGATTTCAACCTTATTAGGACTTTTCCTCATACTAATTACTCTTTTAGGAGTTTTTGGTGCTCCTTGGATCATTTATATTACAGCACCTGGGTTTATAACAAATCCTGAAAAATATAATCTGACTGTAGATTTACTAAAAATTACATTTCCTTATATATTTTTTATTTCACTTGTATCTATGGCTGGAGGTATTTTAAATACATTTGGAAAATTTATTGTGCCTGCGTTTACACCTGTTTGGTTAAATATCTCATTTATTATTGGAGCATTATTTTTTGCTGATTATTTTAATCAACCAGCATATGTTCTTGCATGGTCAGTTTTCATTGGGGGAATTCTTCAACTATTTTTTCAAATTCCATTTTTAAAGCAAATTGGATGTATACCAAAGCTTGATTTTAACTTTAAAAATGCTGGTGTATGGAGAGTTTTAAAGCTAATGGGGCCATCTATATTCGGTGTTTCAGTTGCTCAAATCTCACTTCTCATCAATACAATTTTTGCTTCATTCCTTTCTGTAGGAAGCATTTCATGGCTTTACTATGCAGATAGATTGCTTGAATTTCCAGCAGGAATATTAGGTGTTGCATTAAGTACTTTGCTTTTACCTAACCTATCAAAGAGCTTATCTAATAAGAATAAATCAGAATATTCAGAATTAATAAATTGGGCCCTTAAATTAGGTATTTTGTTGGCAGCGCCAGCAGCAGTAGGGCTAGCGATGCTTGGAATCCCACTCATTACAACACTTTTTTATTACGGGGCTTTCAGTGAATATGATATTTTAATGACTCAAATAGCGCTGATTTCTTATAGTGTTGGCTTAGTCGGCTTAATTTTAATTAAAATATTAGCTCCGGCTTTTTATGCCCAACAAAATATTAAAACACCAGTCAAAATTGCAATTTTTACTTTATTTTGTACACAAGTAATGAATCTCTTATTTATTGGATATTTACAGCATGCAGGGCTTGCTCTTGCAATTGGTTTAGCTGCATGTATAAATGCAGGATTATTGTTTTATTTTTTAAAGAAAGAAAAAATATTTATATTGAACAAAGGTTGGGTTGGGTTTTTAATTAAAATTTTAATATCTCTAAGTTTGATGGCTATTGGTTTATTTTTTCTTCGAGGCTCTATCGATCAGTGGGTTAATTATTCATTTTTACAAAGAGTAGCGAATTTACTACTTATCATCAGCTTTAGTGGCGCAATTTATTTTATTAGCTTAAAATTATTGGGCTTTGAGTTTAATTCGTTTATTAGAAAGACACATCACACATAGTGAAAATATTAAGGAACTTCAACTTAGAGCAATTGCCATGTGTTATGACTATTGGTAATTTTGATGGTGTGCATTTAGGGCATCAAGCTTTATTAACTGAAGTTAAGAAAAGAGCGCATGAACTTGGACTAGAGAGCGCAGTTATAACTTTTGAACCCAACCCAAAAGATTACTTCTCACATGATAAGCCTCAAACTCGAATTTCAAGCCTAAGAGAAAAAATAGAACTCTTTAATAAATTAAAAATAGATCGAGTACATATCATTAAATTTAATCAGGAATTTTCAAGGGTAACAGGCGATCAATTTATAAGTACATTAATCGAAAAATTAAAGGTAAAAGAAATTGTTATAGGAGAAGATTTTTGTTTTGGAAGTGGAAGAGAAGGAGGAATAAAGCAGTTGTCAGCTAGCGGTATGGATATTAATATTCAAAAGAAAATCCTCATAGGAGATACAAGAATTTCTAGCACTTCCATAAGAAATCTTCTGGCTAATGATAATCTTGAGGAGGCTAATAAATTCATGGGAAGGCCTTATTCAATGTCTGGAAAAGTTGTTCATGGAGATAAACGTGGAAGGCAGATTGGTTTTCCTACTGCGAATATTCATATAAAGCATAATCGTCCTCCACTGAAGGGTGTCTTTGCTGTAAAATTTCAAAATCATTTTGGTGTTGCTAATCTCGGTATCAGGCCTTCAATTAAGGGAGAGAATAAATTGCAACTTGAAGTACACTTATTGAATTTTTCATCAGATCTATACGATCAACATGTAAGCGTTATTTTTTTAAAGAAATTAAGAGATGAAAAAAAGTTTAAGTCACTCGATGAGTTAAAAGAACAAATTAAATTAGATGTAACCAAGGCAAAATTTTTTTTTGAAAAGCAAAATCTATGACAGAAAAAAACAAATATAAACTTAATCTCCCAGAAACTAGCTTTCCGATGAGAGGCAACCTTGCGAAGAGAGAGCCTGAATGGTTAAAGAGCTTAGAACATAAAAAAATATATGACGCTATTAGGAAATCGCGTCTAGGAATGAAAAAATACATTCTTCATGATGGCCCACCTTATGCAAACGGAAATATTCATATTGGCCATGCTGTAAATAAAATTTTAAAAGATTTTATTATTAAATCAAAAACTTTTTCTGGTTTTGATGTTCCTTTTATTCCAGGATGGGATTGTCATGGCTTACCAATAGAATTGGTCATTGAAAAAGAACATGGGAAAAATTTAAAACCAAAAGAGTTTAGAAGTCTTTGCAGATCTTATGCTCATGAACAAGTAGAGAGTCAAAAAAAGGATTTTCAAAGATTAGGTGTTTTTGGAGAATGGGATACACCTTATCTCACAATGGATTATAAAATTGAAGCTAATATTATAAGGTCATTAGCAAATATTTACGAAAATGGCTACTTATATCAAGGTGGTAAACCAGTTAATTGGTGCACAGATTGTGGTTCTGCCCTTGCTGAAGCTGAGGTGGAATATGAGGATAAAAAATCAATAGCGATTGATGTAGCTTTTATTTGTCCTGATAAGGAAGCCATCGAAAGAATTTTTGATTATAAAATTAATAAAGATATTTTTGCTGTTATTTGGACAACTACCCCTTGGACGCTTCCAGCTAATGAAGCTATTTGTGTCAATCCAAAACTTGAGTATGGATTATATGAAATAGAGGATAAATTTTTGATACTTTCAACTGAATTATCAAATACAAAACTAAAGTCATATGAACTTGAGGGTAATATGGTTGGTTCTTGTGATGGAGAAGCACTTGAAAATATTCAATGTCGCCATCCTTTTAAAGAAAAAGAGGTGCCTATCATTTGTGGATCTCATGTTACAACTGAAACTGGAACGGGTTTGGTTCATACTGCACCTGCTCATGGGGTAGATGATTATGTAGTTGGAAGTCGTTATGACTTACCTGTTGAAAGCCCAGTGGATAAAGATGGAAAGTTTACAAAAGACACTGATATTGTTGGATCACTAAGTGTTTGGGATGCGAATAAAAAAATTATAGAGACTCTCAGAGAGAACGAAGCATTGGTCTCTATAGAAAATTTTACCCATAGCTATCCACATTGTTGGCGGCATAAAACTCCAATCATTTTTAGAGCGACGGAACAATGGTTTATTGGGATGGATGTAAAAAATAAGAAAAATATTTCTTTACGTAGTCAAGCTGAAGAAGTAATAAAAAACACAAGTTTTTTCCCAAATTGGGGAGAAGGAAGACTGAAGTCGATGATTGAGAAAAGGCCTGATTGGTGTATTTCTAGACAAAGGTCTTGGGGAGTGCCGATACCAATATTTCTCAATAAAGAAACAAATTTACCGCATCCAAAATCTATTTATTTTTTTGAGCAAATTGCAAAAAATATGGAAAAAGAAGGTATTGACGCCTGGTTCAATTTAGATATTAATTCTATGCTAGGTGATGATGCAAAAGCATATTTTAAATCAACGGATACATTAGACGTTTGGTTTGACTCTGGTACTACCCATCAATCTGTAATTCAAGATCGTGAAGAGTTAAATTATCCTGCAGATCTTTATCTTGAGGGTTCTGATCAGCATAGGGGCTGGTTTCAATCAAGCTTGCTTACCGGATGTGCAATTAATGATGCGGCTCCATTTAAGGCATTATTAACACATGGCTTTGTAGTTGATGGCGATGGCCACAAGATGAGTAAATCAAAAGGTAATGTTATTTCTCCTCAGAAAATTATTAATCAATATGGGGCGGATATTTTAAGATTATGGGTTGCCTCCACTGATTACTCCGGAGAGCTTAATATTTCTGATGAGATTATGAAAAGAGTGGCGGATAGCTACAGAAGAATTAGGAATACCTTAAGATTTCTGATTTCTAATATCGAAGATATCGATAATGAAACACAACTTGTATCGCCAGAAAAAATGTTATCGATTGATAGGTTTGCTCTGCACCAATGCCAAAACTTGCAAGAATCAATAATTAAAGATTATGATGCATTTAATTTTTATTTAGGCATTCAAAAGTTCGTTTCCTTTTGCTCAGAGGATTTAGGAGGATTTTATTTGGATGTTATTAAAGATAGGCTTTATACAATGCAGGAAAACTCACATGGAAGAAGATCAGCTCAAAGTGCGTTATTTCATATAACGCAGTCATTAATTAGGATAATGACACCAATCCTAAGCTTTACTGCACATGAAGCGTCAGAAACTATTTTTAAAAATAATAAAAAAAGTATTTTTACCGAGACATGGTACCAATTCCCAAAAAATTTGTTGCAAGATAAAGACTTAAATGATTGGAAAAATGTCTTAGAAATTAGAAGTTTTGTAAATAAAAAAATAGAGGAACTCAGAGAAAAAGGTATTGTGGGATCTTCGCTACAGTCGGTTATTCAGATTAGTGCTCCAGAAGAAATTCATAATAGTTTAAAAGTATTTAATGATGACTTAAAGTTTATTTTTATCGCTTCTAAAGTCACAATTAAGAAAAATGAAAAGCTAGAAGTGAGTGTAAATAAAAGTGAGCATCAAAAATGTGAGAGATGTTGGCATTATTGTGATGATGTTGGTCTTAATGAAAAACATAAAGAGTTATGTGGAAGATGCATAAAGAATCTTTATGAGGATGGCGAAATAAGACTTTATGCTTAAATTATATCTGATTAGTTTATCTATTTTTTTGTTAGATATTCTTTCAAAAAATTATATTCAAGATAAAATTATATATGGTGAGCAAGTTGAAATTACATCGTTTTTAAGTCTTGTGCACTTCCAAAATCCAGGAGCTGCTTTTAGTTTTTTGAGTGATCAAGGTGGGTGGCAAAGATATTTTTTAATTGTTATCTCATTGCTTGCGGTTATATATATCCCATGGTTAATAAATCAATATAAAAAAAATATCCTAATTGTTTTAGGATTACTTCTGATACTTGGGGGAGCAATTGGAAATCTTTTTGACAGAATAAGCTATGGCTATGTAATTGATTTTATTTATTTTCATATCGATGAATTTTATTGGCCTGCATTTAACGTGGCTGATGGTGCAATATCTTTAGGTGTATTGCTATTTCTTTATGGATCAATTAGAAGTTATAAAAAAACATAGAGGCTAACATGATTCAAATTTTTGGAAATATTACTGAATTAACAAGTGGAAGAAAGCTTTATGATATTACGCCAAAGATAAAAGATTGGATCAATTACGAAAACGCTAATACAGGATTATTGACATTAAATATTAAGCATACGTCCGCTAGCCTTCTAGTAAATGAAAATTACGACTCAGATGTCTTGCTTGATCTTGAAAATTTCCTTAAAAAATTGGTTGTTGATGGTGATGAAGCATACAGCCATATTTTAGAAGGACCAGATGATATGTCAGCCCACATCAGAACTGCACTTACTCAAACCAATCTATCTTTCTCAATAAAAAATAAAGAAATAAATTTAGGAACATGGCAGGGAATTTTTTTGTATGAGCATCGATTTGGTAGTTTTGAAAGATGTATAGATTTACATTTTATTGGAGAGTAATTTTTTTATTTGGTCCATTTAAGTGGATTGAAGGGTTTACCATTATGTCTAAGTTCATAATATAGTCCGTTATACTTATTACCACCACTGTTTCCAGATAGAGCAATAACCTCACCACCTTTTATAAATTCTCCTTTTTGTTTTAAGAGTGAATCATTATTTCCATAAAGGCTCATATAGCTTTTCCCGTGATCGATAATGATTATATTTCCAAATCCTCTTAGCCAGTCAGAAAAAACAACTTGTCCAGAGGCGACAGATTTTACATTTGATCCTTCTTTAGTCTTTATAAATAAGCCCTTCCATCTTGTTCCTGTATCCGATCTTTTAGCATTATACTTATATATAACTTTACCTTTTACCGGAAGCTTTAGTTTCTTTTTAAGTTTGGCAAAATTTACCTTATAAGCTCTTTCATCAATAACTTTTTTCTCTTTTTTAATATCTTTTTTTTCTGCTTTTCTTCTTTTTTCTTGAGCCTTAAGTTTCAACATAAGATTCTTAACAAGTGAACTCAATTTTTTTTCATCTTGCTGCAGTTTTAGTTTTTTACTTTTTTGTGATTTAAGTTTTTTTGAAATTTTGTTTAAAGTTAATTTTTTCTCTTTCTTCTTCTTTTCTAACTTCTTTGCATTTTTCTCTTTCTTCTTTCTAAGTTGAGTAACATTTTTTAGAATTTTTTTCGTTGATTTTTTCGTTGCTCTGATATTTTTTCTTGTCTCGTCAATTTTAAGGATATTGTCATTTTGTGCTTTAGTTAAATATCCAATATAGTTAATCTGCCTTGAAACTTCATTAGGATTTATCCCTTCTATGAACAATTGCAAGTAACCAGGCTTTGGTTTTATATAAGATTGATAGAGTATTTCATTTTGTAATTGCCTCCTTTTAAACAGTTCCTTCTCTAATTTTTTTAATTTTTTGTTTAAGGTAGCTAACTTCTTTTTGTTACTTTTTTGTTTCTTTTTTACTTTAAAAATTTCTTTTTTTGTAGCACTAATTTCCTTTTCGTGTTTTTTTAATGATCTATTTAAACCTTTTTTAACTTTTGAATTTTCTTTAATCTTTTTATCAATTAAATTAATTTGTTTTTGTATTTTGTTTAAATTACTTTTAGCATCATCGGTTTCTCCAGCAAGGAGATTCAAGGATGTCATACTAAATATAAGAATTAGGAGTGTATTCTTAATTTTTCTAATCAATTTCAATTAAATTTTTCCCAGTCATTTCTTTTGGTTTGTTCTCGCCCATTAACCCTAGGATAGTCGGGGCAATATCAGATAGCTTACCCCCTTGCTTAATTGATTTAATTTTTTTTCCTACATAAATAAATGGCACCTTATTTACTGTATGTTGGGTATGTTTTTGTTGATTTTTTGTATCCATCATCACCTCTGCGTTGCCATGGTCTGCTGTAATTATCATCTGACCGCCTATTTTTTTTATTGCTTTATATATTTCATGTATACATTCATCAAGTACCTCAATGGCTTTAATTGCTGCCTCTAAATTTCCAGTATGACCTACCATATCCCCATTAGCGTAATTACATACAATCAAATCATAGTTCTTGGAGATAATTGCTTCATGGAGTTTTTCTGTAATTTCATACGCACTCATTTCTGGCTTTAAGTCATATGTAGCAACGTTTTGTGATGGAATTAGTATTCTTTGCTCACCTTTATATTTTTCTTCAATACCTCCATTAAAGAAAAAGGTCACATGTGGATATTTTTCTGTCTCAGCTATACGAAGTTGAGTCTTATTAAGGTCTGAAATATATTTACCTAAAGAATTTTTGACATCAATAGGTTTAAATATACATTCAGCTTTTTTTTGTTTTTCATCATGACTCGTTAATGTTAAATAATTTATTTTGTTAGGTCGTGAAGAACGTTTAAATTTGTTAAATGATTCATTGAGGATGCTATTTGTTAACTGTCTAGCTCGATCAGATCTAAAATTCATGAACACGACCATGTCATTATCGCAAATTCCAGAATATGTTCCTGACTTTTTAATAAGTGTTGGAATTACGAATTCATCAGATTCTCCTCTAGTATATGACTCATTGAGGGCTTGTTGAGCTGAAGGCTCAGTATAAGATGAAGATCCACAAGCAATTGCATCGTATGCTAAATGCGTTCTATCCCATCTATTATCTCTATCCATAGCATAAAATCTTCCAGACACTGTTTTAATTTCACCAAGGTTTATTTCTTTACAAAAATTTTCTAGTTTTTTTATATATGCTGAAGCGGACTTAGGTGGAGTATCGCGACCATCGAGAATAACGTGAATAAATACATGCTGAACATTTTGTTCCTTTGCAAGTTTTATTAAAGCAAGTATATGATCTATATGGCTATGAACTCCTCCGTCAGATAGAAGTCCTAATATGTGTAAGGCATTGTTGTTTTGAGAAATTTTTTCTAGTCTAGGAATTAAAATATCATTTGAAAAAAAACTTTTGTCTTTTATTGATTTATTAATTCTATCCAAGTCTTGATCTATTACTCTTCCAGCACCTATGCATAAATGTCCTACTTCTGAATTTCCCATTTGACCCTTAGGTAGTCCAACAAATGACTCAGATGCATTGATTAAACTATTAGGGTAGGTTTTGAGTAAATGATCCAAATTTGGTGTATTTGCAGAGGTAATTGCATTATATTCTTTGTTATTGCTGTGACCAAAACCATCAAGAATGAGCAGCAATAAAGTGTTTTTTTTCATTTAATTTTATTATTGGAATGAATTAATTTTAATTTGATACATCAATTATAATACCAATTCATTACTATTTAATTATCTATTATCAAGTGATTTTAATTTATGAAAAAAATTCTTATGTACAGCTCTCAGTTTTGCCCTTACTGTGTGAATGCGGAAAAACTCCTCCTTAATAAAGGTTTTAAAAAAATTAAAAAAATTATGGTTGATGAAAACCCCTCTTATATGGATGAAATGATAAAAATCACGGGTGAAAAGACTGTGCCA
>Ga0315315_10002082_pt1 | contig 18369 bp, 17 predicted proteins | sample M140m3416metaG_FD_203699 | JGI IMG/M metagenome (GOLD analysis project Ga0315315, IMG submission 203699) | Ammonia-oxidizing marine archaeal communities from Monterey Bay, California, United States - M1 40m 3416 | ecosystem: Environmental > Aquatic > Marine > Intertidal zone | place: USA... | reverse complement strand
GGATGTGCTGGCCTGTCCCCGCTGTGGGGCGAGGGCCCGGGTCATAGCGACCATCGCACAGCGGGCCGTGATTGTTCCCTTCCTGCGCTGCCTGGGAGTGCCGTCCGATGTGCCACTGTTGCACCCAGCGCGCCCTCCGCCCCAGCACGAGTTGGACTTCTGGTGAGAGGCAAGGACGCCACCAAAGCTCGTGCCTTGGAGCAACGCACGCATGGCCACAACCGATGTTTCACATGCCCAGCCATTGGGGAGGGGGGAGGTGCGCCCAGAAGCTCGGCGCTCGCCCACAACCAGCCGCGCCCGCTTTGACGGTATCCGGAGAAAGTGTTTTATTCTACCTATGGTTCCCAAGTTCATTTTGATGAACACCGTGGGGGTTCCGAACCTAGAGCTTCACGAGAAAAGACGCTGGTTTGAGCGTGGCGTTCTCACCCTCTTGCGTTGGTTGATTCCTCCGCACAACGACAACGAGACTGCGGCGCAGCACCTTCACGAGACCGTAGGCAAACAGAGCGAGTATCTGGAGTGGTGCAGCGTCAGACCGGATTCGCTGATCAACGCGGAGGTCTCTCCCTACGACGTCACCGAGTCGCCGGTGACGGGTCTCTTCTCCGGACGCCCTACAACGCGCTCGAATGTTGCTCGATTCATGACTCAGTTGATCGAAGATGAAGCCCTTTGGGACACGTGGAAATTCAAAATGCCGGTCATCATGAACGCTCAACCCAGGTCATCGGGGAGCTGATTTGAACAGGGGCCTAATGCTGCCTATCCTTGGGGCCGGACTCAGCTGCTGTACAGCTGGACGGCGTCGTGAGTGTCTGGATTGAATACTCAGAATCGGTGCCAGCCCATCGCATCGAGCTGGTCGCAGCGGTCTTGGAAGACCCCCTCACTGGCGGCGATGGCTCCGGCCTCGAAGTGCACAAAGGTCCCGCCGTTCTCGGTCACGCCGCCCCCTTCGTTGAAGAGAGGCCAGTCCCCGATTCCCTCGACGGTGGGACTGCTGAGGGTGCTCAGCCAGCTGTCCTGCATGACCTCTGAGAGGGTCCACTCCAGGGGTGTGTAGTAGTCGGGCTGGGTTCCGAATACGAATGGCAACTCAGCGCTGTGATAGGCGCCCCAGTGCGCGTATTCGTCGTAGTCTTGCAGCCAGTCGGGGGCCTCTGCGAAGAGGTAGGCCCGGGTCTCGACATGGGCAGACACGGCCTGGAGAAAGGAGCGGGTCGGACAGGCGAAGAAGATGTCTCCATAGAAGGCATCGAAGGCCAGCTGAGGACTCCCAAAGGCGGCTGGAGTATAGATCTCGATGAGCTCGGCAGAGCCGCTGAGGCCGAAGTAGTCGCCATAGGCCACCAGCCAGCTCTCGAGGGTGGCTACATCGTCGACGTTCATGCCGTCGGTATCGGTGAAGAGCACACCTTCGTTCTCGGTGATGCCGGCATAGACCGGCACCTGGTTGAATTCTCCCTGTGAGAAGGCCTCGCGAGCGGGAAGGGGCAGAAAGACCTCGTCGATATTGACTCCGAAGCTGTCTTCCCAGAGCTCGGTCATAATGTCGTCTTCATCGAGTGCACGAAGGCAATCGATGGTGTCAGATCCAGTACACCCCAAACGTGATGCATATGTATCACCCACCATCTCGGCGCTCTCGGTATATCCGGTGCCCGCGATCTCTCTCAGAGGCTGCTCGATGAAGCCACAGGCCACCGACTGAATCATGGCTGCGCTGAAGAGCCCCTCGGCCAGCGGACTGGCGAGCATGGCGCAGGTGGTGCTGGCACCCGCGGACTCTCCGAAGATCAAGATCTGGTCTGGGTCGCCTCCCAGGGCTTCGGCATTGTCCACGACCCACCTGAGCGCTGTCAGGCTGTCGAAGATTCCCTGATTCCCTGAGGTGCCGCTGTCACCATAGGTGTTCCCGTCCTCCTCGGTGAGGTCCTCGTGGGCGAAGAAGCCCATGGGTCCCAGGCGGTAGTTGTGGGTCACCAAGATGGCTCTTGAGGCCAGCTGAGGGCCGAGCGTGTAAGTGTCGTCGGTCCCAGAGCCAAACGTATAAGAGCCCCCGTGGGTGAAGAAGAGGACGGGAAGTCCCGCGTCAGGCTCGGTGTTTTCGGGGCGGAAGATGTTCAGCGTGAGACAGTCTTCGTCTCCGACGAGGGAACCGTTGGCACCCCACTGTAGACAAACCTTTCTAAAGCGGTCCGCATCAAGAGGCTCCTCGCTGGGAGAGACGGGGACTGTTCTTGCGAAGCGGAGTTCTCCGACCGGAGGCTCGGCATAGGGCACGCCGATCCACCGCTCAAGATCGCCCTCCTCTTCGCCTAAAATACAGCCGGTGGTCGTCTCGATGCCGAGATCTTCGTCCTCGGGACAGCTCAGATCCAGCTCGGGGACCGACGTGTCTGTGCTGTCTCCCGGATGTGCGCTGTCGTCAGGCGCTGAGTCTCCGCTGCAGCTCAGGATGAATATGGAGAGGAGCGAAATCGTGATGGATGGGTTCATGGCACGCAGTCTACAGCAGCTTCGGTGGGAGTCCAAGCACTTGGCCCCCCGGGTTCGTGTCCCCGTCCCAGCGGAAACTCGGTGACAAACGGTGAAAGTTATTTTGAAAGTCGTGGCTTTACCGATGGTTACGAAGCAGCTTACATTTCAGTTCAATGTGTAGCGAAGGGTTTCGCTAACCCAGCAGCAACTGAAGAATCATTAGCGCAACAACAGATACGATGGCAGCCATTGTGCGAAACCGATTCCAGCGGTTCCAGGGAGCCTCAAACTGAGTGCGGGCCTCGGCTAACCCTTGGGCACTCAACAATTCAATTTCGAGAGCTTGAACTGTGTTGTTCAGGGGTATGTTGAATCGAAGTGTTGGTCCCTGAACGGCAAGCAGGTACAGACCCGATGCAAACCACATCAAATATAGCTCGAGCCCACTGAACTGCAGTGTCCCGAGAACCAACACCAAGACTACCGAGACAATAGATCCGACCCAGACCAACATGAATGCTGGCTGCCTGTTTTGGATGATCCCATCCATCAGTTTGAACGCCTGTAAAAACTCTCTGTCCGAGAGCTTCGCGAGACCCGGCATGACCACAACCGCAAACCCAAAGACGAGGCCAGCGACCAAAGCACATGACAGAGTTGCCGACATTAGAGCGTAATTGAACAAATTCAAACCCATACAGTCTCTCATTGAGCATTGACACGACACCGCGCTAACTCTCTTGAAACTACAGCATTCCAACTGGCTTGTGGAGGCCTTCCCGCTTCACCAGTGGAAACCTGGTAAGAAATGGTAGGAATGACTTCAAAAGTCCGGTATTTCCAAGCCCTTCCAAGATGTGGGGTTCCTAACGAAACCCTTGGAGTCCGCCGACTGCCCTCTCTTGCGTTGTACGCTCAGCGCTCACAAACGCGTCGTGTACGGCATCCGGTAGGTGAACGCAACGTAAGCCTGGCCGATGTGCCAGATCGACCCATCGAGATCCTCGGTGAAGGACAAGGGTGATGCCCCCAGCTCCTGTGGAGGCATCAAGGTTGAGCGCCACCCAATGTCAAAACCAACGGAGTCCGTGAGCATCAGCGGGATGTGAGCGGTGAGCCCAATGGCAGGCCGAAGGAGGTGCATGCTCTGAGCTGACTCAGCCTTGTCCATGGCTTGATAGCTGAGGTACGCATACGCGAACTGCAAGTCCGCGGAGGCTTTGAGGGGGCCCAGCCGCGTCCCGGCCCCAAAGAGGTCCCACATCGCCCCGTACATCGCGTTTTCACCAGGCGAAATGTAGAGCGTCTTGGGGATGTAGGAGAGCGGCGCTGGACGAAATCTCACCTCGTCGAGCTGCATGGCCATCTTTCTATATTTCTTGGGGATTCTCTTCTTATATTTCTTGATGAGGGCCTTATCGATCACGGCCTCGAGGTTGATTCTTGCGCCGTAAAAGAACGTCTGACGCTCCTGCATTTCCCCCGAGATGATGTTCACTGCAGGCCCAACACCGACCTCGACGGGGACCGTGACCTCTCTCTTCTTGGCATCCGCTGGCGAGAGGCTCACAAGAGCAACAAGCACACACGCACACAGCCGACACGTGAGAAGAAAAGGCTGTTTCATGATGGCGACCTTGGGCATGATGTCAGGGACGAGTGCGCTTCCCTATCGCTTGAGGCCCCTCGGCCTGCCTCTCTCGAGGCTACTGTATTCCAGCTGACTTGTGGAGGCCTTCTCTCTTCATCAGCGGAAACGCGGTGATAAACGGTGAGACTGATTTTCACCGAATAGAGAGGAAGTATCAGATGAATATCCTTTTCCCAGTCTTCGCCATGCTGGCCCTGACATTAGGCGTGATGATGCGCATGGGACTGGCTCGCTACCGTGCGGTCACCCGCCGAGAAGTCGACCACCGCTACTACGAGGTCTACCAGGGTGAAGAGCCAAAGCACCTGAGGGTGCTCTCGAGGCACTTCAGCAACCTGATGGAGACCCCTCCACTCTTCTATGTCGCCTGCATCATGGCCTTCGTGACGGACCAGCAGAGTGACCTCATCATCGGTCTTGCCTGGGCGTACGTCGGGTTGCGGCTTCTGCATACCGTCATCCATCTGGGCGGAAATGTGGTTGCCCTGCGCTTCAGGGTGTTCGTGTTGAGCATGGCCGTGCTCACCGCCATGCTGGTGGCCCTGTTCATCGGGATCCTCTACCCATTATGACTCGCCCGAAACCAACCACCACTCGACACTCAGATTCGTGTGGCCCACATTATGGCTGCGGTAATTCCCTCGGTTTCTACTATTCGCCGCAGCGACTTTAGGGCACGATCTCAACAGTAACCGGCTCCGATCGGGCCCCGCCGTATGTGACTGAAATATCGAACCGCCCGGCGGTCAAAGACATGGTCACCCATTTCTGTGCATCCACATGGAACCATCCTTCGACCAGTGTATTGGCCAGCGCAGCCGTGGAGGGCTGGGGGGCGTTTACCGGAGGGGGTATCTCGGGTTCATCCAGGTCATCCGGCGACAGGCCGAGTTGGCCCGACGTGACCGCACCGTCCGACTGCCGCCGCACATGAACCTCCATAGGCGGCGCCCCTACCGCCTGGGCCGATGATACCTGGTAGGAACCACAGAGCACCACCACGGCAACGTCGGCTCCAGACAACGCTATCCGTTCTGGTGCCTGCACCACCAAGCCCGTGAAGTTTGACGGAAGCCGTGGGGAGCAGACGCTTTTCTTGGTCTCGCCCAACGGGGCGTCCTTATAGAATTCCGGTGTGGTATCCATGAGCGATCCGCTACCCACCCGCGATGGCTTTGGTGTTCCTATAGACTCCCGACGTCCGTCTTTGATGTCGCCTTCACTTTGCTTATCGCCGTTTTTCTGGACACCCAGATAGGGTCCATTGCTTCCTGTTCCGTGACTGTCATTGCATCCAGCGACAAACAAGCAGGCGCTCGCTATCCACACTCTAGCCTTCATTGCGCGGAGACTAAAAGGCCAACAGCCGTTTATCGATTGTCGAGACATTTCAGTTGGCCCCTATAGGCGATTGATCGGAAATTGTGCATTCTCGAAGAGGATAGGAACGTCAAACGCCCTTGGGCACGTAAAGCCAAGTTATCATAACGCTCCCTGTGCAAAATTTATCACGAAGTCAGGGAGGAGTAGGAAGCTCAAAGCCCCTGTTGTTCGTACGAAACCAAACTCAAGACAATTGGGTTCCATGTGTAGGTCCACCCCACCCCCTTGTGAGTGGTGCTTGCTTTCGAACAATTTGATTGAGAACGATGGAGAGTCAGGACTCGATCAGCTTTGATCTGGGACCACTTTGCTCCTGGACTGAAGAAGGGCCTGCTTCAGTCGCGGGATAATCTCCTGTTCATCCGTGGTCTCCACAATCGAAGCCTGATCTCCTTGGTATTGTCGTACCAATGCTCGATACTCCGCCAACCCCCACCCCACTGTGTGTGCACGCCCTCCTGGAATGGGCATGCGCGCTTCGTCATAGCGGCAGGCCCCTGGGGCGAAGAAGACCACCGACCAGGCCCTCTCTCGCAACTTCTCAACAAAGTCGTCATCGTTGGTGCACGAGACAAACTCGACACCTCCGAGCAGCGTCGGCATCACCTTCGAGGCACGGTGTGCCATCTGGGGATCGCAACCACGAGCGAGGATACTCTCTGCCGAGAAATCCACGGGTTGTTCATCGCCAGCGCCCTGCACAACCTCCGCCATCATTCGGTCCTGCGGAGACTGGGTCGGGTCCTTGATTACAGTCATGATTCTACCCTCACCGTTTAAATTTGGACCCAACTCGAACCGAAGCCAGCCTGCGACCCATCAATGAAATACATATTCGAGGGAGCTCAGTATGTCTTTAGAAGTCCGTGAATCGTGGTTGGCACAGGTGGTCGAAGACGTTCTCGAGCCTGAGCGGCGCATTATCGACACCCACCATCATTTCTTTGAAGCTGGTGAGGGCTTTCCGTTTTACGATTTGTCGAGATTCTGGGCCGATACCGCGACCCACAACGTTGAGCAGACGGTGTATGTGCAGTGCTGGGAAGGATACCGAAAAACCGGCCCCGAAGAGATGATGGTGGTCGGCGAAACGGAATGGGTTGACGGGATCGCAGCCCAAGCGGCCAAGCATCCCGAGGCGGCACAGATTGGTGCGATTGTGGGGACTGCAGAGCTACGCATGGCAGCCAAGGTCCGACCCATACTTGAAGCACATCGCGCGGCGAGCACGCTGTTTCGTGGCATTCGATTGATAGCCGCATGGGATGCATGCGAGGACGTCATGTCGATGCCAGGACTCCACGATGGCGACCTCTACGGTGACCCGGCGTTTCGTGAAGGCTTCGCCGTATTGGCTGACATGGGCTTGAGCTTCGACGCCTACCACTATCATCATCAGAATCGCTACCTCACTGCCCTGGCGCGTGCGTTCCCGAGCGTACGCATCGTAAACAATCACCTCGGCACGCCCCTCGGTGTGGGGCCGTACGCAGACCGGAAGGACGAGGTGTTCGAGCAATGGGCCCGAGACATCGCCGAGCTTGCGACCTGCCCCAATGTCTTCATGAAGCTGGGCGGCTTGGCCATGCCGTGGAATGGCTTCGGCTTTCACAAGGCACCCGTACCGCCGAGCTCAGACGAGCTCGTCGCCAAGCAAGGTCGCTATTACCACCACGCAATCAAACACTTCGGTGCGGAACGCTGCATGTTCGAGAGCAATTTTCCGGTCGACAAGTGTGCGCTCTCGTACACAGTCTTGTGGAACGCTTTTAAGAAGATGGCGTCTCGATATACCGAAGCGGAGAGAGACCGCATGTTTCGCGGCACCGCCGCGGAGTTCTACCAACTAAAATCCTCGCGTTAGCTTCACTCGCACCAGCCAGTAAAGAGAGGGCGCAAAATGACGGTGATTGAAGACTTGGCTCAACAGCAGCTGGATGCCTACAACCGGTCCGATCTCGACGCATTCGTCGCCTGCTACCACCCCGATGTGCGGGTCTTTAACGGGGACGAACAGAGCATAAACGGCAGAGACGAAATGCGAGACCGCTACCGCGACCTGTTCAGTGAGTGGCAGTTCGGCGCATCGGTCCCACAACGCATCTCACTGAATACACACTGCGTAGACTTTGAAGCGTGGTGGCGGATTGATCCGGGCACCGGCGAACGCAGCGAAGGGCACGTGTTGGTCCGCTACGAAGAACGAGATGGACTGATCGGAACGGTACAATTCTTGGACTAAGGGCACCCGACGCACTCACCTCACCCATCCAGCTATACGGTTGGAAACATTGGAGACCGATGGGGAGCACAGAGCCCGCGACGCGCTGTCCTTGCAGAGACTTCTGCAACGCGTCACAATCCGATCTCAGCGGCAGACGGCTCGAGTGACCGTCCTTTTGTCTGTCACCGGAGCCACGATGTATCGAGCCCTCTTCTTTCTGACCTTGCTACCTCTGTTCGCCTGTGGGTCGGATGACAGCAATAAGGGCGACATCGGGCCCGCCCCGGCGGTCGTCGACACCAACACAGGCAGTGACATCGGCAGCGACACCGGAAGCGACACCGGAAGCGACACCGGAAGCAACACCGGAAACGACACCGGCGCGAGCGTCCCCGGCTGGGTGGACCCCGATGTGCCAGACGGCCCCATCCCGGCACCTGAAGGTACCAGCACAAGCCCGGAAGAGGATGACTTTGACTGGAGCGATATCGGCTCAGAGACAATCGGGGATTCCCTTCCCGCACAAGACCTCAGCTGGGGCGAGTACCCGCAATACGGCACAGCACAGATCCTGGACTGGTCAGACAGCGAAGAATGCGTCTGCTTTGACGCCGCCTGCAGCACCTGCAGCGAAGACGACTGCAGCGCGGAGACCTGCACCTACGACCTCAACGACAGCCACACACTGACGAAGTACCACATCGAGCTTCGTTCAACTGACTATGCGGCCCACGCCCTCACCTTCGAGGTCAACGTCAGCGCCGACCCGCCCATTACCTACACCGACATTCAAGATGTCCTCAACCGGCTGGAGCACATCCCAGTCGAGTACTGGTACGGACTGCGGATCATCTCCGATTTCGGCCGAGGAATGCAGTTTCTACACGCATCGTATTTTAGCGGCGGCGCCGCTGCATACGGCGGGATGAACTACATCGACACGCGGACTGCGAGACTGCCCACCTTGCTCCACGAGCTGGGGCATACCTTCGAGCAGTACACTCGTATCGGCAACGCGCCTACCCTGGAGCCACAGAGCAACATCCTAGATCCCATCTGGCGCAACGCCATTCGCAGCGACAACAACCGCACCTCCGGGTACGGCAACAACAACGAGTGGGAAGACATGGCCGAGTTCGCTCGCATTCATGCACAGTGCTTGGCCGAGGGGAGCCTGGACGATCTGGAGTCTATGAGCCCCGAGCGCTTCCGAATCTGGGAGCGGATTCTACTCAACGGCACAACAATCACACCGTAAGCTCGGACCCTGGTCCGACAAGCCCCGCACACCCCAGGCCGTCAGGCGTTGCTGTCTATCGGCGAGCCCGACGCTGTACGCGGTAGATCTGACTCAAAGCATCTCGCTCCTCAGGCGACTCTGGATGCGAGGTCTCCAGCTTCTCCAAGGCGTCGCCAAGCTTGGACGCCAGCTCGGCTTTGTTTGCACTGACCCACACCAACAGCTCTTCATGCTCTGGGGTCCGTTGTCGCCGTGTTGCATCGCCTCTGGGCCGGACTGGCGCTTGAGGCACTGCACCCTTCAGCGGAAAGAGTGCTCGGGCTGCATAAACGTCGACGGCTTCCAGATCAGCCCAGTCACCGCTCGACATGACCGCCCAAGCCAGCGTGTCTGAGGCGCCGTTCTTTACAAACGGTCGAGCCTCTAGCATGGGTTCAGCTTGCTTGAGGGCCACCATGACTCGCCCACCCTCCTGGGGATCTGTCGGCAACTCCCAGGTGCGCTGTCCTGCGGTCTTGTACAGTCCGCGATCCTTCATGACCACCTCGAGGCCGTACTCCTCGATCAGATGTTCAACGAGCCCGCTCACCGCCGAGTAGACAGTGCGACTCTGATCAAACGAAATACAAAACCTGCTACGAGACAGTACAGGAGCAATGTCACCGAGCACGGCCAGCTTGCTGACCTTTATGCGAAACGTACGGGAGAAGGCGTTGAGAGACGACTTCTCCAGCGGGTACTTCCAATCTACCTGTTGCCACAATTCCATCTGTCTGGAGTATCCAGATCGTCTGCCTTCGCAAGGACATGACGAAAAGATTGGTGTACACCTCAGCGACGGACAAGCCCGCACGGGACAGCGAAAATCAATCCGCCGCTGCAAATGCCTCCGCCAACGAGAGCAACGCGTCCACACAGCTGGCCCCGAGATGGGCGGACCGTTGTGGGCTCCAACCAAACACCAGGTCTGGGGCATTCGCGTTGTCTTTGAATGGCATCTCTAGGGTGTAGGCAGGGCACTGAAAGCGAGCCGCAACGGCGTTGGTGCACATGGTCATGTTGGCCGTGCCCGTTGCATCAACTGGGTACCCATGTTCACGCTGCAGGTCCGGGTTTGCCCGCTCGTAGGCTGCCCCGAAGACACCGCACAGAAACGGCAGGCGGCTGGCCGCGTACCCATCAATCCCCTCGGCTCCGCTGAGGAAGTTGTACGGCAGTTCTTCATCCCCATGAACATCCAAGCAGAAGTCAACGCCAGACCTATCCATGGCCGCGAGGGTCCAGTGAACCTCTGGACTGCGCTCAATGGTGGGTGTGTCCCATTCTCGGTTCAGGTTGGCGCCTGCAGCATTGCACCGCAAGTGCCCACGAATCGCACCATCGGGGTTCATGTGGGGCACAGTATGAACCGTCACGAGTTCGAGAAGGCGCCTTGAGACCGCCTCATCCGGATCGAGTAGCCGGGCTAGGAATCCCTCCATCCACCAGCTCGCCATGCTCTCTCCGGGATGCTGCCGGCCGATGATCCAGAACTGCAGCGGGCCGTGGCCTACCGTCAGGCGGTGGAGATCCCGGCCGTCCACGGTCGCACCGAGTCGGTCAACGGCGACTCCATCGAACAACTGGCACTCAGAGAGCATTTCGAGATGCTGCTCATGGGTGTGCGGCGCAAAATAGGCGTACCACTGCATCTGACTCTCGGGCTGATGCTCAATGGTCAATACACCGTCTTCAAACGCGGTATCGACCCGTGTCCAGGTCTGTCGATCGACGCTGGTGCAGACCCGGTAGTCATCCCATGCCTTGGGATAGCTCGCCTCCCCCGCATTGAGAATCCTCAAGGTGCAGTCCTCTCCGCGTACACCATCGACCCGAAAATAAAACCACTGCATGTGCTCATCGCCGACATCCTTTCTGATGCGCAGATCTGCACGATGAGGAGCCAAGACCTCAACAACCTCGATGTTGCCGGAATCAAAATGTGAATCGATGTGCATGGGTTGACCTCAGTGCCAAGAATTATTGCGTGAATGGCTATCCGATGGGATGTCTAAAGTGTCTCAGCTAAGGACCACAAGCATAAGCCTCTATAAATGGTCGCTCACCGATTCACCTCAGGACACTAACCGACCCCAGTAAGGCAACCCTGAGGCGCACCGTACCTCGTGCCTACAGCCCTGAAGGAGTCGCACTTGGCGGTGGAGTGTCCGCGTCGAGGTAGCCCAGCTCAATGAGCGCCTGATGTGTGGCGAGGTCATAGGTGGCAACCCGATGAGGTGGGGCGGCGGCGTCCCAGCCAGCGAGCGCAGTGCGGAGACCTTGGACTGTCGACTGGGTAGACTTGTCGTCGCTCTTGATGGCCAAACCACCTGGTGCGACGCTGTGAACACTGATGCTTGAGCCCTGCAGGGGCCGCAGCTTGAGCTGTAGCGCTCCGTCGGGTCCGGCCCCTATCGCTGACCGCTCCATGGGGAGATTGTTCCAGCCGTCTTTCGCCTCGAGCTGCATCGGTCGAGTGGCCTCAGCAAAGCGAATGGGTACGGAGAGCTCTTTCCCAGACCATGAGGGCGAGAGGTCGATCCCATCGCCACTGTCTCCCTCTACGCCCAAGAGACTGAGCACCGTGGCCGGCAGATCGATGAGGCCCACCGGCTGGGTCACAACCTTTCCTGAAGGCACAAGGGCAGAGCCAAAGCTCGCCAGGATTAGGGGAACGTGGATGTCCACCAGGGCCACTTCTGGACCATGTGAGTATGGATTTATTGCGCTCTCCTCCAGTGTCTCACCGTGATCCGACATCACAATCACCAAGACATTCTCCAGCAAGCCCCGCTTGGAGAGTCCCGCCATGAGTCGACCAATCTGGCTGTCCATCCCTGCGACTTCGGCCAAGTACAGCGCCCTGGCCTGCCGGCGGTCCATTGGGTCCAGTGTTCCAGCCTTCTGTGCAGCGCTGATGATGCCAATGGTCGACATCTCCCCATCAAGAGGACCACTGTAGCCGGGCACCCCCATCGCCTCCCGAATCCCAGCGGGAGCATCATTCCAGGGCATGTGAGGGTCGTAGTAGTGTGCAAAGAGAAACAGGGGTGCGTCATTTGCACCCCGTGTCTCCAGATGGGCATCAACCTGGGTCAGCGCATGGGTCGTGACACTGTTGGCGGACCACATGTAATTGACCCCAGCCTCTGCTTCCTCTGGTTCAGGGGAGACGTATGCGTTGAAGCCACGGCTCAGCCCCATATCCACCTCGAGGGCACTGCTCCCCACAACCGCCCGGGTGTCCCACCCAGCCTTTGCCAACATCTCATGCAGGAGCGGCACATCCGGTGGTACTGGGAAGCCATTTCGGACCACACGATGACGATGCGAGTCGAGACCGGACAGCGCTGCCGTGTGACTCGAGAGTGTGGTCGGGGCAGGAGCGAAGGCCCACGCGAACCGAACACCTGACGATGCGAGGCGGTCAAGAACTGGAGTCTTCGGAGTGGGTCGCTCTGCAGCGGGAAGATCGAGACCCCAGTGAGACTGATCGGACCATGCACCCAGTGCATCTGCACGGGTGGTGTCCACGCTGATCAATACAACATTGGGACGACTTGGAGCTGGGTCGGGCTTGACCGGAGCTTCGACCACGGCGGGTTCACCACAGGCCAAGGTCATCATCAGCCAAAGCATAGGTACTCCTGTACAGATCGCTTTACCCGATAGCAGAGCGTTCATCTACTGCCCATCGGCCAGCCTGGTGCCTGCGCACAAATTGTGAATCGGCCTTGCTCAGTCCTTGTGAGGCGCCAAGTAGCCCAACTCCTCCATCATTCGCTGTGTTTCTTCGTCCATGACCGGAGCACCACCCTGCGGTATGGCATCGACAAACGCTGTACTGGCCGCACTCCGAAGCGCGCTGGCACTGGGAGGCGCCGGAACCGGACTGCGAAAGTACGGATCGACCGTGGCATTGAAGAAGTACTCTTCATCGCCCCAGGCTACCCGTGCCCAGCCTCCCTCCACATATGCTGTGGCATCGTGAGCGAAGCGACCACCGACATGAGTGGCCCACATGGTATCTGACCATGCCTTGATGCGTCGTGGTCCCGACTCGAGTGGTTTATCCGCTGGCTTGGCTAGCCCAGCCAGCGACAGCAGGGAACCATAGAGTCCGTGAAGGAGGACGGGCTCGGTGACGACAGAGCCAGCCTTCAGTGCTCCAGGTGCGGCGATGACGAGAGGCACATGAGATAGCTCTGGCCAAACTCCGCGGCCGTGCTCCCACTGACGGTGCTCTCCAAGCAACTCTCCGTGGTCGGAAGTCACGGCTATGATTCCGCCGCGGTTGCCCTGAGCCCAGAGCTGTAAGACCTCGCCCAGTCGCGCATCCGCCCGACGCACATCACAGCGATAGGCGGCACGAAAAGCAGACAAGGCCTCTTCTGACAGCGAGAGTTCACCGCGCGCGTAGGCAAAAGCCCCGATGTCGTGAAAGGTAGGTCCACGGGTCATGGTCAGGCCGGCAGGGCCTCGGTAAGGGGCAAGCTCAGGGCCATCGATCGTCGCCCGGTGCGGTGCAAGCCATGGACAGTCAGTCTCCACAGAGAACGGTGCATGAGCAGTCATGAGGTTGACCGTCAAGAACAGTGGTCTCGAACCGCTGGCCTGCAGGCCGGCCCGAACATGAGAGATCACGTCGGCATCCTTAGCGCTGTAGCGGATGACCTCGTAGCCACGCGACAAGCCAAGGCCGTCCTTCAGCCATGGATTCGCAGTCGCCAGAACAGTCTGATACCCAGCATCACCAAAACGCTCGGCCAGCGTCGGTATGTCCGAGCGCGGGAGACTCACCGTCGTTGGATCCCCGCCTGCGACCTGGACGCCATTCGGATCAAAGTGTGCACCGTGCTCCCACGGCGCCACACCCAAGAACATAGACGCATGAGATGGCCAGCTCCACGTCCCCGAGGTGTGTGCGTCGTTGTACATGACGCCCAGCCCCGCAAGACGAGACAGGACCGGAGTCACCTCCGCTGAGACCGCATCACCTCGGACCGTGTCCAGGATGACCAGCAACACGCTCGGAGAAGATACGGGCTCCGGTTCAGAGCCAGGCTCAGGACCGCTACCACAGCCATTCAATAAAAGTAGGAGGGTCAACACCTCTCGACCGTAGCAGTGTCCGAAAAGGATGACAAACCTGAACATGCCGACCACATCAGGACCGTACAGCTCGGCTCAGTGAAGTGCCCCAACCAGACTTTGGGCGGAAAAAAAAGATGGTGCCGGCCCTCATGCCATGAGCCTACAAAACCGATTTCTCTCAATATGACTGAACCTGGGCAACCTCTTCCGGCTTTTCTTTCTGACCTGACATTCTCCATAGACGGACACGAGTTGCAGGCATTTCCGTCGCCAGACGACCCAGAGCTTCTGCATCTTCATGTGGCAGGCAAGCGCTATGCGAGCGTCGGGCTCTTCGTTCGGCTTGAAGCGAAGACCGCCGAGGTGAAGTGCAGCCAGGCCTTGACCAAATACAAGGACGGCGAAGAGCGATGCTATCTCGCATTTGACCCAGACTACCCGACCCCAACGGAGGCCGGACCCTTCGAGGACTGGGTCCGATACGAGCTCATTAAAGACATCGATCGCATGCTCGCCTGGCACATCGAGGGAAACACCCCAGAGCACTTCGCCACCGACAACAGAGACCATTATCTCGCCTTGTGTAGGGACTTCGCAGCGCTGCCCAACTTCGGCATGACACACTTCGGGGAGCGGTCCTTCCTCTACGATATGCTAGGCGCTGTCTACCGTATCGCCACAACCGGTACAGTGACCGAGGCGGACGGAACAGTCTTCGAGCGATTCTACAAAGCGCGAGACGAAAACGAGCTGAGATACACAGAGCAGTTGGCTGAGATCGGCCTCAATATCGCCCAGAGTGTGCTGCCCAACATGCCGGAAGAGCTTCAGGTGGGCATCGCAAAGCGAGTGGCTGAACTCTTTGCTCCTCACGAAGCCAAGACCGAGCCCCTAAGTACCGGCACCCTCTGGTATCTCGTGAAACCGATTGTGGACTCGCCAAGACTATTCAGAAAACTCGCCCAGCCTTACCTCCTCAAGCTGTGTAAGACCGCAGAGCTGGCCCACGTTCTCAGTGCCGCCTTCGAGCCATTCCCAGATGAAGCAGAGGTCTATATCAAGCATGGCCTCTCACTCAGGCCTGAGAGCGTCTCTCTGCTCATCGCCGCTGAGACCTTCTACCTCCAGACTGCGAACAGAGACATCCTGGCCCAGATCCGCTCTCGCATCAGCGCCTTGGGCATCTCACCGAGTGACTCCACAGATGTGCAGGGGTGGATTGATCGATACACCCACCTCACCAATGATTTTCAGTACTTCGATCCCGAGACAGATCCGGTGAAAACCGTACCGGAGCTGCTTGAGGTCGAGGCGAAGCTCAACCAGCACTGGTTCAGACTCTTGCAGCAGACCACTCCCCTCGCACGCAGTGCACTCGAGGAAGAGCTCATCTCCCAAAACCGCTTCTTGAGTGCTGGGTCATCGAGCGTTGTCGGCTGGCTTCGAAATCAGCATCGCTACCAAGAGGTCGTGGACTACATGATGCCGCTTCAAGCCGAGGGAGACCTGTGCGTCCTACGACACAAGACATATCATCTCGGCTTCGAGAATTTTCTCAGCAACGGCCTCAGCTGCTTCTTGGATAGCCAAGATGAAGAGCACATCCTCCAAGCTGTGCAGCTTGTCGACGCCCTCGAGCCCATTCTGATTCCCTGGAAGTCAAGGAACATCCTCTATGCCTTAGGATGCATAGCTGCCCGGGCCGGTCAGACTCAGCGCGCACTCACATATGCTCGCCTGGCCATTGAGGAAGGCCAGTCCATAAAATGGATGGCCGAAGATACTGACTTCCAGAGCATCTGGAAACACCCCGACTTCATTGAGCTGACACAAGCAAGTTAGCCACTACATAGCTCAATTAATCATCGCTTGACGCCCCAGTCAGTGACGAGAGTATTGCGTTGAATACGCGCCTATATTTATATGTTTGCGCAAATATATATCTTTTTTATTTGCATACTTGCGCAAATGTTGCCATAGTGCCGACATGGATGTCACCAACGTACAAGAACTCGCTGACTTGCTGAAGGCCCTGGGGGAAGTCAATCGACTCTCCTTAGTGGGTCGCTTGTGCGAGTGCTCCACTCCGCAGAACGCGATGTGTCTGTGCGAGTGCTGTGCAGTGGATGCATCCGGCGTTTCACGACACCTGAAGGTTCTCACACAAGAGGGAATCGTCAGCGTCGAGAAGCGCGGTCGAGAGCGAAGCTATTCGCTAAACAGAGCCTACGTTGCGAGTCAATTGAGAGAACTCGCAGACAAAATCGAATCCAAAAAGGAGACAACATGACCACCAAGAACTGTAAATGTGAATGCAAAACCGCCGAGTGCTGCAAAACTCAAACCTGTGAGTGCTGCAAGGACGGATGCTGCTGCAAGTAGTGTGTCGTATCGGGGCCACTCGATCACACTCGTCGGCCTCGCCAAGCCAAGAATAAATCGGGGATAGCCCTCATGCAGTGAAGTCAAAGTTCCGAACACATTGAATATGACTGAATCTGGGCGACCCCTTCCGGCTTTTCTCTCTGACCTGACATTCTCCATAAATGGAAACGACCTAGTCGCCTTTCCATTGCAGGACGATCCCGAGATCCTGCACCTTCATGTGAGATGCAACCGCTACACCGACGTCGGTCTCTTCGTTCGGCTTAAGCAGAAGACCGCCGAGGTGAAATGCAGCCAGGCCATCACCACCTACAAGCGTGGCAAAGAGATGTGCTACGTAGCATGGGACCCAAATTATCCGACGCCGACTGACGCCGGGCCCTTCGAGGATTGGGTTCGATTCCAGCTCATCAAAGACATCGACCGCATGCTCGCCTGGCATATCGAGGGAAACATACGGAAGTTCCCCATCATGGAAAATAGAGACCACTATGTGAGTTTCTGTAAGGACTTCGCGGCGCTACCCAACTTCGACATGACACACCACGCAGAGCGCTCCTTCATTTACGAGATGCTCGGGGCTGTTCATCGTGTGGTCACAGCCGGCACGGTAACCGAGACCGATGAGGCAATCTTCGAGCGATTCACCGAAGCACGAGAGCAGAACAACTTGGCCTTCTCTGAAGACCTGGCTGAAGCCTGCTTCAACATCGCCCTGTGTGTACTTCCCACCATACCGAAGCCCCTGAGAGTTAGCATAGAGAAGAGGGTGGCTGAGTTGTTTACACCCCATGAAGCTAGCGCTGACGAGATGAGCTCAGAATATCTATGGCGAATCGTAAAGCCGATAATGGGCTCGCCGAAGGCGTTCCGTGAGCAAGCCCATCCTCACCTGCTGAAACTGTGTACAACCACTGAGCTCTGCCATGTACTCGTGGCAGCCTTCCAGAAGTTTCCAGATGAAGCGGAGATGTATATTCACCACGGCTTGTCACTCAAGCCTGAGAGTGTGTCACTCCTCATCGCCGCCGAGACCTTCTACCTCCAGACTACAGAAAACGAGATCCTGGATCACATTCGCGACCGTATTCGTGCCTTCGGAGTCAGGCCAAACGGCTCAACAAACGTACAGGCCTGGATTGATCGCTACACGCACCTGACAAATGATTTCCAGTACTTCAAGCCCAAAACGAACACGACTGAAACCGTGCCCGAACTGCTTGAGATCGAGGCAAGCCTTAACCAGCACTGGATGGGCCTTGTCCATCAGATCCATCCACTCGCGCGCGAAGCATTCCAGAAAGAACTCATCACCCAAAACCGCTTCTTGAGTGCTGGGTCATCGAGCGTTGTTGGCTGGCTTCGCAATGAGCATCGCTACCAAGAAGTCGTGGACTACATGATGCCTCTCCAAGCCGATGGAGAGCTCTGCCTTCTGCGCCACAAGACATACCCTCGTGGCTTCGAGAGCTTTCTCAGCAACGGCCTCAGTTGCTTCTTAGACAGCCAAGAAGAAGAGCACATTGGGCAGGCACTGCAGCTTGTCGGAGCGATAGAACCTATTCTGTCTCCCTGGCAAACCGGTGATGTCTTGTACGCTCTTGGGTGTATTGCCGCTCGGGCCGGTGAGACACAGCGAGCACTCACCTATGTTCGGCAAGCCATTGAGAAAGGCGAATCCATAGAATCAATGGCCAAAGATCCTGATTTCCGAAGCATCTGGGAACACCCCGACTTCATTGAGCTGACACAAGCAAGTTAGCGACTACATAGCTCAATTAATCACCGTTTCACATCCCAGTTAGCGACGAGAGCATTGCGTTGAATAGGCACCTATATTTATATGTTTGCGCAAATATATATCCT
>Ga0315315_10002081_pt1 | contig 18371 bp, 20 predicted proteins | sample M140m3416metaG_FD_203699 | JGI IMG/M metagenome (GOLD analysis project Ga0315315, IMG submission 203699) | Ammonia-oxidizing marine archaeal communities from Monterey Bay, California, United States - M1 40m 3416 | ecosystem: Environmental > Aquatic > Marine > Intertidal zone | place: USA... | reverse complement strand
GGGCAGTATTGGCTCGTATCATTGGTGTAGCGGGTGTTAAAGGTCATTACGGACATCCATTTTATCATGCAGCGAAACGCCGAAATTGTGATGGAGATATTGATTGTATCTTGCTCTTGGCAGAAGGTTTAATAAACTTTAGCCGTATGTTTTTACCTAAGAGTCGTGGTGGACGCATGGACGCACCTTTGACTTTGACAACCAGAATTGTGGCTACTGAAATTGACAAAGAAGCCTTGAATGTAGATGTGGTTTGGGAATATCCTGTGGAGTTTTATGAATTAACTCAGGCAGATGAACCACCAAGTCCGAAGTCGGCTTTGAAAGTTGAAGGCATAGCCATTGTAGAAACTTTAACTGATGCTGGCGAATTGCCCGTAGGTAAAATCGGCTATACGCACGATACTGAAGATTGTGCAGCAGGTCCAAGAAACAATCCTTACAATACTTTAGATTCTATGCGAAGGAAAACTATGGAACAGTTTGCATTAGGTGAGATGTTGGCTTCTGTGGACAACAAAGAACAAGCCAGTAAATTGATAGACAGACACCTTATCAGAGATATGCGAGGTAATTTACGAGCCTATGGGCAACAAAAGGTTAGATGTCCTAAGTGTGGGGCAAGTTATCGCCGTGTGCCTGTAAGTGGTAAGTGTCGGACTATTATGGAAACCAAGACTGACCCATTCACGGGCGAAGAAGTAGAAACTTTATGTCCCGGTCGTTTGATTTTGACTGTGACTGAAGGTGGTGTTAGTAAATATGATGGACTGATGCAGACCCTTATTGACAAATATGGATGTAATCATTATATTGCGGGCTTGTATGCTCAAGTGAGCAAATGGGTAGCCGAAACATTTGAAAGCAAAGAATTAGGCAAACAACAAACTTTGTTTGAGAAACTATGAATACATACGGTCTACCCAAGCCGCATTGGAATCAGCAATTTCTGGAGTTTTAACAATTTGAAGTTCAATCATAGTCTTCAAAAGTTCTTTGAGTTCTCCAATATCACTGTGGATAATATCTACGACTTCTTGTAGTTCATCCACTTTTTGACCCAACTTCTTGACAGTCATGCGTTTAGGGATTGGACTCTCTTCTGACATGATTATTCATAATAGTGGCTGATACTTAATGCTTTGTATTAGTTGTCCGAGGTAGACATTCCTAAGCCTCTCATCTCGTCTAAGACTTCTTCAGGAAGGTTTTCATCTAAGTAATCAACTTCAGATTGTTTGGTAAAAGATGGGTCGGTGGCTAAAGCAAATAAACTGGTTAGCATGGCTAAAGCAGCAAAGCCCATAGAAAGCCATGTCCAAGTGCGGTCAGCAGGTGTCATAGTGGGTATTACTACCCACGACTACTTAAAGTTTAGTCTTCAATGTTAGTAGTGGGTTCATAAACTGAAATTAGTTTATCCCAGATTTCCATGAATACTTTAATGTTTTCTGCACCTTGTATTTGAGTGGTATTCAAGATTTGAAGTAGCACTCCAATTTCTTTATTTTCTAATTCAATTGTCTTCATGGTTTTCATCTCCTTCGGATTCTTCGGATTCTTCAAGACCGTTTTCCAGTGCATGATATACTTTCAAAAAGCGAATCGCACCTTCACGACCTTGAATGGTGGTTTGGTTCAATACTTCTAAAAGAAGCGTAATATCTTCGTTGCTTAACTCTACGGTAGGCATAATAAGACTATCGTGTAGGACTTACTTAAACCTTTACATCATGGATAAGTTAGGATTTCTGCAATTGGTGTGGCGGAGGGGTCAGGTCCACAAGTCCAAATGAGATTTTGAGAAGCAGTGCTTTCTGTGCCATCAAGGGCGATAAAAGTAATGGTTTGAAGCATAGGAATACTGGCTACACCAAACAAGGAATCATCAAAAAATCCACCAGATGCAGCCCAGAAAAATCGTTCTGGGTCTGCGTTTCTTCCTGCTGGGTCTTCATCTGAAATGATTCTAATTGGGTCGCCCGGGACTACAAATGGATTGGCAGGGTCTCCCAATTTAGCAGTAACAAATCCTCCTCCACCGGGCATCGCCGTATTTACGGGAACTGTGCCACCAAGTATGTGTATTTCTATTTTACCGGGTGAGGCTGACAGTGGTTGAACAGGTGCTTCCGTGTTAGGGTCTATGGCCCACCAAGTTCCGACTAATTCTTCGGCCAACGCTGGGTCAGGAAGCACTGAAATGTCATATTCCCAAGAGATTTTGGCAGCGAGTCCTGCATTGGGTCCTGAAGAAGCACCGTCTAAGACCTTACCAGAACTAAAAAGATTTTGAGAACCATTAAAAGGTGTGCTATCATATCTGATACCCCAATCATACTTTCCTCCTTCGGGAGTGCCTCCTACGACAAGGGTTGTGCCAAATCCTGTTGAGTTAGGTGGATTCTCTACTGCCAATGGAAAAGTAAATGAGTTTCCCACATCTGCAAAAGAAGAAGAAGAACCGGGTGGTGAAGTAACTGGTAACTGATTGTTTCCACCAACAGAGTTAATAGTAAAAGTAATGCCTCCGCCTCCGCCTCCGCTATTTTGTTGAGCGCAAACTCCGATAATAATTGGTGGACTCATGTTAATCACCCGATAGCAACCCAACGGCACTCAGGGTCGGCGGCGGCTGCGGCTCTATTTTCAACTAAAACAAAAGTTTTGGCTGTAAAGTCTGTGGTAATGGTATTGAGGGCGAGACTTTGATTGATAGGAACTTGACCTGCGCCTACGGCAGTGACAAGTCCGTTGCCATCTGTTGTATTGTATGATGAACCAATTGAAATGTTAGGAGTTCCTCCACAATCAGCAATAATAGTTACTTGGTCTCCGATTTGCCAAGTTCCATATCCATTTTCTCCTGTGTTTGGGGTTACTCCGTTAGGACAAGTTGCTGAGTCTACACCTGCGATATTACCACCGCCTGAGTCTACTACACCCACTGTTAAATCAATTATTACTGCACCAGTTGTTTGGACAACATAAACACCAGAACCGTCTGCTGGAGTGATAGATATTACTCCTCCACTTGTGAGTGAACGAGTCGCTTGTCCAAAAGAAGTTGCCGTTAGTTTAGATATGGTAACTTGATTGTCTGTGGCACTCTTGCTAAAACGGCCCACTTGGTCGCTAAAAGAATCAACGCTGTATGCGTCTGCTGTGAAAACCGAATAGAAACCAGTTGTCGGGGATGTTAAATCATCAGAATAACCAATAAGACTTGCAGTGGCTTGTGAACGAAGCCAGTTTTTACCACCTGTAAAGCCAGTTAGAGTATCTGTTGCATACTCAAGGTAAGTATCAGCATCTCCCAAGTGTTCTAATTTGCTACCTACGAAAATATCCTCGGCCACAGATAATCCTGCTGTGCCAGCGACTCCTGTATCATTATAGGTAAGACCTGTGTTTCCACTAACTGCTGTGCCTGCGGCGGCATAATAAGCAACTTCAAATTGATTGGCTGTATTGACTGTTCCTGAACCACTTCCACCTCCAGAGATGGTAATAGTTTTGGTAGCCCCTGTTCCCGATGCTACTACGCCAGAACCTACAAAGTTAAGAGTCGTGGCAGTAGTGGCTAATGGTGTTCCTTCGTCTTGAACTATGACTCCGCCTCCACCACTACCGCTTGCGGCGGCTGTGACACGACCTTGACCATCAACAGTAATGTCGGCATTAGTATAAACACCTTCTACACCTGCTATGTCATCAAGGTTAATAGTGACAGTATCCGTAGCACCGACTACTGTGCTAATCGCTGTTCCTCCCGCAATATCCATGGTCTCGCCAATAGATACTGTTTGGTTGCTACCAGAATCAGCCGTTAGTGTAAATCCTGCGATAGTAGTATCAACTACGCTGGTGATTCTACCTTGGTCATCTACGGTAATAACTGGGACAACTGATTCCGAACCATAAGTTGCAGCAGTAACTCCTGTGGTAGTTAAACTTACTCTTAAGGTGTCGGTAGCAAGAGCCTCGGTGGTAATTCCTGATGCTGCTGTTCCATCAATCTTGAGGGTGTTGCCTGTGGTAATATCTTGAGGAGTTCCTGTATTGCCTGAAACCGTAAATTGTTCAAACTTTGTTCCTAAGTTTCCATCTCCCAGAACTACTTGAGTTGCGTTTCCAGCACCAGCGAAAGTTAAAGTTCCTGAACCTGTGACTGGTGAACCACTTACCGTGAAAGCGGCGGGGGCTGCCAAGCCTACTTCTGTGACCGTTCCCAATGTTGATGTGGTTAGGTCAATTGTCCCCGGGGTTGTGGATACATCAAATACCACCGAGCCATTAGAAGAAGTCAAAGATGATTTAGTAAATAATCCTGTTGTGGTGTTTCCAACCAGTAATTCACCATTACCGGGGGTTACACCTGCATAACTGTTAATAGGAACGCCCAATGATAGAGTATCGGTTGAACCATCAATCTTGAGGGCTTCGGCTTGATTCACAGTCGCCACGATGAAATCATTGTCTAATTGACTTTCGTTAATAGTAATAGTTCGCACACCACCAGAGAACTTACCAATGTTCATGTAGGTTTGACTTGTGCCTTCTCGCACGCAGTTAAACACAATTGAACCATCATGCGTCGTAGAGGTTGGGTCTACAAGGAATCCAGTAATTGAAGCATAATTTATCTTGGAAGCAGCACTATCGTTGCCTGAAAACAAAACTTGACCGAGAACATCGTTAGCCAAAGGTGCGGCTGAATCTCTGTAAAGTTTTAAGTCTGGTCCTACATTGGAACCTGAGTTAATCTTTTTGATTTCAATTTCATTAAGGAAAGGAACTGCGGTAACAATATGGTCTAAAGAAGCATCTATTTGGAAAGCAGTATCAAAATTGGCTGTGGCAACTGTGAAATCCATTTCCTCCAAAGTTCCCGGATTGACAATAACACCTGTGTTATCTAAAGTCATAACATCTGCGAATCCTTGCACCGTGTCAGAAGTTCCTGCTACTTGGAAACGGAATAAACCTTGTTCTGAGCCATTGGTGATGGATTTAGACTCAACTTGAACAATACCATAATACTCTAAATTACCTGCGCTATCATTACCTCCAAAATCAATAGTTGCTACGGTATTGCTATTTGCTGCGGTGGCTGTGCTATGTAAATCCATTCTGGCTCCGCCTACGGCAGATGAGGTAGCAATAAACATTGGCAAGTTAGTGCCTGATTGAATCTTTAAGAGTTCACTGTTGAGAACTGTGTCGTCCCATGTGAACTTACTTGAGCCTCCAAGTTCGTTAGTGTTTGTGTAATAGGCCACTTCTTTGGCTGTTCCTGCGGTAATGACTCCAGTGGTAGCGAAACTTAAGTTTCCTCCACCATCAGTAACTAAAGTTTGATTAGGAGAACCATCTAAGAGTGGGAAAGCGTATCCTGTGGCTGCGGTAAGATTACCTGCGTAAAAGTTTCCTGCATTAGTCGTTCCAAATCGCATGGCAGTAACATTTGAAACTTGAGTATCAACACTATACCGAGAATCTCCTGCGTTGCCGTTGGCTGTCCAGCCTAATCCACCAGATAATTCATAAGTGGGAACTGTGCTTGTGTAAGGATAGGCAGTAATGCGACCGAGAGTATCTCCGTCTGAAATGGCTGAAGGCGCACCCGTGTTGCCTCTGGTTTTGCGAAGTCTAAGTTCAGGTCCATCTGTGGAATCAGTTGATTGAGTGAACTTAAATTGAACATTTGAACTGGATTGTATGTCACCTGTTGGGATAATACTGTAAGTTAAAGTATAGTCTATGCCTCCTGTTGAAACAGTAGGTAAAAGGGCTGTATCTCCTAAGAACTCCACTTCTTGTCCGTTCTGAACTGATTGGGTAGCACCAGCCGTTGCTGCTATATCCCATTGACTCATAGTTCCGAGTCCTGTTGTTCCAATGGTAATTGTTCCCGGTCCTTCGGAAATAATAATGTTTGCACCTTGAGTTAAGGTGGCGGGAACTGGTGCGCTACCTCCGCTACCAATCAACAATTCTCCATTCGCAAGGGGTCCTACTGCGCTGATACCTGCACCCACACCACTAAAATAAGGAAGTTGATTTGCGCTCGGTGCTGGAGAAACAGTCAGCACTGTGCTATCCACAGCGATATTGACATCAAAGTTGGGACTCGCACCTGTTAGTGTAGGTGTGGCTATACCTGTTCCACCTACAAAATCTACTTCATCTCCAGAGGCTACTAAACCTGTTGAGGCTCCTGCTTTTACAGTCCAATTGCCGTAAGCGGCAGCCGTAGTTCCAATTTCAATACCACCGGGAGTATTTTGAATAGTAATGTTCGTGCCTTCAGTTAAGTTTGCTAATACGGGGTCTGAACCTGATGAACCAATAAGCAACTGTCCATTATCGGGTTGTGCCGTAGCCGTGATAATCCCTGTTCCAGAACCCAACAGGATTCCGCCATCGGTTAATGTAGTTGCACCTGTTCCTCCTGAAGCAACTCCTAAAGTTCCTGTAATTTGAGGAGTAGTAGTAGGAGTATTGACAGTAATGCCAGATAAAGTAGTGCTAACAGAAGTGACTGTTCCAGAACCACCACCACCACCTCCGCCTGTGGCTATTGTGGCTGTTTGTCCCGTAACTCCTAAAGTTCCCGGTGAGACTACGATTTCGTTAATGTTGTTACCAATAATTGTGCCATCAGTAACCGTAAGCAAACCGCTACCACGGTCTGAACCCGTATATTCTGGAGGCGTAGAGGATGCCATGTTCCTTCATTAGTTGCACAACTACTTAAAGTTTATCAAGATTGAAGTTGTGTGTATCCAACATCGTTGTATCCGAAGCGTTGTTCAGTCCAACCTGCAAAGGCGGCTTCAGCAACTTCTCCTGCTGCGCTAATTGCACCCGAAGTTTCGTTAATAACACGATAGACAATTTGTTGTTGAACTACGATAGGATTATCAAAGAACCATTGGTAGGAACGAGGAGTAATAGGCGACCATTGATAGTCAGACCATTCCATAAACAATGAACCATCTACCCAGATTTGATAAGTGACTCCTGCTGTTCCTGATGCGGTTTCGGAGTGTCCAAATGTAGAAACTCGGTAAATCTCTTGGTTAGAACCGGGTGTAATCAAAGCATTCACTTGGGGTGCTGGCCCTGCGGGAACTCCTTGTGGAACAAATGTTGTTCCTCCTGTGGCTTGTGGAGAATTAGGATTAGTAGAAGCAGACACAGTTTTAGCCTGTGTAGTTGAACTGGGCGCACCGGGCGTATTCGTGATTAAACCTGCATTTTGAGCGATTTGTGGTGCTGGTGCTACTCCTGTAAATGGAGTGGGTGTTGGCACTCCAGCGACCCAAGAGGTAGTTCCTACTGAACCATCTGATACATTGATAACTACGGCATCAATATAATTGTTTTGAGGAAGGGGTGTAGCCTGCAAATCTACTTTTTGTCTTTGAACCAAGTTAGCCGATTCTGGCTTAGGTGATGTATGCCACGGATAAAACGCACCAGCAATTGCTGTGCCTCCGTCCAAAGATTCGGGAGTTGGCCTGACGGCACGACGAAAGGTGTGAGGGTCTACTCCCGGTCTCTGGGCTTCAGTTTGTTGCGTAGTAGTAGTTGAATAGGTGTGCTGTGGCAACGGTGTGCTGGAAACAGCAGCACCTTTTTGTGAATAACCTGTTTGGAAGGCTTTCTTACGATAAGGACGCTTAACATCCCTAATATCTTCTCCATACGAGCCTGACATACTTATCCTTACCTCCTCCGACTACTTAAAGTTTATGCCTTTCTTTGGCGACCATAGAGTTCTTCATACTTTTTTTCTTTATCTCGGAAGGCTTGAGAAACTTCCAAGTAATGTTCCCATGTAGCGGTGTCCAAACCACGACTTTTAAGCAAGATTCTACGATACCACTCTACATTTGCTACATTGATGGGAATGCCCAATTCTAAAAGTTGATGACAAATTAAAGCATCTGGTCCATCAAATAAATGATATTGCACATGACATTTGGTAATTTGAGTGGTTGTGGGAATCTTAAGAGTATTTGGCGTGTTAGTTACATTGTATGCTTGAATAAACTCTGGTAGATTATTCATCATGGTGTAGCGAATATCCCATGTTTGCTCTGGAAGCACATAAACAGGAGGGTCTAACACATAACTGGGTGGAATATCAGTAGTTCCGAATGGATAAGGGGCTGCATCACCACTAATTCCATGTTGCCATGTGTTTTGTGGGTCTTGATAATATCCAGTTGAATTGATAACAATTTGAATGAAACCATTGGGAACAAAGTTTGTTAATCTATGTGTTCCATCTCCTGCTACTCGGATATTTGCTAATACACCTCCTGTGCTACCAAACTTTTCAATTACTACAAATTGGTCTTCATTGACAAATGGTGGAATCTCAATGTTATTTCCAAAACCACCTACAAAGATAGAAGTTTCTACACCAGCAGGTGGAAAATCCGCAGGGTTGGCTGCTACCGTAGAACTTTGGCCTGCCAGTGTCCATTCATAGTTTTGATAAGTAATTGCCATCAAATCAACCTCCTTTCTTTATCACGGAGGCGTTCTTCCAGCATTTCTTCCATTCCCAAATCAGCACGAAGTCGGTTGCGAATTAAGTTTTGCTTATACCACTGAATGTTTTCTGGACTGATAGGAATGTTTTGTTGTAAAAGTTTCATAGCAATTAGTTGGTCAGGACCATCAATCAGTAAATAACGCACATAGGCTCTGGCAATTTCGGTGTCTGATGTAGGAACTGGACTTCCAGAGTTCAAAGTTTCAAAAGAAGTGAACTCAATACCCCATGTTTGACCGGGTAAGACATAGACAGGAGGAGTAATTTCTTCAAAAAATCCTAACTTGGATTCACCAACCGAAATAGTAACGGGTTGAAAAGGCATAGCCGATGAGGGCATTCCAATGTCAGGAATACCGTCTGGATTTTGAAAATAACGAGTTGTGCCAATGCGAATGTTTAATCCTGCACTGGCTGGATAACTACCCATGTGGTCTATTACAATCAATTGATGCGCTCTAAGCATAGCAGGAACTTCTAAGTTGTTTCCGATGCCTCCGACCATAATATCATAAGGAACGAATGGCGGAATCTCAATTGCTCTGCCTATTACAGAGGTATCACCAGCGTAATTCAAAATAGGATGTCCAGAATTATTGACAATATCAGTAGAACCCTGAACAATGTTTCGCCACTCATAGGCTTGACGACGAATGCTCATAGTCGTAATATGACGGGTCTGCTACTTAAAGCATTCCATCTACTTAGCGTTGGCGAGATTGTGGACCCATAGAGTTCATCTGATGTTCCCAGTTGCCAGCGTGAACTGCAATCTTTTGGATAGCAAGTTCTCCAATGAGTGTTACTTTGATAATGCTTCCGTTAGCACCAACGGCTTGGTTGGTAGTCACAGTTACTTGAAGTGGTTGCTGGAACAAACAAAGAATTGGGCTACTAAAAGCCAAAGTGCGGTCGTTCTTGCTGTTGATAAATCCTGCACTGAAAGCGTTAGAAGGAACATTGTTTGGACCTACTTGAATAGATACGGAATAATCAAGGTCTGCTGCAAGAACAGCACCCGTGGTAGCATCCAACATTTCAATTCCAACGGCATACAAACGGACTTCTTCGTTGTTTGCTTGGTTGGTAAAAATTGAGATTACATTTGAAGTTCCAGATAGAGCAGCACCAGCGAATTGGTGACTGGTTGTGTAGACTTCTGGTTGAGGGTCTTGATTTGCCATACTTCAGATAGGTTGGTTCTGATACTTAAAGGTTCTCATCTTTAAGTATGCCTAACAATTCCATTTGTTCTGGTGTGGGAGGTGGTGGAGGTAAATGCGGGACTGGAAGTGGTTCTAAGTCCATAATAAGTTGAGATTGTCCATCAAACGCCGACATCCATTTAGTTTCTTTTCTTTTTGCCATGCGTTTTTTAATGAATACTCCAATCAAAAACAAAAAGATAATATCTAACAAAAATGCCCATGCGCCTAATGAAGTGCTATCTTTAAGTATTTCGGCTCTTATTACTTGGGGATTCATAGAACCTACTTGCATTACCAAATAAGTGTAATAGACACATGAAGATAATAACAAGATGACTATGTAAAAATACCAATTAACAAGACGGTTCATATTACTCCTTTTTATGGGTTTTTACTATTTAAGTGTTATGGCGTTATGCTTCAAAGAGTTCTTCATCTTCACACTGGAAATCGGCGGCGGCGATACCCAACTCATCAAGAGTGGGTGGTTCTTCCGAAGGAAGGGCATGGGTTCGTAAGTATTGTAGTCCCAATCGGTAGAAAGCGGGGGCAAACTCTTCAATTTGAGCATCTAATGATTCATTTTCTTCGGACGCAGTTTCATTAAAAACAGTCATTATTTTAGTTAAAGTTTCTACTCCTTCCATAAACTCAGCCGTAAATGCAGTAGATTGTATCGCCCCAATTTTAGTAGCAGAATCTTGAGCAATCATAGCCAAAATAACCGCACCCAAGTTGGTTGCCATAACAAATCCGAAAAATTGCATCATCCACCATTCAAAACTAAAGGGTGCTACATTCCACATTTCGGCCATAGCAATAAATGGAATCTGAATCACTAATGATAAAGAAACAATAATCTTAATCATAATCCGAACAGTGATGAACTCTTGTTCAGAAACTTTTTCCCATTTAGTCTGTTCTTTTGCAGAATCTAAGATACGACACACCTCCGTCCCAAATAACATCTACTCGTTGATAACCTGACTTGGCTAAAAGTTTTTCAACTTTGGGTTGCCAACGGCGTTCACGGTCTAAAATAAAATCTTCTTCTCGGAAAATACCTTGATTACTTAACATCACATAATCTTCATAAGCATAAAACGGCAAAGTTTCACCTGATTCTAAAGTGTAAGTTCCAGAGATAGGTGAGTGGATTTCATCAAGAGTGAAAAAATCTAATCCTAATTGGGCTTTAACATCTTTGGAAACATCAAACCCCGTAGACAATCTATCTTTGAAAATAAGCCATTCTTGTTCAATCATGCCATCCCAATACTTGGTATTAGAATTGTATTCGCCACCAATTAAAGCACGCTTTTCTTGTGCAAATCTTTCCCGACGAGCCATCAAATAACCCTTCCAGAAACTATCGGCATCCATAAGCAGAATAAAAGCACGCACCTACTTAAGCGTTCTGTTTTTCTTCACTAACTACTAATTCTGGGTCTCTGCGGTAGCGGTCTAACCAAAACTCTGCTAAAACTTCTCCAACAACTCCTGAAATTACACCCAGAATAGCACCAAAACTTACTAAAGCAATATCTTTACGAGTCATTTCAAAAGCCACTTCTTTTTCAGTCTCGGCTTCAAAATCTTTCAAAGTTTTTTGGTCTCGGTGCGGAAGTTTAGTTATTTTTAATGGACGACGAGGCTTTTTAGAATCTTCACGAGCCTTAGCCAATGCTTTCGCTAATTGTCCTTCTGGGTCTCCACCCCAATTTTCGGCCCTCATACTTCGCAAACGACGAACTACTGTTTGGTTCGCATCGGCTACTGGAAAGTAATAATCTTCGTAATCTTCTTGCACTTTTCCACCCATTAGGCGAGCAGTGGTGCGAATATGATAATGATTACAAGTTGGTGAACACCATTCAACAGGGGCAATTTGTAAAACATATCCTTCTACATAAGAATCAAGTTGTAAAGTTTTACCTCCAAAACAAAAATCATAACTTCTAACTTTATCTCCGATTTGAATATCTTCAGAAGATACTACCCATTCGGGTTCATCTTCGGCTGTGTAGCCATAATAACCTTCTGGCTCTGGTGGCAATCCTACATAATCAGAATAACAGCGTTCTTGACAGAAATATCGGCTACCAACGGGCAAAGAATAAACTGCAAAGTCAGCAGGTTTTCCACAATTAGAACAATCTGCTTTAGGCACATAATCATAATCACTACGCATTACTAAATTACGAGTGCGACCTCCTCGTTCACCTGTCCAATCTGGTTTAACACCAAATAGTTCTGACCAATCTTGTTCTCCTTGTTGAACACACGGGCGACAAACTACAAAAGTTTCGTTATCTTCTGTATAGTAATACAAACCTGTGTAGGCATCTTCGCAGACTTCACAAATACGAGGGACTCCATCTTGTTTCTGAAGTTTTAAGAAAACTTTTCTTTTCTCTTCAGGATTTTTCATCCAACTTGGGTCGCCTTCGGCTTTTTTCTTACGAGTTCCTAACATTTCAGAGATTTCATCTACTTTACCTGCTAAAGAAATGCCTTGCCAAGATTCAGAGTCGGCTTCATAAGGTCCATAAAGACGCATCCATCTATCATAGATTTCAGGTTCATTGATTCGCAAGAAGTCTTGCTGTTTTCGGGACTTAAACGGCACTTGAACTGCCTCCGTTGCTTTCCAACTCGGCTTCTTCAGACTGATAGAAGAATGCCATGCCGATAATCACAAACGGAATACCCATTAGAGCATAATCAAATGGTTTGAAAGCATCGTGTGGAAATCCATATTTACGATAGGTGCGAATAAAACCAACCACGGCTGACGCAAAAAACGCTGCTGAACCGACAGCAGGAACTAAAAGTCCTCGCCATGCTTGACGAGCAGCAATTTCTTGAGCCTTTTGCTTAGAAGCAAACTCTTCTTCAATACGACTCTTTTCGTGGTCTGTCATAATATCACTGACCGAATAAACTTTTACACCATGTCAAAATCTTAGAATCTGTGGTTTTGTCTGCATAGTTATCTTCTTCTGCATTAAACCAACCAAAATACTTGTTATACCATGCTTCAGAAGCAGCAGGAGGGTTGCCATCAGTTGGGGCTGTGGTAACGCCTGTGGGATTGATATTCTTAGAAGTTTTACATCCAAAGGTAGGCCAAAGCGGATTGCAGGTGCGCTCTTGATACATCTTTCGGGCTTGTGAACCGGGTGCGGATTCAGTAATATACTTCCAATCTTGTGGGTCTGCACCAGATGAGGGCATAATGCCTCCGACACCAGAGATTCCACTCATAGTAAATGGTAGTCCTGCGCTGCCATAAGGTTGATAAGCATTTCCAGAATCATCTAAAACTGTGATGCTGGGTTGCCACGCTGTTCCTGCCGCAGTTGTAGGTGCTTTAGAAATAGGGTTGCCTTGCTGGTCATAGCCAATAATTTCTTGTCTATCACCTGATGAGGTAACGACATAACACTTACGAGAGTATAAATCACCGGGGTCGCACGAGATATTGTATCCTGCCATGACTAAGATTTAGTCATCTTGATACTTAAAGATTACTCTTTTTTCTGGGAATTGAAATAAAGGATACCAAGTGCTAATGCAGCCGCCGCAGTAGCAAGTTTAGCACGGTTTCTGTCTGCCCATGAACGAGGTTCACCAACATAAATCATTTCTACTTCTTCAGAATCAAAGCAAGCAGAACAAGCACTCTGATGAACAGCGTCATCTTCATCTACGAAATAAACCATTTCATCTAATCCACAAACGATTCCACAGGAGTCGCAAACATCTTCTTCGTCGCCTATATCTTCAGCGTGCATAGGAGTGTAATTATGACTGGTAGATTGTGAACCAATCACACGACCAGAGCCTTCTGGAAGGAAGTCATCAGCAGGAACTAATGGCTCTCCGTCGCCGTTTTCTAAGCCACCCTCCAAAGGAGTTAGGGCTTCAAGATTAACACCGGGAGTCATTGTGCCAACAATGGTTTCAGCATCTTTGCTGGAACAACCGCAAGCCTCAAAACTTTCATTGTGTTCTGCACAGAAAGCCTTGGGAACTTCTAATCGTGGGTCATCAACCGCAGGAACGGCGGAAGGACCCGCAGGGGTTGGTTCTGAACCTTCAGGTTCAGAGGCAGGAGCCTCAACTGGTGTGGTATCAATAGTTTCAGCCTCCATAGAAGAATAGGAATCATAAACCTCTCGCTTGCAGATTTTAGTAGTTTTATGGCCTTTAGGACAGCGTGAAACCAATGAATAACGGATGCTACCTCCCTTTGAAGGTTTCTCTACGGCTTCTACAACCTCCAGTTCGTAGTGATTTTTACAACCGACACAATAGAACTTTTCCATATTATCACCTATTACTTACGACTACTTAATACTTACCATCCAAAGGTCTGTGCTTCATACGAAGGTCTTCGCCCCATAGTAGGAGAAGTCTGACCAACTAAAGGTCCTGAAAATACGCCTTCTACTCCTGCAATTGGGTCTAAATTAAAGAAACTTTCGGCTTCGTAGGTGTTGCCTTCGTTAGCATTGTCTTGTTCTGCTTGTTCTTCCTCTTCTTCGGTAAGGCGTTCAACTTCGGATTCAGCAGCCACAACTAAGCGTTCATAGCGTTCAAATTGTTTTTGAGCCGAGAGTCCACGGAATAGTTCTCCCAGACCAAAGCCCAATGGGAATAATCCAAAGATAGAAAGAATCAAAGGACGATAGTTGTATTCACCATCTTCGGCTAAGATTTCTAACTTGAGTTTATCGGCAATAACAAAGGCAACTGAAAGTCCACCAAACAAAATCGGAAAACCAGTAGCAGGGCGTAAAAACTCTTGAGTTATTGGAGATTCTTTAACATCTTCGGAGACTTCATCTTCTCCTAAAAGAATACGGTTGCGAAGTTCTGCAAAATCCAGCATAATCTATCTCCAAGTATTATGGCGTTGCCCAACTACTTAAAGATTACTCTTGTCCGATAGCACGACCCGGGTAGTTCTGTCCCCAGATAGGGTCAGTGCTACGCATAGTTGCTGCATAAACATTCAAATCTAAAACTTGTCCAATACCATTTGATGATTGTAGCCCAGCAGGAGTGATACCCATACCATTATAGTTCAAAGTTTGTCCTACGGCTTGTCCTCCCAAAATGTTGCGTTCAGTAGAAACACGCTCTACTGTTCCCCAGTTGCGTGCTACGAATTGTTCTTGAGATGGTGAAACATGAGCCTCTTTGGTTTCTTTATTTTTCATTCCTTGAAAAACAACTACGACTCCAGCAATTGCCAGACCAATAGCCAAAAAGTTTCCTGTTTTCATACTTATTCACCACGGTTCAAAAACATTCCCAAAAGTGCTGCACCAAAAGTTACGGCTACTGGAGCCATGATAACTCCTAATGCACCCATAAATCCAGTCTTGAAAGGCTTAACGAGTTCAACATCTTTGTATTCGTATTCACTGCGGTCAAAGTCGTCCATAAATCCGCCTTCATCTTCGGCTGAACCATACCATTCAGGAACACCACGACCACCAATAGCGGAATCTTGGCCTTCAGAATTATCAATTACTGGGAAATCATAAGCACCCAAACGAGTAAAAGTCATTGGATTGACTGTGCCTTCTGTAAATGGTGCAGAGTCAATATCGCCCATAGTGCTTTGGTAATCATAATCTCCTTCAGCAGAACCATACCAAACTGGCACACCTTGTCCAGAGTCAAGAGCAGAGTTTGTTCCGTAAGAATCAGGAATAACTGGTAATCCAGATTCAAGAACTACATAGTCTTCAGCATCCATAGCGGCTACATCGTCATACTTACGCATCATGCCATATTTCTTATCCATAGCAGATGCTTCATCTCTTCGGTCTTTGAAACTTTGGGAGTGCGAACCACGATGGCGCATTCCGAGAGATTCATCCATTTCATCATTATATCCTTGTCCTTTGTGGTGTTCACTGTCCATAGCCATCACATCATCATATTTACGACCCATTTTGGAGTGTCGCTTATCCATAGCCGAGGCTTCATCTCGGCGGTCTTTGAAACTTTGGCTGTGTGAGCCTCGGTGTCTCATACCGAGAGATTCGTCCATCTCATCGTTGTATCCTTGTCCCTTGTGGTGTTCGGAGTCATAAGCCACAACTACTGTGCTGATTTCATAACCATCTGAGGTTTTATCAGCAATCATAGTTGCCATTGAACCATCACGGAAAATAATATCTAATTCATCTTCACTAAGTTCATGGAAATCAGTATCACGAGTAAAGTTTTGGACGAAATTATCAATTGAATTAACTTCAATCTTTCCACTACCGAGCATTTCAACTAACTTACGGGCGGAATTAGCCTTGTCGTCGCCTTCAGCAGAGCCATACCAAACTGGAACTCCTTGTCCAGAGTCCAAAGCGGAGTTTGTGCCATAGGAATCAGGAATAACTGGAAGTCCAGATTCAGTGACTACATATTCAGCACGCATAGAACTTTTGAAATCACGAGTGCGGTTCACATAGCCTTTGCGTTCCTTTTGACGCATCTTTTTACGCATAGCACCACGAGCCATTTCTTCAGAAGTAGGTCCTGCAATACGATGGATAGTTGGACCATACCCAATACGAGCATAGCCATTGAAAGCGAAATAGTTTCCTGAACCGTCTTGAGCAAGGAAGAAATTGTGGAACTTGTTGGATGCACCACTGGTGTAAGTCAAGTATTCCATACTACCTTTTGAGTAATTCATGGAAGGATAATCTCTACTGAACTTACTCAATGTGTTCAGAATGTCGTCTTCGCCCGCATCATAAACGGACATGGCCTCAAAGTCAGTCATAACAATTGTTTATCATCACGACTACTTAAAGATTCTCATTCATCACGATATTCGGAAAAATCTTCGTCGTATTGGAAAAAGTTATATGCCCCATTCCACGGAACTAAAAAGCAACTGATGTGCAAACCATCATCGTGCTGTTCTGAATCCCAAGTGAACTCACCATATTTGTTGAAAAGTTTTTCTGCCTCTCGGAAAAAATCTTCTACGGTAGGTCCTTCGTCTTCGTCATCTTCTGCCAACAAAACAATGTTCTTTCCAAAAGTTTCAGAATAAGTATAGTCTGGACTGGTTCTTGGGAGATTTGGTTTAACTCGGCGTTCAGCAGCGAACTCATCTTCAAAAGCAAGTCTATTGAATACTGCATCTTCGTATTGTTCTGGAGGAACATCACCAGATTCTCGGTAAATGTCTGCCATGATTTGAATATGAGTAGGATAATCAATTTCTTCATTATATTGTAGCACAAGAGCCGTGTCTTCTATGGTATCTCTTAAGGCTCGGCGGGCTTCGGCAGAATCTCCACCGGGGAAAGCATCTAACATTTGTTGAACCGTAAAGTAAGCGGAGTTGAAATCTTCTAATCCTAAACCTTCTTGAAGTTGTTCAGATAAGTTACGCAGAGTAATTAGACTACGAGAATAAGTTGAAACTTTTGGTTGTTTTTTAGACATCCAGCGACCTTTGGAATCACGAGGTAATTCTCGCCAATCTGCTTCAAAACTTGTGTCATCACTAACGAAAATTACTTCAATATGTCCATCGTGAAACTCCATGTCGGCAACATGGTATCCTTTGGGAGCCAAGAATGGGATTTCGGCCTCAATAATGTGTGCGCCAGTATGTTCATCGTAATACTCATCTCGCTCTTGGAATCCTGCGGGCATAATTTGACCTGATGCTGCAAATCTTTTGGATTGTAAGTCTGCGAGAATTGGATGAGATGCCCAGAGAGCATCATATTCGTCCATGTTAAAACGCCCATCATCTTCTAAACAATCATTCAAAGCATCTAAGCAGGCTGTGGTAGCGGCTACCAATTGACCGATTTCATCTTTACGCATGGTTTTGTATTCGGCTTCATACTCGGTGGACTCATAGGCTTCGGGTTCACTGATGTTAATACCACGATAACGCCAAATAGGACCTCCCCAATCGCCATTGTTATCAATAGTGCTTCGCCAATAACGCCAATTATTTACGACTTCATCTTCTGCCTCCTCTTCATCATAGGCTTCAACAGGGCCAACACTATAAGAATGCAAAACAGGAACACTAACCCTGTATTTTTTTAATTCGGGTTCGTCTTCTTCATCTTCCCATTCTGCATCAAAAGTTTCTGGTCTTGGAGAACAATCGTGACAGAAGTTGGAATGGCTTTTATCTCGTGAACTATATTCCCATTCTTTGTTGCATTCCCAACAAATCTTAGGAGCCTCAAAAGTTTTATCTTCCATATCTGAAAGGTAACGACCATATTCAGATTTAGACATAATAGGACCATCGTGTCCGTAAGTATCTAATTCTTCTAAGTAATCTTCGTAGAGTTCTTCTAAAGTTTCTTCTTCTTCAGTGAACTCATCAGAACTAAAAGTTTCTGCATTCATAGCAGCCGACTTTTTCTTAGCCCAATTCACACCTGAAGTTCCACCCCAAAGCAACCATGCAATAGTTCCTGCGGTTGGTCCTCCGTCGGGCATTTTCTTTTCAGGGCGATAGTTTTTACGGTGTCGGTTAAAAGCCGACATTCTACGAACATCATGTTCGGAAACTGTGCCTGATGAAA
>Ga0315315_10002078_pt1 | contig 18391 bp, 16 predicted proteins | sample M140m3416metaG_FD_203699 | JGI IMG/M metagenome (GOLD analysis project Ga0315315, IMG submission 203699) | Ammonia-oxidizing marine archaeal communities from Monterey Bay, California, United States - M1 40m 3416 | ecosystem: Environmental > Aquatic > Marine > Intertidal zone | place: USA... | reverse complement strand
CAGCGCTTGTGAACCACTCGGATGGCATCGAAGATATCTCTCGGCGCCGGCTGTAATTTACCCAGCCGATGCAGCTCGTGAGCAAAAACATTAAGCAAGACTTCCGAATCCGAGTCGGTATTCAAGTGCCGCAAGTCAGACTTAAAAAGCTCGTCTGACAGAAAAGCTGAATTTGTCAGATTGCCGTTGTGCGCCAGCGCGATGCCATAAGGCGAGTTCACGTAAAAGGGTTGCGCCAGCGCGGTACCCGAGCTCCCCTGAGTCGGATAGCGGGCGTGCCCAATACCAAAACGCCCCAGCAGCTGCGACATGTGGCTCGGCCGAAACACGTCGCGAACCAGGCCCTCCCCCTTGCGCTGCATCAATTTGCCATCGGCGCAGGTCATGATGCCCGCCGCATCCTGACCGCGATGCTGAAGCATGGTGAGCGCATCATAGATGTCTGCTGCGACATCTCGCTCAGCAACCATCCCTACCAGTCCACACATATCGCCTCTCCAGCCCTACAGCATGTCGCTAGAATTAATGGTGTCTTTCACGGCCTCTGTCGGCTCAGACTCCATCACACGCTCAAAATTGCCACCGATCCACTCTGCTACCCATTCTGCGGGTTCCATTAACACGGCTGAATCGAGCAAATCTTCATCGCCGTCTGGCAACGCAGCACGGAGAAGAATACTGAGTGCCGCCACAATGATCATCCCCCTAAGCAAGCCAAAAATACCGCCCAGCAGGCGATTACCGACATTGAAGCCGGGCTGACGCATTTGTTTCGACAGAAAGGCCGCAATAACGCCAAACATCAGTAATACGGCGATAAAGGTTAACGTCCATCCCAGCAGATATCGGGTGGTGGGCTCATCGATTAGGTTGCGCCCAAGTTGAGCAACGGGGTCAGCGAGCAAATTGGCCAACAGAAAAGCGCTGACCCAACCGAGAATGGAGAGTGCCTCACGCGCGAAACCGCGAACCACACCGTAACCGGAAGATACCATCCAGATCAGCAAAATAACCCAGTCAAACAGGTTGAAATCGGCGACTCCAGATGCAATCTGATCCAGCAGGTCTTCCATGTTATTGAACATACCTCAGAATCTTGGAATCCACGCGCAGCGCCTGATCGATCTCCGTCTTGATGCGCGCCATTACTTCGCGCTCAGCATTAGGACCCACCTGAACGCGAAACAGCTCGTCGTCAACCCGAATATAGCGTTTCGAAAACGCTTTATAACCTCGCTCCCGGAGCCCGTCGACAATCTCAGCAGCACGAGCAGCTGAACCCACGGTCGCCACCTGCAGCACCCAGAATACTGCAACACCCTGTTCGTCAATCAGCGGTTCGCCCGCAGGTGGATCGATTCTGGGTGATACCGTTGCCAGCGCGTCTGCGGGGGGTAAAGACCGAAGCTCGAGCGCATCGATTTCGGTTCGCGTGCCAAGATCAGCATCACTCTGAACAGCCGCTGGCGTAGTCGGCGCGGTTGGGAGTGCCTCAGCCACTGACTTCTGATAGCTCTCGGGCTCAGCGATCGGTGATTGATCAATAACCGGTCGCCCAGAAATCGGCTGCAATACCACTGGATCTCGGTCCTGGGGGGTGACGAAAATCAAAGGCCAGAAGACAACGCCCAAAGCCACCAGCACCAGCGTCCCAACGAGACGCTGCTTCAGTAACGGATCCACTTACCCCTGCTCCCCGCTATGATATTCCGCCTCCAACACTGAGAGTGCCTCGCCGACAGAGAAAAAAGAACCAAACACTACGACGCGGTCTCCGGCATGACTTCGCATTTTTATCGAGTCCCAGATATCGCTGAAAGGACCGTGATCACCCACGATCGAATCCGGGTGAAGCAGATTCGCAAGATCAGGAACTGCCATCGCTCTGGGCACATCGCTCAGATCGATAAGATTCCACTCATCAAACGCGCCGCTACAAGCTGCGAGCATATCACGGATGGGCTTGTCTCCCATGACCCCAAACACCGCAAACGTCCTCCCGGAAACCGGATTGCCATCCATGAACTGGATGAGCCGAGAGACGGACTCAACGTTGTGAGCCACATCCAGTAGCACCTCAACAGGACCCACATCGCGACGGCTGAGCCGGCCCGGCACTCTGACCCCGGACAGCTTTTCGATGGCGGCCTGGTTGAGCTCAACTTTCTGCCCCGCCTCCAGTGCCTGAAGCGCCGCTCCAATATTTTCCGGCAGCAGGCCATCGATATCCGGCATCCGATAGGTCGCTCCAGAAGCGGTGTAGAGTCGGCCCTTCTCAATGCGCCAGTCCCGGCCAATCAGCCGCGTGTCTACGGCACGCTGATGGAGATCCGCGAGCAGCGAGTCCGGAGGGTCGATATCGGCAACGATGCAGGGCTTTCCCGGGCGAGCGACACCCGCCTTCTCAGTTGCAATCTGGCTCCGGTCGTTGCCCAACCAATCCGTATGATCGAGGCCAATACTGGTGATCACACTGACATCGGCATCGAGGATATTAACGGCGTCAAGTCGGCCACCGAGCCCCACCTCAAGCACCTGAACGTCGACCGAGCGCTGCTGAAAAAGCCATAGCGCGGCCAAGGTCGCCACCTCAAAGTAGCTAAGACTGATCGCACCGCGCGCGTCCTCTATCGCCACAAAAGCACCGATTAAGGCTTGATCGTCTGCTTCAGCGCCATCAACGCAGATGCGCTCGTTAAAACGAATAAGGTGAGGAGAGGTATAGCGGCCGACCCGCAGGCCCGCGTCTTGAAGCGCCGCGGATAACACTGCGACAACGCTACCCTTGCCATTCGTCCCGGCAACCGTAAACGTGGGCGGCGGCGCATCGAGCAACCCCATGACGCGCGCAACCGCGGCGACGCGATCGAGACCTAACTCTATTTCAACCGGATGCTGAGACTCTAGGCGCGACAGCCACCCCTGCAGCGATAAATCAGGCATGCGGGGGTCAGGCGTCGTCCCTGTCGGCCTCAATGACTTCCCCCTCGAGAACGGGTGCAGGCTGGCCGGGCGCGGCCAAATCAGTCAGCTTTGCCAGCACGCGGGCAAGGGTATCGCGCATATCATTCCTGTGAACGATCATATCGATGGCACCATGCTCGAGCAGAAATTCGCTGCGCTGAAACCCCTTCGGGAGCTTTTGGCGAATCGTCTGTTCAATAATATTGGGCCCTGCGAACCCGGCTCGAGCGTCAGGCTCGGCAATATTAATATCACCCAGCAGCGCGAGCGAGGCGGATACGCCACCATAGATTGGATCGGTCAGAACAGAGATGTAGGGCGTGCCCTGCCCCTTTAAGCGCTCTATCACCGCTGACGTCTTAGCCATCTGCATCAGGGAGATCAAGGCCTCCTGCATACGCGCGCCACCCGACGCAGAAAAGCAAATCAGCGGGAGCTGCTCTTCAAGTGCCACCGTCGCCGCGCGACTAAATTTCTCCCCCACCGCATAACCCATGGAGCCGCCATGAAAATCGAATTCAAAGGCCACAGCGACAGTCTCAACACCTAAAATAGCGCCGCGCATTGCGATCAAGGCGTCCTTCTCTCCCGTACTGCGCTGCGCAGCGGTCAGCCGGTCGCGGTATTTACGTTTGTCTTTGAACTTGAGGTGATCAACGGGCTCTAAATCAGCGAACAATTCCGTCGGGCCTCTGTCCAGGCAGAGCTCCAGTCGGCGGCGCGCACCAATCCGCATGTGATGGTCACACTTAGGGCAAACCTCGGCATTACGTTCTAGGTCCGGCTTGTAAAGAATGGCTTCACACTTCACGCACTTCTTCCACAACCCTTCCGGCACGCTCGTGCGATTCGCGCTTTCGTCTTTATTGACCCCGGACGGTAGGATTTTATCAATCCAACTCATTGGATTCTCCAATGTGGAAAGCGACTGAGTATACGAGGGTAGCGTTTTGCTAGGAAGGTGAAGAGTCCACACCCGCACGCATACTTTGAAGCAATTGTACCGCCGCGTCGTGTATCTGGATCTCTTGTAAATCCTCGTCAGACTGCGCTTTTTTGTCCATTTCGGCAATTAAAGCGCTGCCCACGACCACGGCATCAGCCGATGCGGCAATGGCGCGAGCACTCTCAGCGTCCTTAATACCAAAGCCCACGGCAATGGGCAGATCGGTTTTCTCGCGGATCAGCGCGACGCTGCGGGAGACCTCGTCAGCATTGAGTTGCCCTGACCCCGTGACGCCTTTGACCGCCACACAATAAATAAAGCCCCGCGCCCTCTCCACAATGGTTTGAATACGGGCCTCTGGCGTGGTCGGGGAAATCAGAAAAATGTTGTCCAATCCGACCGCCAGCAACGCGCCATCAATCTCATCGACCTCTTCTGGAGGAAGATCCACGGTAATCAGAGCATCTACCCCAGCCTTGGCACAAGCCGATGCGAAACGCTCATAACCGAAGCGCTCAATGGGGTTGGCATAACCCATCATCACAATCGGTGTCTTATCATCGTCCTGCCGGAAGACGCTCACCATGTCGAGTACGCGTTGGAGGCTCATGCCCCTGGCGAGCGCCCGCTCGTGTCCTTTTTGGATAACAGGACCCTCGGACATAGGATCCGAAAACGGCACACCGACTTCCAGCACATCCGCCCCCGCCGCCACTAGAGCGTGAAGCAGGGTGACGGTGCCCTCCGGGCTCGGGTCACCAGCGACCACATAAGGCACTAGGCCCTTTCGACCCCGTGAACGAAGCTCAGCAAAAGTATGGCTCAGACGACTCATTCAGGCCTCAGACCTCGATCCCGTCAATGGCGGCGACGGTAAGAATGTCCTTGTCTCCGCGGCCCGAGAGATTAACGATGATGTGCTGCTCAGGAGACATGGTAGCTGCGAGCTTTTCAGCATAAGCCATCGCGTGAGCCGTCTCCAAGGCAGGTATGATGCCCTCGACCCGCGTGAGGCGATGGAATGCCGACAGCGCTTCCTCGTCGTTGGCCGCCACATACTGCACGCGACCGATATCCTTGAGCCAAGCGTGCTCCGGGCCCACGCCCGGATAGTCTAGGCCGGCCGATACCGAGTGAGTATCGAGTATCTGGCCATCCTCATTTTGCATTAGGTAAGTGCGATTCCCGTGCAATACGCCGGGGCTTCCTACCGACAGCGGCGCTGCATGCTGACCGGTCTCAAGCCCTTTACCGCCTGCCTCGACGCCATACATCGCCACGCTGTCATCCTGCAGGAAAGGGTGGAACAGGCCTATGGCGTTGGAGCCACCACCGACGCAAGCGACTAAGGCATCCGGCAACCTGCCGACTTGAGCCAAACTTTGCGCCCGCGCCTCCCTGCCGATCACGCTCTGAAAATCGCGAACCAGCATGGGGTATGGATGAGGGCCTGCCACCGTGCCAATAATATAAAACGTATTGTCGACGTGACTAACCCAATCCCTCATCGCCTCATTCAAAGCATCCTTTAGCGTGCGCGAACCCGAGGTAACCGAGATCACCTCAGCGCCCAGCAACTTCATCCGATAGACATTCAGCGCCTGTCGCCGGATGTCTTCCTCACCCATAAAAACCTGACACTCAAGCCCCAGACGCGCTGCCACTGTCGCGCTCGCCACTCCGTGCTGACCGGCGCCCGTCTCGGCAATGACTCTTGTCTTGCCCATGTGCTTCGCAAGAAGCGCTTGCCCGATCGTATTGTTGACCTTGTGGGCACCGGTATGATTCAAGTCCTCGCGCTTCAAAAAAATTCGCGCACCACCGATATCGTCAGACAACCGCGCCGCCTCATAAAGCGGCGACGGACGCCCGACGTAGTGGGCAAGATCCAGATCAAATTCTCTCTGGAACGCGGGGTCATCTTTAAGGTCACAATACAGCTGCTCCAGGTCAGCCAGCGCGGACATCAAAGTCTCGGCGACAAACTTCCCACCGAAACGGCCGAACCGTCCGTCGGCGTCTGGCACCGATGCATACAAGTTAGGTGTCATTTCACTCGTCATACTTAATTTTCACTCATCGCCCACTTTGCAGCCTCGATAAACGCCCGCATTTTGGCCGGATCCTTTAACCCCTTTTCTCTCTCCACGCCGCTACTGACATCTACCGCAGAGGGACCCACTTGTTCTATCGCCGCGCTGACATTATCGGGATTTAAGCCCCCCGCCAGAATGGTCCGCTTTGAAACCGCGTGATCAACCCAGCTCCAATCAAATCGCCTGCCCGTGCCGCCGAACTGTCCGTCGTGCGCACTATCGAGCAGCAATGCTTCGGCAGTCGCATACCGCTGGCTCACCGCCGCCAAATCTACATCTGCCGTCATCGCCACCGCCTTAATATAGGGACGGGCAAACTGACCGCAGAATTCGGGGTTCTCAGTACCGTGAAACTGCAACACGTCCAGAGGCACGCTCTCGAGCACCGCCTCTACCTGCTCCGCAGTGGGGTCCACAAACAGCCCGACCAATGTGCCCGATCCCGCCGCAGCACTGCTGATATCCCTGGCCACTCCCATACTGACAGCGCGCGCACTGCCCAAGTGGAATACACACCCTACAGCGTCCGCTCCGAGGCCCAGCGCCTGCTCTGCATCGACAGGCCTCGTGATGCCGCAGATCTTGATGCGCACTGTGAGTCCTCGAAAGTAAACGCGTAGTCTAGCAGTTTCGAGGACGCTAGAGTTGCCCTTCCAGCAACATCGGACCCTCTGGAACCGCCGGTAAAGAGAACTCATCAGGATAAGTCACGGCGACGAGATACAGGCCCTCGGGAGGCGCAGTCTCGGCAGCGAGATTACGATCTCTCTGATTGAGCACCTCTTCAAACCACGTCACTGAATGGGCCTGAGAGCCCACAGTCATCAATGACCCCGCGATATTTCTCACCATATGATGGAGAAAAGCGTTAGCGGTGATATCTACGATGACGTAGTCCCCCCGTCGAATCACCGAACAGCCGGTCACGCACCGGTTTGGTGTAGACGCCTGACAAGAAGCCGCTCGAAAAGCACTAAAGTCCTGCTCTCCGAGCAAAAACACTGCCGCTTCATTCATCAACTCAATGTTGAGCGGTTGGCGATACCATGTGACCAGCTCGCCGAGGAGGGCTGGCTTGGTGGGCGTATTACAGATCACGTAGCGATAACGCCGAGCCGTCGCGCTGTAACGTGCGTGAAACGCCTCACTCACCGCTTGGGCCCAGTGAACTCTGATATCTGGGGATAAATGTCGGTTCGTGCCCATGACCCAGGCTTTAATACTTCGGCCCACGGGATCGTCGAAATGGACAATCTGGCAGAACCCATGAACGCCCGTGTCCGTTCGTCCTGCACAGGCTGTCCTCACTGGCAGCCCAGAGACCGCTCTTAACGCCTGCTCTAGCGACTCCTGCACGGTTGGCACATCAAGATGGGGCTGTGCCTGCCAACCATGATACCGACCACCGTGGTATTCGATACGCGCGGCCACGCGGGTTCCAGCAGTGAGTGGAGTGTCAGAGAACTTCAATGGTTTACGACGTCTCAAGGCGGAGCAATAACTCACGCGCCTCAGCCTGCTGCGCCAACCCACCTTCCTTAATGACCTCCATCAAAACCGGCTGGGCGCCCTCATCATCACCCATGTCAATGTAGGCTCGCGCGAGATCCAACTTACTGTCGATAGGGTCCGTTTCTGCGCCATATATGGACGCGTTACTCTCCAACGCCTCAACCGCCGGCTCCCCTGCGTCATCCGGCCCCAAATCCAACGGCATCAGCGACAGCCCGGAAGAGTTAGGGGCCGCCACGCCCCCTGCTGGCGCCGGGTATGACTCGTCGTCATCTCGATTTTCCTCGGACCGGACCGGACCGACATCCTGCTCGTCCGGCTCAAGCGGTTGGTCATCAGTAGCGTTCGCTAGAGGAGCGGGCTCTGACCCCCGATCAAATGCTGGATCTGTGGAAAACGAGAATTCGCTCAATACCGATGCCTGGTCAGACTCGGGCACCGCCTGGCTGACGCTATCGGCGTTGGCGCCAGCAGCAACCGAATCTGAGGCGATGCCCGCCTCAAGCACTATTTGGCGCGCCCGCTCCAACAGCTCGAGATCTTCTCCGGATTCAAGCTGATTCAGAACCGACGCTGCCTCGGCAAATTGCTCTCGCTCAACGTAGCATTCAAGCAGACTCATATTCATAGCGGGCGAGTGCAGGCCCTGACTCATAGCCGATTCAAGGACCTCAACCGCCTGATCGGTGCGGCCATACGCAATATAGATCTCCGCTTCCTCAACGGCTTTCGAGGCCATGATTTGAGGGTCAGTGAGTCGAGACACGCCTCCTGCCTCAACTCGCTCGTCGAGCCGCCTCTCCAGCTCGCCATCGGCGAGGTCACCGACTAGCGCCTGACGCCCTGCGAGCCGCCGTCGCCCTATCAGTAACCCGGTCCCAGCCAGAAGCACCGCTAGTCCGGCCACGACAGGCCAAATGGGTAAAGAATCTGACGGCGGACTCGTCGCTGAGGGAGTACTGCGTTCGATTGTTACCGCCGCGGGGGCCATCTCCGCCTCTTTTTCTGCCAAAGCCCTGCGCAGCTCGGCCAATTCCACATCCTGCTCGGCGAGTCTCGCTTGTAGACCCTGAACATTGGCTTGCAGCCGATTAACCGTTGCCATGAGCGCCTCAAGCTCTGGCACCACCATTTCGGGCGAAGCATCCGCCGGCAAGCTATCCTCTAACACCTCACCTGCAATACTCGGCACCTCGCTAGGCATCGGCGACGAATCGCGCGCTCCGCCGTCTTGTAGGGATGTCAGCGCGGGTTCCGACTCAGATTCCGTATCGGCAACCAACCTGAGCCCCTGTCCAGCTGGCGTCTTGCCCCGGGCCCATTCTTCATGTTGGAGCGCCACCTCGGTAAGCGCGTCAGCAGGCGCGATTTGAATAGCCTCCGCACTCGGGATGTGCAGCACGTAACCTGATTTCAGTCCGTTGATGTTGCCACGCTCAAACGCCGCAGGATTCGCCGCAACAATCTCCAGCATGGTCTGCTCGATCGAAATACCATCCGCCGCCCCATTAGCCGCGATCCGCCACAGCGTGTCATTGTTGGTCACCAGATATCGGGCTCCGGGCGCGGGTTGCAGCTCAGTAGCAGCGAGATAGCGTTCCGTATCAGCCGCATCTCCGGCGCCGGCGGCGCTCGATACGACCTCCTCTGACTTGAGATCATTACCGACCGGCTTCAGCGCTGTGCCTCCAGTCGTAGGAGGCAGATCCATCAGCACCGTGTACTCGCGCAGCAGACGACCATCAGGCCACCTCGCCTCAATAATAAAGTCGAGGTAGGGCTCGCGCAGCGGAAACTCGGTGGACAGCATGACCCGCTTCCCCGAGGAGCCGGATTGAATCTCAAAACGAATGTCGCTCAGAACAAAAACGCGTTCCAGACCAAATCGTGAGAAGTCCGCATCAGGTGCGAGCCCCACTTGGACGTCCTCGTCGTCGAGTAAGTCTGCCTCGAGCAGCGCGACCTCGGCACGGAACGGCTCGTTGAGATAAGAGGACAACGTGAGCTCACCAAGCCCGAGGGCCCAGCTATGACGGGCCGCGATAGCGGCCATTAAACAACAGGCAGTCAGTAAAACGTGTGTTTTCATGGGGTCGTCGCCTTTACCTTCCTGTGGTCTGGCTTCAATGCGGTCCCTGCCGCCTTTCCCTGGCGTCTACTCTACTTGAGACCGAATTTCACGAATTTTCCGGGAGATGCTCTGCCAGCAACAATTCTGCGATCTGTACGCTGTTCAGCGCGGCTCCTTTCCGTACGTTGTCAGCCACCACCCAAAGATTCAACCCTTTTGGGTGTGAAATATCTGCGCGGATTCGCCCGACAAACACGGCGTCGGCACCGGCTGCCTCCGTAACGGGCGTGGGATAGCCGCCCGCTTCATGGCTATCCATTACCGTAACGCCATCAGCCCCTTCCAATAGTGCTCTGGCGTCGGCGGCGCTAATGGCCTCGCGAGTCTCGATATGCACCGCCTCGGCATGACCGAAGAACACCGGCACCCTCACACAGGTCGGGTTTACCCGAATGGTCGGGTCATCAAGAATTTTCTGTGTCTCCCATACCATTTTCATTTCTTCTCGGGTGTAGCCGTTATCCTGAAAGCTATCGATGTGAGGCAAGGCATTGAAGGCAATCTGCTTGGGGTAAAAATCAGGCTCTGCCTCCTTGCCGTTGAGTAAACGCGCCGTCTGACCCGCTAACTCCTCGATGGCTACTTTTCCGCTGCCGCTTACCGCCTGATACGTCGCCACATTGATCCGCTCAATGCCGACCGCATCGTAGAGTGGCTTCAATGCAACCAGCATACCGATCGTTGAGCAATTCGGGTTGGCAATGATGCCGCGATGCTTAAAATCCGCGATCGCTCCAGGATTGACCTCAGGTATGACCAGCGGAATATCGTCCTCTCGCCTAAAATGAGAGGTATTGTCGATCACGACACATCCCGCCTCGGCGGCAATCGGCGCGTACTTTGCGCTAATGTCACCCCCCGCAGAGAACAGGCCAATCGGCGTAAGTGAAAAATCAAATTCATTTAAATCCTGAACGGTGTGGCGCTTACCTCTGAATTGCAACGATTTTCCTGCAGATCGGCTGGATGCTAGCGGATAAAGGTTATCGACCGGGAAGTCCCGCGATTCCAGTATCTCGATGATGGCTTCGCCCACTGCGCCGGTCGCACCGACGACTGCCACATTAACTGGCTTCATGACTGATTTCTCCCGTTACTGCGCTGCTGACTGAGCCAAAAGCGCCGCCACAACGGCATCGCCCATTGCCCGCGTGCCCAACGCGTCTGCCTGAGCGTCGCCCACTGCGAGGTCACAGGTGCGCAATCCCTGTGCCAACACCGCGGCAACGCCGCGCTCAATCTGATCCGCCGCTTCAGGCGCGTTTAGCGAGTACCGTAGCAACATGGCGGCCGATAGCATCGTTGCGAGCGGATTAGCTTTGTCCTGACCCGCAATATCGGGCGCCGAGCCGTGCACAGGCTCATAAAGGCCACGCGACTCCGCGTTGAGCGAGGCGGAGGGTAGCATTCCGATAGACCCTGTCAGCATCGCGGCAACATCAGAGAGAATATCGCCGAATAAATTCCCGGTGACCATGACATCGAACTGCTTTGGCTCGCGCACCAGTTGCATGGCCGCATTATCCACGTACAGATGCGACAGGACGACATCCGGATAGTCCGCGCTAAGAGACTCCATCACTTCGCGCCACAACATAGTGACCTCAAGCACGTTGGCCTTATCCACCGAACACAAACGGCCATTGCGTTTACGGGCGGCCTCAAAAGCAAGGCGTCCAATACGACGTATTTCTGTCTCGCTGTAGCGATCAGTATTAACCCCCTCGCGCACCCCATCATCAAGGGTGTGTATACCCCGCGGCTCACCGAAATAGATGCCGCCCGTCAGTTCTCGCACGATCAGGATATCCAACCCCGCGACGAGCTCCGCACGCAGACTTGACGCCTCTGCCAGCTCCCGAAACAGCATTGCGGGGCGAAGATTACAAAATAAGTCTAGATCGGAACGAATGGCCAACAACCCACGCTCAGGTCGCTGGGCAGCGGGCAGTGAATCCCATTTCGGTCCACCCACCGCACCGAGCAAGATGGCGTCCGCCTCGCGCGCTAGGTGTTGGGTTGACGGGGGGTAAGCGTGGCCCTCTAGATCGATGGCAACGCCACCCAGGTTCGCCTCGGTAAAGGCCAGATCAAGCGCATATCGATCGCCCACAACTTCCAGCACCCGGCGCGCCTCTCGAACCACCTCCGGACCAATCCCATCACCCGGCAGCAACAGGACGTGACGGGTCACAGTACGATATCCTCAAAGAGCCAGGGAAAACGCGCTTGATGCCGGCGCTCAAATGCCCGAATCGCCTCTGATCGCTCAAGCGTGATGCCGATATCATCCAAGCCGCTCAATAAACAGTCCCGGCGAAACGCATCTATCTCGAACGGCCATTGCTCGGCGTTGGGCAGCGTGATCGTACAGGCCTGTAGATCGATACGTAGACTAAATCCTTCCTCGGCATAGAGCGCCACGAACAAGGCATCAACCTGTGCTGTCGAGAGAACAATGGGTAAAAGCCCATTTTTGAGTGCATTCGAGCAAAATATATCGGCAAAGCTGGGCGCAATAACCGCCCTAAAACCGTAATCCTCCATGGCCCAGGCGGCATGCTCACGACTCGATCCACAGCCGAAATTTTCGCGCGCGAGCAATATCGACGCGCCCTCATAGCGGGCAGAATTCAGAGCGAATTCAGGGTTTAGCGGTCGCTGGCTGTTATCGGTATCTGGCTCACCTTCATCGAGGTAACGGAGTTCGTCAAATAAGTTAGGGCCAAAACCGGAGCGCTTTATAGATTTTAAAAACTGCTTCGGGATCATCAGATCGGTATCGACGTTAGCCCGATCCATAGGCGCTACCAAACCATCATGCTGGATAAAGGGCTTCATCGGGCGGCACCTCCAGCATCACTCATGACCTCACCGACTGCAACAAAGCGCCCGGCGACCGCGGCGGCAGCGGCCATCGCGGGGCTCACCAGGTGCGTTCTGCCGCCACTCCCCTGCCTGCCTTCGAAGTTTCGGTTAGAGGTGCTCGCGCAACGCTCGCCGGGCATCAGCCGATCAGCGTTCATGGCTAAGCACATTGAACACCCCGGCTCGCGCCACTCCATGCCCGCCTCAAGGAATATCTGATCGAGCCCCTCAGCCTCTGCTTGGGCTTTTACCAGTCCTGAACCCGGCACCACCAGCGCCTTGCGAATGGTGGGTGCGATACGATGCCCGTCGAGAATGGCCGCCGCACTTCTCAGATCTTCGATACGCGAGTTCGTGCAGGAACCAATGAAGACAACGTCCGGCTGGATATCAGAAATGGCCATGCCCTCCTCGAGCCCCATGTAATCGAGCGCTCTTGACAGCCCTATTCGTGCCGTTTCGTCGGGCATATCTGCCAATCTGGGGACATAGCCTTTTACCGAGGCCACCATCTCAGGTGATGTTCCCCAAGTGACGTGGGGTGCAATCGAGTCACCATCGATGACGATACTGCGATCAAAGACAGCACCCTTGTCAGTGTGTAAGGTCCGCCACCAAGCCTCAGCCGCGTCCCATTGGGCTCCCTTAGGCGCAAAGGGCTTCTCCCGGAAATAATCCAACGTGACATCATCGACCGCCACCAGCCCACATCGGGCACCCGCTTCGATCGCCATATTGCAGAGCGTCATGCGACCCTCCATGGTCAAACTCTCGATCGCCGAGCCGGTAAATTCCAGCGCGTAGCCGGTGCCGCCGGCGGTACCGATCTCGCCAATCACGGCCAGAGCAATATCCTTTGCTGTCACGCCGGGGCCGAGCTGCCCTGAGACTTCGACCTGGAAATTCTGCATTTTTCTCTGAATCAGGCATTGGGTCGCCAATACATGTTCGACCTCTGAGGTACCAATACCATGCGCGAGCGCCCCGGCCGCACCGTGGGTTGAAGTATGGGAGTCACCACAAACAATCGTCATCCCTGGCAGCACCGCTCCTTGCTCCGGCCCTATCACATGCACAATCCCCTGGCGCTCGTCGTTCAGCGGAATCTCAACCACATCAAACGTGTCACAGTTGTCATCCAGCGTCTGAAGCTGAAGCCTCGACACCGGATCGGGCAGCGCGGCCAGACCCGCCTCACGCTCGCTCTTGAGGGTCGAGACGTTGTGATCTGGCACTGCAAGATTAGCGCTGCGCCGCCACAATCCGCGGTTCGCGAGGGTAAGCCCCTCAAAAGCCTGCGGTGAGGTGACCTCGTGTAAAAGATGCCGATCGATATAGATCAGCGCTGTGCCGTCATCTCGCTGCTCAACCAAATGAGCATCCCATAGCTTGTCGTAAAGGGTTTTCGCCATAACCTCTGCTTTCCTGCTGCGCACTGTCTTATTAGGCCCGCGCTGCCCTGCCACGTGACCACCGCGGTGCGAGCCTGCCCAAAAGGGCGCGGATTATAGCACCCGAGGCGCGTCAGTAGTGGCTCTCCGCCGATTTTGCAAGCCCCAATAGTGGCGGGCTAGGTGGCGAACCTCACGATGGGATCAACGATGCGTTACCCGCCAGCAACAGTGGATGCGCGGGTTGCGCGAGAAATCTTCGGGGATCGACGATTGAGTCACATCCTTCACCTGCCACATTTCCATTGCCTGTGGATCAAGCGAGAAGCGACGATGATTCGTTGAAAAATACAGCGCCCCATCAGGGCTGAGTCTTGCCATTGCGAGCTGCAGCAACGGCAGGTGATCTCTCTGTACGTCGAAGTCGTCCTGACCTTTGGAATTGGAAAACGAGGGTGGATCAAGCATGATGAGATCGTACTGACGGGACTCCTGCGCGAGCCAGGTCCGCACATCTGCCCGCACCCCACGATGCTGCCTATCTGACAACCCGTTCAGCGCCAGATTTGCTTGAAACCAGTCCAGATAAGTCGCCGAGGTATCAACGCTGGTGCTGGTGGTGGCACCACCCAATGCCGCGTGCAAGGTAGCTGCTCCGGTGTAACTGAATAAGTTGAGAAAGTGACGCCCCTTCGACTCGCTTCCCAACCACGACCTTAACGGTCGGTGATCCAAAAACAGACCCGTATCGAGATAGTCATGCAAATTCACGAGGACCTTGACCTGACCCTCTGTCACCACCACGCGCTCCTTTGCATCGCCGAGGCGCTGGTATTGATCCCGACCTTTTTGTCGCTGGCGCCGCTTTACCGCTAAGTCTTCAGCAGAGACCACCTCAAATACCGCGCGCGCCGCCTCTACCACTTCGTCGAGCCGACGGGCCGACTTTTCCGGCGGCACGTCTCTGGGCGCCGCATACTCTGCGACATGCAGTCGTCCTTCGTAGACATCAATCGCCGCTGAATACTCCGGAATATCTGCGTCGTAAACCCGGTAGCAGCCGACGCGCTCGCGGTTTAGCCAGGGTTTGAGGCGCCGCAGATTTTTTCGAAGCCGATTCGCGACAACCTGCGCGCCGTCTGACAAAAGCGCCTCACCCTCTGCCTGGGCAGACTCGGTGTCAGCGAACCCCTGAAGCGGACGAAAACGGTTATCTGCGCCCAGATCAAACTGCAGACAGTGCAAATCTAAGCGCCCGTTATGAAATCGATGTCGCTTATCCGCTCTGAGCCCGACCGCTTTTCCGAGTGATAGATCCGAGGTGAGGATGACGCCTCGCCAACGGTCAAACTGCCGACTCATCAGCTCACCCAGGGTGTTGTAAAGATAGGGTAGCGCGTCAGCATGGCCCATACGTTCGCCCCATGGCGGGTTGACCACCATCAGACCCGCGGAGAAGTTACGGTGCGTGGGTCGCGTCACGGCGGCGAGATCCTTGCATCGAATTCGCACAATGTCCTCAAGGCCCAACCGGCTGATGTTCTCCTGAGACCGTCGCACCGCCTGGATATCGCCGTCGTAACCGCGAATTTCGATGTCGCTTCGAGATTGCGAATCTGCGCGTTCGCTGGCCGCCGCTTTAATAGCGCGCCACTGATCCTCGTCGTGACCCAGCCAGCCGGTAAAACCAAACTGCTGCCTGTCTAACCCGGGCGCACGGTCCAGTGCCATTAGCGCGCCTTCGAGCAGCAGCGTCGAAGAGCCACACATGGGATCGAGCAGGGCTTCGCCGCGCTTGCAGCGCGCCGGCCACTGCGCAGCCCAGAGCGCGGCGGCGGCGATGTTTTCTTTTAGAGGCGCCAGCCCCCCATTTAACCGGTAGCCGCGCCGATGCAGACTGTCGCCACTGAGATCAATGCCGACACTCAAGGTCCCCTTGTGAAGGCGGGCAGCAACCCGCACGTCGGGTTGACGCAAATCGACCGACGGCCGATTCAGCGCTTTAGTCCGGTACTGGTCAACGATGGCATCCTTGACCCGGCGGGCACCAAACTGTGCATTGCGAATGTCTGCGCTGCGGCCCGAAAAGTCGACCATCAGAGAGCCCTGCGGCGAAATGTGTTCCGCCCAGTCAATTGCTAGCACGAAATCATAAATGCTGTCCGCTGAATCCACCGGACGCGCGCCAAGCTCCAGAATGATGCGGTTAGCCATCCGGCTCCAAAGACATACCCGATAGGCGAGACCAAGACTTCCCTCGAATGAAACACCCGCCGGTCGCTCGACAATTGAGTCCGCACCCAACTCACCGAGCTCCTGAGCCAGATACACCCCCACTCCCGCCGGGCAGGTCGCGAGAAACCGGTGCGTCACCACTGCTATGAGCCCTGCTCTATCATGTAGATATCGCGAAGTAGCCGACGCCACGTCTCGTACTGAGCCTCAAGCGTACCCTCCAATTTGAAGACCTGATCTTGTGTTCGCATGACCGTAGGCTGACTCTCTCCATCAAAGGCTTCAGCCAGATCGAACAAGGCCTGCTCCTGTATACGATAGGAGCGGTATGCCGCGTATTCTGCCTGCATGCGCGAGAAGTCACTGTCCGCGGCTTTAACCGACCTTGCCGCCGCTCGCTGCTCATAACGGTCCAACCATTCCATTTGCTCCAAAGTCGCCTCTCGCCACAGCCCGTAGGTGGGCCTCACTCGCCCAGCCAGCTCGGTGAACTGCTCGTCGATCGTGTCACAAAACAGGTACTCCTGATGTCGGACCCGATCGATTCGCTCCAGCATAGGATCATCTCCGGCGGGCAATCTCACGAGCTCCCAACCCTGTTCGCTTCGTTGAATCATTCCCGAGAACATGTCGGGCACCAGCTCCTGTGCGTAGGTAATCGCTGTCGCCTCAATGAGCGCCCGTTGCCTCTCAACACTTCGCGCTTGCCACGCCTCGAGTAGCCGGTTACCCAGTGCATTGAATACCCCTTGAAAACCGCGTGCGCCCGACTCATCCAGACTCTGTCGGTACGCTATCGTCTGCTCGAACCAAACGACCCCCAGTGCATCTTCGACCAGCACGTCAAGCACCAGATCCCGTCCATTCGACTCAAGGATACGCGCGCGAATCGAGACCGGGGTCAGTGCGGAGGCTTCGGGCACTATTCTGACTACGCCCCATTGGTTACTGCGAATGAGAGTCTGCCTGAGGTCGCCGGCAAGCAACTGCGATTCCAAACGTCTCACCGCAGCGCCGGGGGTGCTGTCTTCAGGACTCACGCCGGGATCTAATAGTTCAACGGCAACATCAAGCAATGGCTCTGCGGGCGTTTGAGCCACCACCAATGTCTCAGGGGTTTGCCAGAGAATCGTGGATTCACGCGACGCTGTTTCACCCGATTCTCTTGCCGATTGACCCGAACAACTGATCAGCCCAATACAAGCCACAAACACCAGCGTACGCTTCAACTCAATCCTTCCTTCATGACTCATCGGGCTCTGTCGTACACACTCGACCTCGCGACAGAGTTTGCGTGCAACGAAACCCCCTCGCCGCAGGGTCGAACCGAGAAAAAATGCGCACGACCTCCACTTCCCTCGAGACCCCCGGCGCACTCAACGCCGTGCGCTGCGCAATAGAAAGGCCATCGTCAGATCGGGCAAAACGATGCTTAATCGTCAAGCCGTCGGGCAATAGCACCGAAAAATTAAGCTGCCGACCATCCCACCAGCAGCGCTCTGCGCCCAGCTGACTGGGCACTGACTGGTCGCCCTCCAGCGAACAGCTCAGGGCAAAGCTGTTTTCTCTCTCTATACGCACCAGCTGCCTGTCCTGAAACACCTCCAGCAACTCTGATTCCGTCACCAGCTCTGCCATCTTTGCGAGAGCGACTAACCTATCCAAATTCCCCAGTGGTGCACCCTGGTAGGTCGCGCCGCGCTCAGCCGCCTCTCGACGCCGGCGCAGTTCACGCTGCACTTCCCGAAACGAGGCATTGAGCTGGGTCTGGACGCTGTCGCTACGTGCGTAATCTATCTCCCAGTGCCCGGCAAAATCGGGGATTGGCAAATCGGAGGAAACAACGTACGCCGGCTCACTGACACACCCAGAGAGCAGCCCTATCAGCACGGCATACCCAAGCCAATCGCCCAAGGTGATGAGCTGGCACCGATCAGTCATCACCCTCACAACCTTTTCCTTTGATCCGGTGAAAACCCATGGGCCTAAGCACTCCGACGGCACGCCAAACAGACATCACTCTCTACCGGGCGAGGTCTTTAGCGCTGAGCGCTTCCCCATACATTAAAACCCGCAATCCGAGGCGTGCCAGGCAGATACATCTGGTCACAGGACTGCATAGAAAAACCAGCCTCACCGATCCAGCTCAAAATGGGTCGATTGAGATTGCAACCTCCCAGAATACGCCTCCACAGGGGGTTCACGCGTGCCTGCCAGCGCGCCACTGAGGGATCTGGCGCCTCGCCAT
>Ga0315315_10002077_pt1 | contig 18398 bp, 13 predicted proteins | sample M140m3416metaG_FD_203699 | JGI IMG/M metagenome (GOLD analysis project Ga0315315, IMG submission 203699) | Ammonia-oxidizing marine archaeal communities from Monterey Bay, California, United States - M1 40m 3416 | ecosystem: Environmental > Aquatic > Marine > Intertidal zone | place: USA... | reverse complement strand
AAGACTGGCAGCAACTACAGAACTATCCAAAGTTCAAAAAAAATATTGGTTCATGACAACTGACTTAGCGAATGAAAGGAATAGCCATGCTCAGTACACGGCATTCAATAAAAAAAAGAAACGGCGGATTCACACTTATCGAAATGTTGGTTGTGATATCCATTATTGGTGTTCTTATGGGGCTCCTTTTGCCGGCCGTCATGCAGACCCGTGGCAGTGCCCGACGCACACTGTGTGCGAATAACCTTCATAATCTGGGAGTTGCGTACCAAAGTTACATTGGGAAAGTCGGTCGTAGTATGTCAGCGTTTGACTGGCGGCATACCGTACTCCCTGAAATAGAGGACAATAAAAGCTTTCTCGTATGTCCTGATGATCCCAAAGAAGGAATGTATGATGTAGATGATTTCACGGTCTATATCGTCAACAACAGACGATCCATTCCGCTCGAACCCGGCCCATGGTGTTGGATTGGTGACTCAGACTTCTGCCAGCAATTTGCGGATCTACAAGTCACAAATCCAGATGCTTATTTTATTGGTTTCGAAGATCTTCGTTACAACACGCCGTTTGATGGTATTGTTCTAGTCGAGCCATTGCCAGAGGGTGGAGCAAAATTGACGCATGTCGGTGGGCACCCCCACGCATATCGTCATCAGCTCATAGGACCAACAGGCGAACTGCTTTCAGATCCGTTTGATAAGGGCTTTTCATGGACGGTTCACGGCGTTGACAGTAGCTACGGCGGCAACAGTCGTATGGGAAAATTTCAAACGGATGCGAACAAGATTCTGTTATTGGAATACATGAAGCCAGTCGCCAATGTTGTCGGGCCGGACGCCGTTGGTGCGATTGGCTATTACGACAATGTCGCACCTCGACACGACGGCATACTCAACGTGCTCTACGTGGACGGTCGTGTCGAAGCAACGGTGCCCGAAGCTGTTGATCCTACGAATCCACTGATTCATGACACCAAGTGGTGCCCAGATATTGATACACAACTTCGCATGTACTATTGATTTCAGCACGTCGGTGTGATTCACGGTTACCACAGTCCAGTACGACCGGCATAGGTCGTATGAACCGATGACTTCGAGTCACAGTTACTTGATGCCGTAGATTTTGTCGAAACTACCCAGAGCGTTCGTGGGCAAACGCACTGGAGTTTCTGACATGCTTGTTGTGACGGCCAACTGGGCGATTGGTGACGGCACGTTGTGGCGACGGCCACTGCGGGGCCTGGTCTCTCGAGCATGGGGAGTTATCCAGCGATCGGCCCTTCGCGCTGGCTTCAGGCATGATGGTCGCTACAGGCCACTTGAACGCCTCGATATTGTCTTTGCTGGTGACACATTCGACTTGTACGCCAGTCGGTATTGGGCAACTGGAGATGTTCGCCCCTGGCACCGTTCAACTTCCGCTGAAGCTGCTCGTCGTGAGGTAGCCGCCTCTGCCTTGCGACGCGCGGTCATACTCAATCGATTTGCACGACGGCTCCTCAACGAGGGCCTTGTCGTTCCAAGTGCCACCCGGCACGGTCGGCCGCACATGCGGCATCCAACCTCAGTGCCAGTCAGCGTGACGCTGCTTTCAGGTGATCGAGACGGCTACCTCGAGCCACCACACAACTGGCCTCAGGGCGTCCACTGGGCTCACAGCTGGGCCGCCGGAAAATGGCAGGTCGAACACGGCCAGCGGTTTGACCCACTCCAAAACCAGTCGACCGCTCGTCACCACGGGCCGACACTCATTCAGTCGATGCACGCTAGGCTTTTTGCACCATTCGCTGCTGAAGTCTCTGAATTCATGCCCTCGGCAAAAGGATCACTCGGCCGATCGCTTCGCCTCCTCGCTGATTGCCATCCGCTCGATGTCTCAGCAGCCTTCTGGCATCGATTGCTGCCCCGCGTGACCGCTGGTGATCAATCACATGCAGAGAAGCTGGCTACCTGCTGGCGGCGGTGTGTCGACGCCTGGCAGCGAGAAGCCTGCCGAGACCAGGTCGATGTTCCTGCACACTTCGATTTTCTGGGCCGATTTGCCACATCACTGCTAGCCCCCCCTCAGCCAGATCAGGCCGCGGCACTCCTTGCCGATCTTTGCGGGAAAGATGGAAATCGTACAGGCGAGCCAGGCATGTCCGGTCTCGTGCTTGGGCACCTTGATGAACCTGTTGCCACACGAGCATGGGGCCAGGCAATCTCGTGTCATTGCCTTGGGCAGCCAGCAGTCACCGCCGTACAAGGTGGAGTCGTCGCAGGAGAAACAGTTGGCGTGTCGCTCGTTCAGCCACTCGGCATTCCACGACAGACAGCTATACCCCGGTGCCTCCATGTGGTTGATAACGGCGTTGATGAACGTGTTGAACCACTCGACTTTACCGCCATGAGCCCCGGCGTTACGTGGCAGCCAGAAGGCCCTGTCGTTGGTCACCCAGCACGTATACTTCCACGATCAAACGAAGCGGCCTAAGTGCAGCAGGTAGTCCATGTCAGACTCTTTCGACGTGAATATTGATTCTGAAGTTGTGCTTGTACTGTCGACATTCAGTGATCTGGCTACCGCAGAAACCTGTGCCAGATTCCTTGTTGAGGCCCGTACCGCCGCATGTGTGCAGATTGATGGTCCAGTACGCAGCATCTATCAGTGGAAGGGCAACATAGAAGTTGACGAAGAATGTCGCCTGCTCATCAAAACATCTCCAGAATCACTCGAAGGATGCGTTGCTGCACTCAAAAAGCAGCACCCCTATGAACTTCCAGAAATTGTGGTGCTTCACGCACATGCAAGTGCAGCATATGCTTCTTGGGTGAATGAACAGACCATAGGAAAGTAATCGCTGTGCAGAAACAGGCCATGTACGCTTTTGAGTGCTCACTGCATGCTCTTCCTGACAGCGACGCTCCTGCATCTGGTGAACCCCTGACTGATTCCTGCGGGCAATGGCCAACACTTCTGATTGCCCAAGACCAACTCAGCACACCGCTGCCGATCGGGTTTGATGATGCCCTGAACCAACTCGGTAATCTTCCCAGACTGTACGCTGAACCAGATGGTTCATTTGTCTGGACGAGTCCTCAGGAAAACATGCGTTGGCAGGTCAATGGGAATCTCTATGAGAGAAACGACAGTGTTCTTTTCGTTGAAATAAAAGGTTCCTGCCCAGCGTCAGAATTTGACCAACTGCTGGCCTGTTTTCTTCCGGACGAGCAAGCGTGCGTCGTACAACTCACGAGACCGGCGGTCTTTGTGACAGCAGAGGTCTTTCGCGCCCATGCAGCGGCACGAGGTCAGGCAGGTGATGGAGCCAGCCTGCTTCCACCTGAGACATGTGGCTGGTAATCGTTTCAGAAGCGAAGTCGATAGATCGCCACAGCGAGCGTTGCCCATCCGATCAAAAGCAGGACGCCACCGATCGGGACAATTGCCCCGAGGATACGAATATCGGTTAACGCCAGAACGCCAAGGCATCCACTGAATATCAAGACGCCAACCACAAAACATCCGGCAGCACCAGTGAAGAGCGTTGTCAGGCCAGCGTTTTCAGAGCCACTTGCGAGGCTGCCAATGGCAATCAAAACAACTGCATGGAACAGGCAGTAGCGAACCGCTGTCTCCCAGTTGGCTGCGTGACCATTGGCTTCAAGCAGATCTTTCAGACCATGCGCGCCAAACGAACCAGCAGCGACACCAAGGAAACCAAGTACGGCACCAAAAACACAAAGCAATTTAAGCATGAGAACAATTGCCACAGGAAAGGGTGGATTTTCAAGCAACCACTACGGCCGCTCGACACCAAGCAGTTTTTCCTCTTCCTCTTCCTGGATAATGATTCGTGGAGTTACCATCAGCATCAGGCTCTGTGTGGTACGGGCAATACCGACATTTTTAAAGAGTCGGTTCACATATGGGATTTTCGAGAGCACTGGAACGCCATATTCGTTTCGGCCTTCGCGCATCCGTTTAATACCACCCATCAACACGGTGCCACCGTCTGGCACGCTCACAGTCGTCGTGACTGTTGTGAATCGGAACTCAGGCTGCTGAATTGTCGTGCCATTGGAACTGAAGGCTGTTTCAGAACTACCCTGTGTCTGGAATGAAAGACCAGGCTGGAAAGGAAGCACTCCGCCTGTATCTGCCTGTGTGCCTTGTTTCTCATCACTACTCTTTGCAGTTGTTGATCGTTCACCTTCAAACTGGAACTCATCAACTTGTCCAATTTCAGAAAAGAACGGAACGAGGGTCAGACGCACAAAGCGGCGATCACTGGAAACAACGGCCTGAACATTCACGCTCGTTCCCTCAGACAACACGGTGATAACTGGCTGTTGTGCTGCAGCGAAGTCACCAACAACAGGAACGACACTTGTCACAAACGGTCGTTGCGTCGTATCAGACACATACGCGTTCTGTCCGTTGAACAGGGTGACTTTTGGTGCCTGCATGATATTGCCGCGAGTGTTACCCTGAGCTGCTTGAATCAAGAAGTAGGCTTCAATGTCTGAAAGAATCGCAAAGCCAAAGTTTGCCGCCGATGATGTTACGTCCGGCAGACCTGGAAATGCTGGATAGGTACCAGCGCCGAAACTGTTCTGTCGGAACGGGAGCGAGAAAAAGTTTTGCCCGCCGCCTTGCTGGCCACCTTGCTGGCCACCTTGCTGCCCACCTTGCTGCCCACCTTGCTGCCCGCCTTGTTGGCCACCTTGTTGACCACCTTGTTGACCGCCTTGTTGACCACCGACTTGGCCGCCACTAAAGGTCGAGACACCCGGCTGTCCGAATGCATCGAGTCCAATAAGTTGTGATGCGCCGCCAGGGGCTGCAGTGAGGCCTCGTGAAAATGGACTCGCTGATCCACTCGATGTTGGCACCGCAGTCATATTGAGCGGACCATTCACGCCTGTTTGGATATTGAAGTCAAAGTCCACACCAATGCGCTCGGCAAATGCATCATCAAGCGTGATGAACCGAACCTCGATGGTTACCTGTAAATCCTGCAGGCGACGGAGTTGGTCAAGGAGGTCAGCAATCTCTTCATGGACTTCTTGTGTCTGACTGACCACAAGGCTGAGGTTTGTTTGAAACGGCATTACGGCACCAGGGCCACCGACGGTGTTCCAGGTTGTTGGAGCCACAGTTTGTGTAATGAGTTCAATCAATGATTGGAAATCGGCTTGACCACCACCAGAGCCAGCGAGTGAGGGTGATGCGGACGATCCACCACCAAGAGAGCCACCTTGAAGCTGAGCCAGGACATTTGGATTGGAATTGCCTGTGCTCGATGTTGGGTCACCACCCATTCCGTTGGTGATGCCAGCCGGGGTTGGGCCAACTTCGACCTTCGCCTGCGTCGGTGCCATTCTCGAGTACCCGTCCTGAAGGGCGCCCGTGATACCAAGATTGTCTGATGAAAAGTTTGGAATCGGAATAACCAAGTCAGCAACAGGGTATGACACGCTATAGACTTCACCCTGCACAAGCTGCGGACTTGTGATTTTCAAGACTTCGTCACGAATGACGTAATCAAGATGAAGAGGTTCAAGTAAAAGCTTGAGGGCACTCTTTAGAGAGATTGACTGATCGAGTGAAATTGTCACAGGTGTATCAGTGCTAACAGATTCGCTCTCTAAGCCGATAAGATCGACGTGGATCGGTACTTCAGCCTGCCGTGCAAGATCGTCAAGAACCTCAGCCAGCGGCTGGTCGCGATATTTTGCGTCGACCTGATTCGTAAGCTTGGATTTGATTTTCATTTCGGCCGGAGACATCTCAGAGCGACCCTCCGCAGCGAGTCGAGCTCGGCTCTTTGTCAGGTCTTTCCAGTCATGCGTCTCTGGAAACTCAATTGGGCCGACAAATGGCATGCTGGATGCTTCAACATCTTCGACGACATCGAGGAATCCCTTACCTTTACTGCCCGCAAGCATTTTTTGAGTATCGAGGCGTCGAATCACTCGGCTTTGACTTAGCAACTGACGCGCAACAACACTGTCAGGTGAAAGCTTGGCTGCTTTTTTGGCAATGACTTCTGCTTCAGCAAATCGTTGCTCGTCAATTAATACGTTGTACTCTTCAACAAGTGTCGCAAGTCGTTGATCAACTTCGATTTTGCGACCACGATCCTTGTCGATCTTGTCTTCAATCATCGCGTTCTGGCGATCGAGCTCGAGTTCATTTCGTCGTTTTCCGGAAAGCTCTTCTATTTCTGTACGAGTCCGCTGCACACGTCGGCCTAAAAGTTTGCGGGTGGCTTCGGGCAGCGATGTCTCTGCTGCAACGGTTTCAGCAGTGCTATCGAGTAGCTCAATCGCTTCAAGAGGATTCTTTTCAGCCAACCGTTTGGCTTCAAGTTGCTGTGCCGCAACTTGTGCTGAAAGTTTTGCGGCAATGACATCAGGAGGCAGAGATTCAGTGGACGAGTTTTCTGCAGCAGTGTCAGGAGCCTCCGTCTCAGCCACACAAAGTGACCCCGTCATGAGCAAGCATGCCGTGATCACTACTGCAGCAGCATTTCGATTCGGCGTTATCAGAGCGAGAGCATTGCTTCGCTCGGAACCGCGTGCCAAGGCCATGCCATGAATCCTGTAGAGTCGTAAAAAACCTGATTGATGGCAGACAAGTAGCCGCGACAGTGATTTGGGGTCAACCCCAAGAAAAAGGGAGGCTGCCCATATCCTTACCCGGTTTCCCTGCTTTCACAGAACAACCAGATTCCTTTGAGAAAATGCCGGATTATCACCGTTCGTCAGGTTTTGCCGCGATCGCCTTGTTCTGTGGCAGTAGTTTGATTTAGCACGTGGTTGGTCGCTTGAGGACACAACGTTCAACTGTTTCAAGGAGTTGGTCGAGTCGGAATGGTTTGAAAAGCACGAGGTCAACACCGGCCTGACGTGCTTTGACGATCGAGTGCCCGGGGTCATACCCAAAGCCTGTCATCAGTATGAGTGGGACTGATCCAATAACATCCTGAAGTTTTACCAAGAGTTCGTAGCCACTCATGTCAGGCAGGCGAATGTCAGCAATGATTGCATCGTACGACTTTTCTTTCACGGCCTTCACCATTGAAATTGCTTCATTTCCATCGCGTGCTGTTTCCACAATACAGCCTTGTCGTTCAAGTAGACTGTGTGCGGCTGCTCGAACTTCGCCATCGGCATCAACAACAAGAATAGACCGGTCTTTAAAAGTTGCTTTCTGTCCTGTCAGCCTGCCTTGTGATTGTGCGTAACTCGGTGTCATTTTTTCACCGACCTTTTGAATCACAAGTTTTATATCACGGGCATTTTTCAGGATTCGTTGGAGTCGCTCGACAACATCAGGCTCGTGACCAATGTAACGCTCCATGACATTGACTGTGTCATTCAGTAATTGATCAACAGGTAAAGCAACTGCCCCGTGAATAGCTTCCACGCTTTCAGCAGCGGTGCTCGCTTTTTCAGCTACGAGTAGCTCGAGTGTGTTAAGCGATGCTGCAACATCCTGCGCAAAAATCTGAAGGAACTGCAGGTCAGTGTCGGTGAAGCTGCCGGGCTCTGGACTTTCTACATTAAATGTCCCAATGACTTCCGAATGCATAAGCAGTGGAACAGTGATCGAACTTTTTGCTCCTTTGCAACCTTCAAGAAACCGAACGTCCTCTATTGTGTTGTCACAGAAGTAGCTTTTTCCGGTGGCTGCTACATACCCGGTGACGCCATTGTTTTCTTCGCGAGCGTAGAGGACTCGTGATTCTGCTTCAGGCTGCATGCCCTCGGCAAGGAGTGGTTCGAGCCGACTGGTCTGTTTGTCGAGAAGACGAATTTCCAGGACATCAAACTTGAGTAGATCTTTTGAGTAATAAATGACGTTGCTTTTAAGAAGCTCAATACGTTCCTGAACGGTCATGTCAGCCAACTCAGTTGGTGTCAGGTCGGCTAGTGTCTGTCCTGCCTGATGAATGGCCGCTCGCTTTTGTTGTTCAAGTATTGTTTGGCTTACATCTCTGACAACAACCACAGAGCCTTCAATACTGTTGTGAGTTTGCTTGCCGGTGCTTTCAGATGCAGGAGGAGGCAGGCAGAAGAGAGGGGAAGATTGAAGATGGAGAAAACGATCATCAGGCATTCGGAGAATCAGACCACCGGCAGCAGCAGCAGCTTCATTATCAAGCCACGTTACTGGAATGGGCCGATCACCCGTAGGGTGGGCCCAGACTGGTGATCCGAGTGCCGTAAGGAAATTTGCCGAAGCACCACCTCTCCCATCAAAGAGCGATTGCAGGATGTCATTAGCCCATAGAACACCACCACTGGAATCTAGAAGTGCAACGCCATCCGGGAAATGATCAAGGATCGTTGGGCCCATAAGAAATCCTGCGACAGCTTCCGGGGCTGTCGCAATCTGCCCGGTGAGTACGACAGCAGTAACAGGCTGGCCTGCTACTGCTGCGACAAGATCAGCAGGGGAACTGACTGAAATAAGATCACACTTCTCTGGATTGAAAAGTCCGGCAGTCTCGCTCAGTGCGGATGCGGATGGCGTATCACCGGGGATGCCTGCAACGATTATTTTGGGCTTGGACACCCTGTGATCTCCGATGAAATACGAGTTCTCTAATCTCGAGAGTATAAATCCGTGCGTCGAGTCTCGCCAAACTCTGGTCGGGCGTTGCCCTGAGAGCCCCGAGACCTATACTCAAGTATAGGAAACGCGGGCGAAATCAAGTTTTCTAGTGCCCGGCCTTGGCTTGGTGCAGGTGCTTTTTTTCTCCGTGGCATAAAAGTAGACATCCTTCCGACGTTTGATGCCTGGTGTCGTGGTTTACATCATTCTGCTCAACCGGCCGTAGCAGTGATGTCAAATGTGTGACGAGGAGTGCCGTGGCTACAAGTTCCCTTCCAGATGATTCGTTTTTGGGTCGTCATCAGTTTTTACTCTATCGGCTGTTTTCGCTTGCGGGATTTATCCCGGTAGGCGCTTTCCTGATTGTTCACCTTTTGACGAATGCGTCAGTTCTTGGTGGTGCAGCGGCTTTCCAATCTCGGGTTGATCTCATTCACTCTCTAGGCCCTTTGTTGCCAACCGTTGAATGGGTATTCATTTTCATACCGATGTTGTTTCACGCTGTTATGGGGTTTGTCATTATTGCGACTGGCGTTCCAAACGTTGGTTCGTATTCATATATGGGAAATGTTCGGTATACCCTCCAACGCGCAAGTGGAATGATTGCGTTTGCTTTCATTCTCTGGCATGTCACCCAACTTCATTGGATGGGTGCACCCGTTGGTGGCGGACAGTTTGATCCTCATCATGCAGCGAGTTCTGCGGCCGTCGCCTTGAAGCCAGTTGCAATTACGTTGCTTTATGCAACAGGAATCATTGCAACTGTGTATCACTTCGCGAATGGGCTGTGGAGCATGGGTATTACATGGGGCCTTTGGACAAGTCCGGCTGCGATGCAAAGAGCCAATTGGCTCAGCCTGTTTGTCGGCATTGGTCTTGGTGCCGCTGGTCTTGGTGCACTCGGTGGGATGCGGTCGATTGACGTTGAAAAAGCAAAAGAGATTGAGACGCGGATGTACAAGACACGTCAAATGTTAGAAGGTGGAATTTCAGCAGATGCTGAACAGCATTCTGCTCACCCAGTAAGTCTGATCCGGGAGTCACCGAGTGTGACGCCTGCAGGGAGTACGTTGTCCGGGAATGAAGAGCAACGAAGTCAAAAAAAGGATTAATCTATGACACAGCCACGAGTCCTCGTTATAGGTGGTGGTTTAGCCGGCCTGTCTGCCACAATGCGTTTAGCCGAACTTGGTGTCCATGTCGATCTCGTGAGCCTTGTTCCGGTGAAGAGATCGCACAGTGTCTGCGCGCAAGGTGGCATCAACAGCGTGAATGCCGTCACAAGGCAACAGGGTGACAATGAGTGGAAGCACTTTGACGACACCGTGTACGGTGGTGACTTTCTGCAGCATCAGCCTCCCGTGAAGGAGATGGCAGAATGGGCACCACGAATCATTGACCTGATGGACCGCCTAGGTGTTCCCTTTAATAGAACACCGGAAGGATTTCGAGATCAACGCCGTTTTGGTGGCACTCTGTACAAAAGGACTTCTTTCGCGGGCGCCACAACAGGCCAACAACTTCTTTATGCTCTGGATGAACAGGTACGTCGCTGGGAGGGTGAAGGCCGGGTGAAGAAGTGGGAGTTCTGGGACTTTCTCGAGCCGGTTGTAGATGATGATGGTCGATGCGTTGGCGCCGTGTGCCAAGATATGGTGACAATGAAATTCAAGGCATTCCCTGCTGATGCTGTGATTCTAGCATCAGGTGGCTGTGGGCTTCTGTATGGTCGATCGACCATGTCGATGATTTGTACAGGTAGCGCGGTCAGTCGCGCCTATAAGGCTGGAGTGAAGTATGGGAATGCAGAGTTCATCCAAGTGCACCCGACTGCGGTTCCAGGTGCTGACAAACTGCGACTGATGAGTGAAAGCGCCCGTGGTGAAGGTGGGCGAGTCTGGGTCCCGCGGAAACCACAAGATGCCCGTGACCCGAAAGATATTCCGGTAGACGAGCGGTATTACTTTCTTGAAGAACGATATCCGGAATACGGGAATCTCGTACCACGTGATATCGCCACTCGTGAAATTTTTGATATCTGCACCACTGACGGTCTGTCGGTTGAGAAAGATCGTCTGTGCGTGTACCTCGACCTCACACATATCCCTCGGGAGACGCTCGATAGAAAACTCGGTGGTATTCTTGAAATCTATGAGAAGTTTCAAGGTGTTGATCCTCGCAACGCTCCAATGAAGATTTTCCCCGCAGTTCATTATTCAATGGGGGGGCTCTGGGTCGACTATGAAAAGAGTGAAACTGGTGGTTTGGTAGAAGGGTCCCCACGCAATCAACAGACAAATATTCAGGGGCTCTATGCGATTGGCGAATGTGACTACCAATATCACGGTGCCAATCGGCTCGGTGCGAACTCATTGCTGTCATGCATTTTCAGTGGTCTTTTCTGTGCATCAGGCGTAATCGCTGGTGGTAAGAAAAATGTTCGTGATGAGACAAGCCCAGATTTTGTTGCGGCTGTGAAGAAACAAGAAGAAATTCACCAGTCAATTCTGTCTCGACCCGCAGGGGAATCGAATCCTTACGATATTCATCGACAACTCGGTGACATAATGACCCGAACGGCTACCGTTGTGAGGCGAAATGATCAGCTCACTCAGGCTTACGATGACGTGTGCCAGCTAGAAAATGTTTGGCAGCACTGCAGTCTTTCAGATACGGGTAACTGGACAAATCAAAACGTTGTGTTTACCAAAGCGGTTGGAGATATGTTTCCGATTGCAAAACTCATGTTGAAGGGTGCGTTACTTCGTGATGAGTGTCGTGGAGCTCATTACAAGCCAGACTTCTCAATGCCAGGGATCGAAGCAACCGAGCCGGCCGAGCAAAGAGCAGAGGCAGAGCGTTGGTGTGATCGCTTTGAAGCGAATACTCGAAAGTGGCTCAAGTCCACTATCGGTGTCCACGGGAATGATGGACATCCGGTGATCACATATGAGGATGTTGATACAACACTCATTCCACCACGGCCGCGACTGTATGGCCTCGTGGGTGGAGAAGTTATTGAACAGGTTTGGAAAGAGCGGACCGAAAAAGCGACTGAAGCAGTAACAGTAGGGTGACAGAACAACAGGCTTCAAGATACCTTTTGTATCCATAGATGATTGGGAGTGACCATGATTACGGCATCGACATTACCGAATTCGGAAACGAGCACTGAAGACAAACAGGCTCCGCAGGAAATTCGTGTCCGGGTTTTGCGGCAAGATGCGCCGGGTGAAGAGAGTTACTGGGAGCAGTTCGCTATTCCGTATGAGCCGAATATGAATGTCATCAGTGTGCTCCAGCGAATCGCTGCGATTTCAAAATCCCAGGATGGTCGAAATGTTGCGCCGGTTGCATGGGACTGTGCCTGTCTTGAAGAAATTTGTGGCTCGTGCGCAATGCTGATTAATGGTCGCGTTCGAATGGCTTGTTCGTCTCTCGTCGATAACTTGTTTAAGGAATCACCAGGTGAAATTGAACTGAGACCACTCTCGAAATTCCCCGTCGTCCGGGATCTTAGTGTTGATCGAGCAAGGATTTTTCATTCACTCGAGCGGGTCAAGGCATGGGTTCCAGTTGATGATTCGTATGATCATGGTCCGGGGCCAAGAATTTCACCGGAAGAGCAGGAAGACGCATATCCTTTGACCACGTGTATCAGTTGTGGCTGCTGCATGGAAGCCTGTCCCCAATTTAATAAGATTGAAGTTGTGCAGCGAGAAGGGGAAACAGACGAAGACTTTGAGTCACGTGAGCAGGCCGCTTTTGATAAACAGTTTCTTGGGCCACATGCGATCAGCCAAGCGGTACTTTTTAACAGCCATCCAACAGGCAGCATGAATGCAGATGAGCGAATGCAGTCGCTCACTGGGCAGGGTGGTATTCAGATGTGCGGTAATGCCCAGAACTGTGTTGCTGTGTGCCCGAAGCGGATTCCTCTGACCAGGTCTATCGCTCGTGCCGGAAGGGCAGCAACTGTCTGGGCAATAAAGAAGTTTTTTGATCGCTGAGTCAGTTTAGAAGTGCCGAATGGTACACGCCAATCTTCCAGGCTTTCAGGAATGGCGTTCAAGAATCGCACGCTTACTCAGGCCTTTTCCCGCTTTATTCTGTAGCGGAAACCAAAACCAGCTCGAATTGCGTACTGTTCGTTTGTATGGTATCGTCTCAGAAAAGAAGACATTTTGTAGTACTTTGCTCTCTATGAGCCGGTTGTTCCCGCTGAAAAGTACCCGGATGGATCCGGATTTTCAGGTTCGGTGTAGTTATTCCCGGCTATTCATTGTGGCTTGCACAAGAATGATGAGAGTAACTCACATGAGAGAAGGTTCGGAGTGACGAGTCAAGAACAGCCCCGGCGGCGTCGCCCTGCCGAGGCAAATAGACGTTCGTCCCAAGGCACGGAAGGCCGGGGGAACGCACAAGAAGAAGCGAACACGTCCAGAGTACCAATTGACGCAGAAAGCGACAGTGGAGGGTTCTCGGCCCTTGGACTTTCTGCCACGACTCTTCAAGCAGTGGATCAAGCCGGATACACTCAGCCGACTCCGGTTCAGTCGGGAGTTATTCCAAGGGCGATTGCAGGAGTTGATGTACTAGGACAAGCCCAGACTGGTACGGGTAAGACTGCTTCGTTCGTGCTACCAATACTTGAGCTACTCACACAAAGCCCAGGACGAGGGCACGGTGTACGGGCACTTGTTTTGGTGCCCACGCGTGAATTGGCAGTTCAGGTGCGTGATGAATTTGAAAAACTTGCATCAGGATCCAAGCTTCGGTGCGTTGCTGTATATGGTGGAAAGCCCATCAAGGCCCAGATCGATAAGCTCGCAAAGAATCCGGAAGTTGTGGTCGGTACTCCGGGAAGAGTTCTTGATCATATGAGTCGTGGCACACTTGTGCTTGGTACTCTCGAGCTTGCAATACTCGATGAGGCTGACCGCATGTTAGATATTGGCTTTCGGCCAGATATCGAAAAGATTCTTCGTCGCTGCCCTCAGAGCCGACAAACTCTGCTGCTCTCTGCTACTGTTCCGCCACCCGTAGCAAAATTAGCCACTCGGTATATGCGAGACCCGGAGATCCTTGACTTTTCAACGAATGAAATTTCTGTTGAAACAATTGAGCAGTTTTATTTCACAGTTGATCCCACGCGTAAGTTCGCCTTACTTGAGCAATTACTCGAACGTGAGCAACCGCGACAGGCTATTGTTTTCTGCCGAACGAAACGGGGAACGGACAAAATTCATGAACGTCTCCAGCGACGTAGGAAAGATAAAAATGGCAGTGTGGCATGCATTCACGGTGACCTCGCACAGAATGTACGGGATCGAGTGATGCGACAATTCCGTGAAGGCCAAATACAGGTTCTGGTGGCAACAGACGTTGTTGGTCGCGGCATTGATGTTTCTGGTGTTTCGCACATCGTTAATTACGACATACCGGAGTTCTGCGATGACTATGTTCATCGGGTCGGTAGAACCGGAAGAATGGGACGAGAGGGTATCGCTTACACGTTTGTTGCTCCGGAGGAAGGTACGCAACTGACTCGTATTGAAATGCGTATCGATAAACTCTTGGAAAGAAGTGAAATCGCTGGATTCTCTGCGCTCGATCCAAAACCAACTGCGTCGCTTCCCACCCATGAACAACAATCCGGAGATGGTAAGGGTTTTGGTGGCTCGGTAGGAGAAGCCCCGGCTGCTCCGAAACCAGCCCCATCACTTCTTGGAAGAAAGCGTGGTCCAAAGCGTTTCCGTAAGGCGTTATAAATCTCGGAACTGTACGGGTAAGCAGAATGTCAGAACGGGCAGTACGGCAGCGATTACAGAGTTTGGAATTGGCAGGAGTAACGTGCCTGCCAAAGACTCAGAGGCATGCCGAGGAGCAAACAAGTTCTGCGAATATTCGAGAACAGGCGGTCGCTTCGGATAATGCGGATCAGTTGCTTCAGGTTCTTCGTGATGACGTAGCCGGGTGCCAGAAGTGTCCGCAACTCGCATCTTCTCGCACACAGACAGTTTTTGGTGCAGGCTCAACAAATGCTCGACTTTGCTTCTTTGGTGAGGCTCCAGGAGCAGACGAAGATGCGTCAGGAATTCCCTTTGTTGGTCGTGCTGGACAGCTCCTGACCAAGATCATAGAGGCCTGTACTCTTTCTCGTGAAGAGGTCTACATTCTCAATGTGCTGAAATGTCGGCCGCCTGAGAATCGCCGCCCTCAGCCCGAAGAGGTAAAGAATTGTCGTTCCTTTTTTGAGCATCAGTTCGAGATAGTTCGACCAGAGTTTATCTGCTGTCTTGGTGCGAGTGCTGCTCACGCACTGCTTGAAACAACCGATTCAATAGGATCGCTTCGGAACAAGTGGTTTGAATACCAAGGAAGTCGTGTCATGTGTACCTATCACCCTTCCTACCTTCTTCGGAACCCATCAGCAAAACGTGATGTCTGGGAAGATATGAAACGACTTATGGAAGCAATGGAAATACAGCTGCCGGCACGCTGAGCGAGTATCGCATGGCAGCATCATGATTGATCAAGCAATGCCTTGGTAGCCTGCTCGATTACAGACGCTACCTGTTGTTTATCAGCAGACTCCGCAATGATTCGCACAATAGGCTCAGTGTTACTCGCACGTGCCAGTAACCAACCATCAGCGAATGCAATCCGGACACCGTCGAGCCGGCTTGCCGTTGCCTCTGGGAAGGCATCAACAACACGTTGGAAGGATTCTTCAATATCTTGTTTGGACCAGCCATAAGGGAGCACGATTTTTGTTTTCTTGATCGTAAGAGGAGGGAAGTCTTTGATCAGGCTGGCAAGAGGTGTGAGTGTCCCACCTTCGGCCATGCGTTCGAGAATAAGAGCCATTGCGACAAAGGAGTCTCGAACCAGCCCAACACGAGGATCAATTACGCCGCCGTTCCCCTCACCCCCTAAAACAGCATTCCTCTTCAGCATTTCATCGACAACATTTGCTTCACCAACAGCCGAAAGCGTGCATGGTGAGCCGTGTCGTTTTGCAAGATGCGCAGTGAGTTGGCTTGTCGAGCAGTTGATGACGACCGGCCCAGGTGATTTCATGAGCACGGCATCTGCTGCAAGGGCAAGCGTTAATTCCTCACCTAAATAGACTCCGTCATGACTTGCTATAGCGAGTCTGTCCGCATCGGGATCTTGAAAGAAGCCAATGTCAGCTCCGGCCGCTGGTATCCGGGGTAACCAGTCAATGAGATTATCTGCTGTCGGTTCAGGTTCATGCTCAAACTGGCCGTCAGGAGGTTCTCCAACAACAGTGATTTCACAGCCAAGTGCCTCAAGGAGCGGTCGTGCCAGTCGACTGCCAGCACCGTGGCCGCAGTCTATCCACACCTTTGGTTTCACTTTACGAATTGAATCAACATCAACAATGGAAAGAACCTTGTGGAGATGTGGAAGTGTACTTTCAATTGTAAAGACGGTCCCATGTGTAGGCTCCTTCTGGATCTTTGGTGGACTCCTTCGAAGAGCCTCAAATCGTAATCGCACCGCGTCACCAGCTACAGCAGGGAGAACACGGCCCTCTGATGAGAAAAGCTTGAGTCCGTTATACGGCGCTGGATTATGACTGGCTGATATTTGTATGCCCCCGGCTGCACTATTTTCAACAATAGCAACTCCGATTGTTGGCGTTGAAGCGACATCACAGTCGAGTACATCTCGACCACTGGCGACAATTGCCTTGATGATGGCCTCTTTGAGCGCTGGTCCAGATTCTCGACCATCTCTTCCGATTACTATGGGCCCGGCAGGAAGAGTTTCGATGAAACTGCAGGCATATGCCGCGGCAACATCGTCAGTGAGCGATTCTCCGACGATTCCTCGGAGTCCCGAGACGCTGACAATTAGTGGTTCAGAATGCTCTGAATTCGTTGCGGGATCATTCTTCATAGGTTTTCCATTGGAAACGGCTGCATGTTTTCAAGTTGAGGAGTATAAATCTAAATAAAACCTGACGGACACCCGTGTTTCTATGGAGTTATTGATGGCGTCAATGTCTGCTGATTTAGTGACTGATTGTCTCGCACGTTTAGATGAAGCCCATCAGAATGGTGTGATTACTGACCATTCTTTGGCGACTATGCAAACCTGGTTGAGGGAACGGCGGTATGCAGAGTTTGCTGAGCAACTTGCGGATCTCATTGTTCGTGCAAAAGCAGATAAGGAAATCTGGAAGTCGCTGGACGATGCCTATTGGACAGTCATTCCCTTTGGCACTGGGGGACGCCGGGGAAAAATGTTTCCGGTTGGATCAAATGCAATTAATGACCGTACGATTGGAGAGAGTGCCCAAGGTCTTGCTGAGCATGTCATGGCAACCAGTGGGGCAGAGAGTGATCCTAGTTGTACGATCGCATATGACACACGACATCGCTCAGAACATTTTGCCAGACTGTGTAGTGAAATTCTTTTAGCAGCAGGGTTCAAGATCTTTTTTCTACGAGGATACCGCAGTACTCCAGAGCTTTCCTACGCGGTTCGGTATACCAAGAGTACGTGTGGAATTATGGTTACGGCGAGTCATAATCCGCCGAGTGACAATGCAGTTAAGGTGTACTGGTCTGGTGGCGTTCAAGTGTTACCGCCTCACGATAAAGGCATCATTGAACGGGTTATGCATGTCGATGAAATCAGCCGATATCCATTTGATGATGGGGTTCAAGACGGACGGATTGTTTTCATGGAAGATGAGATTGATCCGGCTTTCGTGAGTGCTGTTCTGGAACAGGCAACAACCGGTCCTCGTGAACTTTCAGTTGTGTACACACCGCTGCATGGCGTCGGTGCTACCGCTGTTCTTCCTGTGTTACAGGGGGCAGGTTTTCAGGACGTGAGGCTGTACGCTCCACAAGCTGAGCCCAATGGAGACTTTCCGAATGTTCCTGGACATGTTGCGAATCCGGAAAATCCAGAGGTACTCACTGGAGCAATTGAAGAAGCACGCAGTCGATCTGATGATATCGTTATGGCAAGTGATCCAGATTGCGATCGTCTGGGTGCAGCCGCTGCAGTGGGACCGGAGAAAGATAGTGAGTGGAAAACATTTACAGGCAATCAGCTCGGGGCCTTATTGACTGAATGGGTACTTGAAACCAAGAGTCGACAAAATGTTCTCCAGTCAACAGATACGGTTGTTACAACTCTTGTTACGAGTGGCCTTGTTCGTCACATTGGAGAAAAGCACGGGGTAAATGTCATCGATGGGCTCCAGGTTGGCTTTAAATGGATTGGTCGAACGATCGATGATATTGGGCCAGAACACTTTGTTTTTGGGTGTGAAGAGTCTCATGGGTATTTGGCAGGAACGCATGTCCGTGACAAAGACGCAAGTGTTGCAGCGTTACTTCTGGCTGAGTTAGCAGCAGAGCTCAAAGCCCAAGGAAGGACATTGCATCAAAAACTCGATGATCTTTTCTGCACACATGGGTGCCATCTTGAACGACAGGTGGCGATCAAATTGCCGGGAGCAGCAGGGATGGATCGAATGCGGGAGATCATGACAGGCCTGCGTGCTAATCCACCAATAGAGTTGGGAGGCCTGACCGTGAGACGAACAAGAGACTACGGTCAGCTGAAAGTCCACGATCCTGATCAAGGAGAGTTGTCATTCGAGGGCGAGCAAGGAGACCTCGTTATCTTTGATCTTATTGATGCCAAAAGTGCAGGGAAGAAAGATTCAGAGCTTTTGTTTCCTCCACTCGGCAATGCGGTAGCAGCCAGACCTTCTGGCACTGAGCCCAAAATCAAGTTTT
>Ga0315315_10002076_pt1 | contig 18398 bp, 7 predicted proteins | sample M140m3416metaG_FD_203699 | JGI IMG/M metagenome (GOLD analysis project Ga0315315, IMG submission 203699) | Ammonia-oxidizing marine archaeal communities from Monterey Bay, California, United States - M1 40m 3416 | ecosystem: Environmental > Aquatic > Marine > Intertidal zone | place: USA... | reverse complement strand
GTTGCATTGCTCGCGCTTGCTCATTGCCAGGATCAAGCTCAAGTGCTCCCTCGTAGTCTCCTTGGTTCAAGGCTTGGTAGACTGCCTCATTGAGCTTTTGAGAGCGCAAGTAGAGCATCACGCAGACCAAGACGACGATAGTCAATCCTATTCCTGCTCCGACGCTGATGTAGAGTGATTGCCTACTCACTGCGTCTGAGGTTGCCGGATCATCCGGTCTGAAATTGGGTGCCTCTGGAGGTGCCTCATATTCTTGCGGTGGTGAAGTAACCGCCTGCTGCGTGCTTTCCGAGATCACCTCGACGGGCGGTGGGGCAATGTTCAACCTCTGCCGCAACTCTTGGTCGTAGTCCGCCTTCTGCACGGCATTGAGCAGCGTTAACCGTGCAGCCGACAGCTCGTTCAGTAGCAACTGTGACCGTTCTGAGTTTGATCCAATCGCGAACGTGCGAATGTGGGCAATCTGCTGAAGGGATACGGACTCAATTACCTCTCGATCTGCCTCAAACAGCTCCAGCCCCAACAACCGGTAGTGGTTGGGGGGCTGATGCTCCGGAGGAATCCCCAGCCATTTGTGGTACGGATCGAAGTTCGGATCAGACATGGGGAGGTGAGGTCAGGCGGAAATTACGCGGTGTCTCTTGGAGCAGGATAGCAAAAATAGAAGATTGACACTTCAGGAGATTCGCCGTCCGGCGCATCCACGTCTCCGCGATGGCTCCGATTATTGGATTGAGAGTGTGACGGCAACGCGAAAACCAATGAAGGGGCTGCGATACGCTGGAAAACACCAGAGACGATATCTTTTTTCACAAACCTGGTCATACGAACCCCAGCTTCCGCCTCGGCAGATGCGATCTGACCCTTTCGCAGGGCCAGAGGGGTCTGTCAAAGCGCGAGAAGTATAGATCCCGTGCCAATCTTGGCACCACTCCCAAACGTTACCATGCATATCACTCAGTCCCCAAGAATTTGGTTGCCTCAGGCCTACTGCGTGACTCTGCTTTTTTGAGTTATCCCTATACCATGCATAACTCGTGAGGACCTCGTCATCGTCGCCAAAGCTATATTTGGTTGTCGCGCCGCCACAGCAGGCGTACTCCCACTGCGCTTCGGTGGGTAAGTGATAAACATGGCCGGCGGCGCGTTCAACTGGCAAAGCAGAAAGTCGCTCGCAAAACTCTACTGCGTCGTTCCAGGTTACTTGGTCGACCGGAAAATTCTGTCCCGGTAACCTACTCGGGTTTGTGCCCATCAGCCGTTGATACTGATCTTGAGTGACCTCAAAAGTACCCAACAGATAGGGCTTAGTCAGTGTTACTTGATGGGCTCCTGGAGCAATATTGCTGCGTTCTCTCATCGTGAAGTTTCCTGGCGGTATTAACTGCATTTTCATACCGATAGAGTTCTCACTTTCAGCATCAATACCTAAATAGTTAGCCCAAGCAAATTGAAGAGCTGTTGCGTTTTCTGAATTAAAAGGAAGGGTAGCAGCCGCTGGCTTGGGTCCCGTGACAGAGCTTGGAATTGAAAAAGTAGTTTTAGTTTTATCGATGCCTGTCCCAGCCGAAAAAGTTTGTTCAGATTCGTTTTCAGCGTCCGAAAATGTGCAAACAATCCGAAACCCACGGTCGTTATGGCGGCCGGTCCGTTGTCCTGAAGAAAACGTGTGTCGTGTTAGATGAGTTCCACGAGCTCCAAAGTCTCCACCCATGAGTGGGCGCCCCGACTCGTTGACCCAACCTGTAGGGTCGGTAAGTGACCTGTTTGCGTAATTAGGCCTGCTGCCATTGGGCAGTTCTGCAACGTTACCGTGCATATCATAAAGGCCAAAACGATTGGGCAATTTCCTTCCCGCCGGATGAGTTTTGTTATCTGAATTTGACTGGTACCAAGCGTAGTTACTAAGTTCCGAAATGTCGTCTCCAAAACTGTAGCGGCTGTCGGTCCCTGCACGACACGCGTAGCGCCACTCATATTGAGTAGGCAATCGATACACTCTCCCCGCATTTTTTTCTTGAGGTAATTCACTTAGCTTGCGACAGAATACGATCGCGTCATCCCAGCTGACACTATCTACAGGATTATTATCACCAGGAAACACACTCGGAGTTAATCCAGTCACTTGTTCATATTGGTTTTGTGTGACCTCATAGACACCAATCTGAAATGGCTGGGTGAGCGTTATTTGATACTTGCGACTTGAGCCCATCATGAACGTCCCCGCTGGAATCACCCGGAGTTTCATTCCAATGGAGTTCTCTGTTTCAACCTCAACACCCAAGTACTTCGCCCATGCCTCTTGGTGTTCCTTTGCTTTCGCTGCGTCGAATGGTGCGTTGGCTGGCGGGGGTGCAGAAGTTGTCACCGGAGTTTCAACGGGAAAGCCAGCGAGTTTTGGGTTACTCGTTGGTTCAGTACGAATACAGGCTACGCGGAAACCGACAAATATGCCGCTGTTAGAAGCCCAGCTTCCTCGGCGATACGTTGACAAACAAACTGTAGCTCCGCTGTGCCACCCGCCACCACGAAACACACGCGTTTTACCCGACATTGGCCCCGAAGGATCTGTTGCCGCCCCAATGCTATAATTCGCAAACAGGTCTTGGCACAGTTCTAAAACGTTGCCATGCATATCGTACAAACCCAGTGCGTTTGCCTTCTTTAGGCCCACTGGATGTGTGGTGCCGCCAGAGTTGCCTCGAAACCAGGCGTAATCGACCAACTCAGACTCGTCCTCACCAAAGCTGTACCTCGCGGTTGTGCCTGCGCGACACGCGTACTCCCACTCCGCCTCAGTTGGCAATCGATAAACATTACCCTCTGCAGCCTCAGTCGGCAAAGCTGACAGCTTACGGCAGAAAGCAATGGCATCATTCCAACTCACCTTCTCAACGGGATTGTATGCGCCCTTAAAATTACTCGGATTGACCCCCATCACCTGTTCATACTGCGCCTGTGTCACCTCATATGTACCGAGACTAAACGGCTTAGTGAGAGTCACCTCGTGAGCATCACTTCCCGCGCCCATCGTAAACTTTCCAGGAGGTATAACTCGAAGTTTCATGCCGATGGAATTTTCGGTTTCGACTTCCACGCCCAAGAAATCCGCCCACACCTCTTGATGTTCTTTTGCTTTAATAGTGTCGAATGGCGTGATGGCTGGCACGGGAATATCCGCACGTTTCATTGCCAATGCAGCAGCATTAGTAGGATCAAGAAGTAGCGCGCGGGTGTAATCACCGTCTCCCAATGCTCCGGCGATGTCTGCTGACTTCTTTAGGCCAAGTGCCGCAGCATTGGTAGGATCAAGCGACAAGGCATACACGTAATCGCCGTCTGCTATCGCAAGTTTAATTTCCGCTGACAACTTCATGCTTAGCGCAACAGAATTAGCAGGATCGAGGCGTAACGCACGCTTGTAATCGCCATCAACCAAGGCTTGCTGAAGTTTGACGGACTTCATCATTGCCAAAGCTTCTAAGTGGTTTGGATCGATGGCCAGCACTCGTTTGTAATCACCCTCCGCTAAAGACTGCTTCAGATTCGATGCCCTTAACGCGAGGGCCTGCGGATTCCCTGGGGCCAGCAGTAGTGCCCTCGTAGCATCCCCATCAGCCAAAGCTTGACGCAGGTCCGCGGCGTTCTTTAATGCAATGCCCTGCGCATTCGTCGGATCGAGCCGAAGTACTTCTCTGTAATCCCGTCGGTTAAGGGCAGAGCTAAGTAACTCGGCATTCCCTCGCATCTTCAGGGCTTGTTCGTTTCCGGGATCTAGCTCCAGAGCCGCTTCGTAGTCTCCTTGATTTAATGCTTGATAGACTGCCTCCGTGACTTTCTCCGAGCGCAAGTAGAGCATCACGAAAACAAGGACACCGACAATCAGTCCTGATCCTAATCCTACTCTGATGTAGAGTGATAGTTTAATAGCCGAGTCTGAGGTTGCCTGGGTAAAAGGCATCTGGTCTGAATCAGCAACAACTGTAGCGGCCTCATCCTCTACCGTTGGCGTATTAACCGTTTGCTGCGTGCTCTCCGAGATCACATCGACGGGCGGTGGGGCAATGTTTAGTTGCTGCCGCAGATCTTGGTCGTACTCCGCCTTCTGTGCCAAATTGAGTAGCGTCACTCGTGCAGCCGACAACTCGTTCAGTAGCAACTGTGACTGTTCCGAATTTGCTCCGATCGCGAACGTGCGAATATGGGCGATCTGCTCAAGAGATACCGACTCAATTACACCCCTGTCGTCCTCAAACAACTCCAGCCCCAGCAACCGGTAGTGGTTGGCTGGCTGTTCATCGGGAGGGATTCCCAGCCATTCGTGGTACGGATCGAAGTTGGCGTCAGACATTAGCAGGTGCGGTCAGGCGGAAGTTACACGGTGTCTCTTGTGGGAGCATAACAAACATGGCATTTGGCTGTCCCGTTGTCGGGTAAAAGTCGTCTGGATACTGACATTACTCATTCGATGCCCACTTCCGTTGCCTGCGTTCGGGTTGGTGCAATACTTTCCTCTGACGATTCAACGAGCAGATGAACCGATTTGAGATGAAAGTGCATCCAACTGCCTGAGATCCCGCTTAACTCGATTACACAAGCATCTTCTGTCGCGCGTTTACCTCGTTCGTGCTCGATTCGGCCCAGTGTCCGATTATTTACACCAACGTCGATAGATTGTTGAGTTACGTTCAGTGACAATGAGTGATAACCTAAAAAATTGCGTGTGTTAAGTACGCCAGCACCCTGTAAAGAGACAGACAGGTTGTAAGTAGCACCGTAGTAATATCCGGCAATAATTTGTCTGCCATCGTCATGAGGGACCTTAATTGAAAATCGCGGTTTACCTGTACGCCTTCCATTGTTTCCAAATTCAATAATAAGGCCGTAGGAAGACAGAGTAGACAATTCTGGTACTGGAATTCTCAGGACATCGTGGTTTGCATGGACGTTGGCTGATAAAGTTCCATCTGAGTTGCGTTGCCAGTCCTTGTGTATGCCGCTGGGGTCAGTGCCTATACGCTGCAAAAGATCTATTGATAGTGGCTGTTGTCCGACCTTGGCAGCGGAGTTCGAGCTTTGCTTAGGGTGTTGGCGTTTGTAGCGCAACACCCGAAATCCATGATCTTTCCCCCGATAATTAATCAAAGCCTGTCCACGGGATGCGCTACGCGCCATTTCGGCAGACGCGGCCCAACCACCTCCTCGCTGGATACGAATCGGATTTGTACTTATCTGAGGTTCAGGCGTTGTGTCGTCGTTTGCACCATAACGGTACAGCCCAGTGAGGCACCATTCCCATACATTTCCATGCATGTCATTCAGGTGCCATGGATTCGGACTTTTTTGGCCGACTGCGTGCGACCGATCTTCAGAGTTTGCTTTTAACCACGCAAAATCATCAAGGTTGTCAGTTGCGTTCAAGAGACTGTAGTCCGTGGTTGTGCCAGCGCGGCACGCATATTCCCATTCATATTCCTTCGGCAAGCGATACACGTAGCCCGAGTCGCGTTCCTGCGGCCGCAAAGATAATTTCTCACAAAAATCCACAGCATCTAGCCAAGTAACATTCTCCACAGGATGTGATGACGCCTTAAAAAGACTTGGGTTTTTACCCATCACTCTTGCATACTGCTCCTGTGTCACTTCGCTGACTCCCAATTCAAAGGGTTCTTCAACCTGCACCTCATGTACAGGCTTTTCATTTTCTTCAAATGTGTAAGAACCAGTAGGGCACGTACCAGGCGGAATCAAAACAAAACGCATTCCGATGGAATTCGTTCTTTGCACGTCAACTCCTAGGTACGTTGCCCAAGCCTCTTGGTGTTCTTTTGCTTTCGCGGCATCGAAGGGTGCGACCGCTGGCGAGGGACGAGGACCATTCGTTTGCTGCACACGTCCCGCTTTGTCGCTTTCACCTAAACGTGAGTGAGCAGCTTTTGTTGCTTCTGGATTCACAGTTGTGTTGGTGGATGGTTCACGAGCTGTTTCCAAAAATTGGCGTGCAGGTGCATCTGCGACCATAATGCCCAGAGGATCTTTTTTAAAAAGCACCCAAAGAAGCACGACAGCTAGAGCGATGCCACAAATTGCTCCCGTTGGTACCGCGACAACGACAATCCAGTTCAAGGTTGACTTTTTCTTGCGCGAGACTTTCGTTGATTTGCGCTTCGGACCTGCCACTCCCGTAAAGGTACCGGCGGATGCTTGTACCTCCGATTTGGGAAGAACATCCAACAGAGAATTACCTTCGTTTTCGTTTACACCTGATTCTTCGCTTGCCTGTTTTCCATCAACTGAAATGCGACAAGTAGCAGTACAAGTCGGACACTTGACCAACTTGCCATAAAGCGTGTTGTTGATCGCCAACCTCGCATCGCAAGCAGGGCAGGAAACCGTTTCAACAGGTTGATCTGCCGAGTGTGGTTTGTTGAGAGAATTGTCGTATTTCCTTTTTCTCTCGGGCAATAGTAAACATAGTTTGGCTTCCGCAATTTCGTTCAAAATCGCCTGAGTCAATTCTCCATGCTTTCCTATAGCAAAAGAACGCACATGCGTAATCTGTCGGGTTGCAGCTGACTCAATCACATCGGGGTCAGATTCAAACAGTTGAATCCCAAGCAACCGATAATGATTCGCCGGTTGCTCTTCGGGTGGAATGCCAAGCCATTTGTGATACGGATCGAAATTAGCTTCAGGCATCGGTCCAACGGGGCTAGATGGGAGTGACGAAGTAGCGTTGGGAAATGATACCAAAGATCGAAGAACGACATTGCTGGAGCTCACCCGTCCGAAGCTACGGCATCTCAGTCGCGGCTCCGCATCGCTCCTTTGGAGCCTACGCCTCGGACTCCGTTCACCTGCTTCGGGCTCCGCCTACTTGCCAGACGGACTCAGGGAAACACGAAAGCCAAGGCATGAATGTGGGTTGCCGGATGCTCGATAAAGTGAATTACAGTCGCGTGTTAGCTCATTCCAGCCTCCACCTCTGTATACATGTTTAGCACCTGATGTTGGGCCATGTGGATCGACCGTAGGTTTTCGTGGGTGGCTAGCGAACCAGTCCTCGCACCACTCATGAACGTTTCCGTTCATATCGTACAGGGACCAGGCGTTTGCAATCTTTTCACCAACGGGATGAGTTGTTTTACGCGAGTTGCTCCTGATCCAAGCGAAGCGTCCAAGGAGGTTGATTTCTTCGCCCCAATAATGCTTTGTGGTCGTCCCCGCACGGCACGCAAACTCCCACTCCGCTTCAGTTGGCAGGCGGTAAACGCGACCTGCTGCTTTCTCCGCTGGCAATTCACTTAACTTGCGGCAAAACTCTACTGCGTCTGACCAGCTCACCATCTCGACTGGATTCTTTGCACCCTTGAACTTGCTGGGATTAACGCCCATCACCTTTTTGTACTGAGCCTGAGTTACCTCATACGTGCCGAGCATAAAAGGCTTGGTGAGAGTCACCTCGTGAGCACCATCACCCTCACCCATGGTGAATGTACCCGCTGGTATCACACTCAGCTGCATTCCAATGGAGTTCTCAGTTTTAACTTCAACACCCAAGTACTTTGCCCACGCCTCTTGGTGTTCTTTTGACTTCGCGGCATCGAAGGGTGCGATCGCTGGTGGGGGTGCGGTGCTGGGTGCGGCGGGTGAGGTGCTGGCGTCAGTTGGCGATGTGTCTGGATTTCTGTTGTCAGAACTAGCTGCGTTTAGTGGTCCGAGAACGAATCCTCCCGGGTCATTACGTGTCAGTGTCCAATCAGCATCCTCAAAACTCCAGCGAGCGAGAATTTTGTTCTGTATGCAGAATTTGCGGGCCGAAACAAAAGTGTCGTAACTGTCCGGCTGAACATAGAAGCGAGCAGCTCCATTGCTGCGCTGGAGGGAGCTGAATACGCGGGCTAGAGGAGACGTTGGGTCACCCACTTCTTCTATGGATCGCCCCCTGCCTTTACGTGGAAGAAGTCGAACGCGAGGCTCTCCTTGCTGCATGTAGTAATTATAGGTGAAATAATTATCAACGCCGGGCTTGCCTGCCTCGTAGTGTTTCTTGAACTTTACGGCGTCAATGTTTTTTGTCGTTGGGCTGTACGCCGCACCTGAGTTCAGAATCGCTTTGACTTGGAGTTTCACTATGTTGAATGGAAACGCCGGCCAAACCTGCTTGCTGTGACAGATGAATTCAAGAATGGGGGCACCCTCGGACGCTGGGGGCAAGCCCGCCAAGTCGCCGCCTTCAGGCCTGGTTCCATGAGACCTCCGAGATGCATCCAAAGTTGCCATTGCAACTGCGTCAGCAGTCGATGCATCAAGCTCTTGTGCAAGACTATAATCACCATCCGCCCAAGCCTGCTGAATGTCCGCGGCATTCTTCATTTCCAACGCTTCAGCGCTATTCGGATCGCTTTTCAAAGCACGAGCGTCATCACCCCTCGCCAAGGCTTGCTGAATATCCATTGACTTCTTCAGTTCCCAAGCCTCAGCGTTGCTAGGATCAAGTCGCAATGCTCGCGCGTAATCACCAGCCTTAAGTGCCTCCTCAATTTCAGCGTCCTTCTCAAGCTCCGACGCAGATTTTTTCATTGCCAACGCTTCACGATTTGTTGGATCCAGTTCTAAAGCTTGCCTGTAATCACCGTTCGCTACAGCTTGTTGAGCAGCAGCTTCTTTTTGTTGGCTAATTGCTTCTGCATTCTTAGGGTCTATATCGAGGGCCTTCTCATAATCATGTGCAAGCAAAGCACCTAAAAGATCTTCCCGCTTTAGTATCAGAGCTTCTGCGTTGTAGGGATCGATACTCAAAGCTCGCTTGTAATCCTTCTGTGCGAGGGCGTCTGCCAAATCCGAAGCGGACTGTTGCATTGATAGTGCAGCTGGATTATCGGGATCGAGCTCCAACACTCGCGAGTAGTCCCCACGGTTCAGAGCCATGGCAATCTCCTGCGAGACACCGCGGACCCGAATAAAAAACAAGATGCCCATAAAAACCAAATACCCCAGTAGGATGGCACCTCCGATCCGAATGTAAAGTTTACGCTTCTCACTTGGATCAGATGGACTGGCGTTGACCTCATTGAAGGAGCGTGAAAGGCGTCGCTGGGGTTTTCTTGGAAGCCGCGCGGGTTCGACATCGATGACCGCTGGCACTGCCTCCAGATTTTCAGCGGTTGCTGATGATTGCTCCAAACGTTTCGAGCTCAACTGCTGCCGCAACTCTTGGTCGTACTCCGCCTTCTGCACAGCATTAAGCAGCGTTACCCGGGCAGCGGATAACTCATTCAGCAGTAGTTGGGATGCCTCCGAGTTTGTTCCAATCGCGAACGTGCGAACATGGGCGATTTGCTTAAGGGATACCGACTCAATTACACCCCGATCTGTCTCAAACAGCTCCAGCCCGAGCAACCGGTAGTGGTTGGCTGGCTGTTCTTCCGGAGGGATCCCCAGCCATTCGTGGTACGGATCGAAGTTGGGGTTAGACATTGCTAGTTGAGGTCAGGCGGCTGTTACGCGGTGGCTCCGGGAGAAGTATAGCAAAACTCGAAGATCTACATTTTAGGAGATTCGGCGTCCCGCGCATCCACGTCTCCGTCATGGCTCCGATTATTGGAGTGAGAGTGTGACGGCAACGCGAAAACCAACGAAGGGGCTGCGATACGCTGGAAAACACCAGAGACGCAGTCTTGTTTCACAAAACTGCGGATACGAACCCCAGCTTCCGCCTCGGCAGATGCGATCTGACCCTTTCGCAGGACCAGAGGGGTCTGTCAAAGCACGAGAAGTATAGATCCCGTGCCAATCTTGGCACCACTCCCAAACGTTGCCGTGCATATCACTCAGTCCCCAATAATTTGGTTGCCTCAGGCCTACTGCGTGACTCTGCTTTTTTGAGTTATCCGCATACCATGCATAACTCGTGAGGACCTCGTCATCGTCGCCAAAGCTATATTTGGTTGTCGCGCCGCCACAGCAGGCGTACTCCCACTGTGCTTCGGTGGGTAAGTGATAAACATGGCCGGCGGCGCGTTCAACTGGCAAAGCAGAAAGTCGCTCGCAAAACTCTACTGCATCGTGATAGATTACTTGGTCGACCGGCAAATTCTCTAAAAGGTGCAAATTTTAGGCACTTTCTGCTCTCAGTCATCTCACACGCCACGCAATCTTTGCGACGCACATGGAACCTTTTGAGTAGGTATTTACAGGCTCGGAGGGAAATTTATCGATCTGATTCCGCTCGCCTATGACTCGACTGAAGCTATCGACACGAAGGACGATACTTAACTAGACTATCGTGTCAATATTCTGGTGGCCCTCGAGATTTGCTATTTTCGGTAGGTCGTTTTACTCCGTCGGCAGCATTGGTGCGTAGATGAGACCCACATCCACTTTTTCCATCAAAACCAACGCACCACTCATGGATGTTGCGGCGTTCGCAGCCACGCTCGCCGCGATCTTGGTAGCAATGTCATTTGGTAATATTAGGTCGCGAGCACAAGCGCAAACGCAAGTACAAATATACGGGAACGTTATCTTACCCAGAACATCGGGAGCGTCGGTTCTGTCGACTTACATCAATGCGGTGGCCAACCGGATTAACGCCCAAGGCGAGTATCTCAAGTCCGCCGCGGCTGCTCGACAGATTAATCTCGAATCTGACCGCATCGCAATGGAAAATTCCATGATCTGGGTAGAAACTTACTTTGAACGCAAAAAACTCAATCGCGAGTACCGTGACGAACTGAGGAAAGACTATCAGGAAAGAAAAACATCCATTGCGCTTGCTTACCACAAACGCATCCAATTTGGAGACACAGTAGCAGACCCAGTAGAGGAGCTGAACTATATGCTCAACACTCTGATGGGTAACCAAAACTCCTTCGCCGCACTTTTTGTCGCTGACGAATCCGTTATGAAGAGTCGCGACATGGAGTTAACCCCCGACGACGTTGCGGGCATCCGAATGAATGCGGGGAGCGGCAACACGTTCACACTTTCCAAGCCTATTCTTGTGGATTCAATCTGGCCGAAAGTGTTTGACCCTAGTGAGTTCGACGCTATCCGCTCGCGGTATGACTACATTCGGTTGCAAACTCAGAACGAGATAAAAAACGGCAATCTGACCCTTAAAACTTTTGAAGAGTTGAATCGCACTCTTGCGGAACTGGCCGAAATTTTCGAGCGTTATTACACGTGGGATCGGGTAAAAGAATTAAAAACCATGGATCTCGCAGGCCTAGTGTACGTCAAGGAGACCGGCCATCGCTTTGTGCAGAACCAACGCGCGGGCGCGCTGCTTGCGTTTTCGGCGAAGGACCCAAGTGCATATCAGTTAGGCTTTCAGTTCGACGGTGACACCCTAACCGACCTATTACGATATTGCTCTACGCACAATGTCAAATTCGCTAGCGCTCCCGCGGCAAAAACTGACCTGTACGCAAGGCTCTACCAATCGCTGCGGGTGATCTACCTCGAATTCATCACTGACGTTGACCCCTTGCTTAGATAAGGACTTTTGAACATGGCGGTCAGACTCATCGTGCTTTCAGGTAGTTTGCAAGGACATGTCCTGGAAACCAGGGAAAAAGTCATAGGGATTGGCTCGGATACAGACAATCTTATGAGATTCAATTTGGAATCTGATCCCGAAATCCGAGGCCAACGTATCCGCTTGGAACTGCGTGACGACCGGTGGCGTTTGTTCAATTATAGCGAAAAGCCGGTATTCATTAACCAAGATCTTGTCCGCGCTGATGCGGGGCTGCGTTCAGGTGACCTTATTCGCTTGTCACAAGATGGCCCCGACTTGCAATTTGAACTGGAGTTTAGCAAGTCCACTGAACAAGCATCACTGCTTCCAGAAAATAATCAGCTATCCGACAGCACAGCCGTTGAACCTATACCTGCTGATTCAGAGGTTCGTCCTACTTCGGAGCCTTGCTCCAAAAAGCCGGTCCATCATAACACACTTGATTCACTCGATAAGAGCCGCGACGCGCCTAGACATGAGTCTACGGAAACGCGACCGCCTAGTCGCCAGATTCCTGTTAAGCACGTGCAAAATAGCAAATCGATTCCGCGAGAAAAACGGAAACCAAGGAAACGGCCACGTAATAGCTTTGCATACTTGATAACTTTCATCGCAGTCCCAGCGGGAGGGCTCGCTGGAATCTGTATCGCAGTGGTTTTACTTTGGGTCATCTGGAAAAAAGATCCGCTAGGCGTGATTGCAACCCCGGCAACTACCCGTCCAAACGGTTCTGCTTTAGATCTCCAACCCCGACAAGAGAGCAAACCTGTAGATGCAACTGACCAGAAACCCAGAACATCAACTGACGCTTCACGGCAGTCAAGTGCCTCAACTCCGGACCGCACGCCGAAGATCTCCGCTACAAGCAAGACTGACTTCAAAATAGCGGTTTTTGAACCAAAGACGGTGGATATTCTTACAACACCCACATATGCATTAGATTTATCTCAAAGCATTTTAAATGCCGCCAACAAAACGCTTTCTTTTCAAACCGACTCTAACACTCCACGAGGTGTCGTGATTGATCCTCTGAGTGGACTGCTAACATGGGCCGTGCCGCCACGGCTCGCGGGGCAGTCAATAGACATTCCGTTTTTAGTTGAATCCACAGGCTCACCGGGGTCATTGAAACGCGGTATGGTGTCTTTACAGGTGAAGTGTGGGGATAACAAAACAACGTTGAAACCAACTGTCTTCGACTCCATTTATTTGCTTGCAGCCCAAACTGAACCAGAACAATCCTATCTACCTCTTGGAACTGCCTGTTCCATCGCACCCTATACATTGTTGACCAGCGCGACTGTAGCAATGGCGTTGATAGATGCGGAAAAACGCGATTGGACTATCGCAGCTCTTACAACCGCATCGGATCCCGAAACAGATGTGCAGAGCAACAAAATCGAATCCGTCCAGGTACACCGGATTTACCACGACGCCATTCAACGCGCGGATGCAGAAGGTCGCGCACTACAGCAAGCTTATTTCGATCTTGCTATTTTAAAGACAGCCGATGCGATGCTTTCATCAGTTCCATTGCGTAAAACAAGGCAAGGACAAATCAACGCAGAGACATTCACCTGCCTCGGGTATCCCATTAATGGAAAGACGCTCACCAACCTTTCCAGGCTCAGGCCAACGCGACATGAATCTAAATTAAAAGCTCGCATTCCACCAAAAAACTCACAAACAATCTCTGCGAGCTCTCCCTTGCTGCTTCAACTGGAAGGCGCAATGCAAACAAATAACTTCGGTGGGGTCCTAGTTAATACTCAAAGCGAAGTCGTAGGTGTTTACACATTCAGCGCACCCTTGAATGAGGAGACGGAGTCTCCTGGCGTCTATTACGCCACAGAAACCGTAGCGGCGCAAAGTTTCCTACATAACATCGGCACTGATTTTTGGGTGTCCGTGTATGACCATTCGAAAACGCAATGACCACTCAGCAAACCAACACACAGCGGAACAGCCAGTCAGGCCAAGACGTGCACCCACCAATCGGAATTGATCTTGGGACAACGTACTCGGCGATAGCATCCATTGACAAGACAGGCACACCCTACTGCCTTGAAAACCAAGACGGTGAGTTCATCACACCCACTGCTCTTTTGATGGATGAGCATGATGTAATCGTCGGTCGCGAAGCTGTAAATGCCTCAACTATGGAGCCGCACGACTTCGCGGACTGTTTTAAACGTGACATGGGTGGTCCCGTGTACCGAAGTGGACTGCGTGGAGTTGACGTTCCGCCACAGGTATTGAATGCATTCGTCTTGGAGCAGTTGAAGCAGGATGCCGAGGTTGCCGTTGGTGACATCAAGAAAGCGGTAATCACAGTGCCCGCTTTTTATGACGAAGGTCGCCGAAAAGCTACTCAGGATGCCGGAGCATTGGCTGGTCTTGAAGTGTTGGATATTATCAACGAACCAACTGCAGCAGCCCTTGCCTATGGTTATCAACAAGGATTGCTAGATCCCACAGCGCAATCCCCAAACAAGCCAACACGACTCCTCGTGTATGATTTGGGTGGTGGGACGTTTGATGTCACCATTCTCGAAATCACAAACAACACCTATCGAGCCATAGCTACAGACGGAGACGTACAGCTTGGCGGCAAGGACTTTGATGAGCGTATCGTCGCGTTTCTCGCGAAGTCATTCATCGAGGAGCACGGGGTCGATGTGCGAGCTGATCCTCAGGAGGCAGCTCAATTATGGATTGAGGCGGAGAAAGCCAAGCATACACTTTCGCAGCGACTCAAGACGACAGTCATCATCGGCCATATGGGACTGCGTTCGCGTATTGAACTCACGCGAGACAAATTAGAAGACTTGACTCGAGACCTTCTTGCAAGGAGCGAGACAACCACTGAACTTGTCCTGCAAAACGCGGGCCTTCAATGGAATGACATTGATCGCGTTCTGCTGGTAGGCGGATCCAGCAGAATGCCCGCCGTTTCTGCGGTGCTTGAAAAACTGTCCGGACAGAGTCCAGACCGCTCTTTGTCACCTGATCAGGCAGTCGCGCATGGGGCTGCAATTCACGCAGCGATGTTACTGAAACATCAACATTCCAACCTACGGAATTGCGAACTCATTAATGTAAACTCGCACAGCTTGGGCGTGCGTGGGGTTGACCGTGCGACAAAGCGGCATGCCAATGCAATCATCATCCCGAAGAACACACCGCTCCCTTGCCGTAAGGGGAAACTCTTCAGCACAAGCATCGACAATCAATCCAGCGTTCGCATTGTTGTCCTCGAGGGTGAGAGCATGCAACCTGCCAACTGCATTGAACTAGGCGCATGCGTAATCCGCGATTTACCTCCAAACTTACCGGCCGGTAGTAAGGTCGAAGTTTTCTATGAATATGCGGCTGACGGTCGCCTTTCGGTGCACGCGAGGCTCCAAGCTTCTCGGCAAACAGCAGTTGTTGAAATTGAGCGGCCACAGTCGGCTGAACTTGAGGATCTGTCAATTTGGAAACGGCGTATTCTTACCACGGCCGAGAACGTTGTGCAGGGTGACCCTGGAAGCATTCTCAAGCGTTTAGATGAACTTTACCTCATGACGGGCAACGCGGCAGTTGCAATGGCATTGCCTGACTCACTGCAACGTCCGCAGCTTGTGACCCAGCAAGCGATGGCAGCATACCGTGCAGCAAAGGATATGATGTCAAAAGCAGAACTTGCTAAGCCCAATGTAAAGAGCCACCATGATCTAGTTCAATTGAGCAGCAAACTTGCAGTAGCAAAGAGTCAACTTTCCCGCACCGAGTCGCAAGCACGCTTCAGTTGCATCGTTTTAGGGCGACAATGCTTCAAGGAAAATATTCGACCAAAGAACACCGAAAACATCTCGCTCGAAATCGCTCAGTTGAGGCAGGCTCTAGCGGAGTAAATGCGAACTTCGGAAACCCGACTTGCCGAACGCCGAAATCGAGAATTTGCTGCTCTGACTTCGCACCAAACGTTCCGCTGACGCTCTGTAAATCAATCGGCTCTCAATGAGTAATTTTCGTTTGATTGGGTTCGCAAGTGATCGCCCGCCTATTTCATTTCCTGCAGCTCATCCTTTGCGTCCCGCTTTTGAGCAGCCCCGCCCTTTCCACGGCTGCCGCCTGGCATCGCGTCTGCAGGCCCCTTCCCCAAGTCAATCGAAAGTCTGTCTTTTGCCAACATCAGTTCAAGTGCGGATTCTTCAGAGCTGGGACGTTTTGGAACCAAGTCAGGTAGGTTGCTAATAGAATCAAGCTGATTGCCAGACAAACTCATGCACAAACAAAAGCCAACGCCCCAACTGCGTCTACGTGGTTGGGTATGAGAACCTGAGAATGAATAACAATAACGTTGGCTGAATCTGTTCTTGCCGCCACGAACGACACGGTTTAAGGAAGACGCAGCTGCGCTTACTTGCCCAGAGAGATCTGGACCACACGAAAGCCGAGGTCATCGAGGCGATCGGACGGGTTCCGCCTTTTGCGGCGTGCCGACTGACAATTCACAGCGTAGTCCAGACAGCCGCCGCCACGGTACACGCGGAGTGAGCCAGTACCAGCACCCGTAGGATCCGTTACGGCGCGGTCAGGGTAAGCTCCATACCAATCTTGACACCACTCCGATACGTTCCCGTGCATGTCGTACAGACCCCATCGATTCGGCTTTTTAAGGCCAACCGGATGCACAGTACCGTTGCTACTGCTCACGAACCAGGCGTAATCGCGGAACTCAGCATCGCTATCACCAAAACTGTATGCGGTATCCGTTCCGGCACGGCATGCGTATTCCCATTCTGCTTCTGTTGGCAACCGGTAAACACGGCCAGACGCCACCTCTGCTGGTAACGAACTCAGCCTGCGACAGAATTCGGCTGCGTTGCTCCATGACACCTGCTGCACAGGGTTATCAGGTCCGTTGGATGTACTGGGACTGGTCCGCATCACCTTCCGGTACTGTTCCTGTGTTACCTCGTGAACGCCCATCTGGAATGGTTGTCTTAGCGTTACTCTGTGGAGTGTTTCATCGTCCGTGCGACCGGTTGCATGCTCAGGTAAGCCCATCGCGGCTTCCCCCGGGGGAATGACTGCGAACTTCATGCCAATGCTGTTCGTTGAAACAACAGGCACATCGAGATGGTCAGCCCACGCCCGCTGGTGCATTACTGCCTGTTCTATTGTGGAAAGAGGAGCGATTGACGGCATGGGAGCCGGTGGCGTTGTGGACTCGTACGCAAAGAGTTTTGCTACCTGCGTGTTTGTTAGTGGCGCATTATAAATTCTGAGATCATCAAGATCGCCGGTAAAGATGCCATAACACCAGTTGTATCCTCGCCAAAAACCCACGAAAGCATGTGCTTCAGATGTGTCGACGCCATCAATCAATTTTGTATTGTCAACCTGTTTTCCGTCTAGATAGAGTGAGATCTCAGAAAGTTTGTAATCGCAAACCAAAACCGCATGGTGCCATTGTTTGTCTGTCACCTGAAGTGCCCCGCTCGAAAGACCTGATTCTTTTCCCGCACCGCCTGACACGGTCGCTTGAAGAGATCCGCCGTTTTCACCCGCTCCTAAGTTTGCAACGGAAAGCATGTAATTACAGTTGTGGAGATGCTCCTTTGCGCACTTTCCAATCAAAACTTGATACTGGTCAGTGGGATGATCTTCAATCCATCGAAACCAAACCGCAATCGTAAATGTCTTGAGAGAATACTGGCGATCTAGACCAAAGAGCCCCGACACTGCCCCTATAGGGTTTCCAAACCTGTCCGGTATTGTCTTGTGCGTTGGAATTCTCTTAAAGGAACTAACCCATCGTCCCTTGGCCCTATCTCCGTCTCGCCAATGTCCGACACATCCAGATACTACATTTCTAAGATCACCGTTATCCAAGTCAAACTGAGCGATTAGGGATTCGTGAATCCATGAATGTTGGTGCTCCTTTGCCGTCACAGCATCAAAGGGCGCAACGGCGGCTGGAGGAGATGGTTCAGTACCTTGCTTCAATCCGGAAGAACTGCTGGCATTGCCTCCAATTGAATTTACGCTCGAAAGTAGCGGTACTTTTTTGTCAGTCGGCTTGATCGGTGTTGATGCGATCCGATTAGGTTGTTGCACATTGGTATCTGCAACCATAATGCCAAGAGGATCTTTTTTGAAAAGCACCCAAAGAAGCAAGGCAGCTAGAGCGATACCACAAATTGCTCCCGTTGGTACCGCGACAACGACAATCCATTTCAAAGCCGACTTTCCGTTGCGCGAACCTTTAGTGGATTTGCGTTTCGGACCTGCCACTCCTGTAAAGGTACGCGCGGATGCTTGCATCTCCGGTTTGGGAAACGCATCGAACAGAGAATTCCCTTCGCTTCCGTTTACACCTGATTCTTCGCTGGCCTCTTTGCCATCAACTGAAATTTGACAAGTCGCACTACATTTCGGACACTTTACCAACTTGCCATAAAGCGTTTTGTTGATCGCCAAGCTTGCATCGCATGCAGGGCAGTGAACCGTTTCAACAGCTTGAGCTCCCGCGTGTGGTTTATTTAGAGAAATGTCGTATTCTCTTTTTCTCGCGGGCAAAAGTAAACATAGTTTGGCTGCTGCGAGTTCATTCAAAATTGCCTGAGAGAATTCTCCATGTTTTCCAATAGCAAAAGAGCGTACATGCGTAATCTGTCGGGTTGCAGCTGACTCAATCACATCTGGGTCGGATTCAAACATTTGAATTCCAAGCAACCGATAGTGATTCGGAGGTTGCTCCTCGGGAGGAACGCCAAGCCATTTGTGATACGGATCGAAGTTAGCTTCAGGCATCGGTCCAACGGGGTTAGACGGTAGTGACGAAGTAGCGTTTGGAAAATGATACCAGAGATCGAAGAACGAC